>OGSV01000015.1_pt1 | contig 324737 bp, 303 predicted proteins | sample 1574221 | NCBI WGS metagenome assembly OGSV01 (sample SAMN03295823, study PRJEB24534) | human gut metagenome | isolation source: fecal sample 4 from infant 3 | host: Homo sapiens | place: USA: Pittsburgh, PA | collected 2014-07 | reverse complement strand
ATCCGACGCGGTCGCTTGGATCCCGTAAAATCAGGCCATTGCGTAGTCTATGGGACTTTTCACCTGTGATGGATCTCTTCTCCCGGTAGAAAAAATCGATTTAAAACCTTCTGAGAGCCAAAGTTTGGGTGAGGAAAATGGACCATCTCCACCCCTTCGCAGCGATGAATGAATATTTTAAAATTCATTCATCCTCGGCCAAAAAAGGACTGCCTGCATTCATCTTATTTTTGGCAGTCCGTTAACCCTTTCATGATAAACTCCGCCAAATACTGAATCAGTTGCGGAAAATGGCGAATCCCAATCTCTTCCTTATGTGAATCGATATAAGCTAACGAGTCAAAGAATGCGGGCAAAAGTTCATCATCAATATCCTTTCTTATTTTTCCTTCCGCTTTCCATTTTCTAAATAATTCCGTGTATAAATTGTGAATCGACTCCTCATTTCCTTTGACCTCTTCATAGCAGCGTTCCAGTTCCCGGAAGAGCTCCCGATTATACCATTCCTTCAGGATGAGATTCGAGTTCATGGCACTGATGTTCTGCTCCACTAATGTGCTTACAAGCGATACGGGATCTTGGCTCATGTCAACGGATTCGACAATCCGCTTTTTCAATATCTCGTTTTCTTTCATATAGATTTCAAAGAACAATTTCTCTTTCGAGGAATAGTAGTTATAAAAAGTCCCCACCGCTATTCCCGCCATTTTTGCAATGTCTGAGATATTCGTATCTTTGAATCCCTTGGAGTGGAACAATTCCCAACCACACTGAAAGATGAGCTGTTTTTTATCCATCCGTTACCTAACCTCTTGTGAATGAATTTTTTTTTATTCATTCACATTAAAGCACAGTTGCATTTTTTTGTCAACGCAGAAAGAAGCACGTTGGAACACCGCATGAATAAGCCCATATTGATTTCGATTGAGAAATATAAGAAGCGAATAAGCGCTACCCGCGAGAACGATGGTGCACCGAAAGGTTAGCCAACTTACTATACAAGCTGCTTTCAAAGTAAATCCTCATTCAAATGCCGATTCCCTTTCAATAGGCTCCTTACTCTTGACATCGTGCCTTTTCGGGTAGGCAAATAAGACATTCTGTGAAGCAATATCCACCTTAAGGATGCCATTGCCTCGAACAGCTCCAGTTCCTCCTGCGTATAGGGAGTTTCCGATAAAATGGCAGAAAGATAATGGGAACTTGACCGCATGCCGCCGTATATCCTGATCAGAACCAATGCCCAGGCGATATCGTATCTGGGGTCGCCATGCTGTCCGTTTGTCCAATCGATAAGAGTATGCGTCCCCTCCGCTTCCAACACATTCCCTATATTAAAATCCCCATGAATCAGGCAATCTTGCTTCATATCCCCTCGTTCAATGAGTTGAACAAGCAGCTCTTGAAGATCAACATGTTCTTCAATCCCAGGAAAAAAATAAGGAATAAAATCATGCTTGGGAAGCGCCAATTCATCTATATCTTGGATGGGCATTCGATGTACCCGCGTTAACATCATTGCAAGCGTTTTACATAAAGACTGATTTACTTTGACTATAGGACTCCCGTCAAAGCTGGTTAATAAGACCGGATTCTCGTCCCGATCAAGCCCCCAACCATACGGTTTGGAAACGGGCAGCCCCCGACTATAAAGTGCTTCTAAAAGCTTATACTGCGCATGTACATTCGGCTTGGAGTCCCGATTCCATGATTTAAGCACAAAATGAAGCCCGCCTATGCTGACTTTCATTACCTCTGCTTCCAGACCGGGCTTTATGGGATGAACGGCGACGCCCGACTCCTCTGGCTGGAGCAGTAAATGTGCCTCGCTGCGGATTTCCATCCAATCTATGTCTCGAATAGAATTCGTCAACGCTTCTCTTCCTTTCCAGAGGCCTTATCTTATCGTTGTATTCCTGGCGCCTGCTCCTAGAGACTACCCAAGTCGGGTCTATCCTTCAAAAAAAGTAAAAAAATACTGCAATCTTCATTGCAGACTCAATAATACGAGAGTCTTGCCTTTACTTTCCAGTAGTTCTTGAGCAGCTTCCTCATCTGTTACCGGTCCAATAACAGCAACGTCTTCAATAACTTCCTGATTATCTTGTTCTTCAGAATGAAGAAGTTCAAACTTTACAAACGGATTCGGGTAAAGATTTTGAACCTTTTGCCGCTGAGTAATAACATTTTACCAGACTGACGCCTCATTTTCTACCAGTTGATGGATCATCAGGGAAAATACGATTAGATAACTTCTTTGACCTACCGCAAATCTTAACCGTTGTTATAATCATCCCCATCAAAATCATGAATTTTTTACAAGCTTCCCTGTCTCTTGATCACGTTCATAGGCACACTGAGTTTCATCCTGGATAAACGCTAAAAAGAAGCATCTCAATATGGGCTTGGAATAGAATGTCTATAGGGCGTTTCTTTCCACAGCGCTGTCGAGAAACCAAGTCTATCCTCGGTTTTTTCGTTTATTCTAGAGTTTCACATAAAGTTGGGGTCTTCCAAGTTTCTTAATGCGCCTCTGCTTTCTTCGCGTCTACTCATAAATCTTTCCCATATACAGGATCTGAGCACACCTCTTCCATGGATTATGGGGCTTATTATAGTAGGGAAGACCATCGTTCGACGCCAATCCCCATTCCGAAGCGGCTTCCAGAAAAGCTTCTATCGATTCATTCTCCCACTCTTCTCTATGGTTTGCTCTGTCCTTTCTAAGCTCATTCATAAAGTGGAGAAAGGATTTTTCATCTGTCACTTCATCTGCCAGCTCGAAAAGTATCTTCTTCATCTTTAACATTCAATCCTTTTTCATTTTCCTTCAGGAACTGCACATTACATCATAGAAATGCACTTTCCTCTATATCCTATTCATTGCCTGATCCACAAGCTTTTATAATCCGCAAACTCGCCATTAACGCGCCGGCCACGATGGCACGGCACGCATAATCTCGTTTTTGTTCGCGCTGGCTTTCACATCTGTTGGCATCAAGAAAGAATACGTCAGGTCACGAAAACCATGGGGAGCACCTTCTTCGAGGATGCGATCAAAGATAGCTTCATATAGTGCCGTATCCCGAAAAGGCATTGAATAAGCGCTGCTCCGCCCGGGAGCGCAGCCGCTCCGAAACGCCCATCCAGGTCCGATAGGTTCGCAAATACCTCGCTTTCTTCGATCGTTCCCGGTCAGTACGTCCGCACCTCCGGTCATCTACTCCACTATAGCTGCAGTCTCTCCCGCCACTCTAGTCATCTGCTCTGCCAATACTGCAAGAATGCAGCAATTTCATTGAGACGAGGATGCGAAAATAGGATTGCTGCAAAAATACAGCAATTACCTTACGGCAAGGCATAAACAGCATTCAAAAATGGAGAAATAATGTAATTTTGCAGGATATCGTCAAAATCCAGCCTCTTGAGGTTAAAAATGCTGCGCCTGTGCAGCATTTTCATGCGGGGAACAGTTTGCTTCATACGCGCGGACCAACTTGCCCTAACCTAACCTGCGCAGGCACCCCGAGAAACCAACACAACTCGCTCTTCTTAAAAAAATTTTGTTATTGGCACAATAGCCTTGGCCCACTCTTTAAATGCGTCAGGAGTAACTATAATGTCAGGGGTATGTGCTTGCCAAACTGCATATCCTGCCATATTCTTTAATGCGTCATCAGGAATTGTCTCATTCCAAACGTCTTCTCGACTTGGATCCCCTATGTAGACACCATCGACACCATACGTGCGGCTACCAGTCGCATGAAGGATGTCACCAGAAGCATCTGTAAGAAAAACAACAACAGAACCAGTAAATCCTTCCCAATGGTCAGACGTCCACGTTTTTGTAGCCGCATCCATTCTTCCATTTGCTGAAATTGTAAATCTTGTCTCCATTCTTCTATGGTCTCCTAAGTCATCGTGCTTAGAACCATGAACTGGAAAATTAATCATTCTCATCAACCTTTCCTTAAGCATTTTTCGATATTAATATTCACCAAATGAAAGAATAAAATTCTGTATGTATTTTAGAGCAGATCAATGCAGCTGCCTGCAAACCTCGCGTTGACCTGCAACTGGACAACCCCGAATACCAGAAGCTTCGCCGAAGCATAGAGGAGTTCGGCTGTGTTGAGCCCAACGTCTGGAATGATCGAACCGGGAACATGGTCGGCGGGCATAAGCGCTTCAAAATCCTTGGTAACGAGCAGGGGCGCACGGAGGTTGAGGTATCCGTCGTCCACCGGACAAGACCAGGAGCGGCTGTGGAATCCAAGATCCAAGCATCTCCGAGCAGGCCGGGCTGATTCAGGCCCTGCTTCTCCCGAGGAGGTTAACCATATCGAAGTAATCACATTTATCCTGCTGTGTTCCATCCGCGCGAGCCAGACGAAGGCGGTTATACCGTAACCTTCCCTGACTTTGAATTTGTGTCTCTTATCCAAGTGAGTACTGATTTCGTCCGCGAGCGCATCCGTCTGAAGGCCATCAATAAGACACACTCACCATTCCAAAATGGCTAAACGATGCTGCTGCCGAGGAAGGGATCAACTTCACCCAGACCTTCAGGATGCATTCAAGGGGAAACTTGGTGTTAATGACTTCCCTTAACGAGGAGTCTTTTTTATTTCCAGGGAGATCATTCGTTCAGCAACCGGTCGTGGCCGTTATAGGTTTATACGTTTTGTTTCAATCCTAGCAATCAAAATCCCTTAATTTAAAAATTGTTCATAAATTTTATGTAATCTAGGAATTTATAAGCAATGTTATAGATGAAGGGTATATTTCATCCTAATTCCGCGAAAGAGTCAGGCTTTACCCTTCGCAGAAAATAAAGGCCATTATCATAAAAAGGAGTTGTTATTCAGATGTTCAAAAAAGTTGCAATCTTATCGCTGGCGATCGCCAGTACGGCCGTTATGACCCAAGGAGCATATGCCGCGGAAAATAATACGCAAGCCAATGTGAATAATCAGCATCAAGCCGTGACAGCCGAAAACGAATTTGTCGTTCTCAGTGCCACGTATGAAGTAAAGGAAAATGGAGTCAGATTGCGAACCAAGCCTTCCTTATCCGGAACCGTGCTTGGCTTGCTGAATAAGGGCGATATGGTGAACGGAGGGCATGGTGCAGATCCGGTATACGCGGACGGTTATTACTGGCTCAATGTCTACAGCTACAAACATAATACTTCGGGCTGGGTGGCAATCAATTATTTGAGCGAAATCGGTTAATTCCAGGTTCAATCGCAATGGGGCTGCCCCATTGCGATTGAACGATTATATCCCCAAGGTCAGCGGCGGATGGATGATTGGCAGGGCTTCTCAAATATCAAGACTCACGACAAGCCTCTGAACAATGCTTCTGATTTTTTTATTTACCCGGTAAATTCTTGTCGTAATCGCATTAGCCGATACATCGTATTTGCGGGTCAAATCCGCGATTGACATTTTCTTTATATAATAATCCGCATACAGCTCGTATTCGCCTGGACTCAAGTTCGTTAACACCTCATGATATAAAACATCCACATCGACAGCGTTTTCGATCATCTGATCGATTTCATTATTCCGCGATTCTACCCGGTCATTGATGTCATCTGACATGATAACTTCATACTTGTTTTTCAGATACATCGCTCGAAAGGAAAGGTTAATAAAATTTCTGGCCGTAGTGAACAGCCATCCCGCCACATTCGGGTGAGTTTTTAACTTGGAGATTTGCTTTCTTGCTTCGAGAAAGGTATTTTGCGTGCATTCATCGGCGAAATCCATCAGCTCCGTTCGCGAATTTGCCAATTTCCTGCAATATTTATAGACTGGCTGGAAATAGGCATCACATAATTCGTGAAAAAAAAGCTCATCGCGCTCATCTCTTTCCCTCATCATCATGCCACCCCCAGATTTTTTATTATATTTTCATGTAAATCCCATTCTAGTATAATTATGTATATTACAAATCATAATTATTTTAAACCAGAAAGTAAAGACAATATTTTACATATAAAACAGGCGAATAGCTCTTCGAAGCAACAAAAAAAGAGCCTCAGCCTTCACGTGCTGACGCTCTTCCTCCACGGCGGGAGATTCTCCCTTCCAAACTTAGTTGCTGGCTTTCTTTTCGCTTTTCGACGTATGATTGCGCAGATGCAAATACACCGTATGCTTCGTAATCTTGAGGGCGTTCGCGACAATCGTGACCGCGTCCCTCATATTGAACACGCCCCGATCATTAAGCAGGCCGATAATATGCTTGTTCCGGTTCGCATACGAGATTTCGGGGGAAGCATCAACCGCTTCAATCGTCCGTTCGATCGTTTCCTGGATCATATCCTCGACGGAGGAAGCAAAGTGCTCCGATTGCCCCCGCGATTCCATATCCGGATGCGGCACAAAGGCTTGCAGCACCTGAGAAAACGGTTCATCCAAATTCATGTTGATGCACAGCAATCCGATAATTTTCCCGGCCTCGCCCCGTATCGCGATCGTGCTCGACTTCATCAGACGATTGTTCTTGCTCCTCGTAAAATAACTGATCGCCTGCTTCGAGTTGGACTGTTCGATCTCTTGCAGCATTTGCAGAGCCAGGTTCGTGATCGGCGCTCCCAATTCCCTTCCCGTATGATGCCCGTTCGCAATCTTGATCACGGAATGCTGGTAATCTTCCAGACTGTGCAGCACGATTTCGGAGGCATCCCCCAAGTAATCCGCCAAGCCTTCCACTACCGAATCATACGACTGCAAGATAGAACGATCCTGCTCCGTAAATCTCGTGTTCATAGAATCAAATCCTTCCTTGGGCAACCTGAATTTGCGCATTGCGGTCAATCAAAAAAATTTGATTATATCAACATAAGTTAATTCTATTAACGATTAGTAACATCATAACGCGAACGATGGGCGCAATCAATCCCCGATTCGCCAAGTCCCCCAATAAACCGCCTAAACTGGTCACAGTATTGACCGTTTGGCATAACTTGCGGCAAAATTTCAAACTCTGCCGGAAGCGGGATTGTATGATCGAAATAAACTTGATATAATCAATTCTAGTTAATATACTCAATTATTTTTGATTCACTAAATAAATGAAAGATGAACTCAAACTTAATTGATTCCTCAAAGCAATGCCTTAATTTTTAAATTTTGAAAGCGGTTACTAATCTACGTGCACACAAGGAGGATCATCGAGTATGGACATCGCAATCGGCACCTTATTGCTTTTATTGGTATTGTCCCTGTTCTCCCTCTTCAGCTTCAAGGCCCCGAATGGCATGAAGGCGATGGGCGCTTTGGCCAATGCGGCGGTTGCCAGCTTTTTGGTGGAAGCGTTCCAGAGCTATGTAGGCGGAGACTTGTTCGGCTTCGAGCTCGCGAAGGAAGTCGGGCTCGCTTCCGGCAGCATGGGCGGCGTAGCCGCTGCCGCGCTGGTCTCGCTCGCGATGGGCGTCTCCCCCGTCTACGCGCTGCTGCTTGGCGCAGCCTGTGCCGGCACGGGTCTGCTCCCCGGCTTTATCGCGGGCTATCTTGTCTCGTTCGTCGTCAAGCTGATTGAGAAGAAGGTTCCGGACGGACTCGATCTCATCGTCTGCATTGTCGTCGCCGCACCGCTCGTTCGCTTTGCGGCCAATATCGCGACGCCGATCGTCGACGCGACGCTGCTCAATATCGGCGGCATCATCACGACAGCGGCCAACAACAATCCGATTATTATGGGCATCGTCCTGGGCGGGGTCATTACCGTCGTCGCTACCGCGCCGCTCAGCTCCATGGCGCTTACCGCGATGCTGGGTCTGACCGGATTGCCGATGGCGATCGGAGCCTTGTCCGTCATGGGATCTTCCTTCATGAACTTCGTGTTCTTCCATCGCATGAAGTTCGGCGACCGCCGCTCCACGATTGCCGTGGCCATCGAGCCGTTAACGCAAGCGGACATCATCTCCGCCAACCCGATACCCGTCTATACCACCAACTTCCTGGGCGGGGCCATGGCGGGTGTCGTCGTCGCCTTGTTCAACCTGACCAACAACGCCACCGGCACGGCGACCCCGATTGCCGGACTGATGGTCATGTACGGGTTCAATGATGCGATAACGGTCACGATCGCGGCAGTCCTGTGCGCGCTGTGCGGCATCGTGGCGGGCTTCATCGGCTCGCTCGTCTTCAGGAACTTCAAGATTCGAACCGTCGCCGAAATCCGCGGAACCGCACCCGTAACCGGCAACGAAGTAGCTTAATCGAGTCAAAGATATGAAGTCTTTCGAGAGTAATCCCGATACACCGACCAATCTGCTGAGAGGAGAATCGCACCATGCCGTTTCACTCCGTGTTTGACATTATCGGCCCTGTCATGATCGGGCCGTCGAGCTCGCATACGGCCGGGGCCAACCGCATCGGCCGCGTGGCGCGCAAGCTGTTCGGACGCCTGCCCGAATCCGTCACGATCACCCTGTACGGATCCTTTGCGAAGACTTACCGGGGCCATGGAACCGATGTGGCCATCGTAAGCGGCATTCTTGACTTCGACACGGCGGACGAGCGGATTCCCGATGCCCTCCGCATCGCCGCGGAACAAGGGCTGGACGTGAAGTTCGTGCTGTCGGATGAGGCCGTGGAGCATCCCAATACCGCGCGCCTGGCGCTGCGGGACAAGCGCGGCGGGCTGGAGGTCACCGGCGTCTCGATTGGCGGCGGCAGCATGGAGATCCGCGAAGTCATTCAACTGGACGACAATCCGGCACGCAGCCATCCAACGATGCTCGTCCTGCATGAGGACAAGCACGGAGCCGTGGCCCATGTGACGTCGCTGCTCGCCGAGCATCATATCAACATCGGATATATGGAAGTATCCCGTTCGGGTAAAGGACAGAGCGCCTTGATGGCGATCGAGCTCGACGAATCGGTCGATGACGCGGTGATCCATCATATGCATACGCTCCCCCATATCCAGGAGATATGGCAAGTGAAGACGTATCAGCGCGCCAGCTCCGAAGGAGGCAGACCATGTTCCATAGCGTAGCCGAGCTGCTCCAGCTTGCCGAAGAGAGACAAATGAAAATATCGCGTATCATGCTGGAAAGAGAAATGAAGATTCGCGAGAAAACGGAAGACGAAATTATGCAAATGATGGAGGCCAACCTGACCGTCATGGAGCAGGCAATCGAGAAAGGGCTGAAAGGGGTCGTCTCCCATTCCGGACTCACCGGAGGGGATGCCGTCCTGCTTCAGCGTTACATTGCCGGCGGTCATTCCTTGGCCGGTCCGCTCATTCTTGATGCGGTCAGCAAGGCGATTGCGACCAATGAAGTGAACGCGGCCATGGGCATCATCTGCGCCAACCCTACCGCTGGAGCGGCAGGCGTCGTACCGGGGACGCTGTTCGCCGTCAAGGAGAAGCTGAAGCCGACGCGGAAGCAAATGGCGGAGTTTCTGTTCACGGCGGGAGCGTTCGGGTTCGTCATCGCCAATAATGCCTTCATCTCGGGCGCGGCGGGAGGCTGTCAAGCGGAGGTGGGTTCCGCTACGGGAATGGCCGCGGCGGCGGTTGTCGAGATGGCGGGCGGAACGCCGCGCCAATCGGCCGAGGCGATGGCGATCGCGCTTAAAAACACGCTCGGCTTGGTATGCGATCCCGTAGCCGGCCTGGTGGAGGTTCCTTGCGTGAAGCGCAACGGAGTCGGGGCTTCGGCGGCGGTTGTGGCCGCGGATATGGCATTGGCCGGCATCAAGAGCCGAATCCCGCCCGATGAGGTCATCCAGGCGATGTATGAGGTCGGCCGCTCCATGCCAAGCTCCCTGCGCGAGACCGCGGAAGGAGGGCTGGCCAACACGCCAACCGGCCGCCAGCTGGAAGCGATGGTGCTTGGCGAGAGCCAATAATACGAAAATGAAAAAGTCCCCGGGCAGGAACCGACGCTGCCGGGGACTTTGCACGTATAAGTCGCGCGATCGGACCGGGCATGCCTAAGACAAGGAGGCTCCGTTCAGCGCCTGCTGGACCCGCATGACGCCCTGGGACAACGCATGACCGCCTCCGATAGCCGCAGCGACCGCTACGGCCTCCATAATTTCCGCATCGCCCGCTCCTTTATGCCTCGCCTCATTCACATGGTATAACGTGCATACCTCGTTGTTCGCGAACAAGCCGATTCCAAGCGCTATCAGCTGCTTCGTCTTCGCATCCAGCGCGCCGTCGGCGAAGCATGCGCCCGTAAACGCATGATAAGCCTGCACGACTTCCGGCAAAGTCGATTCCAGCTCGGAAATCTCATTCTTATAAGCCTGCACTTTGTTATCCATTTCGGACATAATCGCTCCTTCTCTGCCGTCCCGCGGCAATCTTCGCGAGGACTGCGGCCAATCTGCTTCGTTCCCTAGGATAACCAGGACAAGCCGGCTTCATCCCTCCGGCCGGTCAGGCGGACGATTCAACAATCATCGGGATTCCCGCTTCAGCTTCTTGTACGCATGGATGAACGAAGCGGGATTGTCGCGGACAAAATACGTCTCCACCCCGCGATGAGTATGCAAATACAGAAAGCCGATCGGATCCGAACCGCCATGCTTGCGATGGCAGGATATATCATAGATCTGCGACATGGCGATCCGCTTGTCCCGGATTCGGACCTCATGCGCATGCAGCTCGATATGGAACGAGGTCTCCGTAATGCGCTCCTCGTTGGAATCAATCGTCCTCGTAATCTCGATGCATGTCTGTACCGCCAATACGCTCACCGCTGCACCCCCTTGATCTGAGAAAAGCTTTTTCCTTTCCGAACATTATAAAGGAAAAACAGGGGCGTTCGCCAATACGCTGCCTCCTGCATCGAATTTTATTTTTTTGTGAACCGAAACCGCTCTTCCTCCGTCTATACTAGAGGGTGAAATTACCTATTGGAGAAAGGAGGCCCTGCAATGTGTTGACCAAACAGCATATGGAGCAGTTAGTTCTGCTCGCCCAGCGCGGCGATGCGGATGCTTTCAGCAGGCTGATCGTCGCCTATGAGAGCAGTCTGTATCGGTTGGCCCGTTCATATCTGAAACGGCAGGAGGATTGCGCAGATGCGGTCCAGGAGACGGTATTCAAATCGTTCCGGGCGATACGCTCCCTTAAAGAACCGGCTTACTTCAAGACTTGGCTGTTCCGGATTCTCGTCCATGAATGCTGCCAGCTGCTGCGAGAACGCAAGCGGAATCCGATCGCGAAGCCGGCGGAATGGGATGCGGCCGAGGCCAGAGATCCCTTCCACGCCATTGAACTGAAGGAAGCGGTAACGTATCTGGAGCATGATCTGCGCAAGATTGTTCAGCTTTACTATTATAAAGATATGACGATCCGGCAAATAGCCAAGGCGGCGGGCGTCCCGGAGGGGACCGTGAAATCCCGGCTGCACCGGGCTCGCGAGCTGTTGGCGGAAATCTTAGAATCCCCTGAAGAAAGGAACGTGGACCATGACCCGACAGTAAACCCGGAGCTTGGTTACAGCAACCTTGCTCCGCTGCCTCGCGTTGCGCGGAAGCGAATCAGACTCAGCGAGCTGCTTTGCCTTCCCGCAGAGGCAGATTTCATCATCACAGCGTCATAAATCATAACAGACAATGCCATAGTCAATGAGGCAGGATGGGATACGGTATGAAGACAAAAATCCTGGATTCCGGCATGAGAATCACGTCTCAATATGCGGACACGGATTACGACACGGTAGCGGATCATTTGTTTGAATATAATGTGCGAGCGACGAGAGGCTTGCTGACCAAGCCTGAGCATGATATCCACTTGTTTTTGCGAGACGAATCCGGCGAGGTCGCAGGCGGCATCTTTTGCGAGACCTATTCTTATTGCATGTATATCGATATGTTTTGGATAGCCGACGGCTACAGAAACAAAGGGTACGGCAAAGCCATGATCGCCGAAGCGGAGAACATCGGAAGGGAGATGGGCTGTACGTTTGCGCATACATCCACATTTTCCTACCAGGCCCCGCACTTCTATCAGCAAGCCGGCTATGAAGTGTTTGCCGTTCTCGATGATTATCCGGACGGAATCCAACAATTTTTTCTCAAAAAGAAATTGTAACCGCGGTATCATGCGTCCCTCGCGAGGAACACTGTCCCATCCGCGGCGAGAAGGTCAAAAAGGCCATTCCACTCATATAATAAGAGATATTGGATAAGGAGGGAATAACAATATGAACCTCCCCACGCTGTTAGGAGCATTGGCATTGGCCTTCTCGGTGGCGGCCGCTCCGGCTGCTCCGGCTAGTCCGGCTGCTCCTGCCCAGGCTCCGAACGCCGCGGCGAAGAGCGGGCCGGCAACTTCAACCGCACATAAGGCCCCGAAGCTCACCGTGGAGGAAGCGATTGCGCTCGCGGCCGAAGCGCGGAGCGTCTACTGGCATGTGGAGAACGGCGGCAAGCGGCCGGAAGGCCCTCTTGCGACGTTCGAGCTGAACGGAACGCACTATTTTTATTTGGGGAAGGATATCGGAACGCCGGAGAAGTATGTCGCCTATCTGAGCAAGTCTTTCACGAAGGATACAGCCAAGGCCTTTTTGAAGAACCGCCTCGACTCCAAATATGTCGTAAAGCATAACGGACGGCTGGCCAAAGTCGACGCCGATAAAGGCAGCCTCGCCGAATGGAAACAGGCCAAGGCGTCGCTCGTCAAAGAAACGAAGGACGAGAAGCAATTCAAGTTCTATGTCCCGATTGGCGAAAATTACGATTGCGAAACGTATAAACTGACCTTCCGCTACATCCAGGGCGCCGGCTGGCGGATCAAGGACGATCCAGAAGCGGAACCGATCGGGCGCTGTCCGGTGCCGGGAGCGAAGACGATCGATGCGGCTGCCATTCGAACCCAAGCGAAGCTTGGCTTGACATACGACGAGGTCAACGAGCTTTTCGGCGCTCCGGAGGAAGTTGTCGCCAGCGCCAAAGACGATAGCGATGTCTGGCGGTATGACATTACTCAGCGCGATGACTACCGATTCCGGACCGAATCCGATGACGTCGATCTGGAAGGAATCAAGAAAGGCAAGATAGACATTCAATTGTTCATCATCTGGTCCGAGGAAGGGACCATCGCGGGCTGCACGTTCTACTACAAAGATAAGAACAGCAAGGTGTTCGAAGAACGGCTGCTCGTCGGCGGCAATTGGCAAAAGACCGTGATCCAGTAGCGGAGAAAGCGGCAACAAAAAAAAAGCAGTTCTCCCCTTACTCCCGGTAAGAGCGAGAACTGCTTCGCCGCTTCAGCCTACAATTTCGGAGCAAGCTCCGCCGCCTGGCGAATCGCTTCCATCAAGCTTTTCTCATCCGCCACGCCGGTTCCGGCAATGTCGAAGGCCGTGCCGTGATCCACGCTTGTGCGGATAATCGGCAGTCCGACCGTAATATTGACGCCCGCATCCAGCCCCAACACTTTGACAGGCCCATGCCCCTGATCGTGATACATCGCGACCACGATGTCGAAGTCGCCGCGAACCGCCCGGAAAAATAGCGTGTCGGCCGGCAGCGGGCCGACGACTTGCATTCCTTCCGCCTGCGCTTTCTCAACGGCAGGGATCACTTTTTCCTCCTCTTCCCCATACCCGAACAGACCGTTCTCCCCGGCATGAGGATTAATGCCGCATACGGCAATTTTCGGAGCCGTTACGCCTGCCTTGCGCAGCGTATCATGCGCCAGCTTGATGACATGATACACCCGTTCCGGCGTAATCAGACGAACCGCATCGATCAATCCGACATGCGTCGTGACATGAATGACTTTCAGCTTTGGCGCAGACAGCATCATCGAGAAATCGGCCGTCCCCGTCAAGTCGGCCAAAATTTCCGTATGGCCCGGATAGGGGTGCCCGCCTTTATGCAAGGCCTCCTTATTCAGAGGCGCTGTGCAAATTGCGTCGATCGTGTGCCGTGAAGCCAATTCGATCGCGGTCTCCAAATATTTGAAAGCGCCATGCCCGGCTGCCGCCGACACTTGACCGATCGGGAGATCGGCCGGCAGCAGATCGAGATCCAGCATATGAACGATCCCATGGCGAAATGAAGTCTGACCGATGCCGTCTGCGGCGATGCTTTCAATCGCGAGGTCACTGTTTACAAATTCCCGGGCGCGCTCCAGTATTTTCCGATCTCCGATAACGACCGGATTGCTGATGGCATACATTTCTTCATGACGCAAACTTTTTAAAATAATTTCCGGGCCGACGCCCGCGGCATCGCCCATCGTGATGCCGACAACCGGCTTGCGTGTACTCATACCCTCACCCTCTTCTCATCGCTCATATAATGCAAGGCGGCGGCTAGCGAACGGTCATGGCCAAAACCGCCGGCTTTCGTAATCGCCCAGTAGCTGCGCTCCTTGCCCAGAAGTTTGCCGAACGGCAGCCCGGGTTCAGCTTCCGCAAAGAGCTGCATTTCTCCGATCTCGAGTTCCATGGAGACAGCTTTGGCCGTATCCCCGCCGGTCAGGACCAATCCTTGAATGCCGCTGTTGGCTTCCAGCATCGCCCTCGCAATCCTGCCGAGTCCCCGGGAAATGGCTTCACTCACTTCCCGCAAAGACTTGCCTACCCGCTTGCCGGCTTCTACGGCCGCTGTCCGGCACTGTTCCGAGCTGTCCACATACAGCACAAAATAAGATTTCTCCGGCTGCCGCTTCATGCTCTGCACGTACTGCTCCGCATCATAATCTCCAGCGACGAGTCTTGCCGGATCGACTTCTAGAGCGCAAGCGTCGGGCATATCCCGCGCGTACAGGAGCTGCCGTCTTGTCGTGTCCGACAAGCTGCCGGATACAACGAGAGCCTGGCTGATACATGCCTTCTCCTCGTCCCCGGCGGCCGATGGTGTCAAGCCCAGCGCTTCCGGCAAATACTCAATCAACCCGGCCGACCCGGCCCAGACGATGCGCTTGTCCATGCCGGAGAAACGCCGCGCAAGGGCCTGCAGTTCCTCCTCCGACGCGCTGTCGCAGACGAACCAGCTCGTCCCGCTGCGCAGCGCGTCATTCACCCATGCCGCCAGTTCTGCGGCCGGCCGCTGCAGCCAACCGGCCTCGATCAATTCAACCTTCCGCCCCGCGCCGGCCCGCAGAAGCCGCGGAATATAACTGTCGGTGACCGGGGTCTTGGGATCGTTGGCGAATTCGGTGGCGGTAATCAATTCGCCATTGACATAATGATGCCCTTCGACGGTCACCCGGTTCATGTTGGGGAAAGCGGGAGCAATCAACACCACATCCGGCTTGAACGCTTCTTCCACCGCCTTGAGCTCCTCCGCAATATTGCCCCGGAGCGTCGAGTCCACTTTTTTATAGATATGGCGATAACCGCGTTCTTGTAAAAACAATGCAGCCCGCCATGCCGCTTCATACGCGTCCGGCCCGCTCATCGCCCGGCTGTCCGTATCGACGATCAGCACATCCGCCCCGGCTCCCGTCTCGTTCCCGCATGGATGCATGATCACAGTAGAACGGAATCCCTTCTTGGCCAATTGGACGCCCGCGTCATTGGCGCCTGTCAAATCATCCGCGATAATTCCTATTTGCTTGCCCACATTTATCACACCTTACGCATGGGTATCCGCCGCCTGCCGTTCGAACGAATACCCCTTTTTTTCTAGGCGCTTCACCAAAAAGCCGACATAAATCGGGAGAAGGATCGCGGTGGTCACCGTCGATGCCGCCACCTGTACGGTCGCAATATCGGTATAAGCCGCGAACGAAGCATTCGCTGCCGCAATCGCCGCCGGAGTCGCGACCGCATTGCCCGCGGTCGAGCCTTCCGCCGCGCCGACGATCGGGTTCCATTTCAATGCCTTGAACACGAAATAGCCTGCCGTACCGGTCACAAATACAGTCAGCAACCCGAGAATAATGCCGGACAGACCGCCGTTCACGATCGCGCGGAAGTCAATGCCCATTCCTAGCGAGAAGGCGAAGAACGGAATCAGCATCGAGCTGCCTCTGTCCAGGAACTTGCGCATCTCCTCATCGAGATTCCCTAGCACCATCCCGACCAGAATCGGCAGCAGGACCGACACGAACGAGACGAGAGAGAACATCCCGTCCACAAAGCCCATGGCGCCAAAAATCGATAAGGCGACCATCGTCAGGAAAGGACCGTCATTCAGCGCCAGCAAGGAATAAGCCGCGCGATCCTCTTTGCTTCCGTATTGGCCGACCAGAGCAACGAACAGCCCGCCATTGCTGTTGGTCATGGCAGCGATTACAGCGATCGGCGCCAGACCGAGCCATAATCCGTTATCCCCGGCGAACAGGTAGGCGAGCAGGCCGAACAGCGCGCCCACCGCCCATTTCGTGAAAAGCAAGGTGGCTCCTTTGCCAATCGACACTCCGAACGACTTCACATTGATCTGAGCTCCCGTACACAGCAGGAACAGCGCAATCAATGTGCTTGATCCGTTGACAAACAGAGACTCCGTGAAGTTCCCAATGCGAAGCAAATCCGGCGCCGCGGTGTTGATGACTGCCGCAAGAAGCAACGGCACGACCATCATCCCTCCGGGAATCCTCTCCAAAGTGCCTTTAATCTTCATTTATTGTAGCACCCCTTCTGTTACTGTTTCAATATGAAACATAAAATAATTTTGAAATCGATTTCAAACTATATTCTAAACAGGGGTATTACAAAATGCAATATATCATCAAGTAATTGTTGCAAATTTAAACATTCAATATCCGGAATGGGAGCAACAAAAAAAGCCGAAACTTATTGTTTCAGCTTTCTCCATAAAGTAGAACGGTTAATCCCCAAGCGTTCGGCCACCCGGGTCTGATTGTCGTGTTCCTCTTTCATAATGGCATGGATAATCCGCTTTTCAATCTCGTCCAGCGTGCCCTCCAGAAAATCGCGCGGCAACGGAGCGGGAGCGTTCGGCCTGGCCCGCTTGGCATCAAGCAGCCGCGTCAACTGTGTCTTCCCGATAACATACCCTTTCTCCGCGGTAACCGCATCTTTCAACAGCGCTTGCAGTTCGGCCGCGTTGCCTGGCCATGGATAAGACTCCAGCAGCTCGATGGCATCCTCTTTCAGCTTGACCGGCGAAGTGCCCAATGTTCCATGAAAATCGGCAATATAGTAGGCGGCCAGCGGCTTGATGTCTTCCTTCCGCTCACGCAAAGGAGGCACACTCACTCTGACGTTCCCTTCATCGAACAGCAACCCCTGATATACGCGCTCCTCCCGCTCCAGCGCGACGACAATGGCCGGACGGGTGTCCGCCTGTTCGCGGATCAACGTCTGCAGCCGCAGCGCGTCCTCCCGCTCTAACTGCTCCAGACCATTAATATACACGGTCAGGATATCGGAATCGAGCACGGCGAGCTCCGTCAGCGCTTGCCGTGCCGTCAGGCAGGCGTACAGCCCCCGTCCTCCATGCTTCTTGACATGGATGTACCGCGACAATAGTTGCTTGCCGCTGCCCGCTTCGCCGATCAAAATGAAACAGCCGCCGTCAAGCCGGCCATCGATCGCCCGGAGACATCGGCTCATCGCTTCGCTCTCGGCGAGAATGACCGGGAGCCGGGACACTTCCTCGACAGGACAAACTTCGCGTGCCCCCTTCTCCGGCAAAGAAGAAAAGGAAAAGAGATAATACGTCTTCCCCAATATTTCTTTGCGCACCCGCCGCTGCTTGAACTTGCCTGTCTCGCTTGCCCGGATCGCAAGCAAATTTTCCGTGTGCGGATCTTGGCGAATATCGGCTACCAGCTCATCGATCGGCACCGGGCAAGCCACATGGCTTGTCCACTGCTCGAGCAGGATCTCGCCTTGCTGTCCAAGCACGATCAGGTCGGACGCCGTCTCCGTAAGCAAGGATCGCAAAAAAGCGATGTCCCATTGCTGGCGCCGGTACAACCGGTATATTGATTTCGCCTTATGGAACGCTTCGAAGATAGCCTCGCGCCCGGACTGGATCAGAATCCCTTTCTGCTGATGCTTGGCCGCGGCCTCGACGGTAACGACATCGCCAATAATCAGTTCATATCCCTTCCGCTTGAGCTCCGCCAGAATGGATTCTACCTCCCCGGCCTCCTCAACCGTACAGACTTCAACCCCGATATCGAGCACATCCGCAATCGCCTTGGCTCCCAACGTAATGTTCGCAAAGCCGACAATCGCTTTTTTTCCCGGGAAATCGTTCGTCAAGGTCAGCACCCGCAGCATGTCGTAACCCGAGACGTGCACATCAATCACCGGGATCCCGACCTCAGGCTCGATCAACTTGGCCGTGCCTCCCCGGCTAATAATGATATCGAAGCCCTGTCGCTCCGCTTCCCGGGCTATCGGAACCGCTTCCTGAAGGTTGCCTACTTCGATGCGGATATCCAGCTCCCGGTCTTCGCTCCGGCACTCCTCGATAAGCGGCGTCATTGCCGGGTAAGGAGCTATAACCAATGTTTTAATCGTCATCCGAACTCACCTGCTCTATTTGTATGCCCATAACTCGTTTTGCCCCTGCGCAAAACAACGGCATCAAGCCTCATTCCTGCTCCATGTTCTATCCATCATTCGGATTTGCAGAGGCATTTATACTTCATCTCAGACCAGTATAATACAATTTTTCTCGCATGAAGCATCGAAAAATCGTGATTATGCGAAACAATAACGGGGCAATATGCAAAAAGGCCCATAAATTACCCGGAAGCAATTTATGAGCCGTCAAAGTCAATATTAGAGTGAATATGGTGCGGTCAAGAGGACTCGAACCTCCACGGGTGTTACCCCACTAGAACCTGAATCTAGCGCGTCTGCCAATTCCGCCATGACCGCATACTTAGTATCTTACATTTCGTAATTTAATTTTCTTAGCGACAAGAAATATAATATCATGCATCCGGAAATGCGTCAACACTTTTCGAAAAAAAATTTAAATTCACTTGTAACCGTGTCAAATGGGCCCGTTGCCGCTGCCGAGCGCGAGGTCTGTCCATTATAATGTTCGCAAACGAAACGACGGCCAAGACAACGTGACCATGGAGATCGTGGCGTTGCCGGTTCCAGGGACGAGCCTCGATACAGAAAAAGGACTGGCCCGGCAATTCGGCAGTCCTTCCCTATCGGTATCTGGCTCAGGCTTCGCCTTCGGATGCACCGGCTAGCGGGCCCGGCTTCCACTCCCCAAGCTCCGTCCGCGGCTCGCTGAAGGGCTGAATCAAGTAGCTCCTGCTGAGCTTCACGATGCGCCGGTTGCGTTTTCGAATCATCACCTCGTCATGGCTCCAGGCGACGACGATGCCGATAACATCATTTGCTTCGAGCATGTCCCGCACGACGCGCACCTTCGTGCCCTCCTGGCGGAAGCGATCAAGCATCTTCTCGTCCATCATGGCCGCATCTCCTTTCTCGTAAGAGCGTCATCCCTCGCATCTGGCCTATGCTTCGAATAGGAACAAGGCCTGCCGGCTGACGCTGACAGGCCTTGCACCCTTCGTCACGTGAGGTTATCCGCCGACATGCTCTCTGGAATCGTTCGTCTCGAACCAATAATCCAGCACTTTCGCCGACATGACGCGCTGTTGTATATATTCGACTTGCTGCGGGGTGAATTGCTCTTGCCAAGCCACCTGCAGCTGTTCGCACAGTTTGACGATAGTCAGTAATTCAGACCAGGCCACGTAACGTTTGTACCAGAAAAATTGAGGGTGTTCAATCATATAGGGGTACAAATCATCGAACTCCGTATGCTTACAATCGAGAGCCCGTTCAAAATGAACCTTCGCTTCCGAGACCTTCTCCTGCAAAAAACGAGCTGTTGGTTGATCAATCATCTTCGTCGCCCCCTCTCACCAACTTATCTTTATTATATGCCAAACAGGTGAATGGAGAAAAGCAGGCAATTTCATACAACGACTGCAACTTATTGGAGCGAGCTCCGTCTATATTAGTGAGAGCGTCTGCAAACCCGCTCTCCTTAGTTACAAGTAACCTGTAACGGTACCGATCCAAACCGATCCTATACCTATAGTCATACCCGCCGCGAGGCGGCGAAGGAGGAACCCCACCAATGACCCGTGCCCCGATAACCCGAATGCTGCTTATCGTTGCAGCTGCTGCCGCTCTTGGCGCTCTTCTGTCCGGCTGTACGACCCAGGCCGGCAGCGCGCCGCCGGCCAGCCCGCAAGCTCCGTTTACGGCCAAGCCGGCCCCGGCGGACGAGACTCCGGCCTCAGGCAAGGAAAAGACGCGAGAACGGACCGAGATTGCTTCGAACAAGGATAATTCCCGTTCCGGCACGGGCGATGAAGCCGACTTCAATCGGAAGCAGCCGCAGCTGAAGGGAATCGGCCTGAGCGATACCGAGGAGAAGGTGCGGGAACTCTGGGGAACGCCTGTGTCCCAATTCGTGATGGACGACGAGGAGCCGATTCATGTGCTGGAATATGACGGATTTTCGTTCGGCTGTCATGATGACGCTAAGGTCGTCTTTGTCGAGGTGTCGGGCGACGGCTCGTCTACCGGCATCACGGGCCTGCGTATCGGAGGCAAAAGCGATGCTGCCGTGAAAGCGCTCGGCAAGCCCGATCAAGATACCGGCTACGCCTGGAGCTACCAAGCGGCCAATGCCCTGCTTCGGCTTGATCTCGATCCGAAATCAGGCAAGATTCAGTCCGTCAAGCTGTTCCCGATGGAGGAGAACCCGGCGAAGGCTTGATTTGCCCGCCTGATCATAGAACGCCTTGAGCCGTTAAGGATCAAGGCGTTTGTTTTGGCCGGACGCGGCGCCGGATAAGGACATACACGAGCGATCCGATCAGCAAGAGCATCGCTGCCAAGCACGCCACATAGATCGTTCCTCTCGTATGAATCCATTGAACGGCCGCTTCCCAATGAACTCCGACGAAATGCCCTATCGTCAGAAAAGTCGCTACCCAGATCAGCGCTCCCGTTCCGGCTGCAAATAAATAAAGAGACCAATTCATGCGTGCCATTCCGGCCAGATAACAGGTCAAATGGCGCAGGCCGGGCACAAAATACCCAAAGACGATAGCCCATGGACCGAACCGCTGGAACCAGCGCTCGGTTCGTTCCACCCGGGCAGGCGTCAGCTTCACCCGCTTGCCGTACCGATCCAGCAGCGGCTTGCCGACCCTCCGCCCCACGATATAGCTGACCGTCATGCCGGTCATGCTCCCGGCCAGGCATACGGCGAACGCGGGCACGTACCCGAACGGCCCTTCCACCGTCAAGCTGCCGACGAAGACCATGATCGTCTCATCCGGGATCGGCAGTCCGACAATGCCAAGCGCCAGCAGAAAAAATAAAGCTATGTACCCGAAATGGGTCAATGCCCATGTAATCTCCAGCAACCAAGGCTCCTCCTCTCAAGTCCCTTACTATCTTACCACATTGAGGGAGTCATGTCCGGCCCAAGCTTGTCATACGTATAGTAATGCGAACAAGCTAACTCTTTCCTTCGCAACAAGCTTTGTCGGACAAGGAGGCGCCTAACCGTTGAGACAGTCGCTGCGGATATTTCAGATTGCTTTCACTTACGTCGGAACCGTCGTCGGAGCCGGATTTGCGACGGGACAAGAGATTTTGCAGTTTTTCACCAAATACGGATGGATCGCTTCCTTCACGATCGGAGTGTCCAGCCTCATCTTTCTCTTCCTCGGAACGAAGCTGATGCTGATTGCCCAGCAGATCCAGGCCCGTTCCTATGAAGATGTGAACCATTATTTATTCGGTTCGCGAATCGGCGGCTGGGTCAGCATTTTCGCCATGATCGTCATTGTGAGCGTGAACGGGGTCATGCTTGCGGGCGCAGGGTCGGTCTTCGTTCAGCAGTTGAATTTCCATTACCAGACCGGACTCCTGCTGACAATCGTATCCGCCTATTTCATCATCAACCGGGGAATGAGCGCGATATTGAGCCTTAACTCGCTCGTCGTCCCGACCATGCTCGTCTTTACCGTCATGATCGTAACCCAGACGCTGCATATGCCGAACGCGGGACGGGTTTTCACCATCACGACCGACACATCGTGGTATGCCGCATGGACAGCTCCCTTGCTGTACAGCGCGTTCAATCTCGCGATGGCCCAGGCGGTGCTCGTCCCGCTGGGCGCCTCGATGCCGAACAAGCGTATCATACGCATCGGAGGCGCGATCGGGGGCGTCCTCATCGGCATCCTGCTGCTGGCAGGCCATCTGGCGCTCTCCGTCCATATGCCAGGCATACAGCAGTTCGACATTCCGATGGGGGAGATCGCGCATTCGCTCGGCATGACCATCCAGCTTATTTATGTTCTGCTCATCTTTTCGGAAATTTTCACGACCTTTATCGCCGATTTGTACGGCATTACGCTCCAGCTTCACCAACGGACCGGAGTGCCGAAGAAGCTGATCACGGCGGTCATCATGATGATTTGCTTTACCATCAGCCAATTCGGCTTCCGCAATCTGATTTCGTTCCTGTACCCGCTATTCGGCATGTTCAGCCTCATCTGGCTCTACTTGCTGCTGCGGGCGGCCTACCCGCCGAAGCCCTGGCCGGAACCTCCCTCCGCTCCATCTCCTGCGGCAGGGACGCTCAAGCTGAAGCCGCTGCCGCGCAAAAAATGACGCGTACGCCAAATGCCGATGCGGCTTGCCTGGACAGGCTGCGCCTTCCCTGGCAGGGCGCCGCCGCTCGCTCGCGGCGGATCCGACTGTTAGGGAGAGAATCCGGCTTGGGCTTCATGGAACCCGGCCGGAATCGCGGCTGATTCCCCCCTGAAGCACCGCCATGCCGGCCTCGCTTGTCTCTTCCGCCCGCTTATCCAATCGGCCCCAGCTCCACCATGCGCACATCCGCGACCTCATTCCGGAACGCCATCGCCACATGCGGATGGCAGGTCGTCATCACGATCTGATGATCCGACGACAGCCGATGCAGCGCTTGTACGGCCTGTCCCAGCCTCCGCCGATCATAATTGACGAGAATGTCATCCAGGATCAGCGGAAGGGCCGCCTTATGGGACAGTTCTTCCGCCAAAGCGAAGCGCATGGCCAGATAGAGCTGCTCGGCCGCCCCGCGGCTCAGCAGGGAACTGTCAATCATCCGGCCATCGGCCCGTTCCACTTCCAGACGCTTCGTCCCGTGCGGCGCCGTCACCCGTACATACCGCCCTTCGGTCATCGCCCGAAGATGAGCGGCCGCCCGCTTCAGCACCTCGGGCTGCTTCTCTTGCTCATAGAGCCGCCTCGTCCGCTGAATCAGCGTTCGGGCCAGCGCCAGCACCGCATAACGGGAGGCCTGTTCATCGAGCCTCGCCTCGTTCATCGCCGCTTCGTGATGATGGGCCGCTCCCTCGACCTCGGCCGTGAGCCGCTCATGCTCTTGCTTCAGCCGTCCGCGCCGCTCCTCGCCTTCGCTGATGCTCGCATCCCACCGCTCCAGCTCCGCTTGCCATTCGGCGGCGCGCCGCTCCAGCTCGGCCCCGTCATAGCGGGTAAGCAGTTCCTCCAGCGGCGCCCACTGCTCCGGACTCCCGCCGCGGTACACGACCGCCTCGCTCTCCTGCAGCGTCCGCTCCCATTCCTGGCGGCGGGCTTCGGCGTTCATCCGGAGGAGGAACTCCGCTTCCTCCTCCGCGCCTGCTTCCGCCAGCAGCCGCTCCTTCCGCCTGCGGGCGTCCTCCGCTTCCCGGGCCGCCGTCCGGCATGCCTCGACGGCCGCTTCATACTGCTCTGCGCCGCGCTCATATTGCTGCTGCCGCTTCTCTTCCGCCTCCAGCCGTTCCAGCAGGCGGTACAGCTCCCCGATGGAAGCGAAGCGCCGGCGGGCCTCCGCTTCGTCCCGGAGGCCCGGCTCCGAAGCAGCGCCTTCCGCTTCCCGGCGCTCGGCCGCCGCGGCCGCTTCGCCGTCTCCTTCGGAAGCTTCCCGGGCGGCCTTGAGCAGCCGGGCGCACTCCTGCTCGACCTCCCCGATCTGGCGCCACAGGCGGGAGGCTCGCTCCAGCAGCCGTTCCCGCTGGCTCTGCATATCGAGCGCCTGCTCCGCCCGGCGGAGATGCTCGAGCGCGCCGGCGGGGCTGAGCGACTCCGGCAGCCCGCGCTCCCGCAGCCAGCCGCGCCAGCGCCCGGCAGCTCCTCTCTCCGCCGCCAGGGCCGCCTTGGCTTCCTCCGCCAAGGCTTCCGCCCGGCGCGCGGCGGCCGCGGCGGCTTCGGCCGCATGACGGGCGCGATCGGCGAGCCACGCCTGCTCGCGGGCCCACTCGGCCGTATCGGCCAGCGCCTGCGCCAATTCCTGCCGCTTCGAAGCGGCAGGCAGCCCCGCGCCGCCGGTCCCGGGCCAGAGCGGGCCAAGCAGCCCCCGCAGCGCTTCGGCCTGCTGCGCGGCCATCCGCCCGTCCGCGCCGGCCTCTTCCGCGGGGCCTCCAGCACCCCGGCCCCCATGCCCGCCGCGGCCGGCATACGCTAACGCGAGCGTCCCGGCGAGGCCGACCGCCGCCACCGCTCCGGCGGCCAGCCACTGGCCCGCAGCGAAGCCGAGCAGCGCGGCCAGCAGCAGCGCGCCGCCGCCGAAGGCATACGCGCCGTACGCGGCCGGGATGCGGCGCTCTGCGGCGGACCGGGCCGAGCGGCGGCCGGTTGGCCGCGAAGGAGCCAGAGCCTGCCGCGACGCGAGCGCGTCCTGGAGGGCCTGGCCGCGGCGCAGGACCTCCTCGGCCTGGGCCGGCGCCGGGGCGAAGCCGGTGCCGCGCACGCCGGCGGCCGTATGCCGCGCAAGCGCGCGCTCCGCTTCGCGGCGTTCGGCCTCGGCCGCGGACGCCTCGCGGCCCGCCCGCTCCGCCGCGTCGGCGGCTTGGGCTCGGGCCCGGCCGGCGGCATCGGCCTCCGCCTGCGCGGCCCGGGCCTGCTCCGCCTGCGTGAAGCTCGCGTCGCAGGCAAGCAGCCGCTCCGGCGTCCAGCCGGAGTCCGTCTGGCGGGCGAGACGGCGCAGCTCCGCCGCGATCCGCGCGGCTTCCGCCTCTGTCTCCGCCGCCGTCTCCTGCCAGTGACGGACCGCATCCGCCTGCCGGGCCAAGCGGCGCGCCTCCGGCGCGAGCGCCAGCAGCGCCCCCTGCGGACGCAGCCCGGCGAGCCGCCGTTCCCACGCGGCCCGCTGCTCTTCCGCACGGGCGAGCGCCGCCTCCGCCTCGGCGAGCCGGCGCTCGTTCGCCTCCCAGCGCGCGGCGGCGTCGGGCGGCCACTCGGCGCGCGGCGGCAGCCCCGCCAGCGCTTCGCGCGCCGCGACGAGGCGCACCCACGTCTCGCTGACGTGGGCGGCGCGCTCCGTCAAGGCGAGCGCCTCGCGGACGGCCCGGCGCGAAGCCGCTGCCGCTTCGAGGACAGCGTCCGCTTCCGCCAGCAGCGCTTCCACGCCGGCCAGCCGCTCCGCCTGCGCCTGGCCCTCCCGCCGCGCCCGGTCCGCCCGATCCAGCGCCTGCAGCGTATGCGCCAGCTCCTGCGAACGGCCGCGGGGCTTATACAGCTTGTCCGCCTCCTGCTGCAGCCACCGCTCCGCCTCGGCGACCTGACGGCCGCCTCCGAGGCCGGTGTCGTACAGGAAGGCGCCGACCTCGTCGCCCTGGAGCGCCTGCAGCTCATGCAGCTCGTCCAGCGTAATCGCGAACAGTCGCCGGAACAGCTCGCCGTTCAGGCCGCCCAGCACCTCCGTCTCGAGCTCGGACTGGGTCATCCGGTCCAGGCGCCCGTCCGCCCCCCGGCGGCGGATGACCGTCTGCACGCTGCCGTTCCGCTCCAGGCGCTCGATCCGCCATTCCTGCCCGCGATCGTCCTCCACGGCGAGCCGCCCGCCGTAGACCCCGCCTTCCGCGGGCTCGTAGCGGCCGGCCGCGCCGCCGCGCTTCGGGAAGCCGTACAGCATGCCCCGGAGAAAAGCGGCAAGCGTGCTCTTGCCCGCCTCATTCGGGCCAAGGAGCAGCGTGATGCCCCCGGGCTTCCCCGGCTCGGCCAGCTCAAGGTCCACATCGCGCAGCTCGCCGAAGCCGTTCACATGCAGATGCAGCAGCCTCATGACGCGTTCCCTCCTTCCTGCAGCGCTTCAAGCGCCAGCAGCATCGCTTCGTGCAGCCAATCCGCCTCCGCTTCTTCCGGCTGTTCGGCCAGCCATTGGCGAAGGCGGGGCTGCATCTGGAAGGCGCCAAGCGCTTCCGCCAGCAGCTCGTCCCGCAGCTCGCCGTCCTGCCGGCTCCGGTCCGCCAGCCGGACCAGATCGCCGAGGAAGCTGTCCGATTCCAGCCAGACGGCCGGATCGAGATCCGGCCGGCACCGGACGCGAAGCTCGGCGATCCATACCCCGTCTGTCGAACCGGAACGCTCCATCCGTTCCAGTTCCTGCTCGTTGGCCGCAGCCGCCCACTGCCGCTCCAGCGATTGGCGCTGCAGCTCGCGGTAGAGCGCCGTCCGCCCGACCAGCGTCAGGCGCGCGAAGACGAGGCGGCTGCCGCACTGCTGGCGCAGCCCGGCCAGCGCTGCGTCGAGCCGATCCATCACCTGCTGCATATCGGCGAGATCCGCGATGTCGACGGCCTCATCGCGCCAGCGGACCAGATCGAGCGGCGCGAAGCGCAGCGACACGTGACGCCGCTCGTCCACCTCGACGACGTAGCAGCCCTTCGGCCCGGTCTCCTTGACATGCCGCCCCTGCGTATTGCCGGGGTAGACGATATAGGGAGAGTCATGAAGCACCTCCCGGAGGTGAATATGGCCGAGCGCCCAATAATCGTACCCGGAGGCGATCAGCTCCCGCTTGGAGCAGGGAGCATACGGATCATGGCCCGGCCGCCCGTCGACAGTCCCGTGCAGCATGCCGATGCGGAACAGGCGCGCCCGGTCCGGCAAGCCGTTCGCCTCCTCAGCGGCAAGCGCCTTCTCCGGCTCCGCCGGATAACGCGCGGCCAGATTGTCCCGAACGGCGGAATCGCCGTACGACATCCCGGCGATCACCGCAAGCGGCGTCCCGTCGGCCCCGCGGGCCAAGGCCGCGCCAGGCGCGCCAGCGCCGAAAACGGTCACGTTGTCCGGCCACGCCCACTGCACGCCTTCATGCAGCGGATCGTGATTGCCGTGAATCAGATAGACCGCAATCCCGTGCCCGGCCAGCCGTTCCATTCCCCGCTGGAGACGCCACTGGGCCTTCAGCGACCGATCCTTGCCGTCGTACAGGTCGCCGCTGACGACGACGAAGGCGGCCTGTTCCCGCACCGCCAGATCCACGAGCGCATCCCATGCGGCGAAGGTCGATTCGACGGCGCGCGCGCGCAGCGATGACGGAAGCTCCCTCAGGCCCCGGAACGGGCTGTCCACATGCAGGTCTGCCGCATGTATGAAGCGAAACGCATTCAACTTCCTCTCTCCTCTCTGATCATGCGCGAACGCCCGGCAGATGAGCGCCGGGCGTTCGCATGGCTGGATGGGCCTTCTCCGGTCGGCGAAGTCAGTCCGCGGTGACGCGGAAGCGGAGATAGATTCGCTTCAACTCGTTCACGACGCCGCTCAGCGAGTAATCCTGCTTCGCCTTCGTCCAGGCCGTCCGGGACAGCTCATAGCGGAACGCCGGATCCGTCATGACCCGATCCAGCGCCGCGGCGAGCGCATCCGGATCGTCCACGGGCACCAGCAGCCCGTTCACCCCGTCGGTAATCTGCTCGGCGATGCCGCCGACATTCGTGCCGACCAGCGCGAGCCCGCACAACGCCGCCTCCGCGAACACCGATCCGAACGCCTCCGCCCGGGAGGGCAGCACGAAGATGTCCGAGAATGGCATGAACTCCTCCGGATGGAGCATATAGCCATAAAATATCGTCTCGTCATAAATGCCAAGCTCCTGGGCAAGCCGCTCCAGATCCTCGCGGATCGGCCCGTCGCCGATGATGTGGAGCACATAAGGCCGGCCGCGCCGCTTCAGCTCGGAGCAAGCCCGGAGCAGCACATCAAGCCCCTTCGCCGGGACAAGCCGGCATACGACAATTAACTGGGGCACTTCATTCTCATGGGCAATCGGCCGGAACCGCTTCTCGTCGAAGCCGTTCGGGAGCACCTCGATCCGCTCCGGGCGCGCGACGTAGGGCGCCAGATCGTGCCGGAACGAATTCGATACCGTCATCATCAGATCGACATGCGCTTCCAGCTCCCCGTACAAGGAGGTCAGGAAGCGGAACTCCGGTCCGTCCGGCTCGATTTTGCCGTTCAGAAGCAGTTCCCGCTCGTAGCTGGAGTGAACCGTCAAGATGACCGGCGTCTCGGGGAAGAGCCGCTTCATCACCCAGCCGGCAATCGGATGATGGGCATGAATAAGATCATAGGAGGAGGTGATTCGCCGTCTCGTCCACCATATGTAATCGCGGATCGTCTGAATATATTTGGCCACGATCGGAGAATCGCCATATACGGTCCAGTCGAAGGTCGCGAAGGCGATCTCCTCCTGCCCTTTGCCCCGCAGCCGCTTGGGCAGCGAGAAGAGCTCCATCTCCCATCGGGGGAGCTGGAAGCGGTCTTGTATATAGGGAACCATGGAGGACACGCCTCCCGGCTGTTCCGGCGGGAAAAACAACGCCTGCAATATTTTCATGCCAGCCTCCTTCATGTTGCTTTCGCTTTTCGATGTCTACCATTTATGATATATTAGAACATATGTTTCAGTAAAGACTACGCAAATGGAGCTATCGATTGCGATGAATCGGCTTGTTACCCCAGAGTTATCCGGCAGCACCGCCGTCGCGGTGACGTCGGCGTGCATGATGTATATTTTGTTCATTATGCTTTTGATGACGGTTCGCCTCTATTCCAGGCAGCGCTCCGGAGCATATATTCTATTCATCGCGGCCTTGCTGCTCATCGCGTTCGAGCGGACGTTGGATCTTGCCGATTATGAATGGTTTCCCGGATGGTTCGATCCGTATGGGATAGGAAGAACCGCCCTGCAAGCGTTTTCTTTTTTGTTGATGAATTTGGCGGTGCTGCGGCTGTACAAGCGCAGCAACCGGAGAATGCGCGTATATGCGCTGACTGCCCTGCTCCTGCTCGCGGGAGCCGCCGCCCTCTCCCTCATCCTGGCGGAGCAGTATGGGCTATCCGCCAAGCCGTCGTGGCCGCTCATAGTCTATCATATGACGTTCACCGTATTCTGTTATTTCTGGATTGGCCCCCGTGCGGGCCAGCGGGTGAAGTATGCGTTTACCCTCCTCGTCAATTTTTTGATGAACCTGTCGTCCGGAGTGAACTCGATTTATTTCGGCGGAATGAACAGGCTCCTGTTCTACCTGGAGCACGCGCTTCCGCTCGTGTATTTCACGCTCATGTTCTTCATTCTGTTCGAGCGCGTGGTCGAGCATCTGCAGCGGACATACCGGTCCTCGATTACCGACGGGCTGACCCAATTGTACAACCGCCGCTATCTCTTCAAGGCAATGCAGAGCTACGCGCAGAAGGAGGCCGCCATTTCGCTCATCTTCTGCGATATCGACAATTTCAAGCGCTTGAACGATACGCAGGGGCATGATAGAGCGGATGATGAGCTGAAGCTGGTCTCCGCGATCATTCGGGAGGAAGTGGAGGAAGCCGGCATTCCGGGGCGCTTCGGAGGCGAGGAGCTCGTGGCGCTGATCGTGGATCCGCATGCCCGCGTGGATCAGTTGGCCGAGAATATCCGCCGGAGGGTGGAGGCGGAGACAAGCGTCACCGTCAGCGTCGGCCACAGCGCGCTGCGAAGCGGAATGACGCCCGAGGAGCTGGTCAGGGAGGCGGACCAGGCGATGTACCACTCGAAGACGACAGGCAAGAATCGAGTGACCGATTATGACGCCATCGGCAGCCCCCGCCGGCGCAAGCGCGCTTCAGCGGCCGGCCGCTGAACAGAAGCGCCCCTGCCGGGACGGATTCCGGCAGGGGCGCTATTCATTTCTCACTGCACGTCGCGCTTCTGGAAGACGAAGAACGAGACGGCGAGCAGCACGGCAGAGTAGATCGCGTACATCATGAGGCTGAAGCCTAACGTCGCCCCTTCATAAGGCAACTGGCCTTCCCCGAAATAAGGTCCCCAGTTCAAATGCGGGAACACCAGCCATTTGTACCACTCCTTCTGATGGAGCATCATCGAGACCGTTCCGCCGAGCATCTGGACAATGATCGGCAGCGCGATGGACAAGCCCAGACTTCGGGTCAGCACCGCAATCATGAATGCGAGCGTGAGCTGAAAGGCCGCTTCCGAATAACCAAGGAAGAGCGACACGACCGAATCCATCAAGGTAGCTTCCTCTGCGGCCAGATTGAACAGCGCGGCGCCGATACCCAATCCGAGCAGCAAAATGATCATATAAGCCGCGAACAGCACGAGGAGCGCATTCACCCATTTCGAGGCCAGGACAAGCGAGCGGCTGGCCGGCCGGATTAACAGCTGCTTGATCGTGCCGTCCTTGAATTCGTCCGTGATCGTCTGTGCCGCGACGATGATGATGAAGATGGTGGTCAGCGGCCGGGCGATGAACACAAAGGTATTGGCAAATTCCAAATAAGGCATGGCTCCGTCCTTGAACACGAAAAACCGGATGACAACCCCGAGCAGCAGCGCCATTAACGCCAGGAAAATATAATAATACGGCGCTTGGCGCTTGCTGTTCGTCTTCATCCATTCATTCTGGACGAGCGAGAAAAAGTAACTCATTCAATCCGGCCTCCTTTCGTCATCGTAAGGAAGGTATCTTCCAGCGTCGGCGCGGAGGTCCGGACCTCGTAGATCGCGATGCCCGCGTGGACAAGCTTCTCGACGACCTTCGGAATCTCATTCCGCATGACGTTCACGGTGATGCCGGAACGAGATTCGTCCCGGGCCGCTGGCCAATCGGCCGCAGCGAGCGCCTGCAGGGCTTCCTCGGTCCGATCCACCTCCAGATAGATCGTGGCCGGCCGCGCTTCCGCCGCGTCAACGGACGGATTCAGTTCCCGCTCCCCGACGAATTTGCCGTTCTGGATGATAACGACCCGGTCGCACATCAATTCGATTTCCGAGAGCAGATGGCTCGAGACGAGAATCGAGATTTTCTCCTCCCGGGCCAAGCGGCGCAAATAGTCGCGGAGCTGCCGGATACCTGCCGGATCGAGCCCGTTCGTAGGCTCGTCCAAAATCAGAATCGAAGGATCGTGAAGCAGCGCCTGCGCGATGCCGAGCCGCTGCCGCATCCCCAGCGAGTAGTTCTTCACCTTTTTATCTATCGCATTTTCGAGCTCGACGAGCCGCACGATTTCCTCGATCCGCTCCTCGCTGATCGATTTGCCGCTCAAGCGGGCGAAATGAAGCAGGTTTTTGCGCCCGCTCATAAATTTGTACAGCTCCGGATTTTCGACGACCGCCCCGACGTGGGTCATCGCTTTGGCCCGGTCGGTCCGGATGTCATGACCTTCAATCCGGATTCGTCCCGACGTCATGGACATCAGTCCGACGATCATGCGGATCGTCGTCGTCTTGCCTGCGCCGTTCGGGCCGAGGAAGCCATAGACTTCCCCGCGCCGCACGCGGAACGACAAATTATCGATAATCGTTTTTCCCCGAATTTTTTTCGTCACGCCTTCCAATTCTACAACGGTATCATCGGTGCCTTGCATCAAATCTCACTCCTTCCATAGTACAGCTGCTTATGTTGCTGCCTCTCTCTGACTTACTTTACCGGATTCTTCCCTTCATTCCAACTGCGGAATCCGTATTGCTCGATTGGCTATCGCAGAAGACATCTATTACGTACGCAGTATCGGCCAAATCGTTTCGAATTCATTGTTAAAGAACAAAGGGTGCGCTGCACCCGTTTCTATTACACAGTTAGCGTTAATAAGTATAAAATAAGGAAATACATTTACTCCACATACAATACAAACCTAATTAAATCATAATTTGATCACTTACCCTATTTGTGGTAATATCAATAAGGAAGGAGGTGGAAACTAGTCAATCTTTGGTAACGGTTTTAAGATGTATGCCACCATGCTTCCTCTAATGGAAAAACCAGTTCACATACCCTTCAAGATTTATGATATTTAACCCAGTTTTTTCAGTACTTATAAGTCTGCGAACTGGTTCACCGTTAACCCGCCACCAGAAGAAAAAGCCCTATGCCCGATTCGAAAGCTCAACAATGAATTTTTATGACACACGCGCAGAGGAGAGTGAGTATATATATTATTATATATATTTGAGTTATTTATTGGTATTTTATTCTTTGTTGTTGGCATTATTTCTACTTTTCCTCCTCCAAAAATGCCATGGCTAATTCGAATAATAATTTTATGCATTGGTATTGCCTTTATCGTGCATTCAGTAATTGGTATGCTCGACTTAATTTTCTAACCTCAAATCATTTCCATTTAAAATCTATTTTTAGCTTCAATGATCTCTGGAAATTGAAAAAATTTAATTTGGAGGTCTTAAGATGTTTAAGAAAACGCTTTCTTTATTCTTGGTAACTTTGATGCTTGGATTAACTTTTAACTCATCTTCCATATTATCTGCAGCTGAAAGAGAAACTAAAGAGGAGACAGTACAAATCGTAAAAAGTTATATTAAAAATAATGTGAGTCAATTAAATGCTATGATGTCATCTGTACAATATCAAAAGTTAAAACTAAAGGATATTGAATCTATTATCGATAACTATTTTTCCCATAATCCTGCACCTCAAAAGCTCATTGATGTAAATAATCTAACAATTGATGACATCTTCCCTGCCAATGATACGATAGATACTACAGGTACTGCTCCAAGAAATGTGCTACATTTCGAGGAACTCGCTTCTTATGTTGCCAATAACTCGTCTGGAAATGGGGATTCAATTTATAAGTTTCCTAATGAGAATGGCGCAGTTACTGTATATATTGCTGATACTGGTGAGGTAATGATTTGGGACCTAAGCAGTGTTCCCGCTAAAGACTCTGATTTTTCGAACCAAACTTTAGCGGCTGCTTGGAAAACAACAAGAACCGAAAGAAGTACTGGAATCGCATATAATGCTTTAGGCGGAAAAATGTTTACTATTTGGGCAGAAGGGAATTTCCAATATGACGGAAAGACCGCAAAACATAATAATTCAGATGGAAATTCTGAAAGACATTTTTGGGGTTCTACTCTGGTCTTAGAAAAGAAAGCTGAAGGCAAGGAGCGCACAGTTAGAGTAGAAAACTATTCATATCCAGAAGTATATACTCGAGTTTATTTTGAATCCCAATTTGGTATTCGATGGGCTGGTATTACCATGAATTCTGGTACGGTTGAGGCATACGTTGGCGGAACATTTGCAGGAAATGTTTATGGCGGGGTTAAAGAAATTTAGAGTTCAGTTTTAATTTCTGCTTACAGCGTTACAGAGCTAACTCTCCGTAGGGCTAGGTTCAGGGTGATCGTTGTATAAGAGCGATAGAGGAAGCGTGGTATACCGCTCATTTCCTTTTCGGGAAATGAGCGGCTTTTTATTGCCAGGGATGATTGCGTTGGGTAATAATAATGACGTACAACCGCATAATCACCAAACCCTTTTTCGCAATCTATTTTATCATGCAAGGAGTTAATGCGATGTCAATATCATTGCCTGATGAATTGCCTCTGGCCTATCAAGAACAGATGAAGCGCCTGTTCGAAGCGGACGGCGAACCGATCGATCCCTTCCTCGACAGCTACCGGGAGCCCCGGGCCTACGGCCTGCGCGTGCAGCCCTGGAAGTGGAACGGACATGAGACGGCCCGCCGGAACGCGGCCGCCCTCTTCGGCCTGGAGCCTGTCCCGTGGTGCCCGGAAGGATATTACTATGAGGAATCATCCCGGCCCGGGAAGCATCCCTACCATCATGCCGGTTTGTATTACATTCAGGAGCCTTCCGCCATGTCTTCCGCCGAGTTGCTCGATCCGCAGCCGGGCGAGCTCGTGCTGGACCTGGCCGCGGCTCCGGGAGGCAAGGCGACGCAGATCGCCGGGCGGATGAAGGGCGAGGGGCTGCTTATCGCCAACGAGATCCATCCGCAGCGAGCCAAAATATTGGCCGAAAATATGGAACGGATGGGGGTCGTCAACTGCATCGTCACTCAGGCGGATCCGCATGCGCTGGCCGAGCGCTTCCCGTACAGCTTCGACCGCATTATGCTGGATGCGCCCTGCTCGGGGGAAGGGATGTTCCGCAAAGATCCGGAGGCGGTCAACGAATGGTCGCCCGAGCATGTGGAGGCATGCGCGCTCCGCCAGCGGGATATTATCCGGGCGGCTGTCCGGATGCTTCGCCCGGGAGGAAGCCTTGTCTATTCCACCTGCACCTTCAATCGCCGGGAGAACGAGGACATCATCGCTCATTGGCTGGAGACGTATCCCGAATTCGAGCTGGTGCGCATGGAACGGCTGTGGCCGCACCGCCATCGGGGGGAAGGGCATTTCGTCGCGCTGTTGAAGAAATCCTCTTCCGCGCCAGACGCGACAGACGCCGCGGACGGTTCCGCATCGGCGCAATCCGGGCGTCGCGGCGGCAGCCGCAAGGGCAAGGGGGCTTCCGGAGTGAATGCGGCGGCGGCCGCGTTCCGGCAGTACGCCGAATGGGCCCGCGAGCATCTGCCCGGCCTGGAGCTTCCGCCGGGAAGGCCGCTGCTGTTCGGGGACGAGCTGTACTACGTTCCCGATACGCATCCTGGAGCGCGGGCGCTGCTTGACGACGCTTCCGTATTCTCCGGGCTGCGCCTGCACCGCCTCGGCCTTCATCTCGCTCATTTGCGGAAGAACCGGCTCGAGCCAGCCCATGCGCTGGCGATGGCCTGCACCGCAGCGGATCAGGCCGCGCTCCGCTTCGACGCCGCCGCGGACGATCCGCGCATAGCCGCTTATCTGCGCGGCGAACCGATCGCGCCGAACCCGGAACAGAGCGGCGCCAAGGGCTGGACCCTCGTCGCCGTCGACGGCCTGCCGATCGGCTGGGGCAAAGCGTCCGACGGCCTGATCAAAAATCATCTGCCGAAAGGCCTTCGCGCGCTCGGTTAGCAAGGGGGGGTTCGGCCGTTGTGTCTCATGGTAGGGATAAGCCTGGATTCTTTTCTCCGGCAACATAATAAAGTCCAAGTGTTTTTTCGGCACTCCATTTGGACTTCTCTCTTAGCAGAAAAAGTGCAGAAAAAAAGGATGTAACACGCTCTGATCGGAGTGCCAGGTTTCGATTCGGTAAATGGACAATCTCCACTCTTCGTAAAAAAGGGGGGCCAACAGCCTGAAAACTGCACAATTTGTATGGAAACACTCTGGAAACGACTAAGCGGCAAGTGAAATCCGCATAACTGCTGCATGATATCTCCAGACACGCCGATTCGGTAAGCACAATCCTGCAAAAATACAGCAATTCGATAGGGACGACTTCAGCAGAAAAGGAATCCTGCACAATTGCAGCAATTTCACTCGTTTCCCTTCGACTTTGAACAAAAGGGCCTAAAATGATGTAGATTTGCAGCATTTTCCTGGGATGCGAACTCTTTGAGCCGAAAATCCTGTAAAATAGCAGCAATTTCCTCCACACGTTCAAGCCCCAGAAGGCGATGATACCTCCAAAAGGCGCTAATGCCCCGAGGAGCGTCGCAGTTTCTTGTGAAGCCTATAAATCATCCAACGCAGTCTCTTGGAGCCCGTAAATCATCCAACGCAGTCTCTTGGAGCCCGTAAATCGGGCCGTTGAGACCGTCCATGGAGGGGATTCATTTTTTATGCGGTGGATACTCGTCTCTCAGTAGAAAAATCGATGTAAAATATTCAGAGTGCCAAGTTTTGACCCAGAAAGTTTCGTTTTAACATGTTCGTCTCCATATCCTGGCCTCACTAAAAACAGAAACAATGCCGCAGAAAAGCTTCCACCTCAAAAAATTTCAAAAAAACCGCTGACCTTGCAGATTCAACTGCTCCCCCCGGGAGCCTTGCCTCTGCAAGGTTAACGGTTACCCCTGATCGCGGGATGCGCAATCCACGATCATTTCATCAATCATCTCGTTATGGAACATCATCGTCAGATGGAGCGACTGCACCTGCTTATCCTTGGCCAATTGACAAGCGAGCTCCTGGCCGATGCAGGCCCGATCCGCTCCCGTTCCCGGTATGCGCAAATCGATATACCCGGACATTTCCGGCCCGTCGGTGCTGATTGTGGCCTCTCCGACCGGCAGAGAGCCGCTCCGATCGCGGTAAATATCATAGAGCAGCGCGCTGCCGTCATCCCGCGCCAAAATCACGTGAATCCGATCATCCGCCCCTTCCGTCCCGTTGTCCTCGTCCGGATCATGCTCCAGCCTGTCCATCGGCCGGGCGCCGAACGGCCCCGCTTGCCGCTCCGGGGCCTCCGCCCGATATTCCGCGCCGTCATCATTCGTGACGATGCGCTGCACTTGCCCCGTCACGAACACGACCTCCAGCTCGGCGGCGCCCAATGCTTCCGCCGTATGCCGGACATAGCGTTCGACCTGTTCCTCGATCGCGCTCCGGTGCCGCTCCAGCACGTCCATTCCGTCCATGACGAATACGCCTTGAAGCCGTTCCCGCTCCCGGTACAGCCAGAGGAACTCCCCTGCGTACGCGCCATTGAACAGCACATCCTGCGCTTCCCCGCTTGCCGTCCGGAAGTCAGGGCGAAATTCAATCATCTGCGTGTCCTCCCTTGCCATTTCCGGTAAATCCGGTACTTCCTTAAGGTTGCCCGTTCCTTCGCGTTACATTCCCTCCGACGGGTCTGGATAGCCGTCCAATCGCAGCCGGATTCCGCTGCATAATCTATGGGTGTCGGAACAAGGGGGACATCGTCCCTCCGGGTATCCATCCCGCTGTTCCGCTTCATCTCGAACAAGGGAGGAATGTTTCCATGGGTGCAGGATTTGGGCATTTCACATCGACAGGCGTCATTCTCGTATTGTTCATTTTGCTGGTCATCGTATCCCGCTCGCTCATCTACTAGAAGATCATCAGGCACACAGAAGGCGGGGACGCCCCCGCCTTATTCCGCGTTATGCCGGGAACGCCTATCGCGCCGCCCTTTCCAGACAATGCTTGACAAGCGCCTCATGAACGCCGTCTTCATTGTTCGATGCCGTGACTTCCTGTGCGGCTGCCTTCACCTCAATCGGTGAATTATCCATCGCGATGCCCATCCCCGCAAATTCAATCATCGACAGATCGTTATAGTAATTGCCGATGGCGAGCACCTGCTCCGGGGCAACGCCGCGAAGCTCCGCCAGCTTCGCCAGCGCGCTTCCCTTGGACGCGTCCTGATGCATAATATCGATAAAGTAATCCCCGGAGCGGATATAGTGCAAGCGATGTTCCCACAGGCCCAATTCCGCTTCCACCCGATCCATCTCTTCTTTTTGCCCGCTTAACGTCATTTTGACCGGCGCGTCCTCCAGTTCGTCCCAGCTTGGAAGCTGCTTCGGCTCGACAAGGAACTGAGCGTACAGATCCAGCGTCTCCGGCGCCATTCCCGCCCGGTCATCCACATATAAATCGAACACCGTGTTGATATTGAAATGAACGCCGTGCTCGCGGCAATATTGAATATACGGCTCCAGTTCTTGCGGCGGAATATCGAAGCGGTGCAGAATGCGCCGGCCTTTTGATGCGACGGTCGCCGCTCCGTTATGCGTAATGACGACGCCTTCCAGCCCCAGCTCGTCCAAATAAGGCAGCGTGCTTTGCGGAGCGCGCCCGGTGCAGAGCACAATCTCCGCACCTCGCTCGGCTACGCTCCGTATCGTAGCGGCCGTACGGCCCGTAATCGCATGTTCGTCATTCAACAATGTCCCGTCCATATCCAAGGCAATCATTCGGTAATTCATAGGCCTTCTCTCCCCTTCTGTCGGTTCTATCCCTCATTGTGTCCCGAGCGCAGCCGTTCTATCTCTTCCGGACTGCATTCGCGCCATTGTCCGGGCTTCAGCTGCGGGTCCAGCTCCAGCGTTCCCATTGAGAGACGCTTCAAATAGACGACCTTCTTGCCGACCGCCGCGAACATCCGCTTCACCTGATGGAATTTGCCCTCCGTTATCGTCAGCTCGATTTCCGACAGGACGCCCTCTTCCCCATCCGGCCGGTGACCGAGAATGTTCAGCCGTGCCGGAGCCGTCACATAACCGTCATCCAAGGTGACGCCCGCGGCAAAGCTGGCGCCGTCCCCGGCGGTCACCTCGCCCGCCACCTGAGCGAAGTAGGTCTTCGGTACATGCTTCTTCGGAGACAGCAGCTGATGGGCCAGTTGCCCATCGTTGCTGATCAGAAGCAAGCCTTCCGTATCCTTATCCAGCCGGCCGACCGGGAACGGCTCGAAATGCCGCAGCGCCGCCGGAAGCAAATCCAGCACCGTCCGCTCGCGCGTATCCTCCGTCGCTGAGATGACGCCCTGCGGCTTGTTCATCATCACATAAATATATTCGCGGTACATTATGATCTCTTCGTCCAGCCGGACGACATCCCGTTCCGGATCGACCTGCTGGCCGCTATCCTTGACGCTCTTGCCGTTGACGGAAATTCGCCCCGCCTTGGCCCATTTTCTAATATCCGACCGGGAACCGCGGCCCATATGCGCGAGCAGCTTGTCGATCCGCATCATTTTGCCCATGACGACAGGGTCACCTCCTCTGCCTCTATCCGTTCTTGTCCCTGCGGATCGCATGGCCCTAATGCAGGACATGTCCTTATCAGCATACCATGTTGTCGTCCGTTTTGGAAAAGAAACGCGTGAAGGGCTGCTTCCTCCTCTTCTCGTCTATGTGCAAGCAGACTTACATTATTGTCATGTATGCCCGCAACGGGGAAACTTTATTGTACAATATTCGTATGAAAACATTGTTTTCACAATCATCCGGAACAACAGACAATCAGAGAGAGGAGGAGACGGATGTTACGTGTTGAAAATCTGTCGCACGCCTTCAAAAACGGGCCGGAGACGACCCAGGTGCTGCACTCGGTATCGTTCAGTGTGCAGCGCGGAGAGATGGTCGCCCTGCTCGGGAGCTCCGGCTCCGGCAAGTCGACCCTGCTGAATTTGATGGCAGGGCTGATGAAGCCGACGGAAGGCAGCATATATATCGCGGGCCAGAACATCGTCACGATGAGCGAGAACCAGTTGGCCGAATTCCGGCGCGGGAATATCGGCTTTATTTTCCAAGCCTATGAACTGATCGCCAATCTCACGGTGCGGGAGAACGTCGAGCTGCCGCTCATCTTTCAGGGCGTCGCCCCTTCCGAGCGCAAGGCCAAGGCGATGCGCCTGCTGGAACAGGTCGGACTTCCCGACAAGTCAGAGCTGTTCACGTCCCAGCTCTCGGGCGGACAGCAGCAGCGGGTCAGTATCGCCCGTTCGCTTATCACCGATCCGTCCGTTATTTTTGCCGACGAGCCGACGGGGAATCTCGATACCCGCACCGAGGAGGAGATTATCGCGATCTTGAAGCAGTTGAACCAGACAATGGATACGACATTCATCATCGTCACCCACGAGCATGAAGTGGCTGCCCAGACGAAACGCATTCTTACGCTGAGAGACGGCCATCTGCACGATGACAGCCCCGCTCCGGAGCAAGCTCGGGAAGAAGCGGTCCCGACCGGAGGTGAAACCCATTGAGAATCGCCGACTACATACGGCTGTCCTGGGATCAGTTGAAGCGGCGCAAGGTAGTCACCGGCTTGTGCGCCATCGGGATCTCGATCGGCTGCGCCTCTATCGTCGTCGCGATGAGCGTCGGGGAATCGGCCCAGGTGTTCGCGGAGAAGCAATTGAATTCCTTTCTGAAAATGGACGAGATCACCGTCACGCCGAACAAGGGCGTCTCGGACCCGAGCGCGCAAAACGCAAGCAAAGGCGATAACAGCGAAGCCGAGGAACGCGGGCAGATTACCGAGCAGAAGCTCGAGGTCATCCGCAACATACCTCACGTCAAGGCGGTAGCGGCTTTTCAGCAGCTCGGCTATATGCAGATGGAGACCGCCGACGAGCGCAAGTCCGGCCTGGAGATTATCGGCACCGACCTGAATACGCTGACCGACTTCGGCCATGAGTTCATGCAGGGCGCGGCTTCCGATCTGACAGGGACCGTCATTTTGAATTACGGGGCCACCCTCGGACTCGTCGACGAGGAGACGATGGACAAGCTGATCAAGCAGTTGAACGAGAACCCGTACGACGATGCGTTAATGCAGCAATACCGCAATCTGAGCCGTACGCCGAGCTCGCTCTATCAGCGCCAGATCCGGCTGATCCCGTTCGGAGGCGAGGACGGCAAACGCCCGCAGGCCAGTTCTCCGCTTCGCGTGTCCGGCGTGCTCAAGAAGCCGGCCGGCAGCACGGATGACATGGTCATGTATGACAAAAAGGCGTATGTCTCGCTGGAGACCGCCGAACTGCTGCAGCAAGAGCTAAAGATCGAAGGGGACTCCGTTCCCAAGCGAGGTACATACAATTCGCTCATCGTCAAGGTCGACGATCAGAAGAATGTCGAGCACGTCGAAAAGCAAATCAAAAAGCTGGTCCTGAACACAAGCACCAACCTTCACCAGATAGACCGTCTGAAGGAACAATTCGCCATCGTGCGCACGATCGCCCTCGGCATCGGCTTGTTCGTGCTGTTCATCGCATCCATCTCCATCGTCGTCGCGATGACGATGTCAACGTATCAGCGCCGCCGGCAAATCGGAATTATGAAGGTGCTGGGCGCCAATCTGAAGCAGATCCGCAATATGTTCATCATCGAAGCGGCGCTGCTCGGCCTGGTAGGCGGCCTGGTCGGCATTATGCTGTCCTATTGGATCGTCTGGGCGATCAACGGGGCGGCCGCAGGGGCCATGTCGGACGGCAGCGGGGATCCGATTATTTTTATTTCATCCAACTTTATTCCGATCGGCATCGCCTTCGCTATTATGACCGGGGTCATATCGGGCCTCTATCCTGCGATAAGCGCGTCGCGCACCGATGCGCTGACGGCCATCAAGCGCGATTGATCGCAGTCGCGCCACAACTATAGACTAAGGAGGTCCGCTCACCGGAATGAAGAAAAAAATAAAATGGGCAATCATTATCCTGGTACTCGCCGGAATCAGTTACGGACTCTATTCATTCGGCAATCCTCCCGCCCCGGACACGGCGATGGAGAACAATGACGCCATCACCTTCCCCGTGACCCGGGAAACGCTGGTGAACAGCATCGAAGTCAAAGGGAAGTCCAGCTATGAGCAGGAGACGTTCGTGCATGCTCCATTCGGCGCGGAAGTAAGACAGTGGAACGTGAAGGACGGCCAGCAAATCAAAAAAGGAGACGTGTTGTTCCGGCTTGACTCGACCGCCCTCGAGAATGAAATCGCGCAGACGCAAGCGACAATCAAGAAGCAGCGCCTCGAAATGAGACTGACGGAAGTCCAGAGCGCGCTGGGCCAGGAGGATCAGGCGCTAGGCGTGACGGAGGCGGACCGCAAAAAAGTATTCGTGCAGCGGGAAGCCCAGAAGCTCCAAGAGGAATTAAGCGAAGTCACCCTGGATATTCAGGAACGGGACATCGCGGACAAGCAGAAGAAGCTCAATGAAGCGAACTTTCGGGCGCCGGCGTCCGGCATTTTCCTGTTCGAGGATCCGAAGAAGATTCCTTCCCAGGTGAACAGCAACGACCGCCTCGGCAAGATCGTCGATCTGAACAAGCTCCAGCTCGTCTCGCTTGTCGGAGAGCAGGATGTATTCCGCATCGCGGAAGGCATGCCGGTCGAAGTGAAGATCAACGCCCTGAAGCAGGTTAAGCTGCAAGGAAAAGTCATCAAAGTATCCAAATTCGCCAAGGCGGGCACCGATGAGAAGAATACGAATCAGCCCGCTCAATTCGAGGTCATCATCGGACTGGAGCCGAATAAGCAGCTCATCGCCGGACTGAGCCTGACCGGCCAGATCGAGACCGAGCGCAAGGAAAACGCCATCGTCGTTCCTACCGTGGCCGTGCTGCGCGAGAAAGATCAGTATTATGTCTTCCTCGACAAAGGCAACGGTCAAGTCGAACGGAGAGATATCAAGATCGGAATGGAGACTCCGGAAAAAACGGAAGTCCTGGAAGGCTTGAAGGAAGGGGATCAGGTGGTCCTGCAATAGCAGCCCGCCAGAGCAAGAGCCCCCGTCATGAGAATTCCTTCATGCCAGGGGCTCTTCCGTCTCCTGCCGGAGCCGTCACGGCTTCGGCGTCCGCACATCCTTCAGCCGATAAGACAGCGTAACGAATACATAGTCGTCCTTCTCCGTCTGTTCGGCATAGCGTCCCAGATCTTCTTGTTCATCGGGCTCGACCGTATCGGAGCCATTCTCTGCCGCTACCGCTCCCCGAATCAACGCCATTTTTTGCTCCCATTCCTTCGGAGTCATGCTGCGGTACGCGATATTCGCCTCGGCCAGCATCTTCTCGCCATGCCGATCCAGATGAATCTGCTCCTCGATGATGCCGATGCCTTCCTGGAACACCCTTGACAGTTCCTGCAAAATATAGGCGGAATTCTCCGCCGCCAGCTCGCGATCGAACGTATAACTGCGCTGCATCGGATTGGTCTGATAATACTTCTCGATCAGATTGCCATGCTGCTTCGTCTCCACCAATTGCAGCAGATCCAGCTCCTCCAGCTTTTTGACGTGATAGTATAAGCGGGAAGGCTTCTCGTTGAGGCGTTCCGCCAACTGCTTGACCGTTACCGGCTCTTCCCGCGCCAATCGCAGTATTTGGGTTCTTCTCGAGTCAAGAAGGGCCTTCGCCAGCTCGAGGTCTTCAATAATCCGGTGATTCTTCAATCCATGGCCTCCTTAACCGCTAAGAAGGCATAGCCGCTTGCGCGTCTCCTTCCGGCGGGGTCATCGTGCCTGCTGTCTTCCTTTTTAAGGCTCGACTATATTTTAACAGAGGGAAAACGATAGAGACAATAACAAGCAGCCCCCCTGCCACCGCCGTGGCCTCCAGCACCCCGAACCAGACCGCGAACACGCCGCCCAGGCCAATCCCGATCACGGTGCCCGTCTCGGCGACGGTTCCGAATACCGCCGACCCCCTGCCCCTTATCTCATCCGGCATCAGAGTCAGGAACAAGCTGCTGAGCGGAACGTTGGTGCAAGAGATCGTGAACCCGGTCAACAGGGCCCATACATATATGCTAATGATGCCCGTATGAGCGTATATCGGCGCCAACGGCAGAAGGAAGATGCAAGCGGATCCAATGCCCGCTATCCCGGTCAGCAGCAGCCTGCTCGGTAGAAGGCGGCGCAGCAGATGGGGCGCAGCTATCGCTCCGATGATGCTTCCGGCGCCGATGACGCTGGAGACGAAGCCGAAATGCTCCGCCGGAATGCGGAAGGTCTGGAGCAGCGCCGCATTCAGGTTCGAATTGACGACGCCGACGACCAGCATCACCGGAACGACCAGCAGAAGCAGGGCGAACAGGCCTTCGTGCCGGTACATTTGGATAAGTCCCTCTTTGAACGACCCCATGTAGGACATCTTCGCTTCTTTCTCTTGCCGTACTTTCCTTGCTTCCTGCTCTTCGTTTTTTTCGGCTGCCGTCTTGCCGCCCTTCGCTTGCCCGCTGCTCAGCTTCCATGGCTCCACTCCCCGCAGCGAGAAGACGAAGACGGCGGAAAGGAGAAAAGTAAGCGCGTTGAAGGTGAACAGCCAGCCGAAATGGCCGAGCGGAATGAGCAGGCCAGCCAGAGCGGGACCTACCAGTCTCATCGACATAAATGTGGCCTGCGACAGAGAGACGGCCGAGCTAATCTGCTCCTTGCCGACGAGGCGCGGGATAAGGGCGGAGCGCGCGGGCTCGAAAAAGACGGTGCCGATGCCCTGCAGCCAGATCAGCGCATAAATGAACGGCAGGCTGTGTTGCGCCAGGATAAACCCCAGCACGATGCCCGCGCGGTAGATATCGGAAGCGGCCATCAGCAGCGGCCGATTGATCCGGTCGACGAGCGGCCCGACGAATGCCCCGAACAGCATCTGAGGCAGCACTTGGGACAACACGACCAGGCTCAGCGCGAGCGGACTGTCCGACAAGTGGGCGACCAGGAAAATAACGACGAGGCGGGTAATTCCGTCTCCAAGCTCGGAGATGAGCTGGGCCCACCATAAGCGCCGGTAGGAAGAATTGCTGAAGAGCAGTTTCATCAGGACAACCTCCAAAATCATTTTTATCGTTAAAACTTATTTTAGTGATAAAAAAATAATTTGTAAATAGTCTTTTATGAATCATTAAAAATATTTTTAACGATAAAAAATGTGCCGTCAAACGCAAAAAGGGCTGCCTCTTATAGAGACAACCCTCATCCTGTCTACCGGTATGTATCACTCTGTCCACGACCTTGCGGACGGCCAGCTTCCCCCGCCCATACAGAACCGCTGCCCCCGCAATCCTGCCATCATTCCTCTTCTCTCTATGAAGGATCCCCCTCTTCCAGGCGCCTGCGGAGCTGTTCATCGACAATCTGAAGCGTAATTACGGGGCAGCATCCCGTCGCACCCGCGCTCTGCTTCAATTGCCTGCAGCAGCGTTCGGCATCCTGGCGCAGCCGCTCCAGATCGATGCCCAGCGCCGTATCCGGATAGCTGGCCAGCTTCGCGAGCGCTGACGTCAACAGCTTGACGGCGCCCGGACGGTTGCCGTTCTCCAGATGGTACAGACCGACGGCCACCTGAAGCAGACCTTGCAGCAACGGCTTCCGCCCTTCCTCCAGCCACAGATCCTCCATGACGTCATGGCATTCATAGTAATCCCGCTCGCGGTTGAAAAGGTCAAGGAACCGGATATACCGGAGATCATAGGCCATGCCATCGCTCCGCCCGTTCATTCGCTGTCCGAGCCGGATTGCTTCGCCTCCCGAAGCATGGCGATAATATCTTCTTCCAACTGCTTGATTCCCGCCCGGTCTTCCCGTTCCCACAGCATGTTGAACCGCTGCTGGAACTGGACGGCTTCCGTTACTTTATGATAAAAGTACAGCTCCTGAATCAGGGCCAGGCATTGATGCACCAGACGCGACTGATCCTCGAAATCGCGCTGCGCTTCCAATATTTCCTGCCGGATGCTGGACATTTCATTATCGAGAATGAATGCGGCTTCCGCCGCTTTTTTCAGGCGCAGCCGCACATCCTCCGGGAGGCTGTCCCTATATTTATAATTGAGAGAATGTTCAATGGTCGCCCAGAAGTTCATCGCCAGCGTCCGGATCTGGATCTCCGCCAGGACCAGCTTTTGGCCGAGCGCCGTCTGAACAGGGTACTCCACAATCATATGAAAGCTTCGGTAACCGCTCTCTTTATAGTTCGTGATATAATCTTTCTCGTACAGCAGAGTCATATCTTTGCGATGGCGGATGAACTCAGCGACTCGGCGGATATCATCCACGAATTGGCACATGATGCGGATGCCGGCGATATCTTCGATTCCGCGCTCCAACTGGTCCATCGGGACGTCCAACCGCTTCGCCTTGTCCAGAATACTGGAGATGCGCTTCACCCGTCCCGTGACGAACTCAATCGGCGAATACTCTTCCCGCTTCTTCAGTTCCGAGCGCATCGTCTTGAATTTGACTTTCAACTCTTCGACGGCCTGCTCATATGGCAGCAAAAACTTTCCCCAATCTCTTCCGTCCATTCAAGCGCCTCCTGTCATTCCCACCGTCCGTTATCTATGAGCGTCCAAGCGGATATCTTAATCGTTGCGCCGATGATCTGCGCCGACGGCTTCGGATATATTCCGGAACCCGTCCCGTTCCAGCAAGCGGGCCAGCCCCGCCGCCACATCCCGGTTGATGCCCGGGCCCCGGTAGATGAAGCCGGTGTAAATCTCTACCAGACTGGCGCCGGCCCGAATCTTGCGGTAGGCGTCCTCTGCGCTGAATACGCCGCCCGAGCCGATAATCGGGATCGAGCCATTCGTCAGGCGGTACAGCCGGGACACGACCTGGGTCGATCGCTCCTCCAGCGGACGCCCGCTCAAGCCGCCGGCCTCCAGCCGGTTGCTGTGCTCGGCTCCCATCCGGGACAGCGTCGTGTTCGTCGCGATAATGCCGGACACGCCGCTCGCCATAATTGTACTCGTCATTTGCTCCAGCTCGCCGTCGGACACGTCGGGGGCGATTTTGACCAGCACGGCCTTGCTCCGCCCATGCTCCGCATTGAGCAGCTTCATTTCCCCGACCGCCGCCTGCAGCAGCGACTTCAATTCGTCTCCATGCTGAAGATTGCGCAGATCCGGCGTGTTGGGCGAGCTGATATTGATGACGAACAAGTCTGCTACCGGATAGAGTGTCCGCAGACAGGACAAATAATCATCCTGCGCCAGCTCGTTCGGCGTCACCTTGTTCTTGCCGATGTTGACCCATACCGGAATCGGCCGCTTCGGAAGCGCCGACAGCGACCGCAGCATGCTGTCCGCTCCCTTGTTGTTGAAGCCCATCCGGTTGATAAGCGCCTCGTCCGGAGGCAGGCGGAACATGCGCGGCTTCTCGTTCCCCGGCTGACCCTTGGGGGTTACGGTTCCCACTTCCATGAACCCGAAGCCGACTGAGGACAGCCCGCTCACCGCCTCCGCGTCCTTGTCCAGGCCGGCGGCCAATCCAATCGGCGTATGGAAGGACAAGCCGAATAGCTCGGTCTTCAAGGCCGGATGCTCTCCAACCCCGTATACCCCTCTCAGCAGCGCTGGCACGCCCGGAATCCGGCCCGCTTTGCTCATCCCCCCGATGACGAGATGATGCGCCTGCTCCGGATCCATTTTAAACAGCAGAGGTTTTGCAATATATCGATACAACAACGTGTTCACTCCGTTCATCCATGCCAGACATAAGCCCGCTTCGGTACTATTGTGGCTCGTCGCCAACCCCTTCTCCGGCACGGCAGCCGTCCCTTGAGAGAAGCAGGCGCATTTTGGCCCTAACAAATAGTTTAAATCTTTCTTCGGCAAAAGAAAAGTCTGGATTCACTTTCAATTCGTATGGCCTTTTGCCCGGAAAACGATTACAATAAAGGCAGGGAACAAGCGATTTCGAAGAAAGGTGATGAACTATGGCAACGAAACGGAAACCTCCCGTTATCGCGACCAAGCCCCAGGATGCCGTGAACAAGAAAGCGATTTTTTGGGCGGGAGGCATCGCGCTGGTCATTGTCATTATCGTTTCCATCTTACTAGTGGTGAACGGATAACATGCCTGCCGTTCAGGGAATAAGCGAGCCGTGCCCCTCAGCTTCCGAGGGAACACGGCTCTATCTTTTATGCAGGGGCGCCGGTTAATCCAGCCAGCGGTAAACCTTATGAGGGTTCTCCTGCTTCGGCGTCAGATCGAGCCGGTAGCGTCCTTCCGGCTGGGGGATTCGCAGCGCGCCGGGCAGCACGTCCGATTCAATGCTCACTTCCGTCCCGATCGGCACCATGTCGAACAGTTCCTCGACATCGTCCGGCAGCATGCGGATACATCCCAGCGATTCGTCCCGGCCGATGCTGTCCGGCTCATTGGTGCCATGAATCGCGTAGAGCGTATCGGACAGCGTCATCCCCCGGCTTCCGAAGGTGCCGGTCGCGGAGCCATTCGGATTCACCACCTTCTCCGAGATGACGAACTTCCCCTTCGGCGTGCGGCTGCCCCCCAGCCCGATCTCATAGTTGCGGAGCAGGATGCGGCCGCTCACGACCCCCAGGCGATGCCGTTTTTTGTCGACCACGATGCGAATCGGCTCCCGGAACGGATCGGCCTCATCCGCCCACATGCGGGAGAGCGCCTGCTCGCCCCGCTTCCGCTTCGAGCCGCGGTCCATCCCGCTGCGGTATGCCTTCAGCACCTCCGCATAAGCCTGTTCAATCGTCGCCGACGTCCCGGATACGGCATTCGCCGGATAGGCTCTCGCCATGGCGGACCACTGATCCGGGGCCGACTTGCCCTGCTTGACGTAGGCCGTCAGGGCCGACTTGGCAATCAGACGCTGCTCGCTCGCTTCGGCCCACAGCGCCGCGCCTTGGCTCACCGTCAGCCTCTCCTCCTCGCAGCGGCAATCGGGATCCGCGAGCGGCAGCATCTCGATCGGCCCGCCTTCGGATGGCGAGATGGCCAACAGAACGGGCTCGGGCTCCCGCGACCAGATGACCCACCCTTCGTCGGCCTTCATCCGAACGACGGCATCCTCGCCATTCCGTCTTCGCTCCTTCTCCAGGATCCCCTTCAAGACACGCGCATAGCCCTCGTCATCTCCAGCCGCCACCAGCCGGTAGAAGGTGCCTCCAGCGGCCTCCTCTTGCGGCGCCGCCGGCGCAGGGCCCTTCTCCCGCTGAACGCGGAGACGCGTTCCGTCGGGTGCCGCGGCCTCTCCCCCGGGCAAGAGAACAAGCAGCAGAAGGAACAGAATGGCCAATAACCCGGTCCGCCGCCGGCGGGCCTTCGTCCGGCGCCGCCTCTCGCGCTCCATCCGCTCCTTCACCTGCTCCTCCACCGTCTCCTGCGGCAGAGGCTCGTTCTCGAACGCTTTATAGATATCTCCTGCCTGGTTGAAGCAGTAGTTGGCTTTCCCTTGCTCCCCGGAACGCTCATATTGCTTGCCCAGCAAATACCAGGCCATCCGGTTGTCCGGATGAGATTCCAGGTACTCCTTCATATAGGCTTGGTCTTTTTTGGACCATTGGGGAGCCGATTGGCCGGATTGAGGCGGCATTCTGGTTCCTCCTTTCTCTAATGCATCGTCTTCTCCCCGATTCCTTCCCTACCGTCCGGCCGCTTCGCCCGAACACAGCCGTTCAAATACGGTGTCGCGAAGTATAAGCGTCCGAAGCTCCGGAACCCAACTGACATGCAGCCCGAACTGATCGAGCAAGCGCGCCGGGATCAGCCACTGTCCGTCTTGGCGGAAGGGCGCTTCCTCCGCGCTGAGCGTCTGCGTCCGCTTCACCCCGCTGCGTTCTACCTGTACTTGCGCCACATCCCGCTCCAGAATAAGAACCGAAGGCCCGAAGATGACCCGCACCTTGTCTTCATCCAGCTCTTCCATCCCGTATCCGAGCAGGATCTTCCACGGCTCCAGCGGAAGGAACGCCCGATTGTTCCGGATGACCGCCGGAACAGGCATCTCGACCCGCCGGTCGTTGTACACCGCAACGACCGCGTCCTGCGAGGACGAGCTTGCCCCGGCCGAGGAACGAACCTCCTCCGGCAGCGTGTAGCGGCGGATAAGGCGAATCGAGTTATTGAATCCGTCCGCCACCGCTATCGTTCCGTTGCTTAGCACGGCTACATCCATCGGCTCGCGGAACGTCGCCTGTTCCGCCCATCCGTTCTGATGGCCTGTCCGGCCGCCTCCGCTTAACGTATATACCTTGCCGTCATAGATATAACGTACGGCATGGTTCCAACGGTCCGCGACCACGATGCCTCCCTCGGCCGTAACCGCGATGCCGGCCGGACCGTTGAACAGCGCCTCGCTCGCCTTCCCGTCGCGGTATCCTCCCGCGGCATACAGCCGCGCGTCCGGGAACTTGCTGCTATAGCTGGCCACCGATCCGGCACCGGCAAGCGTCGTCACGCGCTTCCGCTTCAGATCAATCAGGCGAAGACGCTGATTTCCCGTGTCGCTGACCACCAGATCGCCGGACGGAGTGAAGGCCAGGCTGCTCGGCTCGTTGAATTTGCACTCCGAGAGCTTGCCGTCCGCATAATCGCCTCCTGCCGCGACCGCGCCGGGAGCGTATTCGACGATCCGCTTCGAGCGGGCATTCAGCGTCGTCACATTTCCGTTCCCATCAATGCGGCGAATGACATGATTCAAGGCATCCGCGACGTAAAGGGAACCGTCCTCCGCCACGGCCACATCACGCGGCTCGTTGAAGCGCGCTTCCGATCCTGCGCCGTCCTTCCAGCCGGCCAGGCCGCTGCCGGCTACCGTCGTCAACCGGCCCGACTTGTCCAGCTTGCGGATGACGTGATTCCCCGCATCGGCAATATAGAGATTGCCTTCCCGATCCTCCGCCATCCCCATCGGACGATGGAAGCGGGCCTCCGCAGACTTGCCGTCTGCCCAACCTCCGTTCGGCTCCCCCGTCCCCGATGCCATGCGGACCTGTCCGGCCAACGTGGTGACCTGTCCCGCAGCGTCAGCCCGGCGGATCAGATGATTATAGGTGTCCGCAATGAGAAGCAGTCCGTTCTTCCCTGCCAACAATCCGGCGGGATAGCGGAACCTCGCCTGTTCGGGCTTGCCGTCAGCCGCGCCGGGCACGCCCGAGCCTGCCCAATCGATCGTCTCGTACCAGACCGTCGATCGGCTCCAGGAGCCGAAGTCGAACGCAGGGGTCGACAAGCTGTCGAATTGGCTCATTTCCTGTACCGGCTTCATACTAGCTGGCGCAGACGACGCGGAAGCCGTTCCTTCCGCAGCGGCCGCGCCGATGCACAGCATAAGGAGGAGCATCTTGCTTGCCCAATGGAATTGCTTTATTTTTTGATACATGCTGTTCTCCTTTATGACTTATGGATTCACTTTAATTTCCAACGGCTTTTCCATCGGGGCGATGGAGTGAGCCGTTCCTGCCGCATCGTAGAAGCGGATATCGGAGATCATGAAGGACATCGTTCCTCCCGATCCGGCAAGATAAGGCAGGGTCAGCATCGCGTCCTCGCTGTCGAGCCGGACGGATCCGGGCGTCGTGACCAGAATCCGGTACAATACCCGGCTTCCTGTGACCGATACGGCGTCCACACTGTTCTTTTCCTTATATTCGTCCGGGCTTAACGCAATATCGAACTTGCCGCCGCCGTGCCGGTATTGCCCGGCATTCTGATCGAGCTTGTTCCGATCGAGCGTTCCGCCGGTCGCCTGGACCGCGAACTGGATGGCGGCGACATCAACCGGCTGCGTCAGTCGCTTCAAGACGGCCGTAATCTCGACCGCGCCCCCCGCCTGGACCTCTGCCGGGCTTGCGGTCAGCTCCAGCACATCCTTTTTCAGTTCCGGTTCGGGATCGGGATCTGGATCCGGGTCAGGCTTCGGACCAGGCCCAGGGTCCGGGTTCGGCATCCCTCCATTGCCCGCGGAGCTCCCCGAAGTCTCGTCCGTTGCAAGGCCTGGCTTCGGAGCCTCGACGCACAAGGCCGATTCCTTTCCGTTCTCGCATACTTCCAGCCGGGCCTTCCTCAAGTCCTCGGCAAAGCGCTCGCGATCTTTTGTCCCCAGCGATGCGGCATAGTCCCGCTCCAGCTGCAGCTGCCGTTCCCGATCGAGCTTCGCCTGCTGCTGCCGGCGCGCTTCCTCTTCCTTGGACAGAGGCGGCTCAGCTGCGGAGAAGGCTTCCTCCAGGCGGCTTCGCTTTTCCTTCATCCGGGTGATGCGCTCCCGTTCGCCCGCAGTAAGCTGTAAGGCGGCGTCGCGCCAAGCCGTGCCGGAAGCTGCCGCTTCGGCCGCCGTCAGCCGTCCCGCCTCCAGCGCCGCTCTGACGATGACGCCATGGAATGCGGCGAGGTTGCGCTGAATGCGGATTTCTTCCTCGCTACGCGCCCCTGCCGAAGCTCCGCTGCCCTCCTTATCGCCCCCGAGCTGGAGGAAGCTCTCGAGCACGCGGCACGATTTGCCGTCCGCCGGGGACGGCTCAGCCGAACAGGCCGCCTCCCGCCATGCCCGCAGCAAGCGGCTGTTCTCCTCGGCCGCGTCGCGGAAGCCGCGAACCATCGCCCGCAGCACGGCAGGGTCAAGCTCTGCCGCGAGAGAATCGGTATCCGCATAGGCGAACAAGGCTTCCACTCCTCCCGACTTCGACGGAATGAAGCTGGCGGCTTGCGACGGATACACATCCCGCTCCAACACGGGCTTTAGTGACGTTCCCCGGGCGGCGGAATCCGTAGCGATGCCCAGGTACTGCGTGCGGACCACGCCGGAGGTAACATGCAGATCCGTCCATCCGGCGCCGGGATCGACACGCACGGCGAACTGAGTGCCGCGGACAGCCATCACGGTCGTTGGCGTTTCCAATTCGAAGCGATCATCCACGCCCATAATCGACTTTACTTTGGCAAAGACGGAGCCCGCCCATACGGCGATTTTCGTTTTGGCTCCTTTTTCGCCATCCAATTCCGTAAAGGCTACATCCGCCTCTTCTCCGATCGTCAGTTCGTCCTCCTCGTCTCCGCCGACCAGTTGAAGCACGACGCGGGATTTCGATCCGGTGACAATCCGGTCTCCTTGATTGATACTCATATTTTTGAATAATTGCAGCGGCTTGCCGCCGCCTGATTTCGTCACGGTGGCCGTTCCTTTCCATTCCTTCACGAGAGCTACGCGCACCGCCTTGTCGGCAGCCGCAGCCGGCACAGGCCGGATAAGCCCAGCCACTAGCAGGCAGCATGCGATAATGCACATGAGATTCCATCTCCGTCGTTGCACGTTATCCCTCCTCTCCTTTTCTATCGGACGAAAATGACCGAATTGCGAGTTTTTTTTACTTTTCCATCCTTTTTGCGTATGAAACCCGTCCTTCTGTCCTACTTCACGCCTCTTCTTGTTCGGCCAGCAGCTCGTAGACGAGCACCGGCTCCGATTTGCCCTTCAGCTTGAGAGGCCCAACCTCGGACATCTTGAACCGGCTGCCGAGTCGGCGCACCGTTTCTTCTCCGACCAGCACCTGTCCCGGCTTCGCTTGCGATTCCAGGCGCGCCGCAGTGTTGACCGTGTCGCCAATCGCCGTATAATCGAGCCGGAGCGCTTCCGAGCCAATGTTGCCGACGACCGCTTCGCCGCTCTGAATCCCGATCCCGAATTGAACGGAAATATCCCGAGTCCCCAACGTCTGCTTCAACAGCTCCGCCCGTCTCACCAAGCTTAACGCGGCTTGCAGCGCATGTTCTTCATGCCGTTCCAGCGGATAAGGAGCGCCGAAGATGGCCATCACGCCATCGCCGATGAACTTATCCAACGTTCCCTGGTGGCGGAAGATGACGTCGGCGCAAGCATGCAAATATTGATTGAGGACCTGAATCGTCTCCTCCGGGGCCAGCCGTTCCGAGAGCGGAGTGAAGCCCCGGATATCGATGAACATGACGGTAATATCGCAGCGCGTTCCGCCCACCCGAATCGGCTCCCTGGCTCGCAGCAGCTCCGTTACGATGGCGGGCGACACATACCGCCCGAAGAGCTCTTCCACCTGTTGGCGCGCCCGCCGCTCCTCCCGGCTGCGATAGGCGAGAAGAAGCGTGTAAGCGGCGGTCATCCCGCATATTTCGGTTAAATACGGAATGAATACCGAACCGCTCTCATAGACCCCGATCCAGATCACCGTATATAGCCCGGCGATCAGCAGGGCGCATCCTGCCCCCAGCACCCCCCGAACCCGGTTCCCGCACCAGGCGGCAGCGGCGATGCCGACGGCGAGCGCGAGCACGTTCCAGCCGAAGGGAGCTTCCTTATAGAAGCGCCCTTCCAGAAGCGATTGCACCATATTCGCATGGATTTCCACGCCGTGGAGCGTCATCGTCCGGCTCAGCGGCGTCATGTGCTTGTCGCTGAGCGAGGTCGCATACGGGCCGATAAGGACCGTCGTATCCTGGTAATATGCGGCATCGACGACGCCGGTCAGCACATCGACGAACGACTGGCGATCGTATCCGTTCAGTTCGCTGTCTCCATAACCGTAAGCGGAAGTGAAGAAATCCGTCGCCACCTGATGCCGTGCATCCGCCGGTATCGGCTTGTCCCCCCGCAGCCAAGCCTGCTTCTCCTCATCCCAACGGATTTGTTCCTCTTCCGGGAGCATCCGGTTCGCAAGCAGCACGTCGAGCGACGGGATCATCCCGCCCTTCTCGTCGCGCAGCCCGAGCGTCATATGCCGAATGACCCCGTCCGGATCGGGAAGGACATTCACATGGCCCTGCTGCGCCTCCGGGACTTGCAGAGAAGCTGCCGGCCGATCGACGCGATCGACGAGCAGCGATTCCGCGTCAGGCTGACGCGATTGCAGGGTGACCTGAACCGGCAGGAAGACTTGCGGATAGCGCTGCAGCTGCTCGGACAGCAGCGTATCCTCCCGCTTGTCCGCAGCCGGATCGATGAGAAGCAGATCCAGCGCAACCGATCTGGCTCCGGCATCCATCAGATTTTTGATCATATCCGCATATACGCTGCGTGGCCAAGGAAACGGCCCCAACTGATTCAGGGATTCTTCGTCAATCGCAATAATCTTGATCCGATCGTCGGGAGCCTGCTCGGCCACGCTCTTGGTGCGCAGCGCATCGCGAAGGGCATGCTCCGCCATCTGGAACGAGCCCCCGGTTCCGAAGCAGTACACATACACCGCCATGATGGTGACGAGGGCCGCGATCCCGATCGGAATACCGTAATTTTTCATCCCAGCCCTCCCCCTGGCTGATAAAATGGAATATGTTCATATATTCAGTTGTTGCGGCGTTAACTATAACATTGTAGAACGAGGAAAGCATTCTTGGCAATGACAGCGGCCTCACTCCGGCTAGGCCGCGCGGAAGTCCCGATTTGCATAGAAAAATGCGGCTGTACCCCGATGTTTAGGGATATTTGCGTAACGCATGACGGATTCTTTCCATAAATAAAAAAAATCCCTGCTCTAAGCAGGGACAAGCTCACTCTATGTTGATGCCACGCAGTGTCAGTTGAACGGCGTATCCGCGATCTTGATCGAATCCGTAGGGCAGCCGTCGGCCGCATCCTGCAGATCGTCGTACAGATCTTCCGGAATCTCGGTGATTCCTTGGTTGTTGTCGCCTTCATATATCACTTCTGCGATGCCTTCATCGTCGTAGTCGTATATATCCGGAGCGGTTGCGCCGCACGCTCCGCAAGCGATGCATGTGTCTTTATCTACCCAAGTATATTTTGCCATTGGTTCGTTCCCTCCTGTAATCAGAACAGTTCGTCATGGTTCCTCCGTAATCAATATAATACAAACAGGGTTGAAATTCAAACGAAATCCTCGATTTTATCGCGTTCCCGCGCGGGTTCCCAATGCCCTACCCGCATTAATCGGCTCGGTTGTCCCCGTCTCCTTCGCGGAGAAAATCCGTCTGAAGGGAGGTCCCCCTTACTTTATGGTTCCGCAGCAGCGCAGAAAGATCGTCTCCCAGCATACCCAGCGTGACGAGGGCGTTCTCACCGTACTTGTCGCGGATCCGGTCCATCGCCTGGATGAGCTGCTCCCGCTTCGGCTGCTGTTCGAAGTCGAACAGATCGAGCTGAATCGCCGCCTCCTCCTTGGCCACCATATTCTGCCCCGTAATTCCGAGGAGCCGTATCGGCTGATCCTGCCGCCAATGCTGCTCATAGAGGCGCCAGGCTTCGTCGAGCAGTCGGGCCGCATCGTCCGTCGGCGACTCCAGGGTCGCCGATCGCGTAATCGTCTTCATCTCCGGCGTGCGGATCGTAATCTGAACCGTCTGGGCCATCAGCCGCTGCCTGCGCATGCGGCGGGCCACCTGATCGGCCAGATTAAGCAGCACGCGGCGGACATCCTCCTTCGCGGTGACATCCTTCGGCAATGTCGTCGTATGTCCGACGGACTTGTTCGGCTCCCGTTCCGGGCGGACCGGCCCTTCATCCAGCCCGTTCGCCGCACGCTTCATCCAGTGGCCCTGAACGCCGAACAGCGAGACGAGGCGGGCTTCATCCGCCTGGGCCAGTTCGCCGATCGTGCGGATCCCAGAACGCGACAGCTTCGCGGCGGTCTTGTGTCCAATGCCGAACAGTTCGCCGCACGGCCTGTGCCAGAGCAGCCTCGGCACATCCCGAATGCGAAGCACCGTAATGCCGTTCGGCTTCTTCATATCCGAAGCCATCTTCGCCAACAGCTTGTTCGGGGCAATCCCGATCGAGCAAGGCAGCGACAGCTCGCCGCGGATGCGGTGCTGCAGCTCGTTCGCGATATCCAGGGGCGTGCCGAATAACTTCGAGCCGCTGATATCCATATAGCATTCGTCAATGGAGACGACTTCAACCAAAGGGGTATAATCGCGTGCAATCGCAATAAATGCCTGTGAATAACGCCGGTACAGATAGAAATCCGGGCGGATCAGGACAAGCTGGGGACAGAGCCGCAGCGCCTGCTTCACGAGCATGCCGGTCCGTACGCCTCTCTTCCGGGCCGCATAGGAGCAGGTGACAATAATTCCCTTGCGCAGCTCGATGCTCCCCGCGACCGCCGTCGGCTTGTCCCGGTACGTCTCCGGGTCCTCGGCTTCATGAACGGAGCAATAAAATGCGTTCATATCCACATGGAGGATGACACGGCCCTTCGGCGGATAATGCCGCTCGACCCGGTCACGCGCCTCTTCCTTACCGCCCATTTCTCTCACCTTTCTTCCTTCATGGAAGTGTTCCACAAGAGAACAACTGTTCTAGTTCCATTTTACCGCTTTTTGGAGGCCAATACAACCGCAGCACTTTTCTCCCCTGCACAAATTACGGACTATACATCTTTCTTTCGAATGCTATAATAGGAAAATATAGTTTCGGAACGGTATCGTCCGTGCACTAAATGAAGGGGGTTTCAAGTATGTCGACATTCGTTTCCATTTTTGATACCACGCTGCGCGACGGCACTCAAGGCGAAGGAATCAGCCTGTCCGCGGATGATAAAATAAAAATCGCGCGCAAGCTGGACGCCTTCGGGGTGTCGTATATCGAAGGCGGGATTCCGGGCAGCAACGGCAAGGACATCGAGTTCTTCAAGCGGGTCAAGTCGTATTCCTGGCAAGCGAAGTTGACAGCCTTCGGCAGCACCCGCCGCAAAATGTCGCGGGCCGAGCAAGACGTAAGCCTGAACCGCATCATCGAAGCGGGGGTTCCCGCGGCGACACTCGTGGGCAAGTCGTGGGATTTCCACGTCCATACGGCGCTGGAGACGACGCTGGAGGAGAATCTGGCCATGATCTCGGACTCTGTCGCCTACTTGAAGCGGGCCCACATGGAAGTGATGCTCGATGCGGAGCATTTCTTCGACGGCTACAAGCATAATCCCGAATACGCGCTGGCCGTGCTTCGCGCCGCCGAGGAGGCGGGAGCCGACTGGGTCGTGATGTGCGACACGAACGGCGGAACGCTGCCGCACGAGATCGCGAGCATCGTCCGCGACGTCAAAAGCCATGTCAACATCAAGCTCGGCATCCATACGCATAATGACTGCGAGTTGGCCGTCGCCAACACGCTGGCTGCGGTGGAAGCGGGAGCGACCCAGGTCCAAGGCACGATGAACGGCTACGGCGAGCGGTGCGGCAATGCCAATCTGTGCTCCATCATCCCGAATCTTCAGTTGAAGTTGGGATACTCCTGCGTCTCCGCCGATCAGCTCAAGCAATTGACTTCAGTCGCACGGTATGTCAGCGAGATCGCCAATGTCAACATGCCGGTCAACCAGCCTTACGTCGGGAATGCCGCCTTTGCTCACAAGGGAGGGATCCACGTATCGGCGATTATGAAGGATTCCCGCACGTACGAGCATATCGAGCCCGGGGAGGTCGGCAACAAGCAGCGGGTACTCGTCTCGGAGCTGGCCGGCCAGAGCAACGTCTTGTCCAAGGCGCAGCAGCTCGGTTATGAGCTGGATGCCAGCAATCCGACAACCCGCGCCATTATCGAGCGCATCAAAGAGCTGGAGCACCAGGGATACCAATTCGAAGGCGCGGACGCCTCGCTCGAATTGCTGCTTCGCCAGGCGACCGGAACGCACGAGGAGCCGTTCACCTTCGCCTCTTTCAAAATGATCGTCGAGAAGGCGGCCGATCGTTCAGTCAATTCGGAAGCGATCGTGAAGCTGAATGTCGGCGATGAGACGGTGTACATGGCCGCCGAAGGCAACGGGCCGGTGAATGCGCTCGACAACGCGCTGCGCAAAGCGCTCGTCCGCCATTACCCTTTTATTGAAGATATGCATCTCACCGATTATAAAGTACGCGTATTGGACGAGAATGATACGACAGCGGCCAAGGTGCGGGTCCTCATCGAATCGACCGATTCTCAAAATACATGGAGCACGGTCGGCGTCTCCAGCAACGTGATAGAAGCGAGTTGGGAAGCTCTGCTAGACAGCATACGGTATGCGCTTATGGGCAAAGAAAAGGTGGCTCTCGTTTCCGAACGCCGGGAACCGCTGGGGCTCGTCAACCATTAATCTCTTCGCGGACAAGACGAAGGGGGAGGTCCCATTGCGGTACTCACTGCAATGGGACCCCCCCTTGATTCTTCACCCTCGACTCGCCGGAAGACTGCAAAAATACACTTTTCCCCCATGACGTTTACTCCGTAACAGGAATTCCTGCCAAGCACAGGGGCATCATCGCCTTCAGGAGGCATCGATGCCTCCTGCGGCTTGAACATAGGAGGGAATTGCTGCTATTTTACAGTAATTTCGGCTCAATGAACCCACATCCCGAGGAATTGCTGCAAATCTACATCATTTTAGGCCCTTTTGCTTCAAACCGAAGCGAAACGGGTGAAATTCCTGCAATTTTGCAGGATTCCCATTCTGGTAAAAGTCGTCCATATCGAAATGCTGTATTTACGCAGGATTTCGCTTACCGAATAGGGTACCTGGAGAAATCGTGCGGTTTTGCGGATCTCCTATCAGATAGACATGTCTAGGGAAATCGTGCAGTTTTTCGGATTTGTCCTATCGGAAAGACGGGCCTGGGGAAATGGTGCAGTTTTAGCAGCCCGAATTTCAGCCTAATGCACAGGCCTCTTTTCCGTTACCCCCAGTGTCAGTCAATGAGCTTGTCGATGGCCTTTTCCAGGTCCTTCGGCGGGCGCAGTCCGATGAACAGCTCGCGAATGACTCCGTTTTTGTCAATCAAAATATTGGTCGGAAAGGCAATGCCGTTATACAGCTTGAAAGCCTCTCCCTTCTCGTCCCAGAGCACCGGGTTGACCATCCCGTACTGGTTCACGAACTCCTTCGCTTTTTCCTTCGTATCATCATTCGTCACATTGACCGACAGAAGTTCGAGCTTATCCTTATATTTCGCATACAGTTTGACAAGATCAGGCGCTTCTGCCTGACACGGCGTGCACCAGGAAGCCCAGAAATTCAAAAAGATCGGTTTATCCTGCTTGCCGCCCACCTTATATTTCGTTCCTTCGGCGGTCTCGAGCGTGAACGGAGGCGCCAGCTTCCCTACTTGGGGGCCTGTCTCTTCCGGCAGGGCGACTTCGACTTCGGCCGACCCTTGTCTCATTTCGGTCGAAGAGACCGAAGACTGGCTGAGATTCTGCCACACCCCGAAGAGAATGAACAGCACGCCGATGATCAGCACGCCTGCACTCTTTTTCATTTACGGTAATCTCTCCTTTATGCTTTCCGCGTTAGTTCTTAACCCCGTTGCCCGGGCCCGCACTCCGGCAGGCAAGTCTGAACATGTGCTTTTGTATGTATTGTACCCTTTTTCTGCATAAAATACGATCCTTTCGCCCATTTGCCGCGGGTATGACTCCTTCCTCCCTTGGGAATAGTAACGACGTGATTGCAATGATTGCTCTCCAGATATTACGCAGGAAAGGAACCTGATCATGGCCACACAACGAAGCTCCTCCCTATGGCTTGAATATACGGCAATCGCCACCGTTCCGCTTGTGCTCGTGTTGGGCAACTCGATGCTTGTTCCCATTTTGCCGGAGGTCAAGCGCCATCTGCACCTGACTCAGCTGCAGACCAGTCTCATCATTACGCTGTTCTCCGTATCGGCGGGCCTTATCATTCCGATCGCCGGCTATTTGTCGGATCGCTTCGGACGCAAGGCGATTATTATCCCTTCGCTGATTATTTACGGGGCGGCCGGGATCGTCACCGGGCTTGGAGCCTTATGGGAATCGTACGGCATCCTGATCGGCTTCCGGGCGGTACAGGGTCTGGGTGCGGCCGGAACCGCCTCGATCGCGATGGCGCTCGTCGGCGATTTGTATAAGGACGCCCAGGAGAGCCAGGCTTTGGGACTGATCGAAGCTTCCAACGGCAGCGGCAAGGTGATTAGCCCGATCCTCGGTTCGGCGCTTGCCCTGTTGACGTGGACGGCGCCCTTTTTTGCTTTTCCCGTATTTTGCGCCTTGTCGCTGGTCGCGGTCATTTTCCTCATTAAGGAACCGGAACGGAAGCAGAAGCCGCAGCCGCTCAAAACGTATATTCAGAACATTGGACAAATCTTCAAGCAGCAGGGGCGCTGGCTCGTTCCCGCCTTTTTTGCCGGGGCGCTGTCCTTGTTTATCCTGTTCGGCATCCTGTTCTATTTATCCGACATTTTGGAGGAAAAGCCGTACCATTTGAAAGGGATCGTCAAAGGTCTTGTCCTAGCCATTCCGCTGCTCGGCATGGTGACGACCGCCTATCTTACCGGTTCGCTCATCAAGAAGAACGGCGTGCTGATGCGCTGGCTGATGAATATCGGACTTCTGCTTATGGCGATTTCGCTTGGATGCACGATTTTCTTCTACAAAAACGTGTACGGCTTTATCGCGCTCATTACCGTGAGCAGCATCGGGACGGGCTTGCTGCTGCCATGTCTGAACACGATGATCACCGGCACGGTGGAGAAGGCACAACGCGGCATGATCACATCGCTCTACAGCAGCCTTCGCTTCCTCGGAGTCGCCTTCGGGCCGCCGCTGTTCAGCTGGATGATGGACAAGTCCCACCGGCTTATTTTTATCGTTGTCACGGTCCTCTCCGTCATTGCGCTCATCCTCGTGTTCTTGTTCATTAAGCCGGACAAAAAAGTGCGCTAGCCGGCTTTTTTTCTATGTTTTCGCGGGAAAATCGACCTGTGAGCTCACTTGCAAAATCATTCAAAAATTGTGCTTTTTTCGCCAAACCATCACGTTTGACTGTATGGTTTGGTTTTTAGTATCATATAAATAAGAGTTCAGAGAGAGCGGTTTTCAGTACCGAGAAGGTTGCGGGGACTTGAACAAGAAGCAGCGCAATACAGGCCCAATACGAAATGAGCTATAAGGTTTCCGGAGGAAACATGCTTCGGAACGATACGCTCTTCGAAAGTGAGTGCAAGGTTCGATGTCAAGCACCTTCTTGTGTAACCTCGTGAGCAAAAGCGTACTCTTTGAACAACCTCTTAGAGTAAAAAAAGTGAGGTGAGGACGATGGGAATAAGTCGCTAATTCGGATCGGAGAGCTTGCCCGTGCGGCGAAGGTCAGCCAGCGGACAATTGATTATTATACGACAATCGGTCTAATCGAGCCGGCAGGACGGACAGATACGAACTATCGTCTGTACAGCCTTGAAACCATCGAGCGGCTCAAACGTATACATCAAATGAAGAGAGAGAAATATTCGCTGGAGGAAATCAAGCAGTATTTCGCGCAGCTGAGGCACGCATCGGCGGAACAGGAGCTTGCCGACCGGCTGACGGAGCTGCAGCTGCACATGCAGAAGCTGGAGCGCGAGGCGAAGGAATTGAAGCCGATGCTCGATCAGCTGAAGCCGACCCAAGCCCGCAGACTGTTCAACCGTCTCGGCGCCCAGAGCGCGGCCTGCATCGAAGTGCTGCTCACCTTTATTGACAAGAACAATCATTTCATGATGTGACATCTTCGGTCCTGAATAAGCTCGCATCATCTGTACCGGATAGGAGGCAACAATATGATTTTATTTCATCCTATGGATTTTTTGATTTTTATTGCGCTCGGGATCTCGATCTGGGCCCAATTCCGTGTAAAAGGCACGTTCAACCGTTTCACGCAAGTGCAGGCCAGCAGCGGCATGACCGGCTACGAAGCGGCTCGGCGCATGCTCGATGCGAACGGACTTCATGACGTTCCGATCGAGCCTGTGCAGGGAGCCTTGACCGACCACTATGATCCGATTCATCGGGTCGTCCGGCTGTCGGAGCCGGTCTATTACGAGAGCTCGATCTCGGCCATCTCGGTCGCCTGTCACGAAGTCGGCCATGCGATTCAGCATCAGCAATCGTATCCGATGCTCGTGCTGCGGCACCGCATGTTCCCGCTCGTGAATCTGACGTCGGGCGCGGCGCCTTTCCTCATCATTGCCGGGCTGCTGTTCCAATGGTCGAACTTGCTTCTCGTCGGGATTTTGTTCTTCTCGGCCGCCGTGTTGTTCCAACTGGTCACGCTGCCGGTCGAGTTCAACGCAAGCAACCGCGCGCGCGAGCTGATGGTATCCGAAGGCTTCATTACGAACGAAGAGGAACGCGGCGTCGCCAAAGTATTGAACGCTGCCGCCCTGACGTACGTAGCGGCTGCCCTCATCTCGCTTCTGGAACTGCTCAAGTTCATTATGATCTTCGCGAACAACCGGGAGTAATCGCCTGACAAAAGCCCCTTCGCCTGCGATGCAGGTCCGAAGGGGCTCTTCTGTATGCCGTGGAAGCTCCCGGCCCGGCTACAGCAGCTCTAGCTCATTTGTCTCCGAATCCGGGTTCCCTGGCCCGCGCTTGCCTCCCTGGTGCTCCCTGAAATATTGCAGCAAAAAGGCATGAAAGGTCTGAGCGACCAGGGGCAGCTTCTCGTCGATGCGGCGAATCAAGCCGATGGAGCGCGTCACGACCGGATCGATCACCCTGACGCGGGCCGGCTGAAGCTCCGATGTATGCTGGAGCGCCATATCCGGCAGCAGGCTTACTCCCATGCCGGCTGCCACAAGTCCTCGAATCGTCTCCGTCTCTTCCCCTTCGAAGCCGATATGCGGCGTGAAGCCTGCCTTCATGCAGGCATCCCATACGATGGGCCGCAGCGAATATCCGGGGCTGAACATGACGAATGTCTCTTCCTTCAGCTCCTTCAGGGAGATCGTCTCCTCCTGGGCCAGCGGATGGTTCGGCGGAAGGATGGCGAGCAGCTCCTCATTCAGCACGATCTCCCCGGTCACCATATCGCTATCCTTCGGATAGGGGGAGATGAATGCGAGGTCGACTTCCCCGGATACGATGTCCCGAATGAGGGACGGGTACATGCCCTGCTTGAAGCGGAACTTCACGTTCGGGTGCCGCTTCCGGAACTCGGCCACCAGCTTCGGAATGAGATGGATTCCCAAGCTGTGCGGAAATCCGATCCGCACCTCTCCCAGCTCCGGATGCATGAATTCCTGCACCTCCTGAACCGCACGCTCCAGATCCTTGAGCACCGCTTCCGCGCGGCTGCAGAACAACTGCCCTACCGGCGTTAGCTGCAGGTTGCGCCCCTTCTGCAGGAACAGCTTGACGCCAAGCTCCTCCTCCAATTGGTGAATCTGCCGGCTTACGGCAGACTGGGCGACATGAAGCTCCTCCGCCGCCTGCGTCACATGCTCCTTCTGGGCTACCTTCACGAAGTACAACAATTGCCTAAGTTCCACGAATGTCTCGCTCCGTTCTACTTAATAATACGGTCTTGCGGTGCGTTGCCCGCCGCTACTGCCGAATGCGCTGCAGGACGGCGTACAGCAGAAACCCGGCAGCCATGCCGCCCAAATGGGCGCTCCAGCTAATGCCGGTGATGACGAACGACTGCACGATCCCGATGCCAAGAATAATCATAATCGTCTTCCGGGATGCCTGATCGAGCGCCCATCGTTGAAATATAGCGATGAACAGATAGGCTCCGTACACGCCATAAATCGCGCCCGAGGCCCCGACGGCCAAGGTTCCCCATTCCGAGAGATACAAGGCCGCCGCATTGCCAAGCAGGCCGCTCAGCAGATACAGCACGGCATATTTGAAGGAGCCGAGGATCCGCTCCATCGGCGGCGCGAACACGAATAACGCGAACATATTGAACAGGAGATGCTGGAATCCCGAATGCAGGAACATGGCTGTCGCCAGCCGCCAAGTCTCGCTGGCGTACGGCTCCATCTTCAAGACGGCCCCGAAGCGGAACAGCGTCATGTTGTCCTGGCTTCCCCCATTCAGCGCGAGCACGATAAACATGGCCACATTCGCGATAATGAGGAGCGTCGTTACCGGGAACTGCTTGATATAACTGCGCCAATTTTCATAACGAATAAATATCACGGGTCTTCTCTTCCTCTCTCTCCGCCGGCCTGAACTCTCCAATCGTTCTCATGGATGCGGGGAACCTATCACGAACGGACATTGGACAATCGTGCAAGCAAAGCTTTATAATGAAAAATAAGGTAAATGACTGTTCAAAAAGGGGCATCTCTTCGTTATGAAAAGCGTACTTTTTGAACGACCTCGATAAATTACCGTCACTTTATTGAAGGAGGCTAACGATATGGCTAATGAACGTCAAGCTACGCTCAAGGGCAATCCCATCACGCTGGTGGGCCCGGAATTGAAGGCTGGAGACCAAGCTCCAGAATTCCAGTTGAACAAATCGTTGACGGAGGTTGCAGGCCTGAACGATTTCGCAGGCAAAATTAAGCTCATCAGTGTCGTTCCTTCCATCGATACAGGCGTATGCGATGCGCAGACCCGCCGCTTCAATGAAGAAGCAGGCAAGCTTGGCGACAACGTCGTCGTACTGACGGTGAGCGCCGACCTTCCGTTCGCGCAAGCCCGCTGGTGCGGCGCGGCAGGCGTCGAGAATGTCGTCATGCTGTCCGACTACAAGGGCAACACATTCGGCGAAGCCTACGGCGTCCTCATTAAGGAGCTTCAGCTTGATATGCGCTCCATCTTCGTCATTGACCGAGACAACACAATTCGCTATGTCGAAGTGCTGGGCGAGATGACGGAGCATCCGAATTACGAGAAAGCGATCGAAGCGGTCAAAAGCTTGCTGTAAGCTCGCTTCCAGGGTGAACAAAAGCGAGAGAAGAGTTTCGGCTCTCCTCTCGCTTTATCGTCAGGCAGTGCCCCTTGCCTCTGTTCGGCGGCCGCTTCCTTAACTATTTACTTTATATGCCGCCAGCTTCTTGTCCAAGACAGCGAACAAATCGAGTATTACGCGATAATTGGCGCCCAAATCACCTAATCCCCCGCGTGAAGCCGAGTAAATATCAACCGCCGTTCTCATTGGTCCCACGTTGATGACAGAGACGGTAATATCCATCGTCCGTCCGGTCATCGTCCGTTTCTCCATAGTGATTTCACCGACAGAAGGAACCTCATGAAGTATTTTGTACCCCTGAATTTTCTTCAATGTCGATGCGATTTCTTCCCATGCTTTATCCCGGGACATTTGATAGTAATGCGTTTTCAATTTGGGGTCTTTGGCACGATCGCCGCTGGATTCAAAACTGCGAAGAATGCCGACCAATACTCGTTTGAGTGACAAAAGCGTGTTCCTCCTTTTCATGACAGCCGTTGCTCACTTATCTATAGTGTATCACTGTTCCGGGGTGAACGGAAGGAAAAATGTGTCCAATAAAGAGAAACACCTTCCATGCGAATGGTCATTCACATGAAAGGTGGCTGAAATGTCAATAGGAAAACCCGCCTATGCCGTTTGGCTCTTATGTTTCTGAACCTGCTCTGGCAGGTGGGTGTCCGCAAAAATGCTTTTGACTTCCCTTCAAGAGGGCTTGCCAGCTGCACTTCGATATAGGACTCCCTAGAAACAAACATTGGTTCAAAACAACGAAAGCCGACACGTACATCGCAGGAAGTATTTTTATTATATAGCGGACGACAGCAAATGTAAACCGGTACTTTATTCCCAATCCGGGCCAAGCCTGCGAAGCAGCTTCCCCGACGCCCGGTAAGCCGTTCGGCCTATCGACGGGAGTAACGGTTCCCGTCCTCATACTCCTTGACCGGCGCGCGATCGACTTCATCGAAGCGCACTTCGGTATCAGCGTCCTTCTCCGGCTCTTCTCCCGCTTCCTCCTGTTCCTGCATGCGCTGATGCTGGTCCTGCATCTTCTGATAGACCGCATAGAAGTTGAAGAAAGCGTAGTAGGCGATGACTGAGCCTGCGAAGAAGATGAGCAGGAACGGCCATTTGAACAAGCTGAAATATAAAATGGCGCCGCTGACGACGGTCGTCATGATGATGCGAAGCGGACGGATCAGCGTCAGCAGTATGCTGTTTTTGACCAGCTGAACCGTTTTCATATGATAGTGTGCCACCATCGAGAAAAAATTAAACAGCGACACGAACAAGACGATGAGCAGTCCGAGCATGACGAATCCGATAATCTGCATGGACTGGAGCTGCGTCATGTATACGGTATAGTCCACATACATAATCACGAACAGCACCGTGTAGAAGATGCCGCCGACCATGGCCTGCTTGTAGTTCTCTTTGTAGGACTTGAAGAAGGTTTTGAGCAATTTGACATCCGTCTCGCCCATGACCCACTTGCGCCCTACCGAGAACATGGCGGCTGTCGCCGGGAAGAGCGTGAACGGAGCGGTAAGTCCCATCATCCAATTCATCGTGATCGATTCATTGAGCATATTTTGCTGCATGACGAGCAATTTGACCAGCACAAAAAAGAAAAACGGCGCCGAACAGAGCAGCCACAGCACGTTCGTGACCGAGAATCGCATAATCCATTCCGAAATGCGGTAAAATCCGCCCATTATCCCTCGAAATTCCAAAGGTCATTCCCCCTCGAATACATCATCCTGTCCTATCTACTATAATACAAAGCTCCCCTGCTGTGCCAGTGCCTATTTTCCAGGCGCTCTGGGTACTTGCTCAGTCGCAAATGCCCCCCCGGCATATGATACTACTGTAGTTCAAAACCTTTGCAAGGTCTAAAGGAGGTTGTAACATGAGCCACGTAGGAGGATACGGCGGTTTCTGGACGTCGACAGGTACGATTCTGGTACTGTTCATTCTGTTGGTTATCGTGAGCCGCGCCCTTATTATCTAATTCGGCGTTATGAACAGAAAGAGACCGCACACTGCGGTCTCTTTGTGTTCTCTTATGCTGGGGACGCCTTCGGCCATCCCGATGCACTTCCAATCGTCTTATTCGTCGCGCTGGCGGCGACCTTCGTCGTTGAAGCGGCGCGGTCTGCGATCGCCGCTGCGATCCCGGTTATCACCGCGGCTGCCGCCCCGGTTGTCGCGGCCATATCCGCCGCGGTTATCCCGGCCGTAGCCGCCGCGGCGATCTCCTTGGCGTCCTCCGCGGTTATACGGCGCCGACAGCTTGCGCCCGCTGGAGCGCAGGTCAGGCTTGCGGCGCTTCACGCGAATCGGCTCTTCCGGTGTCAGCGAGATCTGGACATCCTTCTTCTCGCCCGTCAGCAGCTTGAACGCCGCAGACAGCAAATGCACCGAATCGTACTGCTCCAGCAGTTGAATCGCAATGCCTTTGTATTCGTTCAAATCGGTATCCTTCAGCACTTCCATCAAGCGTTCGGCGACGATGCGCTGCTTGCCCTCGATCGCATCCGCCAGCGTCGGCATCGGCTTGCGCGGAATGCGGTGGCGTGTCACACGCTCGATGAAGTTCAAATGGTCAATCTCGCGCGGCGTCACGAACGACCAGGCGCTTCCTTCCTTGCCCGCGCGGCCGGTACGGCCGATACGGTGCACATAGGATTCCGGATCCTGCGGCAGGTCGAAGTTGATGACATGGGTCACTCCGGACACGTCCAAGCCGCGGGCGGCCACGTCGGTCGCGACCAGCACGTCGATGCTGCCGTCGCGGAACTTGCGCATGACGTTGTCGCGCTGGTTCTGGGACAGATCCCCGTGCAAGCCGTCAGCCGAATAGCCGCGCTTCTGCAGCGCTTCGGACAGTTCGTCGACACGGCGCTTCGTGCGGCCGAATACAATGGCCAGCTCCGGCGACTCCATGTCGAGCAAGCGGCTCAGCGCATCGAACTTCGCCCGTTCAGGCACTTCGATATAGGCTTGTTCGATCAGCGGTGCGCTGACCTGCTTCGGCATGACGGAGACATGTTCCGGATCGCGCAGGAATTGATTCGCCAGCTTCTGGATGTTCGGCGGCATCGTGGCGGAGAACAGCATCGTCTGGCGCTCTTCCGGCACGAGGCTCAGAATGGACGTGATATCCTCCATGAAGCCCATGTCGAGCATCTCATCCGCCTCGTCCAATACGACCGTCTGCACATCGGCCAGACGAATCGTCTTGCGGTTAATGTGGTCGAGCAAGCGGCCAGGCGTTCCGATAATAATCTGCGGATGCTTCTTCAGCGCGCGAATCTGCCGGCCAATATCCTGTCCGCCGTAGATCGGCAGGGATCGGACTCCTTTGAATCGGGTCAGCTTGCCGATCTCTTCGGCTACCTGAATGGCTAATTCGCGGGTAGGGGTCATGACGAGAGCGACAACTCGCTCTTCCGACGGGTCAATCTTGGAGATAAGCGGAATTCCAAATGCGGCGGTCTTACCTGTTCCTGTCTGAGCCTGTCCAATCAAGTCACGTCCCGTCATTGCAACCGGAATCGCTTTTTCTTGAATCGGAGTGGCTTCTTCAAACCCTAATTCCGTAATCGCTTGGAGCAATTTCGGCTCCAGGCCGAATTCAACAAATGTCTTCAATATATTCATACTCCTTCATTGTGGACAATCCACAGCCTTGTCTGTATTCTTAAGTAGCGCGACAATGGTGACGTAAGGCACTTCCAGCCGTTCGTCTTCTCATATACAATGCGGAGGGGTCCTGCACGGGGGACTTCCACCATGTAATCATATTATGGTCAACGTGGGTAACATAAGCCTACTCAAGAATATCCAGCATATTATAACATAAACGATTGACAGAATACCAGTTCCGAACTGACCAATACTACCTCATGAGGTGACATCACGTTGAAGCGAATTTTCCACTGCATCACTATTGTTATCGGAGCCGCCTGTATCGCCGCCTCCTTCAATCTGTTTCTGCTTCCGCATCATCTGCTCAGCGGCGGGTTATCGGGCGTCTCGCTCGTGACGAATTACTTGACCGGGTGGAATCCAAGCGTCTTGTACTTCACCTTCAACCTTCCGATCCTGATCTGGGGCTGGTTCGTACTGGGCAAGCGGTTCATCGGATACAGCATTCTCAGCGTCGCCACCACGACCTGGCTGCTGACCGTCATTCCCGTCCATACGGTGACCAACGAGCCGCTGCTTGCCGCCGTCTTCGGCGGGACGCTCGTCGGAATCGGAAGCGGAATCTCGCTGCGCGTAGGCGGTTCGTCCGGCGGCTTCGATATCATCGGCTCGATCGTGACCCGCTATCGGGATTTCTCGATTCAGAACATCCTGATCATCTTGAACGGCGCCGTTATTTTCTCGCACGGATACATATCCCAGGAGTGGGAGCTTGTCCTCTATTCCATGGTGTCCATCTTCACGACAGGCAAAGTCATCGGCACGATCTATATCAACCATTACAAGGTGACCGTCTTTATCATTACCCGGGAGAAGGAAGCGCTAATCAACAAACTGCTCTGTCTTCCGCACGGCGTAACCGTGATCAAAACCCGGGGGGCCTTCACCGATATCGAGAAGGATATGCTCATGACCGTGACGACCCGCTACGAACTGCCCGATCTGAAGCGCAGCATCATGGAGATCGATCCGAAGGCGTTCGTCAATATCGTGGAGACCGTCGGCGTCATCGGCAATTTCCGCCGCCCGCTGTCGAAGTAGCGATTTGCAGGGAATATACTCTTACCGGCAAAAACCAAGCCCGCCCCAAGCAAGGGCGGGCTTGTTCGATCGTCTTATAAGTCCATCCGGGCAACCTGCTAGAGGTCGCGCGTATTCTTAGCCAACGCCAGGAAATAATCCAGCGTCTTGTTCACGCGCTGAACGACATTTTCATGCGACGGCACGCCGTCCGCCGTAAACTCCCGCTGATCTCCTCCGATCGAGATCCATTCCGGGCAATTGATTCCGTGCAGGTTCCGTACGATCGTCTGGAGATGGGACAAAGAGCTGACGCCCACCGCCCCGCCAGCCGAGCTGACGGACAGCACCACCTTATTATTGAAATAATCCCAGTTCAAATAATCAAGGGCGTTCTTCAGCACGCCCGACAGGCTGCCATGGTACTCCGGCGTCGCCAGCACAATCGCGTCGCTCTCCTTGACCGCCTTCTTCAAGCGAAGCACGTTCGCATTCTCCTCATCCACATCCGGATTGTACAGAGGCAGCGGCAGGAGATGAAGCTCCACGACCTCCGCCTCATGACCCTTTTCTTGCAGCCGCGCGGCAATATAACGCGCCAGCTTGGAGCTGGTCGCATCCGCGTGATTGCTCCCGGCAATACATACTATACGCACTATCTTCTCTCCTTCCGTCATGTTGCGGTTGGCAAGCGAACATCGCCCACGATCAACAGCCTGGCTTAACGGGAGGGGATGACATATCCGCTGCCCGTGCCGCAGCGCTTCTTTTCCAGCAACGCCAGGTCTGTCCATTCCGCGCCTGGCGCTTCGCGCGTCAAATGCGCTTCCGCATGCGCGAACGCTTCTGCTTCCGACTCCGCGGCCACGATGCATACGAACGTTCCCTGCGCCGATGACGCTTCCAACCGGTATATGTACATGTCTTCCTCCCTCCCCTTTCGGAAATCATACATAAATAGGTAGTCATCGTCAAGAACTGGAGCCACCCGCGGCACAAAACGGCTGTATCTAGGGCTGCGGCCGATCGCGTTTTCTTGCCAGAATGAATCACACCGCGCCTCAGATCCGCCTCTGAGTGCCGCGGTGCATTAAGGATCGCCTAGAGCGACACTTTTTTCCTATAGGCCTCGGCCTCCGACGGAGACGCATAGACAAAATGACCCGGCCGAATCTCCGTCAGCTCCGGACGCTCCGACTTGTAATCATGGATGTCCGGATTGTAGTATATCCGCTTGCGGTTCCGCTCGTGATGCGGATCCGGCAGCGGTATCGCCGACAGCAGCGACTGTGTGTACGGATGCAGCGGCTGCATGTACAATTCATCGGCACGGGCCAACTCCACGAGCTTGCCGTTATACATGACGCCGATCCGATCGGAAAAATATTTGACGACCGACAGATCATGCGCGATGAACAATATCGTCAATCCGAGCTTCTTCCGCAGCCGGTTCAGCAGATTCAGCACCTGGGCCTGGATGGAGACGTCCAGCGCCGATATCGGTTCGTCCGCGATGATCAGATCGGGGTTCGTAATCAGCGCCCGCGCGATGCCGATCCGCTGCCGCTGGCCTCCGGAAAATTCATGAGGGTACCGGCTCGCATGCTCTTTCGTCAAGCCGACGGTCTCCAAAATGTCATAGACCATGGCAAGCATCTCTTTTTCGTTCTTGCACAGCTTGTTGATTTTCAGCCCTTCCCCGATAATTTCCTTCACCGTCATACGCGGGTTGAGCGAAGCGATCGGGTCCTGGAAAATCATCTGCATGCCGCGTGTCACTTCTTGTCTCCCGTCCTTGCTCAATGGTCCCGAGATCAGCTTTCCATTGAAATAGATCTCCCCGCCCGTCGGCTGGTACAGACGGATAATCGTCCTGCCGGTCGTCGTCTTGCCGCAGCCGGATTCGCCGACGAGACCGAACGTCTCCCCCTTGTAAATCGTAAAGCTGACATCGTCGACCGCCTTCAGCACCGTCTTCTTTCGTCCGAAGCCGCTCGTGAAATACTGCTTCAGATTTTTCACTTCCAGCACCGGCGTTACCGTCGAATTCGTCATGTTATCGCACCAGCCTTTCGGTTTGCTGCGCTATCCGCCGCTTCAGGACATCGGGAAGCTGCACGGGCGGAGCCTGCGGGTGAAGAAGCCACGTGGCTGCGAAATGCGTCTCGCTCACTTGGTACATCGGCGGCTCTTCTTCGAAGTCGATCCGCATCGCATACCGGTTCCGCGGCGCGAACGCGTCCCCCTTCGGCGGATACAGCATATTCGGCGGTGTCCCCGGAATAACGAGCAGCTCATCCGATGAGCTCGTATCCAGATCCGGCATCGAGACGAGCAGGCTCCAGGTATACGGATGCTTCGGATTGTAGAAAATTTCATCCACCGTGCCGTATTCCACGATTTTGCCGGCATACATGACCGCTACCCGATCCGCCACATTCGCCACAACGCCCAGATCATGCGTAATAAAAATGACGGATAACTGGCGCTCCTTCTGAATTTGCTTGATCAGATCGAGAATTTGCGCTTGAATTGTCACATCCAGCGCCGTCGTTGGCTCGTCGCAGATCAAGATTTCCGGATCGCTCGCCAGCGCGATGGCGATCACGATCCGCTGTCTCATCCCCCCGGAAAATTGGAACGGATACTGCTCGAACCGCTTCTCCGGATCGGGAATGCCGACCGCTATCATCAGTTCCAGCGCTCGTTCCCGCGCCTTCGCCTTGCTGATGTTATGCGCCCGGAGCGCTTCCATAATCTGCTTCCCGACCTTCATGATCGGATTCAGCGAAGACATCGGATCCTGAAAGATCATCGCGATTTTGGACCCGCGGATCTGCGTAAATTGCCGCTCCGTATATTGGGTCAGATCATCCCCTTGATAGAGGATGCTTCCATTCTCTATATTGGCGTTTTTGGACAAAATGCCCATAACCGCTTTGTTCGTCACCGATTTGCCCGAGCCCGATTCGCCGACTATCGCCAGCGTCTCCCCGCGATGCAGATCGAAGCCTACGCCGCGCACGGCATGCACCTTGCCCGCAAAGGTGTTGAACGTAATGCGCAAGTCCTTGACCTGCAAAATCGTATCCTTATTCGGTGTCGCAGTCATCTGTTCTCACCCCGCTCCTATTCTTGGCCTCTTAACGTCGGATCAAAGGCATCCCGCAGTCCGTTCCCGAACAAGTTGAACGAGAGCATCAGAATCGAGATGACGATGGCCGGGAACAGCGTCAAATATGGATGATCGAGCAGCAATTTCTGACCATCCGACAGAAGAACGCCAATCGAAGGATCGGGCGCCGCGATCCCCAATCCGAGATAAGACAGGAACGCCTCGGTGAATATAGCGCCCGGAACGGCAAGCGTCGCTTGCGTAATGATCGGGCCGATGGCGTTCGGCAGAATGTGCCGGAAGATAAGCGCCCGATCCTTGGCCCCCATCGTTCGTGATGCCAATACATATTCCTGCCCCTTGTATTTGTAGAACTGGGCTCGAATCATGCGGCTCATCCCAATCCAGCCGGTGATGACCATCGCCAGAATGATCGGGACTATCCCTGCTCCCAAATACATGACGAATAGAATGACGAGCACAAGCTGCGGCACGCCGTTCAAAATTTCGATAATCCGCTGCAGAATCATGTCCACCTTGCCGCCGTAATAACCGGAAATCGATCCGTAGGTAATGCCGATCAGCACGTTAATCGTAACGGCCATAAATCCAATCAGAAGCGAAATTCGCGTCCCTTTCCACAGACGGGTCCACTGATCCCGTCCCAGCGAGTCCGTGCCCATCCAGAAATATTGATCTTTTGCATCTTTCAATTGATACATGTTAACTTTCGCTTTGACCATCGGTATTTTGCGGCCGCGATAATCCATTTCGAATTCGTCGATAATTTTAACGACACTGTCTTTATACTTCACATCCAGACTGGCCTTTTGAATGTCCATCGTCCTCGTGCCGTCGAAGATGCCCAGCTTCTCCAGTCCCGGCACGCGTGGCGGCAGCAAGGTCCATTCAATATTCTGCTCGCGGTATGTAAAGGAGCTGATCAGCGGTGCGATGATTGCCATCAGGATGATCAAGCCGATAAAAAAAGCGGCGACGGTGGACGCTTTATTTTTGCGGAAACGGAGCATCGCGTCCTTGAAAAAGCCGATCGCCTGGCCCTCGAACTTCTGATCGGCAAGCTGCTTCTCGCGCTGCACCAGCTCGAAAGGGTTCTGCCCCTGGCGTTTCTCGATTTCGATTTTCATCATTTCTTCCCTCCCATGCGGATCCGCGGATCAATGATGCCGTATGACAAGTCCACGACTAAAATACTGATCAAGCCGATCAAGGAATAAAAGAACATGATGGCAATCGTTAACGGGTGATCGAGAGCATTAATCGAGTTGACGACGAGGGAGCCGAGTCCCGGGACGCCGAAAATATTTTCGATAACGATTGCTCCCGACAGGATCGAGAAAAATAACGGAATAATAATATTCGCCAGCGGAACGAACGAGTTGCGAATCGCATGGCGCAGGGTCGCTTGCGCGAGGGTCAGTCCCTTCGTGCGGGCCAATAGCATATAGTCCGAGTTGAGCGCTTCGCATAATTCCGCCCGCAAATAACGGGTAATGATCGCGATTTCACCGAAGGATAACGCCAGAACCGGCAAAATCATCGATTTCAGCTTCGTCCAGCTCATCGACTGCTCCGCCGAGAGCAGGATCGGGACTAGCTCCCATTTGAATGCGACGATATACTGCAGCAGCGCCGCGAGGACGAAGGACGGCACCGAGATGAACAGCACGACCATAATATTAAGCGCATGATCCGTGGCGGTATTCTTCTTGAGCGCTGCCCAAATACCGAACATGATGCCGATCGGCAGCGTAAATATAAGCGCGAAAACATTAAGCTGAATCGTGATCGGCAGCTTGTCCTTAATAATATTGAAGACCGGGACATTCGGCTGCATCTTGATGGAGTCGCCGAAATTGAAGGTCAGGAAATCCTGCAAAAAATATACGTATTGGACAACAAGCGGCTTGTCCAAATGATATTTCGCTTCAATGCGCTCCTTCACGTCCAGCGGGAGCATCGGATCGCTTACGATGCTCCCGGGCATCGAATGGATCAAAAAGAATAACAGGCTGATGATCAAAAACAAAGTGATTGCCATCGCAACCAGTCTTTGCGATATGTAACGCAGCATGGGCCTGAAGCTCCTTTTCGCAAATTCGGAGACCTCGCGCAGCGGATCGTTGCGCAAGGTCTCCACCTTTTATCTAGTCATGAATAATGGATTGCAATGGAGCAAATTCAACCGACGGGAAGTACTTCCCTTTGGCCTTTAATTCAATCCGATCCTGATACAGCACCGCATTATCATTTTGGAACAGCGGAATTTGCGGAACATATTCGAGGAGCATTTTTTCCATTTCCGCCAATGCCTCGAGCCTTTCCTGCGGTTTCAGCAGCAAGTCCCCCGTCGTCGTCCGCTTTTGCAGCTCGTCGAATTCAGGACTGCTGAAACGGTGGGAACGGTTCGGGAAGTCTGTTCTCCATGCCTTCATGCTGGACCATGGATTAAAGGCATTCTGGGTGATAGATCCGATACCCAGATCGAAATCTCCATCCCGATAAGCGTCGTAAGCGGCGCTAGGCGGCATGGCGCGCAGCTTGATGTCGAGCCGGTCTGGGCCGAACAGATTCTCGTACAGCTCTTCCGTCATTTCTGCCGTTCTCTTCATATTTTCCTGACCGTCGAAGTAAGTGATCTCGATCGTAATCTTCTTGTTGCCGTTCGCCGCAAAAGCTTTGTCGAAGTATTCCTTCGCAAGCTCCGCATCATAGCCTGTTCCTTCAGGCAATATCGCTTTGGCTGCATCCGTATCCCGATATCTTAGGCCATCCTTATAGTCACCTACCATGCACAGGGTCGCGATATAATACGGCGCAGGCTTGTAGGTTTTAAATATCCCTTTTGCTATTTTTTCGCGATCGATTCCATAAAACAATGCTTTACGCAGGTCGTTGTTCGCCAGAATCGGATTTTTCTTCGACTCCGAGTTGATATAATATCCCCACACGCCTCTGGCTTCGGTATACACAACTCTCGGATCGTCGCCATATTTGTCGAACTGCTCCCCGCTGATCGTGACATTTTCGATCTCGCCTTTCTCCCACAGCTGCATGCGCGTCGCACTCTCCGAGACGACCCGGCTCTCGATGCGATCCGGCGTATACACGTCTTTCAGCGGCGCATCCGGGTTTTTCTCGAATACGCGGTACTGGTCGCGAACCCATTCCTTCAGGCGATATGTTCCGCTGGAAGGGACTTGCTCCAGCGTCGTTCCGTAGGTTGTAGCGGTTCTATCCGCATTCATCCCGGCTTCATACAGTTGCTTGTGAACAGGCGATGTTGGTAATCCGCCCGCAAAGCTAAGAAAAACGTCGATTTCCGGCATTTCCGTCTCCAGCACGATTTCCAGCGTCAGATCATCCTTCGCTTTAATGCCAACCTCTTCCCATTTGGCCTCGCCCTTGAAATATTTGTTAGCGCTTACAACAGGTATATTATCGAATAACATGAATGCACTGCGGTTGACCAGCTTCGGGTCCAGCAGCATCTGATATGAATATTCGTAATCATGTGCCGTTATCGGCGTGCCGTCTGACCATTTCAGTCCTTCCTTGAGCTTGAAGATCCATGTTTTGTTGTCGCTTGTCTCCGGCAAATCAACGGCGTGATTTGGAATAAATTTCACGTTGTCTGTATCTTCGTCATAAATCAATTCAAGCATGTTTCCATAAATATACTCCATCAGCTTCGACGTTTCCGCACTTTCACTTGTGTGCTGGTTGAAGGTCTCCGCCGACAGTCCGGCAAAACGGACTACCGCAGGCTTGGCGGAAGCCTCCTTTTGTCCGCCATTTTCCTTGCTCTCCCCCTCTGTGTTCTCCTGCTTCGCCGGGCTGGCGTCATTGCCGCCTCCGCTGGTGCAGCCGGCGAAGGACAGCGCCATCAACATGGCCAAAAGCACCAGAAACGGTTTTTTTGGCTGTGTCATAAGATCCCCTCCTCAATAAAAATATTTGTTCATGTATGTCAATTTGTGCGGGTACAATAAAAAACGGACATGCAGAAAACCTATTCCATCGACAAAATTCCTCATGGAATCAAGTAAATGTTAATTAATGCATTTATGATCCAATTTTTTTCCAGATCAAATCTTTGGGATATAGGATATGCATCACATTGGTGACAAAGAAGTATACGCTCGAGGAAAATAGTGGAATGCGATTATTAAAAGCCTATCAAAGTGACAAATGGTAGTCAAGATATAAATATATGATCTCGAAGGGGGATATTGTAAACCTTAGTCAAGAAGATAAATTAATCCCAAAAAACGGTTTATGCCCTAGTACTAGGAGCAATACAAGAACCCGAACCGCAGAAACCTGCTATGTCTGCCCTGGCAGTTCTACGTAAAAAGGGTCTGCAAAAACTGCAAACCCGAATATAAATCCCCTTGTATTCTATTCACTGATAAAAGTCAATATAATGGTCAAAGCGTCATACTCGACTACAAACCTTCATTTCCGATTTAACAAAATCCTCATAACAATAGACACAACGAAAATTGCAGTCTTCATTCGGCATCAAGATAAGTTCGAGGGTCCTGTTAAAGGACAACATATTATACTTTTGTGCGGTGGCCATTTGGAACTCATCTACACTCTCACGTACAAGAAAACCTTTTTGAAATAAAAAAGGTATAATCTCAGAGTTCTTGTCATTATGTACTAATTCCACTGATTTTGATCTCAGTACACTCTTTACGCGCTCTGCTTGGTCACCGTCAAAAACAGCGATTTTCCCGCGATAATAATGATATAATCGGAGTCTGTCCCCGTCTTGAGTCGTTACATTAAAACGTGACGGCTTAAGTATATTTTGTGTCACAGCAATTTCATGTGTTATAACCTAACCAACACCTCCACCTTATAAGTTACAGGAAGGATAGACCTCTTCCTTTCCTGTAACCGCTTTCTACAAAGACAAATTATGTTTTGGATACTTTTACATCGCGTGTTTGGAAATCTTGTAGATAGAAGCAGGAAATCCCACAAATATGTCGAAAGGAGAACGAACGAGCATAACAAAAACACGCACACAGCCGCTCTTCAATCATAGAGATACACACGGGCAAAGCTGACGGCTTGCGCAGGGAAAGGAGCCGTTTTGGCAATGAAACGTTTATCGCTTATTACTGCTCTACTTACAGCCATTTACCTGGTCCTTAACTCTCATGTCCCTACCCTCGTCAATCTCTCGAATTCCTTTTTCATCATCGGGCTCATTTATTTATGCATCGCTTTGTTTTGCCATGTCCGAAATATCGGATTTTTTAAATCTTTGAGTTATCATCTCCAGCGTAAAAGACAAGCCGAAGACGCGGCCAATCGCATCGATGCCGCAGGCGGGGAATCGATGTCCAAGCTGAAGCTGCATGAACATGCCGCCCGAATCGGCCGCGGCCCATGGCCGAACCGGCTGTTCTATCTGTTCGCGATTCCGCTGCTGCTCTGTTCGTTGGCGCTTGCATACGCTTCCATGTAGCGCAATAACAAAAATCCGGCCGACCGCATCGGGTGCAGTCAGCCGGATTTTTATGCGAGAGCCTTGAGCGGCGGAAGCGCCGGCCCGTTCCTATTATTGGGACAGGCGGGTTGCCAGCTCGTACAGCTCCATATTGAATTCTTTTTTCGTGTTGACGACCTTGTCAATGTCTGTCGCAACCAGCTCGCCTCGGATCATGCCGCATGCCTTGCCGGAATCGCCCTCCATCAGCTTGCGAACCGCGAAATCGCCAAGACGGCTCGCCAGGATCCGGTCGAAAGCGGTTGGCGCTCCCCCCCGCTGGATATGTCCCAGCACCGTAACGCGAGGCTCCACGGTCGGGCAGCGCTCGATGATGCCTTGAGCCACGTCTTCGCCGCGTCCTACCCCTTCGGCGACGATGACGATGCTGTGGCGCTTGCCTGCTTCGAAGTTATGCTTCATCCGCTGGGCCACTTCATCGATATCGAACGGCACTTCCGGCACCAGAATGGATTCCGCGCCGCTGGCCACACCGGCATACAACGCGATGTCGCCGCAATGGCGGCCCATAACCTCGACGACAGAGGAGCGCTCATGGGAGCTCATCGTGTCGCGCAGCTTGTTCACCGCATCGACCACGATGCTGACGGCCGTATCGAAGCCGATCGTGTAGTCGGTATACGAGATGTCATTATCAATTGTTCCCGGAAGGCCCATCGTCTTGATTCCGAGCTTGCTGAGCTTGTTCGCGCCTTGATAGGATCCGTCGCCGCCGATGACGATCAAGCCGTCGATCCCGTGAGCGCGCAGAATATCCGCGCCCTTGCGCTGGCCTTCCTCCGTACGGAACTCCTGACAGCGTGCCGATTGCAGAATCGTGCCGCCGCGCTGGATAATGTCTCCGACGCTGCGCAGATCCATCGGACGGATATCCTGATTCAGGAGGCCTTGATAGCCGCGCTGAATGCCGAATACCTCGATTCCATTGAATAAGGCTGCCCGCACCACTGCGCGAATCGCCGCGTTCATACCTTGGGAGTCTCCCCCGCTTGTCAGGATAGCAATTTTTTTGACATCAGACATGTTGTTTCCTCCTAGTTCTCCTTATGCGTATGTTTACGTATCCAGCGACTGTTGACCCAGAAGAACAACCGCATCAACGGGCTATTCCGCATCAATCGCCGGCATACGTCCTGCACCTCAGCTTGGTCTCGTACTTTCGGATCGGACAGGTACAGCGCCAGAAGCCCTTCGATAATCATCCGGTGGAACCGTTCCTCCGGCAGCTTCTTCACCTGCTCCTTCGCCGCTTCCGCGATATGGCCAATCCGGTTCACAACCGTGGATTGGTTCGGGTAGTAATGGCAGAAATTCAAATCTCCGCCCACCCGGTCTTCCTCCTGATCAATCAAATAATCGAGCAGGATATGAAGACCGCATACATATGGAAAATAGGCTTCCCGGATGAGCGCGGCATCCTCCCTCGCAAGTCCGCCGTCCATGGAAGCGGCGAACAAGTGGAACACGCCGAGGGTAGAACCCGTCGCTGCGGCGAACTCATTCCACGTCAAATCCGGGAACTTGGCCTCATATTCCCGCCACCAGGCGAGCAGCGCTTCTTCCCGCTTCGCCGGATCGATATGCTTGTACACCTGAAGATCGGTATACAACCCGACGAGCCAGACGACATCCGTGCGGGCGGCTTCATAGCCGGGAAGCTGAGCGATACAGGCCCGGCATGTCTCCACCAGTCCCCGCAAATACCCGCCGTCATCCTTGTCTTCCCGTAAGGCGTAATAGTCTGCCAGCGGGCGCTCGGGCTGGACTGCATCCAGCATGGATTGGTGCAGAAGCCGGAAGTCATCCGGATCCAGTGAGGTGCTGCGGTCGCACAAATTATCCAAATAATCGCTTATCGTCTGAAAAGCTACAATCAACGGAATCATGATGCCACGCGTCTCCGGGCGGATGGCAGCGTATACCGCGCCGCCCTGACAGTGAAACTGCTTCGTGGCGATGCTGGCCAGGGCCTGTCTCCGCAGTTCTTCGTTCGGAATATTCTCTGCCCGCGCCCGCCAGGCATCCAGTTCGGAACGTACCCCCGGCAGTATGTATTTATATACGCGGTGCATGAGCCGCAACGGCCCTCTTGGAGCCACTGAACGGCTAAGCTTGTAATGGTCCAAGAATAACCTCCCGTTCTCCAGTCCTCCACCAGTGGATGCACTCATTTTAGCCAAAACTATTATATTACGAAGTGACTCTTTGCACAAACTATTCCCGCGCCTTTTTGACCTAAAGATGGCTTTTGGCAACGGTATCCTGCTGCACGCGGAACCATAAATGCAGATCGTGGATGATGCTCGCCAACTCCGCGATATCCCAATTCAGCCGGCAGGATGCTTCAAACCGTTCTTCCTCGTCCAGTTCGCGCTGTTTGGCGATAATGCGGCCCTCTAGCTCCTTCACCCGCTCCGGAATGCAGCTACGGATGTCTTCCCAGCGGGCAATGACCTCGGCTTGTTCCGTGAAGCATAGCGATTCCCAGGGCACGAGCAGCACCGGAAGCTCAATGCCAAGCCGTTCATCCCGCTCGAAGCGATACCGATTCATTCCCGCGACCTTCTCCTCCCGCTTCCGTACAGAAGCGACTTTTGCAGTTACTGTACCATTACGGGGCTGGAAAGTAAATGTCATCAGCCGCGAATCTCGCCCCGACCCCTTAAAAGCATGATATACTATAGCATGCTTTCATTGATGCAATGCTTGACTTCACGGGGGGAACCATCATGTCGCAACCGGTTATGAAGAATCGTGACGCCCATTGGCTCCGGGCCTTTACCTTCTCCATCTTCATGGCGTCATCCGTCGTCGTATCCTATCTGCCGCTTTATTATCAGGCACTAGGGTTTACAAGCGTTCAGATTGGATTGCTCTATTCCATCGGGCCGCTTATCTCCATCTTATCCAATCTGTTCTGGGGCTTAACAAGCGATCGGCTCGGGACATTGAAAAAAGTTCTGATTCTTCTGCTGTACGCCCAAATCATCCTGTCGCTGATTCTCAGTCAATTCGCTTCTTTCGGAGCGGTGGTCCCGGTTCTTATTCTGTTCTATTTCTTTTATTTTCCGATATTTCCGCTGAACGACAGCTTCTCTATCGTGACGGCGCAAGCTCAGGGCAAGAGCTTCATCGGCATCCGGGTGTTCGGGTCGATCGGGTTCGCCTTCGCCGCCCTGCTGTTCGGCATGGTGCTCCGCACGGCAGGCGCCATCTATACCGTATGGATACTCGTATTCATCGGAGTCTTGTCGCTCGGCATCGCCTTTTTCCTGACAGACAAGCGGGCATCCATGAAAAAAATGGAGTTCTCCGGGCTATGGGCCGTGCTTAGACAACGCGAGGTGCTGCTGTTCTTCCTGTTCGTGCTCCTGCTCGCGATCGCGCACCGGTTGAACGAAGCCTTTCTTGGAGTGACGCTTACCGGACTCGGAGCGGACGAATCGCTCGTCGGCTGGGCCTGGATGCTGTCGGCCGTCAGCGAGATTCCGATCTTCTTCCTGCTCAACGCCTTCGGCGATCGCTTCAAGGAGCTCCCGCTGCTCGCCTTCTCCGGCTTGACGTATGCGATTCGGCTGCTGCTCGTAGCCAATCTGCAGGCCCCGGGCGCCATCGTGGCGACGCAGCTCATGCACAGCGTATCCTTCGGCATTTTTTATTTCGTCGCCGTCCGCTACATCAGCCGGGTCATACCCGAAGAGTACCGTTCCACGGGACTCGCGCTCTATACAATCGTCTGGTCGAGCATTGCCGGACTGCTGAGCGGCACCCTCGGAGGCATGCTCCTTCAAGCCTATGGCAAGGACACCGTCTTCCATGTCGGGGCGGCATTCGCCGTCGCCGCCTGCGCAGGCTTCCTCGCGATGGCCGTTCATTCCCGCTATGCCGAGACCGGGACCCGATGGCCGAGGCGCCGCCGTTAAGTTCCGCAAAATGGCCGGATTCCGCCGTGCCGGCCGTCGGCGCCAGGGAAGCGGCATACTGCCGGAAGCGGAGATGTCATTGGCAGGTTGCCGCAAATCATGGAGAGGCGTCCCTCACAGCTCGCGGAACCCCGTCGGGAGACATCGTTATCGCTCCGGCCACAAAGCCGGAAATCATTGCAATCCAACATTACGGCCCGTATAATAGGATCAAGTCTTAGTACGTGGTACTAAATAATAGAGCATCAAGAGATGAACTGGAAATAACGTATCTGCAGTTCGGTTCATAAGGCCGGTTTCGGCGCCGCCCCGAACGGACTTTTTGAACCGCCTCTTATACAGCGAAGGAGAAATGTTAAGATGACGTTATATGAGACCGTGAAGGAAGTCATTCACAGCCGCCGGAGCGTCCGCCGCTTCACGGAGCAACCCGTCGCCGTCGAGGACGTGAAGGAATTGGTCGACTGCGCACGATATGCCCCAAGCGACACGAACTCGCAGACATGGGAATTCATCGCGGTCATGAACCGGGAGCGGATTCGGAAAATCGAGCAGTTGACCTGGGACGCCCTGCACGCCAAGGCGGCCGAAGCGGAAGAGCGGGGACTGGCCAAGGAAGCGCGCCTGCTCGTCAAATCGTTCGGCCCTTATGCCACCGCCTTCTCGGACGCCCCCGTCCTGATCATCGGCTTGGCGACCCCTTATACATCCAAGTTCCGCGATCGGATCTTCGATCCGATTCAACTCGTTCCGGAGTCTGTATGGGATGAAGAAGGCATAAAGAGCAGCTGTCTCGCGCTCCAAAATCTGATGCTCGCCGCCCATGCCCGCGGCTTGGCGACCTGCCCGATGACCGGGCCCGTACTGCTCGCCGCCGACGCGATCAAGTCGCTGCTCGACATTCCGCCGGATCGGCAGGTCAATATGGTGCTCTCGCTTGGCTATGCCGCAGATACGCCGGCCAAGCTTCCACGCAAGCCGGTGGAGGAGATTCTCCGCATTATCGAATAATCGGATGCCATGGTTCCGGCCTTTTATACAGACAAGCCCCTCCATTCCCAATTCAGGTGAATGAGCCGAGGGGCTTGTCTTTTTTTCTCCCCAATCGGCTTCCGAATCCGCTTTCCTAATCGTCCCCATAACTGTGCATCATTCCGGCAGCAGCAGCCGTTCCTGCTCATCCGGCTTGTACGGAACCCGCCCATACATCTGGCGGAACTGGACCGGCGTCATCCGCTCCTGCTGCTTGAAGCGCTGGATGAAATAACTTGCATGCCGGAACCCCGCCTCCCTGCCAACATCGGCGACGGCCATGTGCGGGCAGCTGATCAGGAGCTGCTTCGACTTCCGGATGCGGAGCCGGTTCACATATTGAAGCGGCCGCAACCCGAAGGCGCGGCGGAACAGGGTACAGACGTATTGCGGAGATACTTGCAATCGGTCGGCCATTTGCTGCAGGGAGACATCCTCCTGGTAATGCTCGTGAATCCACTCGAGCAACGGGGCCAGCGGCTGCGCGCCAGGCTTTCTTGACAAGCCCCTGTCCTGCCGTCCGCATTCGGACCATGCCATCAACAGCTCATAAGCCAGGGCGGACAAACGGGGGCCATGGCCGCCGCTCGCCTGTTCCAGACCGGAAATCGCCCGCCGTATGGGCGCCAGCGTCTGCTCCGGATCGCCGACCGTCATGGCCGCCGATTGGTGGACATGCACCATCGAGGTCAGCTCCTGAGCCAGCGCTCCGTGATAACCGAGCCAAAAGATGCCCCACGGCTCCTCCAGCGGCCGATATACATGCGGCACATTCGGGTACAGCAGCACCCCTTGGCCCGGACCGATCTCCACCGCCGGTCCGTCCTCCCATTGGAACATGCCCCGGCCGCTCGTGCATTGAAGCCATTGATAATCCGGATAACCGTGCGGGCGGATCGTCTCCAGTTGGTTCGTCCAGCTTCCTGCTGTCGTTACGACCAGCGGAAGCAGACGCTCTTCGTCTGTCAGAATGGGGAAATGGATGCAGTCCAATCGCTTCCCTCCTCGTCAAGGAAATATCGAGTTCTTTCATATTATTATATCCATTATAAAATCATTAGATTGAAATGCAACGGATCAGGACCCTATCATAGAGAATAGCTTCATATTGTGTCATTATTGCACATTCATGTTTCCCGACAACGAGCGAGAGGATGATTTCTTTGACACTGCCCATCTGGCAAGATCCGACCAAGCTTCATCTGAACCGGCTGGATTCGAGGGCCTACTTCATTCCGCATGCCCAGGCGGACGATGCGCTGACCTATGAGAGAGGGCTGTCCCCCTTCTTTCAGCTGCTGAACGGGGAGTGGAAGTTCCATTACGCGCCTTCGCCGGAGCATGCGCCGAAGAACTTCGAGCAGCCGGAATATGACGACGCGGAGTGGGGCCGCATTCCCGTGCCTTCGAATTGGCAAATGGAAGGATACGGCGCTCCCGCCTATACCAATATTCTGTATCCGTTCCCTGTCGATCCGCCCCGTGTTCCCGACGAGAATCCGACCGGCTCATACCGCCGCAAGTTCTGGATCGACGAGTCCTGGACGGGCCGGAGAATCGTGCTCCGCTTCGAAGGGGTGGACAGCGCCTATCATGTGTGGGTGAACGGCGTCCTTATCGGCTACAGCCAAGTAAGCCGCATGCCCTCCGAATTCGATATTACCGATGATGTCCGCACCGGAGCGAACCTCATCGCCGTGCAAGTGTATCAGTGGAGCGACGGAACCTATCTCGAAGATCAGGACATGTGGTGGCTGAGCGGCATTTTTCGGGACGTCTACTTGTTGGCCTTTCCGGAAATACATCTGTGGGACATGACCGTGCGGACAACGCTAGTCGACTCCGGCAAACAAGCTCAAGTGGGTGTCGAAACTCTCTGTCACAATGCGGGCGGCTCCGCGCCCGGCGGAACCCTGTCCGTCACCCTGCTGGATCGTTCCTTGCAGCCGGCTGCCGAGACGGTTGCCATCGACATCGGAATGCTGCCCGCTGGAGAGACACGGTCGATAAATACGGCTCTTGAGGTGACGGAACCGAAGCTGTGGAGCGCCGAGACGCCTTACCTGTACCATTTGCTGCTGGAGTTGAAGGATGCCCGGGGCGAAGTCGCGCAGGTCGTCGCTCACCGGGTCGGCATCCGGGAAGTGAAGCTGGAGGGCGGCAACCTGCGCGTAAACGGCCGGGCAGTCATGTTCAAAGGCGTGAACCGCCATGAATTCCATCCCGATCTCGGCCGGGCCGTGCCGCTCGCCGCCATGATCGAAGATGTCAAGCTGATGAAGCGCTTCAACGTGAATGCGGTGCGGACATCTCATTACCCGAACGATCCCCGCTTCTACGAGCTGTGCGATGCGTACGGACTGTACGTCATTGATGAAGCCGACCTGGAGACGCACGGGTTCCAGCCTGCGGGAGATTGGTCCCGCCTCAGCAAGGACCCGGTCTGGACCGCCGCTTATGTCGAGCGGATGGAGCGAATGGTCATGCGGGACAAAAACTTCGCGTGCATCGTCATGTGGTCGCTCGGCAATGAATCCGGCTGCGGGCCGAATCACGGCGCGATGGCGGAGCGGGCGCGCAGTTGCGATCCTACCCGCCCGATCCATTACGAGGGCGACTGGGACGATGAACTGGGAATGGACATTCATTCCCATATGTATACCTCCGTCGAGGAAGTGGAAGAGATTGCTTGCAATGACGACCCGCGGCCGTTCATCCTGTGCGAATTCGCCCATGCGATGGGCAACGGTCCGGGCGCATTCGAGGACTATGTAGAGCTGTTCTACCGTTACCCGAAGCTGCAGGGCGCCTTTGTCTGGGATTGGGTCGATCAGGGCATCCGCCGGATCAGGGAGGACGGCCGGCGAGAGATGGCGTATGGCGGGGAATTCGGGGAGCGGATTCACGACGGCAGCTTCTGCCTGAACGGGCTCATCGACGGCGATCGCCAGCCATGGCCGGCGCTGCATGAATACAAAAAGGCGATCGAGCCCGTAAGAGTCGCCGCTATCGATGCCGCTTCCGGACAATTCGAAGTGGAGAACCGTTTTGATTTCCTGCCGTTGAATGTGCTGCAAGGCTTCTACACTGTCGTGGCCGGCGGACGCATCGCTGCCAGCGGCAGCTTCCCCGTGCCGGATATCGCTCCCCGCCGCAAGGCGGCATGGACCTGGAATATCGGCCCGGCGCTGCGCGAGCTCGCCCCTTCCCTGCTCGGGCAAGACGTGTGGCTGAAGCTGTCCTTCCGGACGCCAGTGAGCACGCCGTGGGCGGAAGCCGGCCATGAGCTGGCCTGGGCCCAGTTTCCGCTTGATCCGGCCGCTTTCCTGCCTTCGGCTCCCGCGGGAAAGGCCCCGCCGCATGGCCGAACGGAACATGCCGCCGCGCCAATTGAAGTGCGGGAGGAGGAAGAAGCCTATGTCTTGACCGGGCGCAGCTTCCGCCTCGATATCGATCGCCGCAGCGGGGCGCTTCTCGCCTGGCAGGCCGAAGGCGCGGATCTGCTGGCATCCGGCCCGCGGCTGCAATTGTGGCGCGCCGCCATTGACAATGACATGTACAACGTGAAGGAGTGGCGCTCCTTCGGTCTCCATCAGATGGATGAACGGGTGGACGAGGTTCATCTCGATGCGTCTCATGCCGGCGAAGGAGTGGTTCGCGTTGTCCGCCGCACTCGCCTCGGCGCGCCGGCCCTGTCTTGGGGACTCCGCTGCCGGCATGAATGGACGATCCGGCAGGACGGAACCGTCACCTTGCACGTTCACAGCACGCCGGAGGGGATTCATCCGCAGGTGATGCCGCGCTTCGGGTACGAGCTATCGCTTCCGGGCGCCTTCGATCGCTGCGCCTGGTACGGCCGCGGGCCGGGCGAGAGCTATGCAGACAGCAAGCAAGCAAATGGACCCGGCTGGTACGAAGCAAGCGTAGACGATCTGATGACCGCCTATGAGAAGCCGCAGGAGAACGGCAACCGGACCGACACGCGCTGGGCCGCCTGGACGAACCGCCGCGGATTCGGCCTGCTTGCGTTCAGCGGCGGCACGTTCGACTTCAGCGCCCATCGCTACACGATCGAAGAGCTGGAGCGTGCGCCGCACCAGTCGGATCTGACGCCGCGGGAAAATATTATCGTCCATCTGGACAAAGCCCAGCATGGCCTCGGCAGCAATAGCTGCGGACCAAAAGCGCTGCCCCGGCATGAGCTCCGCTTGGACGACATCGCCTTCACGGTCACGCTCGTCCCGTTCAGCCGGGACGCGATTGCGCCGGATGCGCTGGCCCGCCGGCTCGCTTCCCTTCAGGCCGCGGACTGATGGACACGGGAACGGAGCTGCCATTCGCAGCTCCGTCCTCCGCTTCCGCCGAAGCATTTGCCGCAGTCGGTCTCAGCGGCTGGCTTCATAGAAAACCTCCATGGACGCTGGACACAGATATGGTCATAGCTCCGCCGCCTTATGGCCGGTATCCCCGCCGCGCAGGGGAATTGCACGGCGAGTCTCCGTGCCCTCTGCCGGCATATAAGCGCTCTCCCCATCACTCAGACCACGAACGCTTTATTTAGTCACGTGCTTATATCCTGTATCCCTGTAAGTCAGGAGCTCGCATGCTGCCTTATTTCCACTCGGCTTATATCAGCAATCCCCGTGAATCAGAACTTTAAAGAAATTGATTCTGGTTGGCCTTATCATCATGTTTCTTCATCAAGAGTGAAATAGGAAATTATTGATTTAAGCAGAGATTATTTTAGTTGTATAGGGATGAATGACACGTAGCATGAGCGATGGGGATAGCGGCCTAAGGGAGCTGCGGAGACTTCATGAGCGACAGGGATAGCGAGCATAAGGCAATGCAGGGCACTCCATGAACGACGGGGATACCGGACGTTAAAGAGTTGCGAAGCCATCCCTGCTCATCAACCCGATAAAAAAACAGCCCTGACCGGGAGGTCAGGACTGTTGGTCGTGCTATTGTACACTATTTATAAATGAAGAGCCCGTCGCGGGCGTTTCATTATAATTTAATGACATTAGCAGCTTGTGGACCACGGTTTCCTTCGGAAATTTCGAATTCTACCGCTTGGCCTTCATCCAAGCTCTTGAATCCATCGCCTTGGATTGCGGAGTAGTGTACGAATACATCGTCACCGTTTTCCACTTGAATGAATCCGTAGCCTTTTTCTGCGTTAAACCATTTTACCGTACCTTTCAAATTCAAAACCTCCTCACATAATCCACCCTTACAGGTGAATAATGTCATTATACTGGAGGTGTATGTGGAACGCAACTTTTTTTTGCCAATTCAATTTGATTTTCGCTCACGGCCTGGGTTATCATGATCCTTACAAGGATGCGCCAAGAAGGCAGGCGCTGCATGCAAGCCCTGTCCCGGCAACGCAGAAATGAGGTTTTCATTATGATGAAGAAGCATGTCATCTACAAGCATGACAAATGGAACATGATGACGGTCGAAGTGCAGGGCCGTCATATCGTATTGCGCGAGATATCCGATCAATGGGGAGAAGAGTGCCACAACTTCCTCAGCCGTCCGGCATTGCTGCACTGGGCAGAGCAGCGCTTCCCGAAGGAAGATTTCGCAGGCAAGGAAGAAGAGTGGCAGAACATTATGGATGCGTTCAAGCAAGTCTAGGCTTGCTTCGCCTCCACGGCATGATACCAGTTCGATGAAGGCAGGTCGCTTATGAATTCGTCAACCAATATTATTTTCATCATTTTGGCATTCTCGCTCGGAGCCATACTCGTATGGAAAAAGGATAGCGTGCCCCCAACCCTTCGCCGCCCGATGGCTATCGCGGCCCTTCTGTTTCTCGTCTTTGCCTTTTTCCTGATTGTCTATTCCCTCTGGACCGCCGGCGCATAGATCCAGCGGCATCCGGAATAACGTGTTAGACTCTCCCCCTGACGGCCATACTATTGAAGTATGTTCATCAAGTCACGTTAAGTCATGTTGCGTTGGCATGATGAACAATAGCGACAGGTATGAATCCGGAACAGATCAGGGGGGTTCGAATGAATCGGCAACGCATCCTTATTATGCTCACCGTCATCTCCGTATTGGGTTCGACGTTGGTTCCGGCTTCCGCCATTTCCCGTCAGGAGACGGCGGACCGTTCAGCCGCGAACTCATCGAATCCGTCCAAGACGCAACAACCATTTAAGAGGAGGATACATATGCAGCAATTGATGAAACGCTCGGAAGTTCCGCAGGAATACCGCTGGAAGCTGCAAGACCTGTTCGGCTCTCGGGCTGAATGGGATAAGGAATATGAACTCGTGCTTCAATTGGTCGACAAAATGAAGCAGTACCACGGCAAGCTGAATGAATCCTCCGCGCTCAAGGCATGCTTTGAGCTGGAAGACGATATTTCCCTACATACGGAACGTTTATATGTGTACGCCAGCATGAGCCATCACGAGGATACAGCCGATCCGGTCTATCAAGCGCTGTCCGAGAAAGCGAAGCAACTGTCCGTAAAAGTCGGCGAAGCGCTGTCGTTCATTACGCCGGAGGTTCTGTCCTTGTCCAACGAGGAGTTGGATCGTCTGATTGCCGATCCTTCCCTGTCCGCCTACCGCTTCACGCTCGTCGAGATGAAGCGCCAGAAGGCCCATGTGCTGAGCAAAGGCGAAGAAGCCCTGCTCGCGCAGGTCGGCAATCTGTCGAAGGCGCCGGAGACGATTTACAGCATGCTGAACAATGCGGACATGAAGTTCCCGAAAATAAAAAATGAAAAGGGCGAGGAAGTGGAATTGACGCATGGCCGTTACATCCAGTTCCTGGAGAGCCGCAACCGCGACGTGCGCCGGGCTGCTTTCGAAGGCGTCTACTCTACATACCGCAAACAGCGCAACACGATTGCGGCTACGCTCAGCGCCAACGTAACCAAAAATCTGTTCTACGCGCGGGCGCGCAAGTATCCTTCCGCCCTGGAAATGTACCTGTTCGGGGACAATATTCCGAAAGAGGTTTACACCAATCTGATTCGCACGATTCACAAGCATTTGCCGCTCATGCATCGCTACATGAAGCTTCGCAAGCAGCTGCTTCAGGTCGACGAACTGCATATGTACGATCTGTTCGCGCCGGTGGTCGAAGAGTTCGATATGGACATTACGTTCGAGGAAGCGAAAAAGATCGTCAAGGAGAGCCTGAAGCCGCTCGGCGAGAATTACCTGACAGCGCTCCAGGAAGGGTTCGATAACGGCTGGATCGACGTGTACGAGAACGAGGGCAAGCGGACCGGCGCTTACAGCTGGGGCGCTTACGGCACCCACCCGTACGTGCTTCTGAATCATAAAGACAATCTGAACAGCATGTTCACGCTGACCCATGAGATGGGCCATGCATTGCACTCGTATTACTCGGACAACAATCTGCCGTACCGCGACGCGCAGTATACGATCTTCCTCGCGGAAGTGGCGTCGACGCTGAATGAGGCGCTGCTGATGGACTACATGCTGAAGAAGACCAGCGACAAAAAAGAAAAAATGTATCTGCTCGCCTACTATATCGATCAATTCCGCACGACGGTGTTCCGCCAGACGATGTTCGCCGAGTTCGAATTGCTCATCCACGAGCATGCCGAGAAGGGCGAGGCGCTCACGCCGCAGCTCCTGTGCGAGATTTACTATGATCTGAACAAAAAGTATTATGGCGACGATATGGTTGTCGATCAAGACATCGAGATGGAATGGGCTCGCATTCCGCATTTTTATACGAGCTTCTATGTGTACAAATACGCGACCGGCTTCTCGGCCGCGCAAAGCTTCGCCAAGCAGATTCTCGATGAAGGCCAGCCGGCGGTTGACCGCTACCTCGGCTTCCTGAAGAGCGGCGGAAGCGATTATTCGATTAACATTCTTCAAAAGGCGGGCGTCGACATGTCCGCCCCGACGCCGATTGAGGAAGGCATGAGCCTGCTGGAATCGCTGATTGAAGAAATGGAAAAGATGGCTGCAGACAAATAAACGGAACGGATGGCGGATTCCTTAGACGAATCCGCCATTTCCTTTTGCGTCTGGCGGCGCGGCTGAACCCGTCCGGCTCTGAAGCGGGGCCAAGTGAGAAATCACCTTGTGACGGAAGAAGCCGAATATTATACTGGAGAATAGATACATAGAAACCATGAGGAGGATGCCTGATGCGCATTCAATGGTCCTTGATAGCAGGGCTTATCTTCGCCTTGATTACCGCCATCTTTGCCGTAATCAACGTGAATCCGGTACAAGTCAATCTGTTGTTCGGCACCTTCGAGGTGCCGCTCATCTTATTGATTCTCGGCTGCACGCTGCTGGGCGCCATCATTGTCGGCTCCTACAGCATCTATTTACAGTACCGATCGCAGAAGAAAATACAACAGTTGGAGCAGCAGCTTGCCCAACTGTCGCCGGAGGGAATCGCAGCGGATACGGAAATGCCGCTTCCGCCGGCCAACGAGGAGGTTCAAGGATTTACGTCCGAGAAACGAAATCAGGAGGACCTGGCATAGCGGCTTGCCTTCGGCAAGCCGTTCCGGCTTATTTTTTCAATTAACGAGGAGGAATTCGTAACAATGAATCAACCACACTCCCTGTCACCCCAGCCGCTGCGCGCCGACATTGACGAGAACTATGTCGCCTCCGTGCTCATGGAATTGCTGAACACCCCGTCTCCGACGGGCTACACCCATCATGTCATGAAGCGGATTGAAGTCGAAGCCACGCAGCTTGGTTATTCCTTCGAGTTGACCCGCAAAGGCTGCGGCGTCATTCGCGTCCGGGGAACGAACCGTGACAGCGGCAAGGTGATCGGCTTGTCCGCCCACGTCGATACGCTGGGCGCCATGGTCCGATCGATTCATAGCGACGGCACGCTACGCCTCACATCCATAGGCGGATTCATGATGCAATCGATGGAGAATGAATATTGCCAAATTCATGCCCGAAGCGGCAAAGTCTATACAGGCACGATTATGAGCAATCATCCGTCTGTGCATGTATATTCCGATGCCCGCGACTACCGCCGCGAGGAAGCGAACATGATCGTGCGCATCGACGAGCCGGTGCATTCGAAGCAGGATACGGAGCAGCTCGGCATCCGCACCGGGGATTACGTATCGTTCGACGCCCGCCCGGTGCGGCTACCGAACGGCTATATCAAATCCCGCCATCTGGATGACAAAGCGAGCGTCTCCGCCTTGTTCGGCATGCTGGAGAGCATGAAGCGCACAGGCTGGCAGCCTCTTCACGATACCGTCATCTTTATTACCAATTATGAAGAAATCGGCCATGGCGCTTCGTATATTCCCCAGGAAATAACCGAAATGATCGCCATCGACATGGGTTGCATCGGCGATGATCTCGCCTGCAAGGAAACCGACGTCTCGATCTGCGCCAAAGATTCGTCCGGCCCTTACGATTACATGATGACGAGCCGGCTGATTGCATTGGCTGAACGGGAAGGCATCGACTACGCCGTTGACGTCTATCCGCACTACGGTTCGGACGCATCCGCGGCCCTGCGCGGCGGCAATAATATCCGCGCCGCGCTCATCGGTCCGGGCGTGCATGCGTCCCATGCGATGGAGCGCACCCATTTGAAGGCCGTGCTGAATACGGCCCGGCTATCCGCGGCGTATATTACAGAAGCGTAACGGAAAGACAGGGGACGAAGGCTGCCGGCAGGCGTGCGCTCGCCCCTGTCTTCGTTCGAGAGGACCTTGCTCCTTAAGCGCCGCCCGACTGTCGGGAAGAGTACGCGCAGATGGACATAAGAAAGCTCTATGAAGGAGGAATTGGCATGAAAGAACCCTTCTCTGCCCTGGTCGTCGACAAGACCGCAGACGGCGAGGTCCATGCCGCCGTGGGGGAACAAACGCTTGCCGATCTGCCGGAAGGCAGCGTGACGATACGCGTCGCTTATTCGGGCGTCAACTTCAAGGATGCCCTCGCCTGCTCGGCGGACGGACATATCGTCAAGACTTATCCGTTCGTGCCGGGCATCGATCTGTCCGGCATCGTCGCCGCGAGCGACGATTCGCGCTTCACGCCGGGACAGCGCGTTCTCGTCACCGGATATGAGCTCGGGGTGTCGCATTTCGGCGGACTGAGCGAATATGCACGGGTTCCCGGCGATTGGATCGTGCCGCTGCCGGAAGGGTTAAGCCTGCGCGATGCGATGGCTTTCGGCACGGCCGGCCTGACGGCGGCGATGGCCGTCGAGCGCCTGGAGCGGCACGGCTTGCGCCCTGGCGACGGACCGGTGCTCGTTACCGGCGCCAGCGGCGGCGTCGGCTCGCTGGCGATCGCCATGCTGGCGCAGCTTGGCTGCGAGGTCGTCGCAGCCAGCGGGAAGCCGGAGCTAAGCGATGCGCTCCGGCGCCTCGGAGCCGCCAGCGTCGTATCCCGCGACGACTGGCGGCCGGAACGCCCGCGCGCGCTGGACAAGCAGCGCTGGGCTGGCGTCGTGGACGTCTGCGGAGGCGGCATCCTGGCCGCCGCAGTCGCTTCCACGAAGTATGGCGGCGCCGTGGCCGCCACGGGCATGACGGCGGGCGGCGATTGGCCCGCCAGCGTATTTCCGTTCATTCTGCGGGGCATCACGCTCTACGGCATCGATTCCGTCTACGCGCGGCATGAGCTCCGGTTGAAGCTGTGGAGCCGCATGGCCTCCGCTTGGCGCGATGCCGTCCGCTTCGATGGCTGGGTGCGGGAGCTCCGGCTGGAGGACGTGCCGGACTATGCGCGGATGATGAGAGAAGGCGGCATTTCCGGCCGCGCCATCGTCCGCCTGAGCGGAGACGAAGAATGAACGTGAATCCCCGGGCTAATGCTCATGGTTCGCGATTTTTCCGCAACAGCAACAGACCGAGCGAATCCCCCGCTCGGTCTGTTTTTCTATGTGTGTGCCATGGCTATGCCCGGCCTTGGTCCCGCTTGAACTGCTCCCACCGCTCGCGCAGCCTCCGGGCCACGTCGTCCAGCGGCTCCGCGTACGCGACGGCCGGCAGATTCACCGTCGCCTCAACCATGCCGCGATTGGCGCGAAGAAGCATGCGCTTCCAGGATGGAAGAGGAGCCAGCACGCGATCAGGCTTCCCGACCTTGATGCCGATGAAGCGTTGATTCATGAGTGGGTAGACGTAAATATCGGTCACTTCCTCCCAATTCACTTCGCCCACGCCGCTGAGCGAGGCATTGTCCACGAACCCTTGTTCATGGAGGATAAGGGAAGGGCGCGGTGAGAGAATGCGCCACAGGGAATAGGCGAGCGTTACGGCGAAGAAGCAGGCGCAGATGGCCCCTACCGCGACCGCAAAGCCTTCCTCGGCATTCATGAGGAATATCCCTGCCGCGACGAACAACGCCGAGCCGAGCAGGATAGGCATCATTTTTCGCTTGCTCGGATACAACTTTTCGGCTCCCGAATGCGAATGCATCGCTTCCAATACACATGACCTCCCGCATAACGAAGCTATATTTATATACACCCCGGCTGGCGCTTTGTAACAGCCAATTCCGCGGGCAAGTCCCTCGCCTGGCAACATCCGTACACCTCCGGAGGCGTACGGAATTCACACCTGGACAAGGGCCCGGGAGCAACCGCAGCCAAGGCAAGGGTCGGTTGTTCGGAGCCGGAGCGGAGAGCATCTGCCTTCCCTTACTTCTGCTTTTCCGCCTCGATCTGTTCCGCGAGCTCGCTCAGATAAGTCCAGCGCTCCATCAAGGCTTCAAGCCGCTGCTGGGCCGCGCTTTCTTCCTTCATCAATTCCTGCAGCCGCGCCGAATCGCTGAAGGCCAGCTCCATCTCCCGCTGGATCTGTTGAATGCGCTCCTCTGCCTCCATAATGTCGTCTTCAATCCGCTCATATTCGCGTTCTTCCTTATACGACATTTTTAGTCTCGGCTTCCGTTCCGGACGTTCCGATTTGCCTGCCGGGGCGGCTTCCGCCGGCGTCTGCGCCTTCGGCATCGGCTCGCCGGCCTCCTTCCCGTGCCGCGACTTCCATTCCATATACTCGCTATAGTTCCCGACATGCTGGCGGATGGCGCCATCTTCGAACGACCAGATCCGTTCAGCGACGCGATCCAGGAAATAGCGATCATGAGAGACCGCGATCACCACGCCCGGGAACTCGTCCAAATAATCTTCCAGCACGGCAAGCGTCTGTACGTCCAGATCGTTCGTCGGCTCGTCGAGCAGCAGCACATTCGGCGCTTCCATCAGCATGCGAAGCAGCTGCAAGCGCCGCTTCTCTCCCCCGGAGAGCTTGCCGATCACCGTCCACTGCATCGCAGGCTCGAACAGGAACCGCTCCAGCATTTGCGCCGCTGTTATGGAATCGCCGTCGGCCGTGCGAACCGTCTCCGCCGCTTCGCGGATGTATTCAATCACCCGCATCGACTCGTCCATCTCGGCATGCTCCTGGGTGAAGAAGCCGATGCGGACCGTCGGCCCGAGCACAAGCGAACCGCCGTCCGGCTCGCGTTCGCCGGCAATGATGCGCAGCAGCGTCGACTTGCCGCTTCCATTCGGGCCGATGATGCCGATGCGGTCCTCCGGCACGGCGATATAGCTGAGCCCCTCGAACAACGTCCGCTCCGCCAGCGTGGCCTTGAGGCCGTCTATCTCCATAATTTTTTTCCCGAGACGAGCGGAGGCTGCCGAGATGTCCACTTGCCCGTTCTGCCCCGGTCCCTCCTGCTTCTGCAGCGCCTCGAAGCGCTCAATCCGGGCCTTCTGCTTCGTCGTCCGCGCTCTCGCGCCGCGACGGATCCAGGCCAGCTCCTGACGGAGCAGATTCTGGCGCTTGTCCTCCGACGCCGCTTCCCGCGCCTCGCGGTCTGCCTTGAGCTCCAGGAAGCGTGTATAATTGGCTTCATAGAAGAACGCCCGTCCCCGATCCAGCTCCACGATCCGGTTCGCTACCCGATCCAGGAAATAGCGGTCATGCGTAATCATCAGCAGCGCGCCGCTTCGCTTCTGCAGCATCGTCTCGAGCCAAGTGACCGTGTCGTTATCGATATGGTTCGTCGGCTCGTCAAGTAGAAGCAGATCCGCCGGATGGATCAGCGCCGCCGCGAGGGCGACGCGCTTGCGCTGCCCGCCGGACAATTCCCCCATCTTGGCTCCGAATTGGACCAGTCCAAGCCGGGACAGAATCGACTTCGCCTCGCTCTCCAACTGCCAGGCCTGAAGCCGATCCATATCATCGGTCGCCCGGATCAAGGCCGCCTGCGCCGCTTCATCTCCCGGCCGTTGGGCGGCCCGTTCCAGCGCTACCGTATATACGCGCACCGCCGTCATGTCGGGAGCGTCTCCGCCCAGCACCTGATCCAGAATGGTCGCCTCCGGATCGAATTCAGGCTCCTGCGGCACGAAGCGGATCGTAATCCGGCTGCCGGACAGCACCTTTCCTTGCTCGGGCTGCTCCCAACCCGCGATTGTGCGCAGAAAGGTCGATTTCCCCGTCCCGTTGACGCCGATAATGCCGAAGCGATCCCCTTCCTCGATGCCGAAGGATACACCCCGGAACAGTATTTTGTCGCCATAGCTTTTGCCCAGCTCTTCTATCGTCATGATATGCATCTTGCGTCCCCCCATTCCAGTCCTGCCTGCTTCCCCAGGCGGTCCGGCATGCCCCGCATGCCACAGCCAAAGGGGAGAACCGTCGGTTCTCCCCCGTAAATCACTTCGCCCAGCTTTTACCGCTTCTGCCCGTTCGGCGCGGTCTCTTCCCTCGCGAAGCCGTTCCCGGCCTCCCCGTCCGATGAAGCCGTCCCCGCCGCCGGGCAGCCGTGAATGAACAAATCGGCCACAAAGCGAATGCGCTGCTCCATATCCTGCTCGGTGAATTCCGGAGCGAACAGCATGTCCATCTTCATCATATCCAGCATCCCGGTATACGATTTCGCATGAAGGGCCGGCTCAGGCAGCTCGAAGCGCCGCATCAAGCCCGCTATCGCCTCGATATAGCGATGCATGAACTTGCACAAAGCCTGCATCATATCGGGATCCTTGTTCGGCGACTTGAAGAACAGATTCGTGTACTGCCTCCGTCTGAAATAATAACGCAGATGGTGATCCGCGGCGAAGCGCAGCCCGTCCTCCAGCGAACCGGCCTGGTTCAAGCCGTAATCCAGCTCGCGCAAATATTGTTCGAAATCACGTACCGACATGGCCGTGAACAATTCTTCTTTGCTTTTAAAATAAATATATATCGTTCCCTTGGCGATGCCGGCCTTCTCGGCAATATCCGACATCTTCGTCTCATAGAAGCCATTGGCACCGAAAAGCTCATAGGCCGCATCCAAAATCAGATGCAGTTTATCGTTCTGCCCGCAACTCATCGGCACACCTCCTTCCAATCTGACGCAAGCCTCGCAATCCCGGCTGCTGATACGAATATATCACGAGATCGGCAAGTTGTCGATTTGGCTCCCTGGGGGCCATGCGCCGGCTTAGCCCCCGGCAAGCAACCAGAGAAGGCAGGAGACGGCCGCGCCGGAGCAAGAGCACAGCAGATTGACCCGATCGTTGTTGAGCCAGCGGCAGCCCCGCACGAGCTTCGTCGCGCTTCCGCAATGCGCGGTCCGTTCGGTGTCCGCCCCGCATTGGGGGCAGCGGTAGCCTGCCTGCAAGGTCGCGCCCAGCAGAGAATCGATCAGCGCCCCGGCCAAGCCGCCCACCGTCCCGGCAATCAGCAGGACGGCCAGCGAGCGGAAGGACGTCTCCGGCCCGGTCTGCAGCGGATCGAGCAGCAGGAGGACGGCCGCGGCCAAGCCGATAACGAAGGCGCCCGCCGCCGACGCCGACGTGCCAAGCAGAGACACGCCGCCGGAAGTTCCCGGCGGAACGGTCCGGCCGGTTACGATCGAGCGCGGCGGGCGGCGGCTTAGACTGCCGATCTCGGTCGCCCATGTATCGGCGTTCACCGAGGCCATCGCCCCGACGAAGAGGGCGACCCAAGCGGGATGGGGCGCGATAATATAGGCGAGGCAGAGGAGCAGGCCCAAGCCTCCATTGGCGAAGACCTGTCCGGCATCCCGGGTCCCTGACTTTTCATAATTATCCTCGAAGCGCCCCTTCGCTTTCTTCTTCCACTTGGACCACAGCGTCGACGTCACAAAAAAAGTAAGCAGCAACCCGAACCATACAAGCGCGCCGCTTCCGCAATAGATCGTTCCCATCACGATGGCCGCCGCGGCTCCGGATCCGGTTAATGACTGCTTCCGCCATGCGGCTCCGGCCACCAGCAGGCTCCCCAGCAGCCCGATAACCCACGGGCCCCAACCCGTATGCCATCCGATAGCTTCCTGTATCAATCGAATTCCTCCCAGCCCGCCGTCAATTCTGCGCCGCTATGACGCAGGAGCCCAGCCGTTCTCCGCCCCAGCTTAATTCCAGGCGATCCCCGGCCTGCACCGGGCCGACTCCTGCCGGCGTTCCCGTGAAGAGGAGATCACCTTCACCGAGCCCATAATGGCGGGCCGTATACTCGATCACCGTATCGAGAGTGAACAGCATCTCCTCCGCGCGCCCCTCCTGGACAAGGCGGCCGTTGTTATGCATCGCGAAGCTCGTCCGTTCCAGCGTCTCCGTGCCCGGAAAAGGGAGAAAACGCGTGACCGGGGCCGAGTTCAGCACGCCTTTGGCGGCCAACCACGGATGACCCTTCTTCTTCAAAACGTCCTGCACGTCGCGCAGCGTAAAATCAATCCCAAGGGCAAAGGCGTCGACCGCTTCCGCAGCCGTCATGCCCGGCTCGACCCGGCGGCCGATGCGAAGCACCAGTTCCACTTCGTGATGAACCGCCCCCCGTTCGAGCGGGAGCGGGAGCGCCGTCTCCGCCTCAATCGTTATCACCGCATGGGAAGGCTTCAAAAATACCATTGGCTGCTCGGGAACCGCATTGCCCAATTCGGCCGCATGCAGCCGATAGTTGCGCCCGATGCAATAGACATTGCGCGCTTGGCGCCCGTCGCTCATCCGTCCTCTATGATCGCTCATCGTTCATCTCTCCCTTTGAATCTATGGTTAGCCGGCCATCCGTGCGCCGCCGGCTCACTTCTTCCGATGCTTCACGCGTCCCTCCGCGTCGATGGATACCTGCTCCGATATGTTCTCCAGCCGCTGCAGCACCGCCTGCCCTGCTTCCCCGTCAAGCGGAACGGCTTGCCCCAGTTCGGTATAGAACGGAACGACGGTCAGATCGCATTGGCCCTGCTTCGTGCATTCCGCCTGCAAAATGGCGGTCTCCCACGTTATGGGCTGCACGGCCCGCGTAAAAATAAAGTTGCCCAGGCTGTAGGCGATCCATTTGCCTTTGTACTGCTCCAGGCCTTGTAGGACGTGGGGATGTCCGCCCACGATCAGGTCGGCCCCCGCATCAATGTAGAGGTGGGCCAGCTCCCGCTGATAATCCACCGGGAAATCCACCTTCTCCTTCCCCCAATGCGCAATCACGACGACGACATCGGCCTGCTCCTTCGCGCTCGCGACCGCCTTCGCCGCTTTCTCCTTCATTCCTTCATAGGTCGTCGCCAGCCCCGGCTTGTTCTTGCCCGCATACCAGCTCACTTCCGGAACGACACGGGTAAAGCCGAGGAAGGCGAGCTTGATGCCCTGGCTCTCGAGCATAACCGGCGCGAAGGCTTCCTCCGCATCATGCCCCGCCCCGACGTAAGGAAGATGAACTTCCTTCAGCGCGGCGAACGTATCCAGCAGCCCTTCTTCCCCTTGATCCATCGAATGGTTGTTGGCGAGGTTAACGAGGTCAATGCCCGCCTCGATCATCGCCTGCGCCATCCGCGGGGATGACTTGTAGACGAATTCCTTGTCCTTCGCCGGGACGCCCCGGACAGTCAGCGGCGTCTCCAGATTCACCGCGGCGATATCCGCTTCCTGGAACCACCTCTTGGCGTGCACAAAAGGAAAGTCATATCCATGCTCCTTCACGACTTCCTCCACACGTCCAGCCGTCATCACGTCGCCGGCGAAGGCAAGCCGGACGCGCGGCTCCTCCTCCGGCCCGCTCCCCGGAAGCGGCGCCCCCTGATCGGTCTGGTCCCTATCGCCGTCCGCCGCTTGACTGTCGGCAGGGCCGGGAGACTCGCCTTCCGGCTCACCCGCCGGGAGCCCGCTGGCCGGCTTCTCCTGCGCCGGCGCTTCCCCTTCGGGAGAAGCAGCCGGCGGCTGGGGCCATTCCGCTTGTTCGCCGGACAATAATCCCTGCTGCCAGCCGGCATAGGCCGTTCCGGCCACGATGACCGCCAGCAAAATATTCAGGACAAGCAGCGGGCGGCGGCGCCGCCTTCGCGCCCGCCCTTCCCGCAACTTCCGCGATTGTCTCAATGTTCCGCCCCTTCCGCCCGATTTTTGCAAATATGTCTCATTATAACGCGTTCCCGCCCTTTTTTTCCAATCGCACCATCAAGCATACATTACGCGCTGGTCATTCCCCCAGGCGGCAGCCAGCCCGATGCCACCCTCCGCTTGCCAGTTCGCGGCGAGTAGTCCGCCTTCAATTCAACCGTTCTCTTGACCCCCAACCGCCGAAGGAATATAGCCCAAGACACGCCAAAAAGCCGCGCTTCCGCGCGGCTACTCTATTGGCCATCTGTCCAGTTCCATCTCATTCAACGGGTCTGATTACCCTGCGGTACCGGTCGCGGCGTCATTGGCCGGCGCTTCGGTGCTCGCACTTATGGCTTGCAGGGCGCTGACCGCGGCTTCCGCCGCATCGCGGCCGCTGCGAACGCAATCGGGCATGCCGACCCCTTCGTACGGCTGTCCGGCAAGGAATACGCCCGGCAGCACGCGCCCCACCTCGTCCCTCAGCGAACGGATCTCCTGCACATGTCCGACCGGATACTGGGGCATCGAGTGGCGGAGGCGCGTAATCTCGACGAACTCCGGGTCGATATCGATATCAAGCAGTTCCCGAAGCTCGCTGCGCACCGTGCGCTTGAGCGCCTCATCCGGCCAATCGACCCGCTCCTCGTCTCCGGCCCGGCCAATATAGCAGCGGATGATCAGCTTGTCCCCGCGGCTCGTATGCGGCCACTTCACCGAGGTCCACGTGCAGGCGGTAATCGCCCGGCCCTCCCGGCGCGAGATGACGAACCCCGTGCCGTCGAACTTATTCTTGACCTGCTTGCGATCGAACACGCTGACGACGTTCGCAACCGATACATGACGGATTGCCTTCAAGGCGCTCGCGTCGACATGCTCCTCAAGCAAGGAAGCCGCATGATACGAAGGCGTGGTCACGATGACCGCATCCGCCTCCAAGCTGCTTCCATCCCCCAGACGGACCCGATATTTGCCGTCTTCCCGCTTCTCCAGTCCTTCCGCAGCGACGCCGAGGCGCAGATCGGCCCGTTCCCGCAGCGTCTCCTCCAGCCGTTCGACGAGCGAGGTCAAGCCATTGCGGAAGGTCAGGAACATCGTTCCTTTGGCGACATCCGGCAGCCCCGGAACCGATTGGCCCGCTTGGCGGCTCGCTTTCATTCCGCGTATCAGGCCGCCGTGCTGGCGCTCCACCTGCGCGAATTGGGGGAAGGTCGCTTGCAGGCTCAGTGCCTGCAGATCTCCGGCATAAATGCCGGCCAATAGCGGCTCGGCGATGTGCTCCGTCACTTCCCGTCCGAGACGTCTGTCCAGGAACGCGCCGACGGATTCATCGTCCTCCGACGGACGCGGCTTGATGAACAGATCCATAGCCGCGCGAAGCTTCCCCCACGGAGAGATGAGCCCGCTCTTCGCGAACGGCCCCAGCTCCGTCGGAATGCCGAGCACGAGGCCGGGCGGCATCCGGTACAGCTTGCCCCGGCGCAATATATAGGTTTTTTTGGCATGCGGATTCGTGGCGACCAATTCGGATTCCATCCCAAGGTCACGCGCCAAATCAATCATCGGCAGCTTCCGGGCGAGGAAGGAGTCCGGTCCTTTCTCAATGACGCACCCTTCCTTCCGCAGGGTCTCAATCTTCCCGCCGAGACGGTCCGATTGCTCTATGACGGCAACGGAGACGGGCTGGCCCTCTTCATCCGCCTGCTTCAGCGCGTAGAACGCCGCGCTCAATCCCGTAATTCCTCCACCGATAACGACAAGTTTCCGCAGAGCATTCATGTTGTTACCTTCTTTCTAGTTACTCGCTTCCGACATCGCCTTCATCGTAACGTCGGCCAATGTCGCCATATACTTCGGATCATCGTTCAGCATGCGAATGCGCTTGAAGCGGATGCCCAGACGCTCGGCCTCCTGCACCGCCTCGATATCGAGATCATACAGCACTTCCAGATGATCGGATACGAATCCAATCGGCGCCGACAGCACCCAACGAATGCCTTCCTGCTGGACCGCGGCGAGCGTATCCAAAATATCCGGCCCCAGCCAAGGCGTTGCCGTCCGGCCCGCGCTCTGCCAGGTGAATCTCCACTGCTCTTCCTTCAGCCCGCAGCGTTCGGCTATCGCGGCCGATGTGGCGTTCAATTCATCCACATACGGGTCGTTCATCTCCAGGATACGGGCAGGCAGGCTGTGAGCGCTGAACAACACCTGGATCTCATCCCGCTCAGCCCCTTCGGCGACGAAAGCGTCCAGCTGCTCATCCACCCGCCCGGTCAACGCATCCAGCAGATCGGGGTGAAGATGATAGCTGTTAACGCAGCGAAGCTCAATCCCGTGCTTCGCCGCCGCTTCCTTCGCCCGCGCATTATAGCCGCCGACGCTCATCGCGGAATAATGCGGCGCCAGCACCACGGACACGGCTTCCTTGATGCCGTCCGCGGCCATGGCCTCGACGCCGTCCTCAATATACGGCTGCGCATGCTTCAGGCCTTGGTAGCACACATACTGAACTTCCGTGCCTTCGGTCCGGCGGTTCAGCGTCTCCTGCAGCGCTTCAACTTGGCGGTTCGTATGCTCCCGCAGCGGGAACACGCCCCCGACAATCGCTTCATACCGATCCGTAAGTTCCTTCAACTGCTCCTCGGAAGGCGGGTTGCCCCGCCGGATATGCGTGTAATAAGGCTCGATTTCTTCGAGGCTGCGGGGAGTTCCATAGGACATCACCAGCACGCCGATTTTACGCTTGGACACTCGCGTCCCTCCATTCCGTCTCGTTCTCGTTACATCCTGTTTCTTATTTCTTCGCCAGCAATCGACTGGAATATTCATGCACGAACTCGGTCAGCTGCCGCAATTTGTCCAGCGAAACTTCCGGGAAGAGCCCGTGGCCGAGGTTGAAAATATAGCCCGGCTCCTGAATTCCCTGCTCTATGATATGGGCGGCTTCCCGTTCGATGACGCTCATCGGCCCCGTCAGCACATAAGGGTCCAGATTGCCCTGGACGGCGAACCGGCCGTTCAACCGGCGGCGTCCTTCCGTGACGGATATCCGCCAGTCCAACCCGATTACATCCGCCTTCAGATCGCGGAGGACCGGAAGCAATTCGCCGGAGCTGACGCCGGGGAAATATATTTTCGGGACGTCCAGCTCGGACAGTTCCGCAAAAATGCGCTTCATCGTCGGCAGCACGTACCGTTCGAAATCGCGCGGAGACAAGGAACCGACCCAACTGTCGAACAATTGGAACGCTTTGGCCCCATTCGCCACCTGGGAACGCACATAGGCGATCACCATGTCTCCCAGCTTGTCCATCAAGGCATGCCATACGTCAGGAGTCTCGTACATCATCGTTTTTGTAAGAATATAATTTTTGGAAGGCCGGCCCTCGATCAAATAGCTCGCAATCGTGAACGGGGAGCCCGCGAACGTGATGAGCGGAACCTTCAGCTCCCGGTCAAGGATGCGAATGGTCTCGAGAATATGGCCCAGATCGCCTTCCGGATCGACCGGTCTCAGGCGCTCGACGTCGGCCGCGCTTCGTATCGGATTGTGAATAACCGGTCCCACATTGGCTACGATATCGAAGTCGATCCCCATCGAAGCGACCGGATTCATAATATCGGAATAGAGAATCGCCGCATCCACGCCAAGCTTGCGGACGGGCATCATTGTAACTTCAGCGGCCAGCTCGGGCCGACGGCATATTTCAAGCAGACTGTATTTCTCTTTAATCTTGCGATAGTCGGGATCATAACGCCCGGCCTGCCGCATGTACCATACCGGCACGCGGTCTGTTTGTTCCTGTCGACACGCTTTCAGAAAACGATCATTATAAGTCATTCGTATACCCCGCTTTGACGGTATTGTGCTTATAGACAAGTCGTCCGTTATTGGACACGCACTTTTTTATAGCTAACGCTTCCATTATGCCCCTTTTCCCTGCTTCTCACAACCTCGCCGATCCGGTTAGCTATGACAATCTGTTGACAAAAAACGTTCGCATATGATGATTTTTCGACAATTTCCCCACACAACCTGTAAATCTCGTTAACACGCGATTCACACTCGTCTTGGAATCTAGCGGAGACGAGCCGCGCTTCGCGTTCACGCTGTTAACCGCAGAACGTATTTGGCTTATCTGGGCAGCGGAGCCGCTGCGCTTGCCGCCGTCCCGGCGGGGCTGGGGAGCTTCACAGGGACTGCGGGAGCCCGGACGCTCAGCGAATTCAAGCTGGCGACGCGCTCCTCCTGACGCCGACTGTGACAAAGAAGCCGAGCCTGTTCAAGGAGCCGCTTCGCAAGCCTCACCCGTAACCTTTCGGGACCCTGAATCAAGCCGGCCGCATCTGCGCAGCCTGTCTGTGCCCATGCCGGTTTGGTTTGCGCTGCCGGATCTCCGGACTTTGCCTCTCCCGGGCCTCTTCTCCCCTTGCGTGAAATGACCAAACATTGCATAACCTATCCTGACTTGCTATCAACGGCATCCCTGCATCCATATCCCGGTTTTCATATGACAATTGATATATATCTATATGGTATAATAGAACCCGTTGCTGAACATTGTACGGACCGTGACAGAAAGTGGTGAGCATCTTATGCAGCAATGGAAACTGAATCTGATTATTCTCTGGTTCGGATCTTTTTTGGTCATGTCAGGCATGACCATGGTTACGCCGTTCTTGGCGCTGTATTTGCAGCATGATATCGGGTTAAGCGATCCGCATCAAATTGCGATCTGGACGGGACTTATTTTTGCGGCGAATTTTTTGACCTCATTCATTTTTCAGCCGATCTGGGGCAAGTTCGCCGATAAGTACGGCCGCAAAGTCATGATTATCCGTTCCGGCTTAGGGATGGCCATCGTGACGGTATTAATGGGATTCGCGCAGACGCCGATGCATCTGCTGCTGCTTCGCCTGCTGAATGGAACCATCTCGGGCTTCAACCCGGCCGCGGTCGCGCTCGTATCGTCGACCACGCCGCGTGAACGGACCGGCTTCGCGATGGGGATCCTGCAGTCCGGCGTCGTCGCCGGCACGATTCTCGGTCCGCTTATCGGCGGGGGGCTGGCGGACTGGGTCGGCTATCGGCCGATTTTCTATATTACCGGAACTCTGCTGTTCCTGGCCACGATGCTGACGCTATTCATGGTGAAGGAATCGTTCGACCGTGAAAAAGCGGCGGAAGAGCCCCAAATCTCGGTTCTCGCCGGCTTCAAACAATTGTCCGGCATTCCGCAGCTGCTGTCCCTGTTCGCGGTAACCTTCCTGCTTCAATTCGCCATGCTGAGCCCGATGTCGCTGCTTCCGCTGTATGTGCAGGAACTTCATGGCTCGACGCAAAATCTGGCGTTTCTCGCCGGACTCGTCAGCGCGGTCACCGGCCTGTCCAACATGATATGTTCCCCGATACTCGGGAAAATGAGCGACAAGTACGGATCGCACCGGATATTGACCGTCTGTCTGATCGGAGCTGCGCTAACCTTGATTCCTCAGGCCTTCGTCGGCACGGTATGGCAGCTGCTTATCGTCCGCTTCCTGCTCGGAATCTTTATGGGCGGCCTGCTCCCGTCGGTCAATTCGCTGATTCGGAAATATACGCCGGATGGCATGGAGAGCCGGGCCTACAGCTTCAATACGAGCACGCTCGCCCTCGGCAATATGATCGGTCCCGTATTCGGGGGAGCAATGTCCGGACTTATCGGCATTCAAGGCATTTTTATCATCTCCGGCATTTTGCTGCTCGTGAACACGGCATGGGCCCGTTACTCCTTATACGGGAGAAGAAGAACGAGTCATTGACATAATTACTGCCTTCAGCAGGGTTTTTGTTTGCTTGCATCACGCATCTCGGGCGGACAGACGGCTGCCGTCTGCCGCCTTGAAGATGTGCCTATCCCCCCTCCGCATACTTCCGCCCCTGCCACCAACCGCTAACGTTATAATGACAACCATTGGATGAGAATATATAATTTTTGCAAAAAAGGCTTGATCTGAAAAGCATTTCATCCGGTACAGTATGAATATAGCCGCCAAGCGGCCGGCGTTACCTGACGACTCGTCGGGGCGTTACGGCAGGCGGCTTTCTTATTTTTATTTATCAGCGCCGCAGACCCGATTCAAAAAATTTATCAGAGCCTTCTCCCTGTTTGGATTTCCGATATCGTGCGTATATATCCACTGAAAGGAGAGATTGTAAAACATGGTAAACCAATGGACGTCGCGTGCCTTGGCCGTCATGCTGTGCTTCTTTCTGACCTGGAGCACGGCAGCGGTATGGAAGCCGGGAGTAACGCAGGCCAAGCCAAGCTATCCGGAATTCAACAAAGTGGCGACCAAAGGTCCCGTCATTCCGGGATTAAACGCCAAAAATGAATGGGTGCCGCAAGGATTGGCGCTCGTTCCGGGGAAAAACTGGGTCGTCGTCTCGCATTATTCAGGGAAATCAAGCAGTCAGGCAAGCGCCATCTCCATTACCGACACGAAGACCAAAAAGCGGATAAAAACGCTCTACTTGTACGAGAGCGCCAAGAAGAAGCATACCGGACATGCGGGAGGTGTCGCCGCCAGCGCCAAATACTTATGGATTGCCTCCGGTAGAAGCGTGTACCAAATTCCGATGAGCACGATCTCCAGCAAAAAGGATTACAGCAATGTCGTCATGAAAAAATTCGCTCTAGGCCATAAAGCCTCCTATGCCTCCTATGCGGATGGGGTATTGTGGGTAGGGGAATATATGGATGGCGAAGACATCGGCAAAGGCATGTGCAAGCCGGGACCGAAGGGCAAGGCGAGAGGGTATAAGCTGAACGGGACAGGCCAGCTGCCGTCCAATCCGAAGCCTTCATATACGTGGACGACCCCTGACCGGGTGCAAGGGATGGCCCTGACGAAAAACCGTGTCTTCTACAGCCAATCCTGCGGCCGCAACAATGACAGCACCCTGCTCGTATACACGCGCGGCGCCTCGGGGAAGAAGGTCAGCTCCTTGAAAATGCCTCCGATGTCCGAAGGCATCTCCCTAACGGGGAGCAGCCTCTACGTTCTGTTCGAATCCGGCGCGCGCAAATATGCGAACGGAAAATATCCTCTTAAAAATATGTACATCATCAACACCAAGAAACTGAAGTTATAGCGGTATACAACAACAGCCCCTCTCCAATCGGCAATGACCGGATGAGGGGCTTTCAGCCATTATCCCATTCCTTCAGTTCGGATGCGTGGCACGGTCCTTTGCGCCACTATCCCATTCCGTCAGTCCGGATGCAGGCACGGCCCTTTGCGCCACTATCCCATTCCGTCAGTCCGGATGCAGGCACGGCCCTTTGCGCCACTATCCCATTCCGTCAGTCCGGATGCAGGCACGGCCCTTTGCGCCACTATCCCATTCCGTCAGTCCGGATGCAGGCACGGCCCTTTGCGCCACTATCCCATTCCGTCAGTCCGGATGCAGGCACGGCCCTTTGCGCCACTATCCCATTCCGTCAGATGGAGATTAACAGCGATGTTCTCCGCAGTCTTTTTTCCTCGCCCTGAGCGGATGGGAGAATGGCGATAAGGAGTGCCAGACCCATTTATATACTCCACCTGCGTCAATGGGAGACTGGGCAAAAGGGATTAACGATCTCCAACCCCATTCCGAGCCTGAGTCAATGGGAGATTGCACAAAAGGAATGACTGGCGCCCATCTCCACCCCGAAAACTGAGTGAAGGGGAGTTTACACAAAAGAACGATCTGCCCCCCATTCCTCCCGTTGCAGCAGGAATCTGCCAACAAAAAAGGGAATCGCTCCGCTTGATTCCATCTGAAGCAGTGGGAGACCCTACTCCCGACGCTTCACACTGGCGTCTTTACAATTTCAACAAACCAAGCACATGAAGGAATACGACGGCGATAACAACCGGAATAACGTAGCGCAGCAGAATGATGTAGAGGGCCAGGCCTTTGCGCCACCAAGCCGCTTCGCTTGCGAATTCCTCGTGCAGCCGCTGGCGCGGGAACCGGTAGCCGACGAATAAGGCGATCAGCAGCGCCCCGAAGGGCATGAGCACATTCGTCACGGCGAAGTCGGCTGCGTCGAACAGGGACAGGCCCAAAACGCGCGCATCTGACCAGACGCCGAACGACAAGGCGGACGGGATGCCAACGATAAAGATAAGGATGCCGAACAGCCAGCTCATCCGGGAGCGCTGTTGATCGTTTTTGGAAAATCCAGACACCAAAATCTCCAGCATAGAGAAGGCCGAGGTCAAGGCCGCGAACAGGAACAGCGCCAAAAACAACACGATGAACAAGCCGCCGAACGGCAGCTGCTCAAATAAAGCCGGCAAGGTGCCGAACAACAAGCCCGGGCCTTCCTGCGGCTTCATCCCCAGCGCAAAGATGGCCGGGAAGATCGCAAGTCCCGCCATCAACGAGGTCAGGACGTTCAGGCCGACGACAGAGACCGATGATTTGAGCAGCGATTCCCGGCGGTTCAGATAGGAGCTGTAGGTCACCATGACGGATACCCCGACGCTGAGGCAGAAGAACGATTGCCCCAACGCATACAGGACAGCCTGTCCCGTCAGTTTGCTGAAATCAGGCTGAAGGAAATAACGAAGCCCCTCGCCCATCCCGGGAAGAGTCAGCGAACGGATAATCAGCACGAGGAATAAGATGAACAAGCCGGGCATCAAGACGCGGCTTGCCCGTTCGATTCCCCCCTTGATTCCGCGCGCGACCACCGCGATGGTAATCAGCATGAAGACGAATTGCGCGGCAACGGCGTACCACGGATTCGCTACCGTCTCCGCGAACAGCGCATCGTAATCGCGGCCGTCTGCGAGCAAGCCCCCGACGATGCCGCGGCCTGCATAGAGCACAATCCACCCGCCTACAACACTGTAATAGGATAAGAGCAAGAAGCATGTTCCGATGCCTAAGTAGCCGATCCAGTGCCATTTCGATCGAGGAGCAATGTCCTGATAGGCGGACACGGCTCCCCGCCCGGTGCTGCGCCCGATGGCGAACTCCGCCAGGAGCAGAGGCAGTCCGATGCCCAGCGTAAATAGTAGAAAAATAACAAAAAATGCGCCCCCGCCGCTCGTCGCGACGACATTGGGAAATTTCCATATGGCCCCCAGCCCGATCGCCGATCCGGCCGACGCCAGTATAAATCCAAGTTTCGAAGTCCACTGCTCTCGAGTCATTACTGCCTCCTGTTGTCAATCTGAGTACGAATGCCGCCCGATCACATCGGCAGCCAATTCATGCCGTGCAAAAATACGATCAGGACGATTACCGGCAAAATGTAGCGCAGCATGAAGACGTACACGGCCAAGCCTTTGTGCCAGCGGCTGCCGAGCGTGTCCCATTCCTCCTGCAGGCGCCGCCGCGGATACCGGAAGCCGACGAACAACGAGATCAGCAGCACGCCAAGCGGAAGCATTACATTCGTCACGGCGAAATCGGCCCAATCGAATATATTGCGCCCCAGCCACTGCAGATCGCTGCCCGCCCCGAAGGAAAGGGCCGATGGCACGCCCAAGGCGAAAATACCGCATCCGACCAGCCAGCACATGCGAGCGCGCTGCTCAGCCTTGCCCCGGGTAAAGGCGGCCACGACGATTTCCAGCAGAGAGAACGCCGATGTCAGGGTCGCGAATAAGAATAGCGCCAGGAACAGCGCGATGAAGAGGCTGCCGAACGGAAGCTGCTCGAAGACGGCCGGAAGCGTGATGAACAGCAGGCCGGCGCCTTCCTGCGGCTTCATGCCGAGCGCGAACAAAGCGGGGAATATCGCGATGCCCGCCATGAACGAGGTCAGCACGTTCAAGCCGACAACCGACAGAGCCGGCTTCCCAAGAGGCTCCCCTTTATTGAGATAGGAGCTGTACGTCACCATGCAGGACCCGCCGACACTCAGGCAGAAAAAAGACTGTCCGAGCGCGTACAGCAGCGCTTGCGGCGTCAGCTTGCCGAAATCGGGCTTCAGGAAATAGACGAGTCCTTCGCTCATCCCCGGGAGGGTAAGCGACCGCACGATCAGGACGAGGAACAGGATGAACAAGCCAGGCATCATAATGCGGCTTGCTTTCTCAATGCCCTGCTTCACTCCCCGGGCCACGATAACGATCGTAATGAGCATGAACAGCGCCTGTGCCAGCACGGCCGCCCAAGGGCTCGCGGCGGTCGATTCGAACAGTTCCCCGTAATTGCGTCCATCCCGCAGCAGCGAGCCGGTCAGGCCTTTGAGGAAATAGAGCACAATCCACCCGCCGACCACGCTGTAAAAGGACAGCAGCAAGGAGCACGTCGCCATTCCCAAATAGCCGATGCCATGCCATCTGCTCCCCGGCGCCAACTCACGGTAGGCGGATACCGCTTCCTTGCCCGTATTCCGGCCGATCATGAATTCCGCCAGCAGCAGCGGCAGGCCGATGCCGAAGGTAAAGATAATAAAGACAAGAAAAAAAGCGCCGCCACCGCTGGTAGCGACGACATTCGGGAACTTCCAGATCGCTCCGAGCCCGATGGCCGATCCGGCCGAAGCGAGTACGAAGCCGAGTCTGGAAGTCCATTGTTCTTGCTGTGTCATCCGATCTAATCCATCCTTCTTTTTCGATTGCTGTCATCCATTATAGCATAGCAACGGAATAAAGAGTCTGCTTCCCTATATTTAGAATCTGGGCGAATTATTTCACGATAGCCAGCGCCAGACCGTCATAGGCCGGAAGCAGCGCGCTGAGCAATCGTTCATCCTGGGCGATCGCGGCATTGAAGGCCCGCATCGCCTGCACGGACGGACCCTGCTTGTCCGGATTGAGCGTTCTGCCGCGGAGCATGAGATTGTCTCCCGCGATGATGGCCCCCGGTCTCGCGAGCCGGATCGCGTATTCGAGATAGGCCGGGTAATTTTCCTTGTCCGCATCGATGAAGAACAAATCATAACGGGCCCCTTCCCGCTCCAGCACCGCTAACGAATGAAGCGCCTCGCCCACTCTATATTCCACTTGTTCTCCGAAGCCGGCTTCCGCTAGATTGCGCTTCGCCAGATCGGCGTACTCTTGACGCAGCTCGAGCGAGACAAGGCGGCCTCCCGGTTCCAGCCCCCGCAAGATGCAATAACCGCTGTAGCCGCCGAGCGCCCCGATCTCCAGCGCATCCTTCGCATGCGCCAGGCGGGCAAGCATCGTCAACAGGCGGCCATACCCTTCCGGCACGGAAATATCCCGGATGCCATGCGCCCGGATCGACTCCTTGATTCGCTCCACAGCCGGATCCGCCGGATATAATTGTTCCAAATACGATTCTACTGCTTCACTCGACATTTTCCATCCTCCTTGCATTTTATGATATGATGAATGCCATACAAGTACAAGTAAGAGAAGCAGAACGGAGTGTTGTTATCGAATGAATCGACCTTGGACGTTAATCGCGACCGCCCCGATGGGACTGGAGGCTGTCGTCGCGCGCGAATTGAAGCTGCTTGGATACGAGGATACGCGGGTGGAGAACGGCCGCGTGCTGTTCTCCGGAGGGCCTCTCGACGTGTGCCGGGCCAACCTGTGGCTCCGGACCGCGGATCGGGTGCTTGTCAAGATGGGCGAATTCCGCGCTCGCACCTTCGAGGAGCTGTTCGAGGGAACCAAAGCCATCCCATGGCCGGATTGGATCCCGATGCACGGCGAATTTCCGGTTGACGGTCGATCCCATAAATCCCAGCTCTCCAGCGTTCCCGCCTGTCAGGGCATCGTGAAAAAGGCGGTCGTGGAGCGGATGAAGCAGCGGTACCATACCGAATGGTTCGAAGAGACCGGTCCGCTGTACCGGATCGAGGTCTCCCTGCTGAATGACATGGCTACGATTACGCTGGACACGACAGGGCCCGGGTTACATAAGCGCGGCTACCGCAAGTTGACCGGAGCCGCCCCGCTCAAAGAGACGATGGCTTCCGCCATCATCCTGCTGAGCCGCTGGAGTCCGCAGCGTCCGCTCTATGATCCGTTCTGCGGATCGGGAACGTTGCTGATCGAAGCCGCCATGATCGGCTGGAATGTCGCTCCCGGACTCCGGCGCTCCTTCTCTGCGGAGGCATGGGGCATCATCGGGGAACAGGCTTGGGAACAAGCGCGGGAGGAAGCGTTCGACGCCGTCCGCGACGACACGGAGCTTCAATTGACCGGATCGGATATCGATCCGGAAGCGATTCGCCTCGCGCAGGCGGCAGCGAAGAGCGCCGGCTTCGGCCGCGAGATCGAGTTCCGCGTCTGCCCGGCGAACAAGGCGAAGCCGGAAGGAGATTACGGCTGCCTCGTGACGAATCCGCCCTATGGCGAACGGTTGAACGAGAAGGACGAAGTAGAGCGGATGGTAAGAGACCTTGGCTTCATGGCCAAAACATTGCCGACCTGGTCGTTCTTCGCGATCAGCCCGAGCCGCCAGTTCGAGCATTACTTCGGGCGGCCTGCGGACAAGCGCCGCAAGCTGTTCAACGGCAATATCGAATGCCAGCTCTATCAATATTTCGGTCCGCTCCCGCCGCGCAGCAAGATGCCGGCTTCGCCTGCCGAATCCTAATCCTGTCCTATCGAACACCATCTGCCTTTATACCGGCAGGCGGTGTTCATTTATTTTTAACATTTTATGAAAATCTGATAAGATGGGAGGTACGATTACAAGACAAGGAAGGGACATGCAATGAATCCAATTCGCCAAGCCCGGCCCGATACCGCCGGCAGGAAAAGTTCAGCCGCCTCCCTCTTCGGATGGCTCAGCTTCGTCTTCTTCCTCGCGGCTATGATGGGGAAGCTGATCTATTTCAATCGCACGCTGGCGATTCCGAATATGGCCATGGACCGGGACGACTATTTAGTTGCCTTGGGATCGCTGCTCATTGCCGGCAGCTGGACGTTCTGGGCGAAGGAACGATGGCGCCCCCTGCTCCTGCTGCTGCTTAACGCCGCGCTCACACTGCTCATTTTTGCGGATTTGATTTATTTCCGTTATTTTCAGGACTTCATTACGATTCCCGTCCTGCTTCAGGCCGGACAGGTCAGCTCGCTCGGAGAGAGCATCGCATCCCTCATTCACAGCAAGGATCTGCGGCTGTTCTTGGACTGGCTCGTCCTGATTCCGCTTACAGTCGGCCATGTCCGCATTCGGTCGCGGGAATATCGCTCCCGGCGCGCCTTCATCTCCGGCGGCAGGAACCCGAGACGCATGATGCAGCGGGCCGCGGCCGGCCTGCTTGCCATTATCGTCGGCGCCGTGTTGGTTGCCGTGCCGGTCAAGCATGCGACAAGCACGTGGGCGAAAGGGCTGTTCAGCTCGGTCTGGTGGAGCGCCTCCGTCTATAATATAACGGGCTTGCTGGGCTTTCACGGCTATGATGCGTACCGTTATGTGAAGGAAAAGATGATGGGAGGGTCTTCCCTCTCGGAAGCCGAAATCAAGGAAACGGAAGCCTGGTTCTCCGCCCATCTCCCGGATCGGCAGGGCCCCGCATCGTCATTCGGACGCTATGCCGGCAGCAATGTTATTATTGTGCAAGCTGAGGCGTTCGAAAATTTTGTCATCGGCGCCAAGGTGAACGGACAGGAGATAACGCCGAACCTGAATGCGCTGCGCAAGGAGAGTCTGTATTTCACCCGGTTTTTCCATCAGACCGGTCAAGGCCGGACCTCCGATGCCGACTTCGGGGTGAACGCAGGGCTTCATCCGCTGCCGTCCGGCTCTGTCTTCATCCGCTACCCGAGTCATGCCTTCGATACGCTGCCGGGCATGCTTCGCGCGGAAGGCTATCGCACCGGAGCATTCCATGCTTATGACGCCGGGTTCTGGAACCGCTATATCATGTATCAAAATATGGGCTACGACTTTTTTATGAGCAAAAAAGACTATGTTCTGGACGAGCCCGTGGGCTGGACGGTCGGGGACAAATCCTTCTTCCGTCAATCGGTCGAACGAATGTCGTCCGAGCCGAAGCCGTTCTACAGCTTCTTAATTACGCTGGCCAGCCATCACCCGTACAAGCTGCCGGAAGCAGCGCAAAAGCTCGATGTCGGACCGTACAAAGACACGATGTTCGGCGATTACTTGCAGTCGATGCATTACGTCGACGAAGCGGTCGGAGAGATGATCGCCGATCTGAAGCAACGCGGGCTGTGGGACAAGACGATCTGGGTCTTTTACGGAGATCATGACAACTCGATCGGCGGGACGGAGCCTCTCTCTTGGCTGCTCGGCCATCCGGTCAGCAAGCTTGATATGCTGGAGATGAAGAATCAGGTCCCCCTCTTCATCCATCTCCCTGACGGGGCCCAATCCGGGACGTATGACACGGTCGCGGGCCAATTGGATGTCGCCCCGACCCTGCTGCACTGGCTCGGAATCGATACGGCCGGCTCCTACATGATGGGCCATAACCTGCTTCAGCCGGATGGGCGGCTCGTCGTGCTGCGGAACGGATCTTACACGGACGGGAGCGTGTTCTACGTCCCTTCGGCCGACGGACTGTTCGAGCACGGCACCTGCTTCGATTACGTGTCGCGAGAGAAAACGGACGTTACCCGCTGTCAGCCTCAAGAAGCTGAAGCGAAGCGCCGCTTGACCGTCTCGGACCGCGTAATTATGCACAATCTGATCAAGCGGTTCCGCCAATCCTCTTATGCAGAACCGTGACATGATTGAGAGCCGCTGTCTCCGTGGACAGCGGCTCTCCGCGCCTCTGGCGCATATCGTCCCCCATTTGTCACTCCCCTGCGCGGCCCCGCTAGTCCCCTTCTCCTGATCTGCCGCCCCTACCGATCCTGCAGCAGCTCGTCCAGCTTCCGGCGCCGCTTCTTCTCCTTCAGGCGCCGTTCCCGCTCTTCTCGGCGCAGCGCCTTGGCGAGAGACGCGCACATGCCGAGCAGAACAACCGCAAACGGCAGCGCCGTTAGGATGGAAGCGGTCTGAAGCGCGTCCAGCCCCCCGCTCAGGAGGAGGACGATCGCGATCAGCGACTGGAAGATTCCCCAGGTGAGCTTGATCGGAATGCTCGGATTCGGATTGCCGTCAGAGGACATCATCCCGAGCACGAAGGTGGCGGAATCGGCCGAGGTAATGAAGAAGGTTATGATGAGCAGCGTGGCCAGCACTCCGAGCACATAACCGGCCGGCAATGCGTCGAGCGTCACGAACAAGGCGGATGTAATGTCCTGCTGCACGGCCTGAGCGAGCTGGATGCCCTCGAACATTTCCAAGTGAAGTCCCGTCGCCCCGAAGACGGAAAACCAGATGAAGCTGAAGCCGCTTGGCAGCAGCAATGTCCCGAGAATGAACTCCTTAATCGTCCGCCCCCGGGATACCCGGGCGATGAACGAACCGACGAACGGTGCCCACGCGATCCACCACGCCCAGTAAAACAAAGTCCATTTCGCAATCCAGGAATTTCCGGTAAACGGCGACAGCCGAAGACTCATCTGGATAATATTTTGCAAGTAGCCGCCCAATGTTGTCGTGAACGTATCAATGATGAAAATCGTCGGTCCGAGCAGCAGCGTGACTAGGAGAAGTCCGAGCGCAATAAGCAGATTCGTATTGCTCAATATTCGGATTCCCTTGTCGAGGCCGGTAATGGCCGATGTCAGGAAGAGTACCGTAACGACGATAATAATGATGATTTGAACCGTGATGTTCGACGGGATTCCAAACGTATGCTGCAATCCTCCGTTAATCTGCATAACGCCGAGCCCAAGCGACGTCGCGACTCCGAAGGTCGTGGCGATAATGGCCAAAATGTCAATCACTTTGCCGATGGATCCGTCCACGCGTTCTCCGAGCAACGGGTAAAATGTCCGGCTTATCAATCCCTTATGCCCTTGCCGGAAGGTGAAATAAGCCAGGGCGAGCGATACGAGCGAATAAATCCCCCACGGATGAAGCCCCCAATGGAAAAAAGAGTACCGCATCGCTTCGCGTGCCGCATCCGGTGTCATTCCGGCCGCGGTGGGCGGAATCAGGTAATGGCTGAGGGGTTCGGCTACCCCCCAGAAGACGAGGCCAATGCCCATGCCTGCGCTGAACAGCATGGCGAACCAGGACAGATTCGAATATTCCGGCTCATCGTCGTCCTGGCCGAGCCGAATATGTCCATGCTTCCCGAAGGCAAGCACGAAGCAGAACAAAAGCACGATCAGCGCCGTTATCAGATAGAACCAGCCGAACCGCTCCGTCGTGAAGGTAAGCGCCGCCTCGGATTGCTGGGCCATGCTGCCGGGGGACAGCAAGCCCCACAGGACAAAGGCCAGGATGATAACGACCGATATTCCAAATACCAATATCCCCACCCCCTGGTTGTTGCCTTGATAGCATGTAGTATGCGCAAAAAAAATCCCAGACGGCTGTCTGGGATTCCGGCATTATTTTCATAATAAATAGCGCAACTTCATTCTTCGCGATTTTCCCATTGCTCGCTGGCGAGAAGAGAGTTCAACCGATCCTGCTGCTCCTCGAGCATCGCTTCGGCCAGCTCCACCGGCTGCTGGTTCAGGCTCAAACCGGCCTGCTCGACGGCCCGTTCCGCATGCTGCAGCGATTGCTCAGCTTGCTCGATGGACTGGTCCGACGGATGAGACATCGCCTGGGATACCGCATTGCGTGCCGTCTTGACCGCATTTTGGGCCTGGGAGATCGGATTCTGCGACTGCAGGCTGGAGTCATACTTGTTCGGCATGCTGTAAGCCTCCTTCGTCTGTGTTATTTCATAATCAACGTTAGGATGTGCTTGACAGCATATTCTATACCGTAACTTAGTGCTTTACGAACGCCTTTGCCTTCTCGATCGCCTCGTCCTCCGTCGGCGCCGTGACGTATCTTCCGTTAATATAAATAAATACCCGCTTCAGGCAATGGCCGCAGTATGACTTGCACCCTATTTTAATTTCCGCCTCGGGATCCAGCTTCTTCACCTTCGGCAGGAACGACTTCATGCTGATATGGCGGCATTTATCGCATATACGTATATCATTAGCCATGATTGCTCACTCCATCTTAATCCCTTCATCTTGATATAAAAGAAAGTCCGATATTGCTATAGTTATTGTAAGGGAATGGCCCAGCAGAAGCAACCGGTATGACCCCAACTTCTAGCGAACAGGATCGTACTTCATGACCCGCTTGGAGAACCATGGCATCAAAATCATCGTGAACAGGATATCGTCGATCGGCATAAATGGCACGAAATCGGGCATTACCCAATACAACAGGACCAGTCCGGCAAAAATCCCCTTCTCCTTCAGCGGTACCCGGGGCGAGAGCAACAGCCGCGGCGCCGCTCGGAACAGCCGGATGATCCCGAGGACAGGACGCTTGCTTCCGGCCTTGGCAGACATATGATTGCGGCCCATCCGCACACCCCCTTGCTTCTAGTGTGCGCCATCCGGCCCTCGTCATACGGCCCTCCGGAGACAGTCTATTCCTGGACTTGCCCGTTCAATGCTTCCCGCAAAATCGCCGACACTTCCTTGTACATTCCGTCGAAGTCATGCAATGGCAGCGGACTCACGCCAAGGCCAACCTCGACCGTGAAGCCGGGCTTGCGGAAGCGCTGAATGAACCAATCCTTGTACCCGGCGTCACTGCCCGACAGCTTGACGGCGCGGTAACCGCTGACCGCTTGGAACCGTTCCGCCCATGTGAGCGCTTCGGGCGGCTCATAGTCACGGTAGTTCCAATAAATCTCCTGTCCTTGCGTATGGAAAGACAGGGCCAGCTCGAACGAATTCCGTTCCGTATAGGAAGCGAGCGCGGCGGCCTCGGGCTCGGACAACGGATGCTCCCCGCCGTAATTGAGCGGCCCCGGGGAACGCATTCCGCGCCGCGCCCGTTCCTCCTCCCAATGGGCCGGGAACTGATCATTCAGGTCCACGCCGCGAATGTTCGCTTTCCAATGTTGAAAGCGCCGCGAGCCCTGATTCCACTCCATGACCGGGGAATAGAACGGATGTCGGGGCGAGATGCCTTCCTGCACTAATTCGATGCCGTCCGGATTGACCATAGGGACGATTTTCAAGACCGTGCGCTCATAAGCGGACCGTGCCTCCCAGCCAAGCCATGACTTTCCGCTGTCGCACGACCGCGCGTAATCTTCGATGAACTGCATGAGCAGGGCCGAAGTAATCCACTCATTGGCATGGACGCCGCCATTGGCATGAATCGGCACATTCCCGCGCCCCATGCTGACGGCCAATATCGGCTTGCCGAGAACGCTATGTCCGATCGTCTCCACCTGGACGCACGAATAGCGGCGGCTTAATTGATGCAGATCTTCCATCAGCTGCATAGGGCCATACTCCGCTTTTTTCCGAAGGGTCTCATTCGTGCAAACATAGGGAATGAATATCCTCTGCCCGGCCGCCAGCCGGTTCGGAGACAAGCCTGGATTCACCGAGCGCAGCAGCGCTTCCGGAACGCCATGCCGGGCGGCAATATTGCATAGAGTATCGTTCGGTTGCACGGCATAAGTATCGTATGGGCGCGCCGGTATCATGAGGACATATCCGGGTAGCGCATATTGGTCGGGATCAAGCTGCGGATTGTATGCCAACAGCGCAGGCAGATTAATCCCATACCGGGCGCAAATGCGCAGGTAGGTGTCTCCAGGCTGTATGGTGTAAGGGATATGCATCGTTCGAACCTCCTTCATTTCCTCTTAGATGCATATGCCCTATGCACATCGGACATGACTGGGTTGCCCCAATACCAAAAGAGCATGCTCTCCGCGATACAAAACGCGTCAGGCATGCTCTTGGACAGAAACAAATACGTATAAATAATAGCTATAAGATTTGGGACATTCGCCACACGACAGGCACGGCGCATATCTGTTCGCCCAGCCAGGCGCGGGCAATCTTCTGGAACATTTCCGGATCTCCGCTGCAAAAAAATTGGTGAACCGGCGTTTCCAAACTATGGGCGAGCTCCCCTTTATCATGCAAAATCGTACTGATTTCCCTTGCGGTCTCTTCGGCCGAGTTGATAAGTTGCACGTCCGGGCCCATGACCAGTTGAATCGCATCGGTGAGAAAAGGATAATGCGTGCAACCCAATATTAATGTATCCAATGGTAAAGAGCGCAATGGTTCCAGCGATTCCCGGACAACGCCGAGCGCTTCACTGGACTGGAACAAGCCTTTTTCGACGAGAGGAGCGAAGGCCGGGCAAGCCTTGCTGACCGCCTCCACGTGAGGAGATAACCGCCGTAGAGCCTGCTCGTAGGCGCCGCTTCGAATCGTCCCGTCCGTGCCGATGACGCCGATGTAACCCGTCTTCGTGGCCGATAGCGCGGCCCGGGCTCCCGGATAAATGACACCGACGACCGGAACCGGAACATATTCGCGTATCTCTTCCAAGGCCACCGCCGTCGCGGTATTGCAGGCGATTACGATCATCTTCGGCTGAAATTGGATTAGATAGTCGACGATTTGACGCGTAAACAATCTCACTTCATCCGAGGATCGGGGTCCATAGGGCGATCGGGCGGTATCGCCGAAATAAATAATTTGTTCCTGTGGAAGCTGGCGCATGACTTCTTTGACTACCGTCAAACCTCCCACACCCGAATCGAGCATTGCTATAGCTTGTTGCACGAATACACCGCTTCCTTTGTCTCTTGATTGACTGACCTGTGATACCATATGTACGGAAAACCTAAAATGTACCTCGATCTTAACAGCAATGCAGACAAGGTTCAAGTCGGCTGCCGTTCCATTTTCACACAGCGCCAGAGAGACAACAGCTTCGGGGGGAAGGGCTCCGCGAACAGAAGCATCCCTGCTTCCTTTTGGCAAGCGCCAAGAAGAACAGGGATGCGGTGAGCCAAAAGGAAGTGCCGCCAAGCTTATCTGCGCGTAATTTCCAATTCCTTCTCCGTCTCCGCGGAAGCGGCATCCAGTGTGTCGTCAAGCACCGTCAACTCCGCTTCGTTTTCTGCCTGACGCCATTGGTTCCAGTGCTGCTGAATCCCGGCCGCCTTCTCCCGCGCCGCTGCAAGGAAATTATCTTTTTGCTCCCCAATCTGCTTCGCCAGCTGCTGTGTCTTTTCATTCAACTGCTGAGCGCCCTCCGCAATATCGGCGCGCAGCTCGCGGCCCGATTTGGGGGCCAGGAGCAATGCCGCTACCGAACCGACTACACCGCCGACGATCGTCCCGATCCAGAACTTCTTGTTGCCGTTTGCCATGTTATTTCTCTCCTCCTGTCGGCATAGCCCCGGGTTCATGCTGTTGTCGGGAATCCGGCGGGGATTCGTGCCGGGACAAGCGCCGGTTCCATTCGTCCCATAGCGCCGCAGCCCACTCCAGCCATTGGCCGGAGGTCCGGCAGGAACGGAAGTCCGCCTCGTCCCGAGAGCCGCCCGCTTGCCGTTCCTTGCGCCCGAACCATCGCTCTGTCCTGCGCCCCCAGTCCGACAGCACTCTGCCGGTCTGGCGAAGCGCGCCGCTCCATTCGTTCAAGGCGCCGACGACTCCCTCGGCAGCCTCCACGGTACGCTCTGCCTTCTTGGACAGAGCCGACAGCCGACGGATTAGCCGCTTCGCTTCATGCGCACACTCCTCAGCCAGGGCCAGCGTCCTCCCGACGCGAAGCAGTACGGCTACTCCCGCACCGCACAGTGCCGTCCAGGCCACAGCAGCAAGCAGAATGCTCCATCCAATCATGACGGGTCCTCCCTATCTCCAGCATCAACCCGGGCAAATGCCCATGTTGTAATGACAGTATAGATAGATCGGTCTTGTCTTGACACACTTTTCACGTAAAAATTTGAATTCCACATCGTTGTTGATGAGCTTCCGCAGAGAAACAGCAAAAGAAGCAAACGGGGCAACCGCAGCCTGACCATGGAAATACGAAAAAACCGGGAGTTCCCTCCCGGCGTCAGATTTGCTTGCGAATCCGGTATGTGCAGCGCTTGCCCTGCTCCGCGATGCATTCGATCCGGGTCACATCCGCATCCAGCAGTTCACGGAACAGCGCCAGCTCGCAAGCGCAAGGCTGCTTATAATGCTGAGCGACCTGGGCAATCGGGCAATTGTACTCATGCAGCAGCCAGCTGCCATCCTCTTCGCGCTCCGTCTCGACCATGTATCCGTTATTATCCTGAATCGTCCCCAGGGCTTCGACGCGTTCATCCAGGCTGGATTGGCCCATCTGAGGGGCATACTTTTCGATTAGCGACTGCTTGCGGCTCTCGAACAGCTTCCCAATCCCCTCTTCCTCCGGCCAGACCTCCATCTCCCTTAGCAAGTCCAGAATCAGCTGATGGTATTGCTTCGGGAACTGTTCATCCCCTTGGGTCGACAGCCGGTATGTACGGAGCGGACGGCCCATCGGCTGGCGCACCATCTCAATGTCCAGCATGCCTTCTTCCTCCAGCGAATACAGATGCCTTCGCACGCCCATCTCCGTCATGTTCAGTTCCATGGCCAATTGGGCAGCCGACATCGATCCATTCGTCTTGAGGAGCATCAGCATCTGTTGGCGGGTCGATGTTTTCGTATCAGACTGTTTCAATAGTAACCACCTTTATTTGGGTTGTCTTCGTACCGACAATTGTATCTTATCCCGGGGGCCGAGACTAGATCATTTCTTTGGCAATGAACTGGCGGGCGGCTTCCGCGAATGGAGGCAACAGCTCCGAGAGCTCCGCCAGGACCGGATGAAGTTCGCCTCTCTTCCAAGAAGCGTAGTCCTGGACAAGCGGTTTGCGAAGCCGAACGAGACCAAGCAAGCCGTCATGCAGCCGTTCCGGGATGGCTCCCTCCTGGGATAAAATATCCACGATGTCCTCATAGCTGCTCGCGTCCCTCATCATAAATCCGTCGATCAGCAGACTGCCGACATCGGTAATCAGCTCGATCGCGATATGTATCGCCCGTTCTTGCGCATAGGATGCGGTTAGGCTGCCGTCCCATCCGTGCCGTATCGCGTTCGCGGCTTCCACGATTTCGGGAACCATATTCAACCGTTGCTCGATCTGTGTGGTGTTCACATAGTACATCGCTAGCCTCTCCCTTCTCTGTCAGACGCTGTCACAGACAGCATATCGAAGCTGGACATGATTCGCAAGCACAAAAAAAGGAGCCCGCCAGCCCCTTTTCCTGAAAAACCTGCTTATTCCACGATCAAATAAGATTTCATATCATCATGACCTGTACCACACATGACTGAACAGTGAATTAAATATTTCCCCGGTTTGTCGAAAACAAAGTCCTTCTCCATTTGACCGTCTTTCAAGTCGATCTTGAAATCTTCAATGGCGGCGCCATGAAAGCCGGATTCATTCACCAGCTTCAGGCGGACCTTTTCCCCAGCCTTGACCTTATATTCGGCCTGATCGAACGTAAAATCATTGCTCGCTACGATCTTGACAAGCTTAACGCCTTCTGGAGCTGCTTCTTCTTGCTCTGCCTTCGGCATGTTGAAGAGCAACAATCCGATGGCGAAAACGCACGCGATGCTGAACAATGTGAACATTGCCCATTTTTGCATAACTGTCATACGCCCCTTTGTCAGTTACATTCGTCACCTTTTATATTACAAAATCTTTCCTGAATCTCTCAACCCTAACTTGAAAATTTCTAAATCATTTTTGAACTTTGTGACGAATTGATGAACGAAAGCAATATTTTTGTTATTTTTGCCGTTTATTCACGATTTCATCCTACGGAAACGCTGGGTTCTTTCTTACATTTTCGTGAACACGCTCTATTGGTTATCCTCATTATTTTTGAGGGAGGCGATGAATTTCCGAAGCTTCGGCGGAAGGGGAAGCCCGAGTCGACCATAGTTTTCCACAATGGAGACGAGTTCGTTCGCCAGGTAAAAGCTGATAGCGCCTTCTCGTATCCAGACGGTCCCGAAGACCGTATCCACATGATGCGCCAAAATGACGATAAACAGCATCAACCCTTTGCGAGTCAGGCCCCAAAACCCGACTTCGCTGCTCAAACCCTTGCCTTCCCGCAGCGATGCGGCGATGCCGGAGATGTAATCAATAGCGATCGCAATGATAAAAAGCGATAACAGCGGGTTCCAGGTGCCGAACAGGAAAGCGACAATTCCCCCGAGGATCCCGCTTAAGCTGTTCAGAGCAAGCTGTCTCACATGACCAACCTCCTCTTGCTGCGTGATACATTATCGTATGCAAGGTCTTGTCCATCCCGCCACGGACGGATTCCGTTCTGATGAAAAAAATACGGACCGCCCCCTCCAGGAGACACGGCCCGTATCGCTCTTCGTTGTGATTCTTATTTGAAAAATTGCGGTAAATACGTCCGGTTCGCTTCCAGCATCTCATTCAGAAGCGCCTTCGCTACGCGGACAGAAGGGACAAGCGGGTGATGGACCATCGCTTGCAGCGCAATTCCCCGATCTCCGGTAACCGCGGCTTCTATTGTCAGCTGCTCATACGTCTTCACCGCATGCAGCAGTCCCTTGATATGCTCCGGAACCCAGCGCGGCGGCAGCGGAATCGGGCCTTGCTTCGTGACGACGCAATTCACCTCGATGCTGGCGTCGGCCGGCAGGAAGTCGTAAATGTTGCCGTTCAACACATTCAATGTCTGGATGTCGTGCCTGTCATTGTAGATAGAAGTCATCAGATTGACCGCCGCTTCCGAGTAATAAGCGCCGCCGCGCTGCTCCAGCTGCTTCGGCTTCTCCCGGAGCGATTCATCCTTGTACAGCTCGAACAATTCGGTCTCGACCCGGCTGACGACATCGGCGCGCGTTCCGTTCTTCGCCAGCGATTCCTTCATCTCCTCGAACATCTCATCCGTCTGATAGTAATATTTCAAGTAATACGTCGGAATCGCTCCCAAGGAGACGAGGAAGTCCGCATCCCAGCCCGTTGTCGGCACGTTCTTCGCATTATACGCTTTCCCTCCGGCTAACAGCTCCGGAAGCTTCTCCTCTCCCTTGACCGCAGCCGAAGTAACCCAATGAAGATGGTTGATGCCGACGAATTCCGGCAGCACCTCGGCTTCGGACACTCCATATTCCGCAGACAGGAATTTCTTGACGTTGATCGGCGAGTTGCACAACCCGATGGAACGAACCCTGCTATGCTTCGCGACCGCTTCGGTCACGATGCCTGCCGGGTTGGTGAAGTTGAGCATCCAGGCATGCGGCGCCAACCGCTCAATGTCACGGCAGATCTCCAGCAGGACGGGAATCGTTCGCAGCGCCTTCATCATCCCCCCCGGCCCTGTCGTCTCCTGGCCGATGACTCCATGCTGAATCGGAATATGCTCGTCCCGCTTCCGGGCTTCGAGCAGACCGACTCGCATTTGCGTCGTGACGAAATCGGCGCCTTCAATCGCCCGCTCCCGATCCAGCGTTAGGTGTACATCGATAGGGTACCCCGATTCCTGGACCATGCGCTTCGCCAGATTACCGACAATATCCAGCTTATGCTTGCCTTGTTCGATATCGACCAGCCATAACTCGCGGATTGGCATTTGCTCATAGTTGCGGATGAATCCTTCCACGATCTCCGGCGTGTACGAAGAGCCGCCGCCAATCACTGCAATTTTCAAGCCGTTGTTGTCTCCCATGTGAGTACCTCCCTCGTTTTGAAAAGCAAATCGCTTTAACTTATGATCGAAGCTTATCCGGGAAAAGTGAAAGACTTCAGCCGCGCATCCAGCTCCGGGCTGATGCGGCTTCCCGCTGCATCCATCGCGCTCAGCACCGCTCCCACGACCGGATCCGATTGCAGCCGGACGCAGCGTGCCTTCGGAGCCACTCGGCGCACTTCCCGGGCAACCGCATCCTGAAGATAAGCGCCCTTGCCACGCATTAACACGCTGCCGATAAGGACGACATCGAATTCGTCATCCGTCATGTTCAGCCTGCGAATGAGGGCATTGACCGCATTGCCGAGCTCCGTTCCTTCCTCTTCCAAAATTCGCTGCGCCACGGCATCGCCCTGAGCGGCCGCCTCGAACAAGCATTTAACCAAATCCCGCGGCACAGGCACGCCGTTGTCCAGCACATCCGTATACATTGCCTCCACGGTTCTGTAATTCATTTCCTTCAGAACAAGCGGTGTGAGTCCCGTCTGGTCCCCGCGGCCGTCCCACTCTCGAATGACCGCCCGGAACGCCAATACCGCCAGACTGGACCCTGCTCCGAATCCATCACCGAACAGATGGCCGTAGCCTCCATACTGCAATTCCTCGCCATGGCGGTTGCGAGCGGCGCTGTTGAACCCCGTGCCGCTAATGATAACGCCGCCGTACGGACGATCCGTGCCGGCCCGCATGCCGATCATCGTGTCGCAGGCAATGGCGTGCCTGGCGAAGCCCAACTCCGCTATCATCGGCCGCAGGATCACATAATCCGGTTCGCGGTCCGCCCCAGCCAAGCCGAAGTAGGCATAGCTCACATCCTCATGCCTGAATCCGGCCGATGCAAGCGCCGCTTCACAGGCGGCCCGGATATTGCGGGCTGCGCCATCCCGGTCAATCTGGTGATTCCCGTTGCCGGATAGGCCTGTGCCCAGCACGTTCCCTTCCGCATCGACCAGCAAGGCGTGTGTCTTGCTTCCTCCTGCGTCGACTCCTAAGTAGATGCTCATCGGTTTCTCTCCCATTCATCTGCAAATGCACCTCTCCGCACCTTCGCGGGCGAAAACATCATCTGTGCGATATCCCTACTGTACAATTTGATTTACCCCATTAACTACTACTAACCTCGTGTAAACTAATATGATCTTACTGTTTTTTCTTTGTTCGCTGATTCCGGATTTCGCTTGGCGACACACCGAAAAGCTGCCGGAACAGCCGATTGAAATTCGATAAATTCCGAAATCCGCATTCGGATGCAATATCAATAATTTTCTCATCAGATGATTCCAATAAATGAACCGCTTGGGTCAGCCGGAGTTGGATAAGATAATCAAGCGGCGATGTGCCGACGGCCTGCTGGAACAAGGCGCTGAAGCGGGACGGGCTCAAATGGGTCAACTCGGCCAATTCCTTCAGCGTCCACGGATAGGCCAGGTTGAGCTCCATCGTGACAATCAGTTCCTTCAGCGCATGAATTCCGCGGTGCTTCACCGGCGCCGGCTCGCCTTCCGAGATAGCGCCGTGGCGGTTCACGAGCGCGAGGAAGCGGGTCAGCTGCGCCCGGATGACCGATGCGTATGACGGAGCCCGGCTAGTCATCTCCTCCTTCATATTGAGGAGAATCGCAATCAATTCATCATATACCGGCATGTCCCGATTGAGCAGATTGGTGAACTGCACGCCCTGTTCCCGGAACGGGCGGAGCAAATCATGGTCATAGCGCATCTCCATAGCCAGCATTCCGGGATCGAACATATGAACGTCAATGATCAGATGATCCGTCTCGAAGGCGCGATGCAGGTCCTGTCCATTGATAAGGATAATATCTCCTGCTTGAAGCTGATATTTTACGCCATTGATCACATAAAATCCTGTTCCGCCCCGTATATAATTAATCTCCAGTTCCCGGTGCCAATGCAGCCGTTGAAAGCCTGGACTCACGCCTTCGGTCGTTGACACGAGGTACGGCATCGGGGTAGGCCAACTTACCGGATCAGGCATGACGGCCTTCGGCTTTTCCCGGGGTTCGGTATGTATATTCCGATCCATTCAAGCTTCACCTCCGCAATGGAAACGTTCTCCTTCTATTACAGCAAAAAAAGCCGTTTCCGCAAAGAAAAACATTTCGTGTGTTGTACACAAATAAATTGACAAATGCAATAAAAAGACATTAAGATGTAAAATGCAAAAAAACTAAAGGGAGCAGGTGACCTACCCGTGAACTACCAACCGATTGTAAAGGAAAAGACGTTGATTGAGCGCAATGATGAAGATAACCTGTATCAAGTGAAAGTGAAATTGCAGGATGGCACTCAATGCCGCGTCATCTACAACAAAGGAGCAATTACGATCAGCCGCTTGCTCTCCATTCCTTGTCCCGTATGCAGAAAAGATTTCATCTGCTCATGTCTGAACCGCTTCGCGGAACAAATTGACAGCCAAGTCCATTTATCCGACATGCTTGCCGAATAAATGAATAAATTCCTGTTGCAATTCCAGACATGTAGTGGTATAATGTAACAGGTAACGGGGCATTAGTTCAGGGGGAGAACGCTTCACTGGCAGTGAAGAGGTCAGCGGTTCGAATCCGCTATGCTCCACCATCATAGCTACACTCGAGAACATCTGGATGAAGATGTTCTTTTTGTTATGTCTATAAACAAAGAACCCGCAAGGGTTCTAAGATGCGGGTTCTTCATGAATGCTCCCCTAGAGAATTTTTGGACAGCAAGTGGGTAAGTTCCTTCATGAACATATTGATATCCTTGAACTGGCGGTATACGGAAGCAAATCGCACATAAGCCACTTCGTCGACCGGATACAATTGCTCCATCACTCGCTCGCCGATAATGCGGCTCTCTACTTCGGCATGAGCCGTATTCCTGAGCTGCTTCTCCACTTCCGACGCTATCATCTCCAGCCGTTCCACCGAGACCGGCCTTTTCTCACAAGCCCGGATCAGGCCTCGCAGCATCTTGTCGCGGCTGAACTCCTCACGGCTTCCATCCTTCTTTATCACAATCAGCGGTGTCTCTTCGACCATTTCAAAGGTCGTGAACCGCCGGCTGCACAGCTCGCATTCCCTTCTCCGCCGGATGGACTTGTTGTCATTGGCAGGCCGGGAATCCAGCACTTTCGTTCCAAGATGATCACAAAAAGGACATTTCAAATCGTGTTCCTCCCTTCTTCCCGATTACACTCGGTTGTTATCGAAAATACCAGTCGTTACCTGTAATGAACTTAGCGAGAATGCACACAATACAATTACCAACCGCAAGGAGGTGAATAGAAATGGCCCAAAACAACCGTTCCAGCAACAACCTGGTTGTACCTCAAGCAACTGCAGCTCTCGAGCAAATGAAGTTCGAGATCGCTCAAGAATTGGGCATTGCCATTCCGCAAGACGGATACTATGGCAACATGGCAACCCGCGACACCGGTTCGATCGGGGGATACATCACGAAGCGCCTGGTACAAATCGCGGAGCAACAACTCGCAGGACAATTCAAATAAGGCATTACTAGCATCGGAGCAAGCCGGTAACCCCCGGCTTGTCCGGTGCTTATTCATTTCATCCCATAGACGTCCGTATACTTATCATAATAATGGATTACGCGCTGTACGTACAGCTTCGTTTCCCCATAAGGAATCTGCTGCTTCACGGTCTCGTAGCGTCCGTCCCATGTATGATTGCGGAGCCATTTGCTTACATTGCCCGGACCGGCGTTATATGCCGCGATCGCCGCAATCCAGTTGCCATTGAACTGCTTATGCAGCGATTGCAAATACCAGGTGCCGATATGAATGTTCGGGTCGATCTCGTACTTCAATTCCTCCATCGTCCAATGCGTATCCAGATTGAGCTGCTCCATCGCCCACGAGGCGGTCTCCGGCATCAGCTGCATTACCCCGATAGCGCCCTTCCGGGATTCTTGTCCAGCCTGATAATTCGTCTCTACCCGGATGATCGCCGCCACGAGCAGCGGATCGATCTTATATTTGGCTGCGTGCTTCCGAATCTCTTCCTCATATGGAATCGGATACATCCAGCGGCCCAGCCATTGCGATTGCACGAATAGCAGAAATAGAAACCCCAGAAAGAGAACGAGCAAAAAACGCTTCTTCCGCATCAGATTCATGATTCGGCTCATAGCAAGCCTTTCTGAAGCAAGAACTGTTCCACCTGCTTCCGAGTCTCTTCCATTCCCTTGCTATTGTCGATGACATAATCCGCCCGTTCCCGCTTCATCTCAATGTCCCACTGAGATCGAAGCCGTTCGGATGCTTCCGCTTCGGTAATCTCGTCCCGCCGCATCAAGCGCTCCAATTGGATCTCTTCCGGCACGTAGACGACGACGATCTCTTCGAAGCGATCGGTCAAGCCGGACTCATACAGCAGGGGCACGTCCACGACAACAAGGGATTGCGGATGCTCTTCCTCCAGCCGGCGCATCTGCGTCATCATCTCCTGCCGGATGGCCGGGTGGGTGATCTCTTCAAGCGCCTTCCGTTCGGCAGGGTTGGAAAATACAACGTTTCCAAGCCGCTTGCGGTCAAGCGAACCGTCCGCCAGCAGCATGTCCGCTCCGAACCGTTCCGCAATCCGATCTAACGCGGGACTGCCAGGAAGCACGATCTCCCTGGCAATCCGATCCGCATCAACAAGCAGAGCGCCCCGTTCCACGAGCAGACGGGAGACGGTGCTTTTCCCCGACGCAATGCCGCCGGTTAATCCGATGTTCATGCCTTCACCTCATTTATTTGCCTGCTTACATTTCCATTCCGTTTAGGATATCAATTTTAGCATCCCCATCAACATTAACAACAAACCTGGCAGGAACGATATTCTCTGAATCCAGCGTTGATGCGAGAACCTCATTCCCAGATGCATGCCTGCCCGCAAAAAAGCGCCGCTGAATAAAGCGATCACAAGCGCCGTCAGCAACGACGGATAGCCAAGCAGGGATGCCCCGATCCCTGCGCCGAACGCATCAAGCGACAGCGCGGCTCCGAGCCATGCCGCTTCGGCCGCGCTGATGCTTCCCGAGCGATCGATATCGGCAGCGGAAGGCGTCTTCAATATTTGAATGACTAGGCCGAGCCGGCGCAGCTGGATGCGGATGAGCGGCTTCGATTCCGCCCGGCCGATCCATTCCTTCAGATCCTGTGGAGGAATCGGCTTCATGCCGCCCCCGCTTCGGCCCTCGGGCGCATCCTCCTTCTTGCGGAGCAGCTGGACAATCGCCCAGGCCCCGATCGCAATCAAAATAACCGATCCGGTCCACTGCGCCGCGGCCGGCGATACGTACCGCACCAGGAGCCCTCCGGCCTGCATCGACAGCCAGATGAACATTCCGGAGCATATCGAAATGATTACGATCGAAAATATCGGGATGCGCACGCGGCGCAGACCGTAAGTCATTCCGACTCCGAAGCTGTCAAGGCTCAACGCAAAAGCCAAGACGAACATGGACGCTGCTTGGATTAGCATCGCATTTCCCTCCCTGCTCAGCGAGAACCGGCCGCGCCAAGGCGCGGGCTTCCCGCCGGTATATCCCATCATATGGGCAATAGCGGAGAGGGGTGAATGCTAATTGGGGCGTTGGGCATGCTTCTGGCAGCGCGGGCAATAATGCGTGCCTCTGCCGCCGACAACGCTCTTTTCAATGATCTGGCCGCAGCGGATGCACGGCTCGCCTTGACGCCCGTACATTTGAAGCTGATGCTGGAACATGCCCATCTCGCCCTGTCCGTTAACGTAGGACTTGATCGAGGAACCTCCGGCCTCTACCGCCTCGGTCAACGTCGCTACAATCGCTTCGTGCAAGCGGACGCATTCCTCGTCGGTCAATTCGTCCGCCGGCCGCTGCGGATGAATGCCTGCCCGGAACAACGCTTCATCCACATAGATATTCCCGATGCCTACCACGACATGCTGATTGAGAAGCACCGGCTTAATGAAGCTGCGGCGCTTGCGCAGCAAATCGGCCAGCGCTTCGGGCGTGAACCGATCCGAGAGCGGCTCCACTCCCAGCTTCTGCAGCGGCGGCATCCCCCATTCCTCATCGCGCCGGAACAGATGCATCGTGCCGAACTGGCGCACGTCCTTGTACCGCAGCTCGCTGCCGTCCGTTAGATGGAAGATGACGTGGGTATGCTTCTCCACCGGCTCTCCCGCCTGGAACAGGCCGTAGCGCCCTTCCATTCGCAGATGAGACACCAGTGTCAGCCCGTCCAGCAAAATGCGGAGGAACTTGCCCCGCCGCTCCACTCGTTCAATCGTATGTCCGCTCAATGCGTCGCAGAACTCTTCTATGTTCGCAGGACGCTGGATGATGCGGGGAAGCGTAACGGTCACGCGCTCGATCGTCTTCCCCGCCACCAGCGTATTTAATGTCCTTTTGACAGTCTCCACTTCCGGCAATTCCGGCATGTCAATCACCTCTCGTTGTCCATTATACCGAATCTTGTCCTCCAGCGGAGTCCTGGTCTTAATTTACTTCGCTTCGTACCAATTGCTGCCGGAGCTGACATCGGCGCGAAGCGGCACATCGAGCTTCAAAGCCGCTTCCATGACTTCCGGCACCAGCTTCTTCATCGTGTCCACTTCCTCCTCCGGCACCTCGAACACCAATTCGTCATGCACCTGAAGCAGCATCCGGCTCTTCAGGCCGAGCTCCTTCAGCTTGGCATCCATCTGCACCATCGCGAGCTTGATAATATCGGCGGCAGTTCCCTGGATCGGCGTATTCATCGCCGTCCGTTCCGCGAACGAACGAAGATTGTAGTTCGATGCGTTGATATCCTTGAGATATCGTCTCCGTTCCAGCAGCGTCGTGACGTAGCCGTCCTGGCGCGCCTGCTTGACGATATCGTCCATATATTGGCGTACGCCGCGGAAGACATGGAAGTATTGATCGATGAACGCGGCGGCTTCCTTGCGCGTGATATGCAGGTTCTGGGACAGACCGTAGTCGCTGATGCCGTACACGATGCCGAAGTTGACAGCCTTCGCCTGACGGCGCATATTGGAATCGACCTGGTCGGCGGAGACGCCGAATACGTCCATCGCGGTCTTCGTATGAATGTCCATGTCGTGGATGAACGCTTCTTTTAGCTTGCCGTCGCGGGAGATATGGGCCAGGACCCGAAGCTCGATCTGGGAATAGTCGGCGGCGACAATGTTCCAGCCCGGCTCCGAGGGCACGAATGCCTGACGAATTTGCCGCCCTTCCTCGAGCCGGATCGGAATGTTCTGAAGATTCGGATACTGGCTGCTCAGACGTCCCGTCGCCGCAATGGTCTGACGGTAATACGTATGCACCTTGCCCGTGCTCTCGCGCACTTCCTTCAGCAGCCCTTCAATATAGGTGGACTGCAGCTTGGTCATCTGCCGGTAGAGCAAGATGAGCGGAATGATGTCATGGTACGGCTCCAGCTTTTCCAGCACCTCGGCATCGGTCGAATATCCCGTTTTCGTCTTCTTGATGACCGGCAGGCCCAGCTTGTCGAACAGAATCTCGCCCAACTGCTTCGGCGAGCCAATGTTGAATTCCGTGCCGGCCAGCTCGTAGATGCGGGCCATCGTCTCCTCGATCTGCTGCTTGAAGTTCGTTCCCAAATCGTGAAGACTTTGCTTGTTCACCCGGATTCCCGTCTTCTCCATCTGTGCCAAGACCTTGGAGAGCGGCAGCTCCAGCTCGTAATAGAGCCGATTCATCTCTTGCTCTTCCAGCGCCTTCTCCATCACCGGCTTCAGCAGCCGGACGAGCTTAGCCTTGCGGGCCGCATGCTCTGCGACGACGGTCTTCTCCGGCACCTTGAATTTGGCTCCCTTGCCGTATACGGCGTCATTATCCCGAGAGGACGGCAGCCCGTACTTCACCGCGACGGACTGCAGCGTAGCCGAAGCATCCTCCGGATTGAGGAGATAGGCCGCGAGATGAACGTCGAAGACGGCTCCTTCCAGCGGAACATCTGCCCAATGAAGCACCAGCTCATTATAGTGGAGATCATAACCGCTTTTGGGACGCTGCCCGTCTCCAAGCCAAGCGCGCAGTTCGGCCGCCTCTTCGCTCTGCAACTCATCGGACGTCACATACCAGCTCTCTTCCTCTGTGCCGACGAGCAGGCCAATCAGCTCCGCTTGATGCGGATTATCGCCATGGGCTTCGACAATCAACACATCAGCGGCGGCGAGCGAATCATTCAACCCGTCCCACCCGCTTTCTCCGGCGAGACGGACATTAAGGCGTTCCGCAGAGAGCGATTCATCGACGGCCGCAGGCTTGTCTTCCCCACCGACACCCGCTTTTTCAAGCCGCTCGATAACGGATCTGAACTCAAGCTTGCGGAGAGCCGTCAGCGTCTCCGCCTGCAAGCCGTCGAACTTCATCTGCTCCGGCGGCAGATCGAACGGAACCTCCCGGAAAATGGTGGCCAGCCGCTTGCTCATCCGGGCATCTTCCGCATGGTTGACCAGATTTTCCTTCATCTTGCCCTTCAGCTCATCCACATGCTCCAGCACGCTCTCGACACTCGCATACTGATGCAGCAGCTTCAGCGCGGTCTTCTCTCCAATCCCTGGAACCCCCGGGATATTATCAGAGGTGTCTCCCATCAATCCTTTCAGATCGATAATCTGTTCCGGCTTCAACCCGTACTTCTCCTCTATCTCGGCCGGAGTATACTTCTCCACCTCCGTCACGCCCTTGCGCGTGAGCAGCACGGACACATGCCCCGAAGCGAGCTGGAGCATATCCTTGTCGCCGGTGACGACATACATCGTCTGACCCGCTTCATCCGCCTGGCGGGTCATCGTGCCGATGATATCATCCGCCTCGTAGCCCTCCAGCTCGAAATGGGCGATGCCCATTGCCGTCAGCAGCTCCTTCAGCAGCGGAAACTGCTCGGACAGCTCCGGCGGCGTCTTTTCCCGGCCACCCTTATAATCCTGATAGTCTTCATGGCGGAATGTCTCCTTGCCCGCGTCAAACGCGACCAGCATATGCGTCGGCTGCTCCTCCTCCAAAATGCGAAGCAGCATCTGCGTAAAGCCGAATACGGCATTGGTATGCAAACCTTGTGAGTTCGACAATGGCGGCATCGCAAAAAAAGCACGGTAAATAATGCTGTTGCCGTCGATTACGATCCATTTTTCCTTCATTAATAAACACCTCAATCCCGTCTCATGTTTTCATGATAGCATAGCGCGAACCCGAATAGGAAATCCAATATGAACGCGGCCCGAAGATCAGAAGCCGATTGGAAGTCTCTTGCAAGAATTGCCGATCTTTATGTGCAAGGCTCGCTCATCAATGCCATGTCGTATATCTTCCGACAGGTCAAGCTCAACCCTCCACATCCTTATACTCACTCGCCCAATGGGTCAGGTCACTCTTCAACTCCTTATGGTCAGTATCCCAACCACTCAGGTCACTCTTTAACTCCTTATGGTCGGTATCCCAACCGGTCAGGCACTCTTCTACACCTTATGATCAGTATCCCAACCGGTCAGGTCACTCTTCAACGCATTATGCTCAATCTCCCAACCGGTCAGGCCACTCTTCAACGCATTATGCTCAATCTCCCGACGAGTCAGGTCAATCTTCAACTCCTTATGCTCAATCTCCCGACGAGTCAGGTCAATCTTCAACTCCACTAACCCAGGCTCGTAATTCCTCCTTATAATGATTTCTTCAATAGCAATCTTCTGTTCTAGAAAATTACCCTCTACGCAATCTGCGCCGATGGGATAGCGTTCATAAGCGGAGCTGACACCGATTCCATCGAGTTTCCTGCGCCGTAGGGATAGCGAGCATAAGGCGCTGCTGACACAGAGTCCAGCCAGCTTCCTGCGACGATGGGATAGCGTTCATAAGGCGCTGCTGACACGGATTCCACCCAACTTCCTGCGCCGAAGGTGTAATGGAAGAGTACGTTGCAAGTCCGATTTCTAAACCATGGGGATAATCAGCAGAAGACAGAGCAAATATAAAAACCGCCCGGATTCAGCTCCGGACGGTCCCAGCAAGAGGGCATCAACTATTCAGATCAGGACGTTCGTTGGTGACGAGATAGACGACCGACTCCCCGATATTGGTGGCATGATCGGCAATCCGTTCGATATAGCGGCCGACGAAGGTGAGCAGCATCGCCTGGGAGGCGTTGTGCGGATTTTCCAGCACGTAGCTGAGCAGTTCGCGGAAGATTTGGCTGTACAGCTGATCGACTTGATCATCGTCCTTCGCCATTTTGTAGGCCAGATCGATGTCTTCCTGGATATAGGCCCGAATCGAATCGGTAATCATCTGCTGGACAATCTCCGCCATGCGCGGCAGGTCAATGAGCGGCTTCATCAGTGTCTGACCTTCCATCCGCAGCACGACCTTGGCGATGTCGATCGACAGGTCGCCCATCCGCTCCAAGTCGCTGGAGATGCGGAAGGCGACAAGGATGCGCCGCAGATCTTTGGCGACCGGCTGCTGCGTCAAAATCAGCTTCGAGCCCAGCTCGATAATATCATCTTCCATCCGGTTCAGAGTCGGATCCTCGTTGATGATTGCCCGGGCGCGCTCCGCGTCCATCGTCTTCAATGATTCTATCGATTCGAACAGCGCGCGCTCCACGTGACTGCCCATTTGTTCGAGCAGGCGGCTGAGCTCATCCAATCCCAGATCGAATTCCCTGCGCTTAATCATCCTGATTTCCTCTCCTTTTTAGCCGAAGCGTCCTGTAATATAATCTTCCGTCCGCTTGTCGCTCGGATTGGAGAACAGCGTCTCCGTCTGATCGAACTCCACTACTTCCCCATTGAGGAAAAAGACAGTCTGATCCGACACGCGGGCGGCTTGGTGCATATTGTGCGTAACCATGACAATCGTATATTGATGCTTCAGTTCCTGTACCAGCTCTTCGATCTTCAGCGTCGAGATCGGATCCAGCGCGGATGTCGCTTCATCCATCAGCAGAATCTCGGGGTTCACCGCCAACGCGCGCGCGATGCAGAGTCGCTGCTGCTGGCCCCCGGACAGACTGAATGCCGACCGCTTCAAATAATCCTTCACCTCATCCCACAGCACGGCGGAACGCAGGCTTTGTTCGACGATTTCATCCAGCTTCGCCTTGTTGCGAATGCCATGGAGCCGCGGGCCGTAAGCAATATTGTCATATATCGATTTCGGAAAAGGGTTCGGCTGCTGGAAGACCATGCCCACTTTTTTGCGCAGCGTCTCGACATCGACTTCATTGCTGTAAATATTGGTTCCGGCAATCTCTACCCGCCCCTCGATGCGAGTGCCGGCAATCATGTCGTTCATCCGGTTCAGCGTCCGGAGCAGGGTCGACTTCCCGCAGCCGGAAGGGCCGATGAACGCGGTGACCGCCTTCTCGGGAATCGTCATCGACACGTTTTTGAGCGCATGGTAGGTGCCATAATACAAGTTCAGGCTGTCGATATTAATGATAGGCTTCAGATCCGTTACGGTCGTTGCCGGATTCTTCGTTATCGCCGCCGTCGTCATACGATCGTCTCCTTATCTGTTATTCTGATATTTGTTGCGGAGCAGCACGGCTGACAGGTTCAACACGATGAGCAGCGCCAGCAGCACGATGATCCCCGCTGCGGCCAACTCATGGAACGCCAGCTGCGGCCGCGACACCCAGTTGAAAATCTGAATCGGCATAACGGTGAACTGATCCATAATACTGTTCGGAAGAAAGGCCACGAACGTCAGGGCGCCGATCATGACAAGCGGCGCAGTCTCGCCAATTGCCCGGGACAATGCCAGAATGACGCCAGTCAATATGCCGGAGATAGCCGATGGCATAACCGAACGGGAGACCGTCTGCCATTTGGTCGCGCCAAGCGCGAACGAAGCGTCGCGCCGCGTCTTCGGCACCGCGCGAATCGCCTCTTGGGCGGATACGATAATGATCGGCAGCACGAGCAAGGTCATCGTGAGCGAGCCGGAGAGCAGGCTGCGGTCAAGCGCCATGCCGCGCACGAAAATCGTAAGCCCGAGAATTCCGTACACGATGGACGGAACCCCCGCCAATGTGCTGATATTCAACTGGATGAACCGGGTAAGAGCGTTCTTTTTCGCGTATTCTTCCAGATAGATTGCCGCTCCTACGCCAAGAATGAATGAGATGGGCGCCATGATGAGCACCATATAAATCGATCCGACGATCGCCGACTTCATCCCCGCAGCGGCAGGCCGGCGGGACGGGTAGTTCGTGAACAAATCGGCATTGAGCCGCGACAAACCGTCCATCATAATGTTGACGATCAGCGCCATCAGCGCCACGATTCCAATCAAGGTAGCAATAACAAAAAGAATGTGTAGGCAAAAATCGATTTTCCGCCGGGTGCTGATCTGCTTGCGGTTCGCGTCTTGTAACATCGCCATCTGTCAATACTCCTCCCTAAACCGGCGTGCAACCCAAAGCGCCAATATATTAAGCAGAAACGTAATGATGAACAGCGTCATGCCGACCGCGAAAATCGTGCCGTATTCAATGGATCCATGCGGCGTGTCGCCCAAGCTGACCTGTACGATATACGCCGTCATCGTCTGAATGCTCTCCAGCGGATTGAACGTCAGCTGCGGGGTCGCCCCTGCGGCGACCGTCACGATCATCGTCTCGCCGATGGCCCGCGAGAAGGCCAGCACGGCGGAGGAGACGATGCCGGATAATGCGGCCGGCACGACAATCTTCAGCGCCACCTCGAAGCGCGTGGCCCCGAGGGCGTAAGCCCCGTGGCGCAGGCTGCGCGGCACCGCCGTCATCGCGTCCTCGCTCAGGGAGGAGACCATCGGGATAATCATGATGCCGACGACGATTCCGGCGCTGAGCGCATTGAACACGCCTGTGCTCGGGAAGATATCCCGGATGATCGGCGTGACGAAGGTGAGGGCGAAATAGCCGTAGACAATGGTTGGCACGCCAGCCAACACTTCCAGAACCGGCTTGACGATCTTGCGGACGCGATCCGGCGCGTATTCGCTCAGATAGATGGCGCTAGCCAGTCCGATCGGGATAGCGACCAGGCAAGCGATGAGCGTAACCAGCAGCGTCCCGCCGATAAGCGGCAGAATGCCGAACTCCTTCGGCTGAATGAGCGGGCTCCATCGGGTGCCGAACAGGAAGTCGGCGATGTTGACGCGGGAGAAGAAGTTCCACGTCTCCGAGAATAACGTATAGACGATGCCTATCGTCGTCAGAACCGAGACGGCCGCGCACAGGAACAGCAGCACCGGCACGATTTTGTCCGACAAATGCATTCTGCGGTTACGGAACGTCAGCTTCGCTTCTTGTTGCGGGACATTCGCCTGCATATGCTTAACCTCACTTTTAGCTTCATTTACAATTCGTTAACAATCACGCTATGAAAATGTGATGTCCCTAATTCAAGAGGATAAGAGACATCACACGTTCATCATCGTGTATGACTGCTGGTCGGAATTCCGGCGATTACTTCAACTGGTTCAACTGCTCGTCATATTTCTCTTGCGGCAGCGGCACATAGCCGACTTCCTCGGCAATGCTGCCTGCCGTCTGCAGGTAGTACTCGACATAAGCCTTCACTTCCGGCTTCTCCAAATGCTTCTTGCTTACGTAAATAAGGAGCGGACGGGACAATGGCGAGTAGCTTCCGTCTTTAATCGTCTCCAGCGTAGGAGCGACTGTCGCCGTTCCGTTATCGACGGGAACGAGCTTCAGTTTGTCTTGATTCTCTTCGAAGAAGGAGTATCCGAAGTACCCGAGCGCGTTTTTGTCTCCGGCGACGCCTTGCACGATGGCGTTGGTGTCCGCGCTGAACGTAATCTGGCCGTCGTTGCGGCTTTCTTGCGCCTTGCCGTTAATCTCTTCCGTGAAATAGTCGAACGTTCCATGGTCCGCGCCCGGAGAGTAGATTTTAATCTCCTCGTTCGGCCAGCCTTCCCTCACATCGGCCCATGTTTTGACCTTGGAGTTCGGTTCATAGATTTTTTTCAGCTCGTCGAGCGTAATTTTGTCGACCCAAGTATTGTCCTTGTTCACCACAATGGACAAGCCGTCATAAGCTACCGTCAATTCCAAATATTCGATGCCGTTCGCCTTTGCGTCTTCCGCTTCCTTGTCCTTGATTGGGCGGGAAGCGTTGCTGATGGCCGTCTCGCCGGCGATGAACCGCTTGAAGCCGCCCCCGGTGCCGGACGTTCCTACGGAGACGCGGACCGCGCTGTGCTCCTTGCCGAACTCTTCCGCAATCGCTTCTGTCATCGGATAGACCGTGCTGGAACCGTCGATCTCGATCGTGCCGGACAATTTGTCCTCGCTGCCTTGATTTTCCGTATTGTTAGCGGTATTCGTCTGCGTTGATTCTGTTCCCGAATTGCCGGCTGCGTTCGAGGTCTCTTCTTTTTTGCCGCCGCATGCCGCCAGCGCGAATGCCATGACTGCTACCAAAGTAAGCAGCATGATTTGTTTGCCCCACTTTTTCAAGTGAATTCACTCCTTTGAATTGGTTCTCACATTTTCCGATAATAAGTTCGCTTGCTGCCTTACAATCTGAATCTTACAGCTTGTTTGTAAAGCCTGATTTGGAAGTATGTTAACGGAGTGTAAAAATTCAAGGCGGTGACGAGCGGCCGGGGAATACACATTTCACCAACGCCTTTCAAATGAAGTCAGGTGAGATTATGGAAGAAGTTACGCTTCAAGAATTTAAATCCGGGAAAATATTAGAGTGATTTTTTAAGCACAAGGTCCCATAAGTGGTCAACCTATACTTCAGTTAGGCAAAATTATAATAAACGACTGGGAAATCGATATTAAAAAGTGCAAGTTTTTTTAGAAAAAAAGAGTACGTGATCGCCACCACGGACTCCAAGACGAAACTGATTCTATTTTCGGGATTACGCTTTTGATTGAGTCGAAAAAGTAAAATGACGCCTCCGCCCCCACGCCAAAGGGGATGGAACTTTATATACTTGCAAGTCTCCTTTTCCGGCATTATTATTTTCGGGTATGGCTAATTTGATCCCTTTTCCCTTTTTCGACTAGATAGAAGCGTCTTGCGGCAATAAATCATTGAGAACTGATATATCCTTTCGAATTGTTTTACTGGAACAATTCAGTTTTTTCTTCAAGTTCAGAGAGAGTAAACCACTTCTTTTCCTCAGCAAGTATCTTCAACAATTTGATTTTACGGCTAATATCCTTTTCCATCTTGATTCACCTTCAGCGATGTCGTCCAGCCGATCACTGTCGAATCGGACTTCCAAGGCCAGATTATATAACAGTTCGACTTCGATAAGTGCAACCGATTCACTCATACACTCGGTACCTTATCGTAAGATACTTCCCCGTGCGCCAGCGACGTTTTTTCACAGGGCGCCGCTTCAATCCCGCTCCGCCATTCGCTTCAATTCCGCATGCGCTGCCTGCGCCCGCTGCTCCACGCGCTGCGCGCAAGCGGCAATCTGCGCCATCCGCTCCTGATTATGCGCGATAGCCTGGAGCAGCTGCCCGAACCGCCCGCATGCCGCCTCCACCCCCGTCGCGGTCATTCCAACCTGCTCCCGAGTGCGCTCCCCCGTATGTATCGCCTCATTCAATGCTTGAATCATCTGGACCAGCGTCTCCTCGATCTGTCCGGCAGCCGCCTTCGTCAGCATCGCCAGCTTGCGCACCTCGGCGGCCACGACCTGGAAGCCCAGCCCGTATTCTCCGGCGCGGGCCGCTTCAATCGACGCGTTCAGCGCCAGCATCTGACAGGAATCGGACCAGCCGCGGATGACGCCGATAGAATCGGCTACGGCATGGGTATATTGCCGCAGATGCTCCATTTCCGCCGCCTGATCGTTCACCTGCTCCAATACTTGCTGAAAGGAGGAGGATACATGGTCGAGTGAAGTTTTGCCGGCCAGCGTCTTATCCATCATCGCGGACGCGTGCAGCTTGCCTTCCTCCGCCGCCTTCTTGACATATCCGGTCTCGCCCTGAATCGAATCGAACGCTTGGAGCGTCGATTGCAATACCGCTCTCTCCTTGCGCTCCGCATTGCGGCGCACGCGGGTGGAGAGCTCGGACAGCTGCTTGGCGGGCAGCACGCCGATATACTCCCTATCGCGTGTCATAATGAGGCTGTCATACATCCGCTCCTCCGGACGAGCCCCCGCCATCTCAAGCAGTTGGACCGGATCCGTCCCCCATTCCGCACAGGCCATGTCCCGATCCATCAGCCGGGATACAGGCTTCTCATGGTAGAGCGCCGGGGAGAACCGCTTGCTCATCCGCTCATGGAACCGTTCCCGCATCACCATCCCGATCGGCTGCCGGGCACCGTCCACGACAATAAGACAGCGCAGCGAGGCATCGGATAGGAACATTCGCTCTACCTCCTCAATCGGAGTCTGCGGATCAATGGCCGGTGCGTCATGAACCAAATCGCCGTACTCCCGGGCGGCGGCATGATGTTCGATCATCGGGGAACCGGTGTTCATGAGAGATAACATAGGCGTAGTCATATAGCAGCACCCTTTGCGATAGATTTGTAAATCTGCTTCTTTAGTCCCAATGTAGCACGGGATTGTAAACGATTTGCCCTGGCTATGTAATGAATTTGTAAAGGTCAGGTTAAATGTGAATTAAATCACAAGAAAATGCATAAGCGGCAGGGGAAATCGGAGAGAAGATCCGGGAGCGTGGATCCATGCGCAAGCATGAAGCACAGATCGAGCGAAAAAAAATGAGAGCGGAAAAAGTTGGAACTCAGTTGAGGCGGGTAAAGCGTGCATAAAAATAAAAACGAAGCGGGTAACGTCGAAGAGATGATTTATGAATGGCCTGAAGGAAGCGCATCCTTGTTTTCCTGCTTGCGAGTCCAAGCTTCAGATTTAGAAGAAATTTGTCATTTCTTCTAAATCTGTTTTTAGTGCTGGGTCTTCTTATGATGGACCAATTTGTAGCCGACGCCCCGAATCGAGTCGATCTGGACGGAGCGCTGGTTCATCTCCAGCTTCTTGCGCAGGGAGCTGACATGAACATCGACCGTCCGCTGTCCGCCGATGTAGTCGAAGCCCCATACCGCGTTCATCAGGTCGTCGCGGGTAATGACCATGCCCGGGCGCTGGACAAGATAGAGCAACACTTCGAACTCCTTCGGCCGCAGCGGGATCAGGTCATGATGCAGCGTCACTTCATACTTCTCCGGATAAATGCGAAGATCGCCTATCGCAATGACTTTGTCGTCCGTGTCCTCCGCCGCGGCCGGCTCGTCGCTCGATGCGCGGCGCAGGACGGCGCCGACGCGCGCCAGCAGCTCAGCGACGCCGAACGGCTTCGTAATGTAGTCGTCCGCCCCGCGCTTCAAGCCCTGCACGACTTCTTCCTCCGCATTGCGCGCCGTCAAAATAATGACGGGCGTGCGGATGCCGGCTTGTCTCAGCTTGGACAACACTTCAAATCCGTTCATGCCCGGCAGCATAATATCCAGTATGATGAGATCGAACTTGCGGTGCAGCGCCACCTGCAGCCCCTGGGAGCCATGGTCGATCACCGTCGTATCGTACCCTTCCAAGGTCAGATTATATGACAATAGCCGCGCCAATGTCGGTTCGTCTTCGATGACTAGTACTTTTCGTTCAGACATGATTATCCTCCGAAAGTCAATTCCTATCCTTGTGACTATACCGGTTCATACTTATACTCGCAACCCTATCGTAACATACTTCCGCTTGCCGCGGCGACGTTTTTTTCATGGGGAGCCCGCCGGTACGGCGGGCTGACAGGTCATGGCCCGCGCTTATTGCTCTGCTCCGCCCGGCTGCCACTCCTGAAGCACGGGAAGCTCGATCGTGAACGTCGTGCCTACGCCCAACTCGCTATCCACCCGTATCGTCCCGCCATGCGCATCGACGAGATGCTTCACGATCGACAGCCCGAGCCCGGTTCCGCCCGATATGCGGGATCGAGCCTTGTCTACCCGGTAGAAGCGCTCGAAGATTCGCGGCAGATCCTTCTTCGGAATGCCGATTCCCGTATCGGCGATCGTCAGCCGGATCCGCTCCACCTGATCCGGGTCATGCAGCGCCACAGCCCCTATCTTCACCTGTCCGCCCTCCGGGGTATAATTAATCGCGTTGGAGAGCAGGTTGAGCATAATCTGGCGCAGCCGGTCCTCATCCGCCTCGACGTACAAGTCCGGCTCGGTATCCAGCCGGACGTCGATGCGCTTGCTGGCCGCTTCCTTGCGCAGCATCTCCACCGTCTGCTCCAGGAAGGTCCCGAGCTCCACCGGCGAAAATTGCAGCACCGCCCGCTTCGCTTCGATCTTCGACAATTCGAGAATATCGCCGATGAGCCGGTTCAAGCGCTCGCTCTCCTCCTGAATAATCTGCAGGAAGGACTTCGCAATCTCCGGATCATGCATCGCTCCGTTCAGCAGCGTCTCGGCGAAGCCCTTGACCGCGGCGATCGGCGTCTTGAGCTCATGGGACACATTCGCCACGAATTCGGTCCGCATCCGCTCCAGCCGCCGAATCTCCGAGACGTCCTGCAGCACCAGCAGAATGCCCGCCCATTCCTGATCCGTAAAATATACCGGGACGACGGTCACATCCAGCAGACGCTCCTCCGGGTAGTAAATTGTCAACTCCTCATGACGCAGCAGCTTCTTCTCCTCGACTTCGGCCATCATCTGCTGCATCTCATATGGAGCCCTCACGTCGCTGAACGGGCGCCCGATCCATTCCCGGCTGCGGATACCGAGTATTTGCTCGGCCTTCCGGTTCAGCAGGGCCACCTTGCCTTCCGCATCGACCATCACGATCGCATTGATCATATGCTCCATGACCGTCTGCAGCCGGCTCTCGTTCTCGCGGATTTGCGACATCTGCACCTGGAGGCTTTCCGCCATCGCATTGATGGCGGTCCCCAGCTGCCCGATCTCGTCCTTCCCCGCCGCCTGGGCCCTCGCCTGGTAGTCCATCTGGGCGATGCGCATCGCGACGCGAGTCATATTCTCGATCGGACGCGTCAGATTGAAGGCAATCCGGTAGCTGACGATCCCGGCGATAACGAACAGGGCCGCGAGGCCAAGCGCCAGATACGCCCACAGTGCCCTGACGCTGCTCTCGACATGCTCCAGACTCATCGCCAGACGGATATATCCGTCGAAATTGACCGTGCTCACGGGACTGGCGACATAGAGCATGTTTTGTCCCAGCGTCTCGCTGTAGCGGATATTCGAGCCGATCCCTTCCCGCCCCGCCTTCACAATCTCCTCGCGCGACAGGTGATTGTCCATCTCGGCAGCCTTATGATCCGAATCGCCGACGACCGTGCCGTCAGCGAGAATAAAGGTGACGCGCGCGTCCGCGCTGTCATGAAGCTTGCGCGCCCAGCCGCTGTAATACGCCATCATGTCATCCAGGCTGCCCGGCTTAACCCAGGCGAGCGTCTGCTCGATAAGCATGATTTCCCGGGACATATTCTCCTCCAGCTGGCGGATATGATTGTGCTTGAAGGTCGACGCCATATAAATGCCCGCTGCCGTCACGGATATCCCGATCAGCAGCACAAAGATTAAAGTCAAACGCGTGCGAAACCGCGACATGCGCATCTCTCCACTTCATTCTCGAGGTTGTAGGTCTATGTTCCATCCTACCGACCGTTGCGCCGTTTGGCTAGACCGTCTTATGTAAAGGTTTTGTAAACCTTCGCCCCGAAGGCAGCGCGTTCTAACCTATTCTTTCCTAACGGGCAACCTTATCATTCCGACGTCCCGGATCAGAGCGCGTTCGGCGCCACGCCGTTCTTCCCGCAACACGCCCCCTGCTCCCGCCCGGCATTGACGATCGAAAAAAATCCCCGGCCGCGACCGGGGATCAAACCATAATTGCTTATACAAAGACAGGGTCCTTGAACTGAGCCAGCTTCTCGAACGAGCTGCGATCGACGTCGGCGTGCAGGCTGTTGCCGTGCGCATCCATCGTCACGATCGCCGCGAACCCTTCTACCTCGAGATGCCACATCGCTTCCGGGATGCCGAATTCGAGGAAATCGACGCCGTTCACTTGCTTCATGCATTCCGCATAATATTGAGCCGCCCCGCCAATCGCGTTCAGATAGACGGCGCCATGCTCCTGCAGCGCGGCCAGCGTCTTCGCTCCCATGCCGCCTTTGCCGATGACGGCGCGGATGCCGAATTTCTTAATGATATCGCCCTGGTACGGCTCCTCGCGGATGCTCGTCGTCGGTCCGGCCGCCTTGACATGCCAGCCTTCCTCATCCTTCAGCATGACCGGGCCGCAATGATAGATGACCGCCCCGTTCAGATCGACAGGCGCATCATGGTCCATCAAATATTTGTGCAACGCATCGCGCCCCGTATGCATCTCTCCGTTGATCACGACGACGTCCCCTACCTTCAGGGAACGAATCTGCTCCTCGGAGATCGGCGTGTTCAGGACGATTCGGCGGCTCTCGCTCTTCGCGGGCGCTTCTTCCGCCGCTCCTGCCGCTTCATCGGCCGCGCTGTCCATCGGAAGCTCGCTGCCTCGCTCGTACACCCATTCCTTAATCTCTCCGCTCGCGCTGTCGAGCAGGACGCCCTGCCGCCGATAGGCCCAGCAGTTGTAGGCGACCGATACGAAGAAGCTGGCCGGCAGCCGGTTCATGACTCCGATCTTGCAGCCAAGCAGCGTGACCTCGCCGCCGAAGCCCATCGTGCCGATGCCCAATCGATTCGCCTTGTCCATAATATAATCTTCCAATTGACGCAGCTCTTCAATCGGATTCGTATCATCGACCCGGCGGAACAACTGCTGCTTCGCCAGCTCGTAGCCCGTCGTCCGATCGCCGCCGATGCCGACGCCGATGAAGCCTGCGCTGCAGCCCTGCCCCTGCGCCTGATAGACCGCATGCAGGATGCACTTGCGGATGCCGTCGAGATCGCGGCCCGCCTTGCCCAAGCCCTCCAGCTCCGTCGGCAAGCTGTACTGGATGTTCTTGTTCTCGCAGCCGCCGCCTTTCAGGATAAGGCGCACCTCGATATCATCCCGCTCCCACTGCTCGAAATGGATCACCGGCGTACCCGGGCCCAGGTTGTCTCCGCTGTTCGTTCCCGTCAGCGAATCGACGGAATTGGTGCGAAGCTTGCCTTCCTTCGTCGCGCGGCTGACCGCCTCCTGAATGTCCCGCTTCATGACGATCTGGTTCGCGCCAACCGGAGTATGCACGATGAACGTCGGCATGCCGGTATCCTGGCAGATGGGGGATACCTTCGTCTCCGCCATCCCAATGTTGCGGGCGATCGTGCCCAGGGACAGTCCGGCGCGCGTGGCGGCGTCCTCGCGCGTTTGCGCTTCCCGGATCGCCTTGCGCACATCGCCGGGCAGATTGGTTGATGTCTCCACGATCAATTCATATACGCTCTGCAAAAACGATTTCATAAGCAAACCCAAGCCCCTCTCTTCGAATATCCCGCTGTCTCTCTGCAATGATCTGGCTGTATGTCGGGTTCCTCTGTATCTTCTCTGCTTCGGCCGATTCGACATGCCGCATGCGGCGTGAATCCGCTTCCTATAGTATTATAATAGCATAATAGAAGCGTCTGTCGAAGACTTCCGGAGGAAGTTAACCGAAGCTCGATCCGATGCCGGAAAGGATGAGAACGTATGGATCCTATCAAGGACGAGGCCCAACCCGGGCGCCCGGGCGGACATCATTTTTTTGCCTACATGTATCGCTTGAAGCATATCGAACGCTGGAGCCTGATGCGCAATACGACGAAGGAAAATGTGGCCGAGCACAGCTTCCACGTCGCGCTGACGACCCATATGCTGTGCACGATCGGGAATGAGGTGTACGGCAAAGCGCTGGATACGGGCCGGGCCGTCATGATGGCGCTGTTCCACGACGCGACGGAAGTGTTCACGGGCGATATTCCGACGCCGGTCAAGCATCACAATACGCGCATTCTGGCCAACTTCCGCGAGATCGAGCAATTGGCTGCCGAGCGGCTTGTCGGCATGATTCCGGCCGAGCTGCAGGCAGCCTACGCGCCGCTCATTAATCAGTCGCTCGATGAGGAGCTGAAGCGCTATGTGAAGGCTGCCGATCTGCTCGACGCCTACTTCAAATGCGGAAGCGAAGCGGCGGCGGGGAACCGGGAATTCGATGTGGCCCGCCGGCAGACCGAACACAAATTGCGGGCGCTCGGACTGGAGGAAGTCGACTATGTCCTTGCCCATCTCGCGCCAAGCTTCGACATGACGCTGGACGAAATGTCGCGGTCCGACACCTAGGCTCCGGCAGTTCCTTCTTCCTATCCCACGGACTGTTATGGTTTTGGAAATCATCCCGCGGTCTGTTAAAATTAAGGTAAAAATACAGCGAACATTGTCGCCGTCGGATAGGAAGAAAGGAAGAACATCATGCCATTATTCAATGTCACACTGGTTCATCGCATTTTTCGCGGGCTATGGGTAACCATCGTTACGCTCGGGATTATTTTTCTCTTCTATTATGGCTTCCCGATTATTTATCCGTTCTTGATCGCCTGGCTGCTGGCCTATATGATGAATCCGCTCGTACGGTTTTTGGAGAGGAGATGGAGGTTCCCGCGCTGGATCGCCGTAGCCTCCTCCATTCTGCTGTTCGCATCGATTATCGGGTTCGCGATCTTCGTCTTCACGACCAAGATCGTGGCAGAATCCTGGCATATCGTCAGCCTCGTGCAGGAGCAGATCGCGGAGTGGAGGAATTGGCTGAATGACTACTATCATTCCGCTGAATTCCAGGCGCTCCTGACCGATCTGAATGAGACGCTGACATCGATCGACTTGCAATCGTCGCTCTCGAAATACACGAGCGCGATCGCGACGACCGGCTCGGCCCTCGTCGCCTATTTATTCAACTTTATTAAAGCGACCGTGCTGTTCTTGCCCAAACTGGCGGTCATCACTGTCATTATTATGGTCGCTACCTATCTGATCAGCAGACAGTGGAATACGCTGGCGGCCGCGAGCAAGCAGATGGTGCCCGAACGGGTGCGCACCTCCCTTGGCGCCGTCATCGGCGATCTGCAGCATGCCATTTTCGGATATGTAAAGGGCCATATTATTTTATCCAGCATAACCGCACTCGTCTTTTTCCTCGGGCTGCTTGTTCTTGGCGTCGAGTACGCCTTCACGATCGCCATTATCGGCGGCATCGTTGATCTGATTCCGCTCATCGGCATCCCAGCCATTGTCGTCCCATGGGCCGTGTTCTCCTTCTTCGAAGGCAATCTGTTCCTGGGCACCGGTCTTCTGGTGCTGTGGCCGATCATCCTTGTCACGCGGCACGCCCTGGAACCGAAGGTGTACGGGGCCAGCATCGGACTGAACCCGCTCCTGCTGTTAATCTTTTTGTTCGCGGGGCTTCACCTGTTCGGAGTGATCGGCATTTTCGTCGGCATCATCGCCCTCGTCATACTGACGGCGCTGCAGCGGGCTCATGTATTCCGCGATATCTGGCGGTATATTATGACCGGCTCCTTCTTCCCGGCCGCGCCTCCGGCACCTAAATAAGCAGCGCAGCTTCGCAAGGACAACAAAGAGAGCGCCATTTTCCGGAATGCGCTCTCTTGCTTGGCAAAGCTGCCGTATCTCTTCAAGCCCCTTCTTACCAGTCCATTCAGCAGCGTTCTAATATCATATTGATATTCGTTGATCGGGGCGATTGGCTTGTTCACGCCCAGCAGCGTATATACGGCGATTGTTGCGGATCGGACCGAATATTCTTCCGTAAAGACGACATCGTTCGGAACATGGTATTGAAAAAATAATGCAAAAGGCCGTCCCATACGTTAAACTGCATGACGTACAGGACGGCCCTCCCTCATCTGCCTTCCGGTCAAATGTTGCGGTAGACCATCAATATAACCATGATGATGAACAGGATAAAGACGAGCGTACCGAACATCTGCGTCTTGTCAATCGCTGCCGTATTGGTCTGGCCGGCCTTCGCCGACTGCAGCGCAACCTTGATCTGCTTGCCCATAATTCCGCCTAGCGCGGCAATGGCGAGGAACACTACCATCGTCAAGATAATCCACAGCATGGAATAGCTGCCTTTGCCAATCATATAGCCGCCTGTCAGAAATTGCGCGATGAGCGCATATTGGGCAATCCGGTTCGCGGAATGAACGCCAAGCAGCAGCCCTTCCTGTCCCGATGCCGATACAAGCTTCAGCTTATTGACGACAAACGGGATGACCGCATAAATCCCCATCGCGACTGCGCCCAGAATGTGCAGCAGTACAAGAGCCGTGTACATAAGGAACATTCCCTCCATAGTCATGTGAAGTATGTAATATTGTTTCCTATTATACTAGACTCTCCCTCTGAACACAAAGAAAGATGGCCATTTCCAGGCCATCTTTCTGCATCTCGCTATAATATTTGTCACAATTTCGATTTATCCGGAGACAACTTTGATAACATTCCGTACGGACTCGGCCGATTTGTCCAATGCCGCCCGCTCTTCCGTCGTCAAGTCAATCTCGATCACTTTCTCGATGCCGTCGCCGCCCAGTACGGCCAAGACGCCCATGAACAGCTGGTCGTAGCCATATTCGCCTTCCAGGTAAGCGATGACCGGCAGAATGCGCTTCTTGTCCTTCAGAATCGCTTCGGTCATCTGAACCAGCGAAGCCGCCGGCGCATAGTAGGCGCTGCCGTTGCCAAGCAGATTCACGATCTCGCCTCCGCCGACGCGGGTGCGCTGCACGATCGCGTCAATGCGCTCCTTCGGAATCAGCTTCTCGATCGGCACGCCGCCGACATTCGTGTACCGAACGAGCGGCACCATGTCGTCGCCATGTCCGCCCAGCACGACCCCGCGCACATCTTCCACCGACACGTTCAATTCCTGCGCGATGAACGTGCAGTAACGTGCCGTGTCGAGCACGCCGGATTGGCCGATGACGCGGTTCTTCGGGAATCCGAGCGTCTTGAATGCCGCATAGGTCATCGCATCGACCGGATTGCTCAAAATGATGACGTAAGCATTGGGGCAATACGTTTTCACATTTTCGCAAACGGACTTGACAATGCCGGCATTCGTGTTGACGAGATCGTCGCGGCTCATGCCCGGCTTGCGCGCAACGCCCGCCGTAATGATGACGATGTCGGAATCCTTCGTATCTTCATAATTGGAGGTGCCTGTAATCTGGCTATCGAACCCTTGCACCGGGCTTGCTTCCAGCATGTCAAGCGCCTTCCCCTTGGTCGGATTCTCGAGCTGGGGGATATCCACCAATACAACGTCTCCAAGCTCCTTTTGGGCAAGCATCAAGGCAGTGGTGGCGCCGGTAAATCCTGCACCGACTACCGTAATCTTGTTGCGCCGAATAGCCATTCCGGTGACCCCCTATTTCATATGGTTAATGATATGATCAGCGAATTGCGAGCATTTCACTTCCGTTGCGTCGTCCATCAGACGGGCAAAATCATAGGTTACGGTCTTGTTGTTGATGGCCGTCTCCATGCCTTTGTAGATCAGGTCGGCAGCTTCCTGCCAGCCGAGATGCTCCAGCAGCATGACGCCGGACAGAATAACGGAGCCCGGATTAACGACATCCAGATCGGCGTACTTCGGCGCGGTTCCATGCGTCGCTTCGAAAATGGCATGTCCAGTCACATAGTTGATGTTCGCTCCAGGCGCAATGCCGATGCCGCCAACTTGGGCAGCCAACGCGTCGGACAAGTAATCGCCATTCAGGTTCAGCGTAGCGATGACGTCGAAATCCTTCGGACGCGTCAGCACTTGCTGCAGCGCGATATCGGCGATGGCGTCCTTGATGATGATCTTGCCGGCCGCTTCCGCTTCCGCTTGGGCCTTGTTCGCCGCGTCTACGCCTTCCGCTTCCTTGATGCGGTCGTATTGGCCCCAAGTGAACGTCTGCTCAGGGAATTCCTGTTCGGCCACTTCGTAGCCCCAGTTCTTGAACGCGCCTTCCGTGAACTTCATAATGTTGCCTTTGTGAACGAGCGTCACGCTCTTGCGCTTATGCTTGATCGCGTATTCGATCGCCGCGCGCACGAGGCGCTTCGAGCCTTCGGAAGAGACCGGCTTGATCCCGATGCCGGAAGTCTCAGGGAAGCGGATTTTCTTGACGCCCATCTCCTGCTGCAGGAAGGCAATCACTTTCTTCACTTCTTCCGTTCCGGAAGCGTACTCGATGCCGGCATAAATATCCTCGGTATTTTCGCGGAAAATAACCATGTCAACCAATTCCGGACGCTTGACCGGAGACGGGACGCCGTTGAAATAGCGGACTGGCCGCAGGCAGGTATACAGATCCAGCTCTTGGCGAAGCGCCACGTTCAGGGAACGGATGCCGCCGCCGATTGGCGTCGTCAATGGTCCCTTGATCGCCACGATATATTCACGAATCGCTGTCAGCGTATCATTCGGCAGCCATTCGCCGTATGTGTTGTAGGCCTTCTCGCCCGCGAACACCTCGTACCAAGCCAGCTTGCGCTCGCCCTTGTACGCATTCTCGACCGCGGCATCGAGCACCCGCTTCGACGCGCGCCAAATATCGCGGCCCGTTCCGTCGCCTTCGATGAACGGGATAATCGGATGGTTCGGCACTTGCAGCTTGCCGTCTTGAATTGTAATTTTCTCGCCTTCAGTAGGTAACTCGAACTTTTCCAATTGAACCATGGACGTTCCTCCTTAAGTAAATTGCCGCACCACCACGCGATGCGGCCTCAATCTGCCATACGATCGGCGGGAGCCACAACTCCATTGTAGCAACCCGCCGTCTGGTAGCACAAGCCAATTCGATTATGCGCCGCTCCGTCCCGTGTCCGGCGGCGATTATCGATCCGCAAGCGGAACGTAGCGCTGGACGGCCGGTCCGGTATACTCGGCGCGCGGACGGATAATCCGGTTGTTCTCGTACTGCTCCAATATATGAGCCGTCCAACCGGATACCCGGCTTACCGCGAAGATTGGAGTAAACAGATCGCGCGGAATGCCAAGCAGCGTGTACACCGATGCCGAATAGAAATCAACGTTCGGCTTGAGCCCCTTCTGACCGGTCACAATCTCTTCGATGCGCACCGACATGTTATACAGCTCGAGATTGCCGCACTTGCTGCCAAGCTCGCGGGACATCGCCTGAAGATGCTTCGCTCTCGGATCTCCGTTCTTGTAGACGCGGTGTCCGAAGCCCATGATCTTTTCTTTGCGAGCGAGCTTTTCTTGAATGTAATCCTCCACGCGGTCAAGCGATCCAATCTCTTCCAGCATCTTCATGACGGCTTCGTTCGCTCCGCCATGAAGAGGCCCCTTCAAGGCTCCGATAGCCGACACGACGCCGGAATAGATGTCGGATAACGTCGCCACCGTGACGCGGGCGGCGAACGTGGAAGCGTTTAACTCATGATCTGCGTGAAGGACGAGCGCTTTGTCCATCGCCTTCACCGCGCTTGCCTCCGGCTCTTCCCCGGTCAGCATATACAGGAAATTGTATGCGATGGAACGGCCGGCTTGCGGCGCCACCGGCTCCTTGCCCGCGCGAAGGCGTGCATAAGCCGCGACCACGGCAGGCAGCTTCGCCTGCAGCTTCACCGCCTTGGCGATATTCGCCTCCCGGCTCATATCGTCTGCCAACTCGTCATACAGAGCCAGGGCGGAAATCGCGGAGCGGAGAACAGCCATCGTATTGGCGTTCGACGGATACAATCTCATCTGATCGATGACGGCGGGAGAAATCGCCGCATTCTCATCGAATTGCTTCTGTAATGCAGATAATTCGTCACGGTTCGGCAGCTTGCCATGCCAGAGCAAGTACACGACCTCTTCAAAGGCCGCGTAGTCCGCCAAATCGTCGATATTGTAACCGCGATAGGTCAGCGTGCCGTCGATAATCGAGCTGATTGACGATTCCGCTGCAACAATGCCTTCCAAACCTTTCGTCGCTGTCATCTGTCCTCTCTCCTTTGCATTACTAACCTATATCAATCCCAGCTTCCCTTTTCTCTGCCAATCCTGATGTTCCCTGACTATTTGGAAATAGGCAGGTTCTTTCTACTTTAAATCATAAAGGATTTTGTCGGAACTGTGAACGGTTTCATTACAGAATGTGGATAGAAATGCTTTATCACGTCTATAAATGCTTTTTGTGAAAATAAAAATGAAAGTCTTGTGATTTTAAGCATAGCATTACATATAGAGGTCTGTCCCACGTTCGGATCCGGGAAGCAGGAAGCCCGGTCACCCAAGCCGGAAAGGAGACGGAAAAATGAATCACATACTGTTGAAACGGCTGTGGAGAGGAAGCCTCGTCCTGGGAGGATCCATCCTTGTCTGCGTCGCTTGTTATGTTCTCTTGCCTGTGATGTACCCGTTCTTGATCGCGTGGCTGATCGCTCTCCTGCTGAACCCGATCGTCGATTGGATGAGCGAATCGCTGCGCTTCCCCCGCTGGCTCAGCGTCACGGTGTCGCTGCTGCTGTTCCTGCTCGGAATGATGACGATTGCGGCGGCCGTTATTACGCGTATCGTCAAGGAAATATATACGGTATCGTTAACGATGGATTACACGCTCAATCAATGGCGGGAGCTCTTCGTCCGTTTTTTCGACAGCGGGGAAGTGCAGCAGTTCATCCATTTGATCAGCTCCATCTACAAGGACAATCCAAATGTCCAGGATTCGATCAACCGCAATCTGGCAGATACCGCACAGACCGTAACAACCGCGATTACGAATCTGATCACGCTCTTCCTGGACGGCATCGTCCGGCTGCTGACCAGTCTGCCTAACGTTGCGACCATTGCGATCGTCGTCCTGCTTGCCGCCTTCTTCATCAGCAAGGACTGGCTGCGGTGGCGGCGCGCGGTCCTCTCCTGGGTGCAGGAGCCGCTCCGGACACCGGCCGGCACCATTTGGAACGATCTGAAAGGGGCCTTGTTCGGCTACTGCCGGGCGCAGTTCCTGCTCATCTCCATGACGATGGTCTTCGTCACGATCGGCCTTATTCTGCTCCGGGTCGAGTACGCGATCACCCTCGGGCTGCTGGTCGGCCTCGTCGATCTGCTCCCCTATCTGGGCGTCGGAGCGGTCATGGTGCCCTGGATAGTCTACAGCTTCGCGATCGGCAATACCTCCTTCGGCATTGGACTTGCCGTCCTCTATGCGATTGTCCTCGTCGCCCGTCAGGTGATGGAGCCGAAAGTGCTTGCCTCCAGCCTCGGGCTCGATCCGCTCATCATGCTTATGGCCACCTTTGCCGGTCTCAAGCTGCTCGGCGTACTCGGCCTGATCGCCGGCCCCGTCGCCGTCGTCATCATCGCCGCGCTGCACCGGGCCGGAATCTTCACGGATTTGCGCAACTACATTATGGCCGGAAGACATTGAGAGTCCGGGGCAAGGTTGGCGCACTCTCACTGAGGGGAGAAGTCTCCCTCTTTTTGTCGCTCTGGAGCTTCGGCCGCATGATTCCGATGTAAAGTTATGAATTTTACTGCGGAGTAGGTTATGAATATGACATAGGCCTGTCAAGTTCAATCCAGTAGAATAAATAGAAAACATGATAAGGAGCGCCGCTATGGCAAGCTACGAATACAACTCGAAACAAGAACTGAAGGAAGCGATCCATGCCGCTTATCTGCTGCTGGATGGCGAGTTCGAAGGGATTGACGATAGGGAAAAAGACTGCAGGGTGCCCGAAGCCGATCGAACTCCCGCGGAAATCATCGCCTACCAGCTCGGCTGGCTGAACCTTGTTATGGGCTGGGACAAAGATGAACTGGCGGGAAAACCCGTTATCATGCCGGCCCCGGGTTATAAATGGAACCAGCTCGGTCCATTGTATCAATCGTTCTACGCGGCTTACGCCGAGCATTCCTTGACCGATCTCCGGGAATTGTTCCGGCGCACCGAGCGCCAGTGGCTGGACTGGATCGACAGCTTGACCGAGGAAGAGCTGTTCGTACAATCTGTCCGCAATTGGACCGGGGACAAACCGAACTGGCCCATGGCCCGATGGATTCACATTAATTCCGCCGCTCCCTTCAAAACATTCCGGACCAAGATCAGGAAGTGGAAAAAGGTTCAGGGGCAAGCATAGCTCAATATGTCTGTATCTGTCCCGTCGATACGGCTTCCGGAACCCGGAAGGGCGGGATGCGGCCCGCCAAGCTGCCGCAAATCGTTCAACAGATGGAGCGTGCCGGAGACCATCGGCGGTACGTGTACGAATGCAAGTTCTTATTCAACTGCTTGTCCAAGTGCTTGTAAGTTCTTGTTCATCGGCTTGTTCATGTGATTTTTTAAATGCTAGTGCTTGTACAGACTTTTGTCGAATGGAGATGTCCTATCGGGAAGTGCTTATAACCGCTATCCCAACAAGTCAGGGGCCGAAGCCTTGCCAACGAAGAAGTCTGGATAGATCTCGGCGCAAAGCCGGTTTCCCCGCTTCTGTTTTCCCTTCATGGAGGGGATATTTATAAGGCGGATGCTGGAAACTCAACCGCCCTGACGCATTGGGATATCGTCTATAAGGCGCTCATTCGGACTTTCCTGCCCTGACGCAGTGGGATATCGTCTATAAGGCGCTCATTCGGGCTTTCCTGCCCTGACTCATTGGGATATCGTCTATAAGGCGCTCATTCGGGCTTTCCTGCCCTGACCCAACGGGATATCGTCTATAACGCGCTCATATGGGCTTACCTGTCCTGACGCAGTGGGATATCGTCTATAAGGCGCTCATATGAGCTTTCCTGCCCTGACGCAGTGGGATATCGTCTGTAAGGCGCTCATTCGGATTACCTGCCCTGAGGCAACGGGATATCGTCTATAAGGCGCTCATTCGGGCTTTCCTGCCCTGACCCATTGGGATATCGTCTATAAGGCGCTCATTCGGGCTTTCCTGCCCTGACTCATTGGGATATCGTCTATAAGGCGCTCATTCGGGCTTTCCTGCCCTGACCCAACGGGATATCGTCTATAACGCGCTCATATGGGCTTACCTGTCCTGACGCAGTGGGATATCGTCTATAAGGCGCTCATATGAGCTTTCCTGCCCTGACGCAGTGGGATATCGTCTGTAAGGCGCTCATTCGGATTACCTGCCCTGAGGCAACGGGATATCGTCTATAAGGCGCTCATTCGGGCTTTCCTGCCCTGACCCATTGGGATATCGTCTATAAGGCGCTCATTCGGGCTTTCCTGCCCTGACTCATTGGGATATCGTCTATAAGGCGCTCATATGGGCTTGCCTGTCCTGATGCAATGGGATCCCCGCTCACAGGTGCCCGGAACAAAACAACGACATGATGCATGCATCATGTCGTTGTCTGCCCAGGCAGACTTCATCAATATCGGCGATAGTAGATGAAGCTGCCGTCCTTCATTTTCTTTTCAATCCATTTGAGCAAATAATGCCTGTATAGGGGCCGGGTCAGCGGAAACACGAGCGTGAAGCCCACAATATCCGTGAAAAACCCGGGGGTCAGCAGAAGTACGCCGCCCGCCAATATACAGAGCCCGTCAATGACCGCCCGTCCCGGAACCTGTCTCGCTTGAAGCTGCTTCTGGGCATCTCCCCATACTTGGGCTGCCTCATAGCGCGCGATGACCGCACCGATCACACTGGTCAGAAGGATCAGGAGGAACGTGTTCCACCCTCCTATCCAGCCGCTGACGAGGAGGAAGCCATATATCTCCAAGGCCGGAATTAAGGTCAATACGATAAGTATGCCTATCATGATCGGGTTCATGCTCGCATCTCCTTCCCACTAAAGTTACATCCGCCGCTTCGGAGCAGCCTGTGAAGGAGCGTCAAGGGCACGCCCGCTTCAGCAGCTCCCATACATCAGGCGCTTCCCGCTCGATCCGGGCCGGTCTCCAGTTCGTGTTCAGCCATGCCAGCGTCGTCTCGCCTTCGACGAGGCGCTCGCCCTCCGGCTCGGTATACCAGCCGGCTTCGTCGGGCCCCCCCTCGCCTGCGCGGCATACGCAGGAGGCGAAGGTAAGGCGCAGAGCCGTCCGTTGAACGAGCTTCGTGAAGACGACCACCGTATCGTCGTATACCGCCGGGCGCATAAAATGCAGATGCAGATCGACGACCGGCAGCAGCAACCCCCGTGCTTCCAGTTCACGGTAGGTTAAACCTTGGGCCCGAATCCATTCGGTCCGGCCCACCTCGAACCAGGTAACGTAATTGCCGTGGAACACGACATCCATCCGGTCGGTCTCCTGATACCGGACGCGCAACGGAAATCCATGCCACGCAGCTTGCGGGCTCATTCCGGAATCGCTCATCCCCATTCCCCCCTATTGTATCCTATGGAGCCTCCACTCACAAATGCAACAGAAGCAATGGCGGTTGCACCATTGCTTCTGCTCGTTTTTTATGAAATCGATGTCTGTCCGTCTCCAAATCTGCCGATTAGGAAATGCGGTGTTGACCGATTTGGCTAATCTTGATCAAGTTCGTGGAGCCTGCGCAGCCGGTAGGCACGCCTGCTGTAATGACGACGAGGTCGCCTTCGGATACGATACCCGTCTTCACGCCGCCGCGAACCGCTTCATCGAACATCTCGTCCGTCGAATTAGCCGCTTCGCTCTTGACGGTCACGACGCCCCAGGACAGGCACAGTCCGCGCATGACTTGCTCCGATGGAGTAACAGCGATGATTGGCGCTTTTGGACGATACTTGGATACCATCCGTGCCGTATAGCCTGTCTGCGTAGAGCTGATAATGGCCTTTGCATCCAGCTCCAAGGCAGAATTCGCTACCGCTTGGCTGATCGCGTCGGTTACGGTCGCCTGCTGCTTCGAGCTTTGCTTCGCCAGAAGCTCATGATATTCAAGCGCAGACTCGGCTTTCTCCGCAATGCGGGACATCGTCAATACCGACTCTACCGGGTATTTACCTGCAGCCGTCTCGCCGGACAGCATGATTGCATCGGTGCCGTCGAAGATGGCGTTCGCTACGTCGCTCGCTTCGGCGCGGGTCGGACGCGGGTTGCGCTGCATGGAATCAAGCATTTGCGTTGCGGTAATGACCGGCTTGCCGGCCAGGTTGCACTTCTCAATCATGCGCTTCTGAACGAGCGGCACTTCTTCGGCCGGAATCTCAACGCCGAGGTCCCCGCGCGCAACCATCAGGCCGTCGGACACTTCGAGAATCTCGTCGAGGTTGTCCACGCCTTCTTGGTTCTCGATTTTCGAGATGATCTGGATATGGCCTGCCTTGTTCTCTTCGAGCAGGTTGCGGATCTCCATGACGTCGCTCGCTTTACGCACAAAAGAAGCCGCAATGAAATCGATACCCTGTTCAATCCCGAAGCGGATATCATTTGCGTCTTTCTCCGTAATGCCCGGCAGGGAAATCTTCACGCCTGGAACGTTTACGCCTTTTTTGCTCTTAATGGTTCCGCCGTTAACGATTTTACATTTGATCTCCGTGCCTTGAATATCAACGACAGACAGCCCGATCAGACCGTCGTCGATTAGAATCGTCGAACCGACTTCCACATCTTGCGGCAATTCTTTATATGTAACCGAGATGCGGTCCTTGTCTCCCAAAATTTCTTCCGTGGTCAATGTAACATATTCGTCCTGAACGAGGTCAATCGGCTCTACGGCCAATTTTCCCGTACGGATTTCAGGGCCTTTGGTATCGAGCAAGATAGCAACTGTCTTGTTCAGCTCGGCACAAGCCTGGCGAATATTTTTGATGCGGTTGCCGTGCTCTTCGAAGTCGCCGTGCGAGAAGTTCAGACGGGCGACATTCATGCCGGCCATAATCAATTTCTTGATGTTCTCCAAAGATTCGCTGGAAGGACCGATCGTACAGACAATTTTCGTTTTACGCATATGAGTTTCCTCCAATGTTGTGCTCTCTTTTTATGTCTACTTTTGCATATCTTGCGTATGCTCTCATCTATCTAATTTACTATAAATCGGCAAGTTTGTATATGAAGATTATCATAATATTTAGTTTTGCCAGCATATACCGTTTTTATGATTCGGTACTTCCGACCTTGGTTTGTTCTTCAAAAACCCCGATGCGGCGGAATTTCTCGTAACGGTCCTCCCGCAGTTCATCGGCGCTCATCTCCAGCAGCTCTGACAGATGGCGGACAAGCGCTTCTTTGACTTCGGCTGAAGCGGCCTCCACGTCTTTGTGGGCCCCGCCCCGAGGCTCGGGAATGATCTCCTCGATGACGTCCATTTCCTTCAGATCGTCTGCCGTAATCTTCATCGCTTCCGCCGCCTGATCGGCCTTCGATGCATCCTTCCACAGAATGGAGGCCGCCCCGTTCGGGGAGATGGCGGAATAGATCGCGTTTTCAAGCATCAGCACGCGGTTGCCCACGCCCAGAGCCAACGCTCCGCCGCTGCCGCCCTCGCCGATAACGACACATATGACCGGAACGCGGAGCAGCATCATATCCCGCAAATTGCGGGCGATCGCCTCGGATTGGCCGCGCTCTTCCGCCGTATTGCCCGGATAGGCGCCCTTCGTGTCGATAAACGTAATGATCGGGCGATTGAACTTGTCCGCTTGCTGCATCAGGCGCAGCGCCTTGCGGAAGCCTTCCGGATGGGGGCTGCCGAAAAAGCGGGCAATATTGTCCTTCGTATCCTTCCCGCGCTGATGGCCGATGACCGTGACGGGAATGCCGTTCAGACGCGCCAATCCGCCGACAATCGCGAGATCGTCACCGAACAGGCGGTCTCCATGCAGTTCGATGAAATCGGTAAAAATATGCTGAATGAAATCAAGCGCGGTCTGACGTTGATGATGCCGTGCCAAGTGCATTTTCTGGGACGGACTAATCGTGGTGTAAATGTCCTCGGCCAGCTTGGCGTAACGCTGCTCCAACCGGGCGATCTCTTCAGTAAAGTCTATGTTTTTTTCTTCGCCGAACCGCTTAAGCTCGTCAATTTTCTTCTTCAACTCTACCAAAGGCTGCTCGAACGGAAGCTCACCCGCCATGCGTCACCTCTCCTTTCACGGTATGCAGATCAATCAGCTTGATCAATGTTTGGCGCATGTCCTTGCGCGGGACGACCAGATCGATCTGTCCGTGCTTCAAGTTAAATTCCGCTGTCTGGAACTCGTCCGGCAGCTTCTGGCGAATCGTCTGCTCGATGACAATCCGCCCGGCAAAGCCGATTCTAGCGCCTGGCTCCGCGAGAATAATGTCGCCAAGCATCGCGAAGCTGGCCGATACGCCGCCCATCGTCGGATCGGTGAAGACGGAAATGTACAAACCGCCGGCCTCGTGGAACTTGGCCAGAGCCGCGCTCGTCTTCGCCATCTGCATCAAGCTCAGGATGCTCTCCTGCATCCGCGCTCCCCCGGAGGTGGAGAAGATGATCAGAGGATATTGCTTCTGCTGCGCCGTCTCGATCGCGCGCGTCACCTTCTCGCCGACGACCGAACCCATGCTTCCCGTGAAAAACTCAAAGCTCATGACGGCAACCACAACCGGAAAACCGCCAATGGTGCCTTCGCCGGTAACTACAGCTTCTTTCAAACCCGTCTTTGCTTTTTGAAGATTCAGCTTCTCCATATAATCCGGGAACTGAAGCGGGTCGACCGAATCCATTTCCGCGTCATATTCAAAGAAACGGCCTTCATCCAAGGTCATTTCGATGCGTTCCCACGCATTCAATCGCAGATGATGATTGCATTCCGAGCATACCTTCAGGTTTTTTTGCAATTCTTTATGATACTGAATCGTGCCGCATTTCGGGCATTTGTTCATCAACCCTTCGGGTATTTCACGCTTAGGACGATCATCGTTCATTATCGGCGAAGGTACTGTTGCGTACTTTTTCTTTTGAAATAAGTCTTTAAACACCCGTTACACCTCTTTAGGCGTGATTTCTCAACAAGGAGCAGCGTTGCGGCTCCCCAGAGATTGTCCTAACCGCAGGCAATAAAAATCGGCTGTCTGAACAATCTAGCGTTCATCCATCAGCCGTCTCATGCATGCAAAATCGAATTGAGCACCTCTTGAACTTCCTCGACTTCCCCGGAAGGTACCAGGATTTCAAATTGTTGTTTGGAGAGATGGACAGGTCGAACCTGAACGAGAAATCCTTCCTCTGTCAATCTGATCCGGATCTTCTCTGCTAAATTGGCAGTCGGTGCGATGTAGATGACTGTCCACATGCGCGTATGACCCCCCTAACGTCCCAAGTACGGCTCATATAATGCCATAATGATAACATAATTGACATTTTCACCGCAACCAAATCCGGTGTAATCGTTCGCCGTCATGTATGTCAGGGGAGTCCTCGGAGCATTCGCTCAAGCTACAACGCCTCATCTGCCGGATTATAGCTGCGCGCGTCCCGGTTCCGGTGAGCGATGCGGGCGGAAGCCGCCGCCGCTAATCCGGCGACGATATCGTCAAGAAAGACGTGCACCTGATCCCGGTTATCGTTGAGTTCGCGGATGACGCCGATCTTCGCTTTGTCCAAATAGCCGAAGCTCGTTAATCCAATCATGCCGTATACGTTCGTAATCCCCATCGCGAGCGTCTCGTCCACGCCGTACAAGGATTCATCCGCTTCTATAATCGATTGCAGCGGCTCGGGCAGCCGCTTCTGCTCCGCCAGCTCATCCAGGGCAATGCCTGTGATGAGCGTATACTGCACTTCCCGCTTGCGGATTACCGTCCGCACGCTCTCCAGGCACGCTTCCATCGTCAGCGACGCATTGTAAGGCGACTGAAGCCGATACACGATGTCCGCGATGCTGTCCAGGGTAACCCCCCGCCGGTTGAGCCACTGCTCGGCCATGTCGATCGGCATGGCGATCCCCTCCCTTCCAGTCCTCCGTTCGGACTTGTCTCCTAATCGGAGGCGTATCTAAAATGTATGCGGAAGGGCGGGGAAATGTTCACCGCTCTATCATTATTTTACGCGTACGCTTCCTTCGCCGAACAGCGCCTCGATGCGCTTGAACAGCTCCGGCGAAGGCTTGAGCGCGTACGAGTCGTTCAACGCGAGAAGCTGCTGCTCGCGTTCGTAGAACAGCACGGTCGGCAGCGGGCCGGGCTGCGTCCGGAGGAGCCGCTTGAGCTCCTCCAGCAGCTCCGGCCGCTCGCGGTCGGCCGTGATTTTGATATAGACGCGCTGGCGCTTCGCCCCGCGCGGCGCGCTCTTGGCGCCGGAGCCCGCCGATGGCGCCTGCTGCGGCTGGCGGGCCGGAGCCGGGCGCGGCGGCGCGGCGCGATGCCCGGGGGCGCCGGCAGCTGCGGGGGCGGCGGCGTCGGGCGCGCCCCTTCCGGCCGCCAGCGGCTTCCTCCGTCGGGCGGCGGCGCGCTTCGCCAGGCCGGAGACGGCGCCGGCTTCGAGCGGCACCACCTCGTGGGCGAGCAGCTTGAAACCCTCGTCCTCAAGCTGCACCTTCGCCTGCACCGCCACGAGCGCGCCCTTGCCGACGAGCCGCTCCGCCCGTCTCCACACTTCCGGGAACAGCACGACCTCGGCCCGCTCCACGCGGTCCTCCAGCTCGGCGAAGGCCATCGGCTTGCCCTTCTTCGTCATAATGGTGCGGAGCGACACGATCATCCCGGCGACGATGCACTCGCTCCCGTCAGGCGCTTCGTGAAGGTCGACAAGCCGGTCGGTGTCGAGCTCCTCCAGCAATTGATCATATTCGTCCAGCGGATGCCCGGACAGATAGAGGCCGAGCAGTTCCCGCTCCAGTTCCAGCTGCTGCGGCATCGTGAGCGGCTGAACCTCGGGATACTCGATCGTCCAGTTGTTCACCTCGACGAGATCGAGGAACTGGATCTGCAAATCTTCCCGATCCTTGCGCCATTTCGCGGCCGCCTCCAGCGTCTCGTCGATCATGGCGAGCAGTTGGGCCCGGTGCCCCGGCAAGGAATCGAAGGCTCCGCCCTGAATGAGCGATTCGATGACCCGCCGGTTGCAGACCCGCAGATCGACCCGCTGGCAAAAATCGAGCAAATCCGTATAAGGCCGCTCCCGCCGCTCGCGAATAATGCTGTCGATCGCCAGCGTGCCGACATTCTTGATCGCTCCCAGGCCGAAGCGGATGCCGCCCGCGACCGGCGTGAACGGCACGAAGCTCTCATTGACATCCGGCGGCAGCACCTCGATGCCGAGCCGCCGGCAATCGTCGATATATTCCGCCACCTTCCGGTGGCTGCCCATATTGGCCGTCAGCATGGACGCCATGAATTCTGTCGGATAATGCGTCTTGAGATATGCCGTCTGGAAGGCGAGCACGGCATACGCCGCCGCATGGGCGCGCGGGAAGCCGTAGTCGGCGAAGCGGACGATCATGTCGTACACCCGGTTCGCCTCCTCCGAAGAGTAGCCCTGCCCCACACTGCCTTCCACGAAATGCTGGCGCTGCTGATCCAGCACTTCGCGCTTCTTCTTCGACACGGCCCGCCGCAGCAGATCCGCTTCCCCCAGACTGAAGCCCGCCATCTTCGAGGCGATGTGCATAATCTGCTCCTGGTAGACGATTATTCCGTAGGTGTCCCGGAGAATCGGCTCCAGATCGGGATGCGGGTATTCCACCGGCTTCAGGCCGTGCTTGCTCTGAATAAAATTCGGGATGAACTCCATCGGACCCGGCCGGTATAAGGCGAGAACGGATATGATATCCTCGAACGACGACGGCTTCAATTCCCGCAGGACGCGGCGCATGCCCGCCGATTCCAATTGGAATACGCCCGTCGTATCCCCTCGGCCCAGCAGCGCATAAGTGGCCGGATCCGTGTCGTCAAGCGCGTTCAGGCCGATCTCGTCTCCCGTATCCTTCTTCACCCAGCCAAGCGTGCGCTCGATAATCGACAATGTGCGCAGGCCGAGGAAGTCCATCTTCAGCAGTCCGACCGCTTCCAGATGCTCCATCGAATATTGCGTAAGCGCCGCATGCTCCGTCCCGGCCTGAAGCGGCACGTAATCCGTCAAGGGCTCGCGGCTGATGACGACGCCCGCCGCATGGGTCGAGGCGTGGCGCGGCATCCGCTCCACCTTCGCCGCCATGTCGAGCAGCTCGCCGATGCGGGGCTGGCGCTGCTTCCATTCGCGGAGCTCGCTGCTTGCGTTCAGCGCCTTGGCAAGCGTCATGCCAATCTGGTTCGGGATCAGCTTGGCCGCCCGATCCGTCTCGTTATACGGCACATTCAGCACCCGGCCGACATCCCGTACGGCCGCGCGCGCGGCCATCGTGCCGAAGGTGATGATCTGCGCGACCCGGTCATGGCCGTATCTGTCGGCGACATATCGGATGACTTCGTCGCGCCGTTCGTCATTGAAATCGATGTCGATATCCGGCATCGTAATCCGTTCAGGATTGAGGAACCGCTCGAACAGCAGCCGGTACTTGAGCGGGTCCACATTCGTAATGCGCAAGCTGTAGGCGACCAAGCTGCCGGCGGACGAGCCCCGGCCGGGTCCGGTCATAATGCCCTGCTCATGCGCGAAGCGGATGAAATCCCACACGATAAGGAAATAGTCGGAGAACCCCATCTTCTCGATCGTGTCCAGCTCATAGTTCAGCCGATCCTGCGCCGCCGCGCGGAACTCCTCTTCCGCCCAGACGGGCAGATCCGCGTAGCGCCGTTCAAGCCCTTCCTGGCACAGCTGCCGCAAGTAATCGGGGGCGGACACCCCCGGCGGCAACGGCCCGAAGGAAGGCAGAATCGAGGCGCCAAGGTCCAGCGTCACCTGACATTGCTCCGCAATGCGCGCCGTATTCGCCACCGCTTCCGGAACGTGGCGGAACAGCGCGTTCATCTCCTCCGCCGACTTGAAGTACATCTGGGTCGTCCCCATCTTCAGACGATCCTCGTCTTCCTTCGTCTTGCCCGTGCCGATGCAGATGAGGACATCCTGCACGGCGGCATCCTCTTCCTCCATATAATGGACGTCATTCGTTACCGCAAGCGGAATGCCCGTCGCCTCGCTGAGCGCGGCAAGGCCGAGATTGACCTTCTTCTGCTCGGGCAGCCCATGGTCCTGCAGCTCCAGATAGAATCCGTCCTTGAATATATCCCGATAGCGTTCCGCCGCCTCCCGGGCGGCCTCTTCGCGCCCGTGGAGCACATGCTGGGACACCTCTCCTCCAAGGCAAGCGCTCATCGCGATGATGCCGTCCGCATGCTGGCGCAGCGTGTCCATGTCCACCCGCGGCTTGTAATGAAATCCTTCCAAATGCCCGATGGACGTAATCCGCATCAGATTGCGGTAGCCTTCTTCGTTCTTCGCCAGCAGAATCAGGTGATAGATTGGCTGCTCCTTGCGGGAGCCTTTATCATGAAGCGACCCGGTCGTCACATAGGCCTCCATGCCGATTATCGGCTTGACGCCGTGCGCCAGGCAAGCTTTGTAGAAGGCGATGGTCCCGTACATGACCCCATGGTCGGTAAGCGCCAGCGCTTTCATCCCGTATTGAGCCGCCCGCGCGGCCAGATTCTCGATGCGGGCCGCACCGTCAAGCAGGCTGTATTCACTGTGAACGTGCAGGTGCACGAACGGTTCCATAGCCTTCCCCTCCCCTTCATGTGCCGTGCTATGTATGGGAACATATTTTCGTCTATCCTGTATTGTATCATATTTTTTCACGGAAATTCTATATATGTATAAAGGACATCTTGTCCGCCGTGCACCCGCGGGAGCAGGAAAGGAGAAACCATTCAATGGGTACGTTTCTGTCCAAAGCGCTCATCGATTTTTTCATCGCCTTCGGCGTCGTGCTGGGCGGATCAATATTGGCCGGCATCGGGGCCGTCGTCGCGCTGCAATCGCCGGTCGATACGATGCAGCATATTTCCGAGCAATTGAAAATATGGGCCGTCGTCGCCGCCGTCGGCGGAACGATCGACCCGATACGCGTCATCGAAAGCAACTTCCTGGACGGGAACCTCTCCCCGGTCTTCAAGCAGCTTCTCTACATCCTCGTCTCCTTCATCGGCGCCCATATGGGAACCGAGCTGATTCAATGGATATGCCGAAGCCGAATCTAATCGCAGACAAGCACCGGCCGCGAGAGGGGGCGGGCCTATGCGGTTGAAGGCAGTACCGAGATGGCTGGGCGACATCGCGCTCGTCCTGGTCGGAATCGTCATTGGCGCGGCGGTATATCATGCGATGCACTTGCACCAGTTCAACGAGCTGATGATGATGAACATCGACCTGCAGGACAGGCTCGCCCACTATAAGGCGGAGGCGGAGGATCTGCTTCGCTACAAGAACCGGCGGACGATTGTCAAGAGCATCGAGGTTCATATTTATGAGCCCGCCACGGGCACGGCTCTTCCCCAGGCCCATGAGACCGAGATTCGGCGCCGCCTGCTCAAGGATTTATCCGGCTTGAAGGGCAGGGACGTCTTCCAGATCGACGAGCATTCGAAGCTGGTCGAGGGGCTGCTGGCCAACAAAATTTATCCCGATGTGCATGAAAAGGATTATGCCGTACTGCTTCGCACGATGCTCGTCACGGAGGGCGTGCTTCACGTGTGGGTCGATGTAAAACCTTATATTCCGGCGAAGGTGCCCTAAATATTGGGATGCGGCGGGATCTGTGATACACTAGGGACAGCGAGAACCTATGAAAAGCATGTGAGAAGGAGAGTTCTTCCTGATGGAATGGATTCAATGGACGCTGTTCCTGTTACTGTGCATTACATCCGTGCTGTCGGTCTTTTTCAGCATCCGCTCCCGGCGGCAGACGGACACGGTGCTCCGCGGCCTGTTCGCGGCCAGAATGAACATCTGCATGGGACTGATGCTGCTCTGCCTGGCCGGCATTCAGGCGATCGTGTACTCCGCCTCGACGATGCGCATCATTGTCGGCGCCGTCGTCATGCTGCTCGGGCTGTTCAATCTGCTGGCCGGCGTGCGCAACCATATGCACTTCCAGCGCATTCTTGACGGGGTCGGCTCCTCGAAATAAGCCGCCGCCCCCCGTGCGCCTCGCACGAAGGCGCATAAATAGCCCCTGCCCGCGACGGGCAGAGGCTATTGGCCGTGGAAAAGCGGCGATCAGTCGTGATCGATCGACTGCATCGTCATCATCGCTTTGGCCGCCAGCACCTCTCCATGCCGAATCTCGACCTCCAGCTTGCAGAACTTGCGGCTCATTTCGATCAACTGAGGCTTCAGCGTGACGGCATCTTCAATCTGGAGCGGACGGACGAAATACGTGGTGATATTGTCCATCACATGATCATAGCTCCTCATTTCCTTGACCGCCCGCAGCGCGGCTTGCGTCATCAGCGTCGTCAATATGCCCTCCGACACCGCGCCGAAGCCGTTCACCATCTGGGGCGTAATCGCCCCGCGGAACAACGGATTTCCTTCCTCGTCCCGCTGTTCCTCGAAGCCGTTCCATATCAGATCAACGAATGTCTCGCCCAATTGCGTCTCCTGGCGCGCGTCCCGCAGCGCGTTCAGCACCTCGCGGCGCGTCACGACCGCAATCAGCTTCCGGCTCCGATCGACGACAGGAAGCAGCTCCACCCCTTCCCACACCATCGTATGGGCCGCAGTAGCCAGCGTCGTCTGCAGCGTGGCTGTCAGAGGGCTTCGCGTATACAGCTTCTCGATTGTCTGCTGGGAATCCGCGCCGAGCATATCCTTGTAAGTCATCATCCCGATGACGCGGTTCCATTCGTCCACGACCGGGAAGCGGCTGTGCCCCGTCTCTTCCCGCATCCGCTCGAAATCATGCACCGTGCTTGAAGGACGCAGCACATACATTTTCGATTTCAACGTGACGATATCCTCGATAATCATAATCTTCTTCTTGATTAAGCGGTCGAACAGCGCCCGGTTAATGATCGAGGCGACCGTGAACGTGTCGTATTTCGACGAAAAAATCGGCAGATTCAGCGCATCGGCCAGCAGCTTGACCTCGCGGCTGGTGCCGAATCCCCCGGTGATGAGGACCCCCGCGCCATGCTGGAGGGCAAGCCGGTGCGCATCTTCCCGGTTCCCGACGATAAGCAGGCTGCCGGCATCGATATAGCGCTCCATCGCGTCGAGCTTCATCGCCCCGATGACATATTTGTTCAGTGTCTTCTCGAGCCCCTTGCCGCCGCCCAATACGTGCCCGCCTAAGATGTCGACCACCTCGCCAAAGGTCAGGTTGTCCGACATATTGCGCGGCTTCTTCTCCACGCGGACCGTGCCTATCCGCTCCTTCGTAATGACGATGCCGATGCTCTCGGCCTCTTTGACGGCGCGGTAAGCGGTCCCCTCGCTCACCGACATCTCCTTCGCCAGCTTGCGCACCGATATTTTCGTTCCCGGCTTCAAGCCCTCGATATGATGGAGCAACTGCTCATACTTCGTGACCGTCCCATCATTCCCTTCCATCTGTTACACCCCCGAACTCCGATCTGTTGTATGCTGTATTTATGATAGCACATCAAGAAAGAGCGATGCAAAAAAATCGGTTCCGGCGGCCTTATCCCTGAACATGCACGAGGAATCTCTCTTCACAGGCGCTGGCGCACCGGCGGGCCGCCCAAAATTAGCGCATCATATTCCGGCCGCATATGAGTATAACAGCAGATTGCTGACCGAAGCCTTGAAGGATGAGCGGATTCAATAAAAATGAAGGGTCAACGGGTGAATGCGTTATTTCCGGTTCTGAGCCGCTGGGATATTGGCCATCGGAGGCTAACAAGGGGAATCGGCTTACGCGAAATATGGAACTTCCGGGGATACTCGCGTTCGCCCAAAATAATACCGCCCACGGTAAGGGCGGCCATTTGGGCTCACGTCAATGACTTATAGATCTTTTCAGTATACTTGGTGATGGCTTCATCGTAATCCGGATAGCGGTAGCCGAGACTCGCGGCCACAGCCTTGGCGTACGCGCGGAATAGTGCATAGCAAGTAAATAAAGACTGCCACATTTCTTTATAACCATTCTGGGAGTAGGTGGAGAGCAGCTGCTCCCAGTCTTCCTGAGGAAGGCAGCGATCAAGAAACTTATAGTTCTTCCCTACGCTGAAGGTGTATCCACGCTCCGAGCCGATCTGCCAAGCCATCATTCGCAGCAGGTTCGGCCGCGCAATCTCGTGGAAATGGTCGACCGCAAACAGGAGTTCTTTTCTCGCCAAGCCTTTTACCACATAAGTGGAGGTCATCCAGAATTCATTGCAGCAGTCATCAAATTCTCTTGCAGTCGGCCTTTTTATCCAATATTGACGGTCGTCTGCGATCACTTCGGTGTGGATGCGGGCATCCTTATCAAGCAGGACCTCCACCAATCCGTCGCTCTTGGCGAAATAATCTTCCACCTCTCGAACCGGAATAAGGGTCAGGTCTAATTTATTCCCGTCCTCCAACAGAATAATATAGGAAAACCAGCTCCCTAACTCCGATGGAAAAAGCTCCATATCCTCGGGTTTTTGCATCATGAGCCGCTTCCCGAATATGTCCAGCCACTGATCGTTTTCCTTGAAGGAATCGATATCGGTTACAAAGTAGGAAATGTCATAATCTTGGAACGAATCCGGGGGGATATTGCGGTTTGTACGCGAGCCCTCCAAGGTGACCAGTCGGATTCTCTCATCCTCTCCGGCGAAATCGACAAGCAAATTCATCATTTCTTGTTCACTTCTCAATGGATAGTCCTCCGTTCTGAACGTATAAGATATGAAGCCGCAAGCTGTATCTTCCATTTGAATATTCGACGTTGTCTTTCATTTTCCTGGCTCTGTTCGCCACGGAACCATGTCCCATCACCGGTTGCAGCGAACAAAAAGACGCCGGAACGAAATGTTCCAAGCGTCTTTCCTTTTGCCTTCCCTAACCTATCTTTATCACGGTCTTTCTCTCTATCGGTTCAAGCTGCAGCGTCAGCCGGTCACGGCGGTTGCGTCAGCCGACGGCTCCGTCTTGGCCAGCTTCCGGTGGCTGCGAATGAAATAGATCCAGCTGCCGAGAAGCGACAGGACAAGGAAGATGGACAGCTTGCCGAGATTCAACCAGACGTATTGGATGTCGCCCAGCGACACGACGCCGCGGAAGGCCCGGATGGTGTAGGTCATCGGGAACCAAGGATGCAGCATCTGGAAAAATTTCGGCGTTAGCTCAATCGGGAATGTGCCTGCCGTCGAGGACAGCTGGAACACGAGCAGCAAAATGATAATGAAGCGCCCTACATTCCCGAATGAGGTGATGAAAAATTGGATCATGGCAAAGAATGTTAAGCTGGTAACGAGACAGACGACGAAGAACATCGGCACGTTCGTGACCGGCAAATGAATCACGTTGAGAACAACAAGTCCGGCAATGGCAACCTGGAGAACGCTCTCCACTGCCATGAACCCGTATTTGCTCGTCATCCAGGCCGTGCCGGAAGGCGGCCGGTTGTAGGTCTCCCGCAGCGGATAGACCATCGAGAACATCAATGCCCCGACGAAAAATCCAAGCGACAGGAAATACGGCGCCATGCCTACGCCATAGGTCGTGACATCATGATTCGCGACTTTATCGCTGCCAACCGGAGACGAAATCATTTCATATGTCTTATCGGTCGGGTTCTGCTGCGCTTTATCCGCGCCTTCCTGAAGCTTCCGGCGAAGCTCCGCGCCGCCGGATAACAGCTGCTCCTGCCCGTCCAGCAGCTGATCAAATCCGCCGTTGATCGCATCCTTCGCTTGATCCACCTGATTCAGCATATCGCTCATCTTGACGAAGATCATGTCCTGCACCTTTTTGGCGGCCTCCTTCAGCTTCATCTCCGCCATGTCGTGCAGCATGTCGCGCGCCATCGGCTCCAGACTGTTCACCTTGTCATCGGCCGCCTGATGAATCTTGGCGAGAATCTCCGGCGTCATCCGATTCAGCTCGTCGTTCGCCTTCCGATGGAGTCCTGCGACGACCTTCGGCTCATACTCCATCCATTTGGTATCGACCGTATCATGAAGCTTGTCGTTCAGTTGTTTTGATTTTTCCTGATATAGATCTTCAGCCACGAGATGCGCCTTGGCCAGCAGCTTCGGCGCCAGCTCATTCGCTTTGGACATCGCCGCCTGCTGGGCGAGCGAACGAACCTGCGGGTATACCTGATCGAATTTCTGGTCCGCCGCCTGATGCAGCTTGGCGAGCAGGGCCGGCTTCAACCTGTCGAGCTCCTTATTGACCATGTTGCTCAAATCCTGCTTCACTTTGTCGCGCAGCTGCTCCAGATTGGCCTGAGTCAGGTTATCTTCGATCTGGGTTCGAACCTCTTCGAGCTGCTTCTTCACCGCTTCCCACTGCTGCTGGAGCTCCGGAGGCAGCTTCTCGCCGATCGGCTTCAGCTTCTCTTCCAGTTGATCGAGGTTCGCCTGGATTTTACCCAGCTGCTCCTTTCCGCGCTTGATGGCGCCGTCGAAGAGCTGATCCACTTTCTCATCAATGTAATGGTTCAGCGTCGCACGGAGCGAGCTGTCTACATTCTCGTATTCCTTGTCGATAATGCTGTGCATTTTCACCCGGGCAGCCGGCTCCATCTCGGTAACCGACTTGTCGACTTCCCGGCTGATTTTGCCCAGCACCTGATTCAGATTGTTGTTGTACGCGTTGTCGATTTCCTGATGCAGCTTCTTGCGGATTGCCGCTCCATAGATAACGGACTGTTTGTCGATTTGATCGTGAAGCTTTTCCTTGGACAATGGCGAATACTCATTGACCATGTCGTCGATCCGCGTATGCACGGTATCATAGACAACCTTGGTATACTTTTCGGCTTCCGTATCGATGTCTTGGTGGACTTTTTTCATCAGCTCCGGCTTCTTCGTATCCATCGTTTTGTCGATTTCGTCATGAATCAGCCGATCGAGCTTCTTCTCGTTCTCGGCCAGCATCTTCTCGACCATCGTCTCCGCTTCCGCCGTCTTCGAGTCGACCTGCGCATTCAACTCGTCCCGGAACATCTCGATTCCGTCGCCCAACTGGCTCAGACCGTCTTCGATTTTGCCGGCCCCTTCGCTGGCGGCGCCCAATCCTTCCGCGACGCTGTCGATCGCATTGAACATCTGCTCGACATAGGTCTCCGTCACCTTTTGCGACAGCTCTGATTTAATGCTCTGCACGACCTTGTCGGAGATTTGACCGGATAAGAAATTATAGCTGCTGTTCTCCTTATAAATCAGATTCATCGGCTTCGGATGGGGGTCGAGAATCGTGGTCGCATTATGCGACATCTCCTCCGGCACGATAATAAGCAAATAATACTTGTTCTCGCTTAATCCGCGCTCGCCCTCCTTGCGCGACACGAAATGGAAGTCGACCGCATCGTTGCTGTGCAGCTTCTCGATCAGTTCGCGCCCGATCGCAATCTCCTTGCCTTCATACATCACCGGCCGGTCCTCATTAACGACTGCGACAGGCATGTTTTTGACATTGCTGTACGGATCCCAGTTCGCTACCAAGTAGACGCCGCTGTACAGAAGCGGGATAACCAGGAGACCGAGTACCGGAACCAGGACATCCTTCGAACGGACAACTCCCATGAATTCCGACCAAAAAAACCGAAGACTCTTCATGCTGTCACCTCCTTACTGACCGAATGACCATTTTGTTAAAATAGTTCTGATATCGCAGATGTTTGATATTATACATCCCGCCTTTTCAGAATTCAAACAGATTATTTTTGGCAATTCCCCTTAAAATGGTTCAAAAAAGGTTTAAAATTTATATAAAAACAGCGGTTTTCTCTTGTTTTAAAAAAATCGCGCATGGTCCGCCCGGGACATGGATGAAAGGGAGCGCGCAACCGGCTTATGAAGCTGCGAAGAATGTATGCGGCGGGGAATCCGAACATGAAAAAACCTCCCTCTTCCCGTTGGAGAAGAGGGAGGCATAGGCCCGGTTCGATTGCCAGATATTACCGCTTGCCCGGCTCGTACGGCGCGCCAAGCGCAGACGGCGAATTGCTCTTGCCGGCCGTGAAGATCAGCACGAGAAGCGTCAGCACGTACGGCAGCATATAGAACACTTCCGTCGGTACCGCGTTGGCGAAGGAGTACAGCTGAACCTGATCGCGCAGCGCCTGCGCGAGGCCGAAGAACAAAGCCGCGCACGTCGCGCCGACCGGATTCCAGCGGCCGAAGATAACCGCCGCCAGCGCGATATACCCCTGGCCGGAGATCGTGTTGGACGCGAAGCTGCTGTTCGCCGTCAGCGCAATCGTCGCTCCGCCGAGCGCGGCAATCGATCCGCCGACCATAACGGCCCAGCCGCGCAGCCGGTTGACCTTCACCCCGGCCGTGTCCGCCGCTCCCGGGTGCTCGCCGACCGCCCGCAGCCGCAGGCCGAGCGGCGTCTTGAACATCACGTAATAGACGATGATGACGAGCAGCAGCGCGATATACGTCGTCGGGTAAGACTGGAAGAACGCTCTGCCGACGAACGGAAGATCGCTCAGCCAAGGAATGTGAATCCGGTGGAACACATTGCTGATGACCGGGGTCTCGGCCGCTCCGTCGAAGATGAGCTTCACCAGGAAGAAGGTGGAGCTGGCGGCGAGCATATTGACCACGATACCGCTTATGACCTGATTCGCCTTGAAGCGAACCGAGGCAATGACATGAATGCCCGAGAAGATAACGGTAAAGATAAGCGCGGCCAGACAGCCCAGCCATGGAGAAGCCGCGCCTAGTCCCGCCTGTTCGGCATAATAAGCCACAACTGCGGAGGAAAACGCGCCTGACACCATAAAGCCTTCCAATCCGAGGTTGATAACCCCCGAACGCTCCGCAATGAGTCCGCCCAGCGCGGCGAAGACGAGTGCTGTTGCAAATACGAGAGTCCCGTTGATTAAAGATCCGAGTAATTCCATCTGTTATCCCTCCCGCTTCGCCTTTTTGGAACGTGAAAACCGTGTCAACAACCAACGGATAATGCCCGGTGCCGCGGCGAAGAAGATGATGATGCTGATAACCATCTTAATGACCTCGCCGGGAACGTTCGCTCCGAAGCTCATGCCCTGCGCTCCGTACATGAGCGCCCCGAACAGCGCGGCGGCCAGCAGGACGCCCAGCGCGCCGTTCATGCCAAGCAGCGCGACGGCGATGCCGTCGAAGCCGATGCCGGACGTGACGGAGGAGATGGCCATATATTTGAAGACGCCCAGTACTTCCAGCGTACCGATCATGCCGCCAAGCATCCCCGAGAGGAAGAACGTGCGGGTAATGACCTTGGACACGTTCATGCCGGCATATTCCGCCGCATGTCTGTTATTCCCTACGGCGCGGGTCTCATACCCCCACTTCGTCCGGTTCATATACAGGTGATACCCGATAATGGCGATGATGACGATGAAGAATCCCCAATGGACGCGGGCCCCGCTCATCAAATCGCTCAGCCATCCGATCTGGATGCTGGCCGATTCCTGAATGTTCTGTGAACGGGATGTCCCCGACTCGGCCATGAACGCCTTGATGACCATATGGCTGATATAGAGCGCGGTCCAGTTCAGCATAATGCAGGAGATAACCTCGTTGATGCCCCGCTTCGTCTTGAGCAGACCGACAAGCGCCCCCCACAGACCGCCCAGAATCGTGCCCGCGATAATGGCCACGATGCCGTGCAGAATCGGCGGCAGCGATATCATATTGCCCACGATAAGCGCTCCGAGCGATCCCATTACGATCTGGCCGTCCACCCCAATGTTGAACATGCCCGCGCGGAACGCAAGCGCAACGGCCAACCCGGCGAAAATAAGCGGCACGATCGCTCGCAGCGTCTCTCCCATGTCATAGGCGGAGCCGAAGATTTTCTCCACCAGAGACTGATAAGCCAGCAGCGGATCGTAGCCTCCGGCAAGCATAACGAGAGCGCCAATCATAATACCGAGGATGATGGCCACGAGAGAGATGATAACCGATTCTTTGGCTAGCATCGATTTAAGCTTGTTCATGACGTTCCCCCCCTTGATGCTTGCCGGCCATCATGAGACCCAGCTCCTGGTCTGTCGTTGTCTCCGGCGTCGTCTCCCCGACAATGCGCCCGTCGAACATGACGAGAATGCGGTCGGCCACATTCAAAATCTCTTCCAGCTCGAACGAGACGAGCAGTACGGCCTTGCCTGCGTCGCGCTGGGCGATTAATTGCTTATGCACGAATTCGATCGCGCCGACGTCCAGCCCCCGCGTCGGCTGGGCGGCGACGAGCAGCTTCGGATCTTTGTCGATCTCGCGCGCGATAATGATCTTCTGCTGGTTCCCGCCGGACATCGCCCGCACCTGCGTATGGATGCTTGGCGTCCGGATATCGAACTGCTCGACATACCGCTCCGCCACCTGCTTAACCGCCTGCTGATCCATGAAGCCTTTGCGTGTGAACTTCGGGCTGTCGTAGGATTTGAGCACGGAGTTCTCGCTGACGTCGAAGTCAAGCACCAGTCCATGCTTGTGACGATCCTGAGGGATATAGGAAATACCCTTGTCCGAAGCGGCCCGCGGCGACGCATCCGTCACATCCTGTCCCGCCAGCCGAATCTGTCCGCCCGCGGTCCGGCGCATGCCGGTGATCGCCTCGATGAGTTCATTCTGACCGTTGCCGTCAACGCCGGCGATGCCGACAATCTCTCCGGCGCGCACGCGGAAGCTGACGCCGTCCACGGCATGCTGCCCGTGCTCATCCTTCACGATCAGGTTCTGGACCTCAAGCATGACATCCTGCGGCGTTGCCGCTGCCTTGTCCGTCTTGAATTCGACATGCTTGCCGACCATCTTCTCGGCCAACATCTCCGGATCGGTCTCGGACACGAGGACGGTGCCGATGACTTTGCCCCGGCGGATGATCGTGCAGCGGTCAGCGACCTCCATAATTTCCTTCAGCTTGTGCGTGATGAGCAGAATCGACTTGCCTTCCGCAGCCAGCCGCTTCATGATGTGCAGCAGCTCCTCGATCTCCTGCGGCGTCAGCACCGCGGTCGGCTCGTCGAAAATAATAATCTCGGCGCCGCGATACAGCGTTTTCATAATTTCGACGCGCTGCTGCATGCCGACGGAGATCGACTCGATGACCGCCTCCGGCTTCACATTCAGCCCGTACTGCTCGGACAACTGCCGTATTTTCGCTGCAGCGCCTTTCAAATCCATCTTTATGCCTCGCGTCGGCTCCATGCCGAGCACGATATTTTCCGTAACCGTAAAGGGGTGAACAAGCTTGAAGTGCTGATGCACCATGCCGATGCCGCATTCAATCGCCTTGTTCGGGCCGTCCATCACAATCGGCCGGCCGTTCAGCTCAATACTGCCTTCATCAGGCTGATATAATCCGAATACGATATTCATCAATGTCGATTTGCCGGCGCCGTTTTCGCCGAGAAGCGCGTGAATTTCGCCTTTTTTCAACTGCAGGCTGATTTGATCGTTTGCTACTATGCCGGGAAAGCGCTTTGTAATTCCTTTCAGCTCCAGTACGATATCTCCCTTGTGCATATGGCGTTCCCCTCCGTAACACATCTCCCCGCCGGTCAAGCGGGCGGGGAGACGGTATGGTGAAATTAAGTCGTCGGCACTTCAATCTCGCCGTTCATAATCTTTGCACGGTATTCTTCGACTTTATCCAATATGTCCTTCGGCACGTTTTTGTCGGAAGTCGGCGCAATATCGACGCCTTTTTCCTTCAGACCCATCGAGGTCACCTTTCCGCCAGGGAAGTTGCCGTCCGCCAATGCCTTGGAAATCGTGTAGACCGCTTCGTCGACCTTCTTAATCATCGAGGTCAGCGTGACATCATCGCCGAACTCAAGCGACTGGTCTTTGTCGACGCCGATAACCCACACGCGGTCGCCGCGCTTCACGCGCTCTTTCGCTTCATTGAACACGCCGTTCCCCGTCAAGCCCGATGCGTGGAAAATAATATCGACGCCATCGTCATAGAGCGTGGAAGCGGCCGATTTTCCCATATCGACGCGGGTGAACTGTCCCGTGTAAATCGCTTTGAAGGAAGCATCCGGATTCACGGCCTTGACGCCTTCGCGGAAGCCGGCTTCGAAGCGCTTGATGACCGGAATTTCCATGCCGCCGACGAATCCGATTTTATTCGATTTCGTCATCGAGCCGGCGATAACGCCGACCAGGAACGCGCCTTCGTTTTCTTTGAAGGAGACGGAAGCGACGTTCGGCACGATGATGTCCGAATCGACGATACCCAGCTTCGAGTCCGGATTTTCCTGCGCAATCTTCGTTACCGCCTTGTCGAGCGTGGCAGCAGTCGCCCAAGTCAGGTCATAGCCGCCCTTGACGAATTGATTCAGGTTTGGCTCCACTTCGCCGTCGTTTTTCGGTTCCAAATATTTGACTTCATAGCCAAGATCGTCGCGCAGCTTCTGCAGTCCTTCCCATGCGCTCTGGTTGAACGATTTGTCGTTCACGCTGCCCATATCGGTAACCATCCCGACCTTGAGCTTCTTCCCGCCGCCTTCAGCGCCTTCGCCGCCGCCGGCGTTCGTGCCCCCGGATTTGTTGCCGCAGCCGGCCAGAGCGAAGGTGAACAATAGCATCGCTGATAAGACCAACAACATCGATTTTTTCATGACGAGTTCCCCCTTGAGATTAATGAATCCTTCTTCGTCTTGCATCTATCTGAAGCGAGCACGTCAGCGGGCCGTCAACAGCGATAAAAAGCTGGTCCCGTGACCTGTTCCCGTGACGCCGAAGTTTTCGGCCAGCGTGGCGGCCAAGTCGGCAAAGGTCGAGCGCACTCCGATGGAAGCGGTCTTGCCCGCAAACGCCGGATTGTAGATGAGAATCGGCACATACTCGCGCGTATGATCCGTCCCGGCATGAATCGGGTCATTCCCGTGATCGGCCGTAATGATGAGCAGGTCTTTCTCGCCGACCCGTTCCATCATCTTCGGCAGGGCCCGATCGAACTCTTCCAGGCAGCGGGCATAGCCCTCCGGATCGCGGCGGTGGCCGTACAGGGAATCAAAATCAACCAGATTGGTAAAGATGAGCCCTTTGCCGGCGTCCCCTAACCGCTCGATCGTCGTCTCAATCCCGTGCGAATTGCTCTTGGTAGGATAGGAATGATTGATTCCGCTTCCCGAGAAGATGTCGTTGATTTTCCCCACCGATACCACATCATACCCGCTCTCGGAGATGGAATTCAGCACCGTCTTCGCCGGCGGAGCAAGCGCGTAATCATGACGATTGGCGGTCCGCTTGAAGTTGCCCGGCTCGCCGACGTACGGCCGCGCGATCACACGTCCGACAGCATACGGCGCGGTCAGCGTCATCTCCCGCGCAATTTTGCAGGCCGCATACAGCTCATCCAGCGGAATGATATCCTCATGCGCCGCAATCTGGAAGACGCTGTCCGCGGACGTGTATACGATCCAGGCGCCGGTGCGCATCTGCTCTTCGCCGTACTCATTCAGCACATCCGTGCCGGAAGCCGGCCGGTTGCAGAGCACCTTGCGTCCCGTCTTCTCTTCGAAAGCCTTAATGAGGGGCTCCGGAAATCCTTCAGGGTAGACCTCGAACGGAATGTCGACATGCAGGCCCATCAGCTCCCAATGGCCCGTCATCGTATCTTTGCCGACGGAAGTCTCCGCCATTTTGCCGTAAAAGGCCAGCGGAGATGCGGCCGGAGGAATATGCGGCAGATCCGCGATATTCCCAAGACCGAGCGCCTGCAGATTAGGCAGCTGAATCGTCGGTACGCGCTCCGCGATATGGCCGAGCGTATGAGAGCCGGCATCGCCGAAGCGTTCCGCATCCGGAAGCTCCCCGATTCCTACGCTATCCATGACGACCACACATACTCGTTCAAACATGTTTACCACTCCTCTTCTGTTCTCCAAGTTGTCTAATCGGACACTGCCGCCGGCACTTGGTTCTCCGGCGAATGTCATGTAATATATAGATGTATAAATGTAATTATGGTTTTTGGACAGGCAATATATCCATATTCCTGCCGAGAAAGGAGAATCCATGCTCAGCAGTTTGCAGCACGTTTTTTTATTACAGGATTTATCTCAGGAGGATTGCGACCAGATCCTTCCCTTGGTCAAAACCCGAACCTACAAAAAGAACCAGATACTCATCCATGAGGATGATGATAGTTCCGATATATATATTCTGCGGGAGGGACTCGTAAAAGTATATCGCCTTTATCACGACAAGGAAATTATTTTGAACTTCCAGTTCCCCGGAGATATCATCGGCGAGATGGAGACGATTGCCACCTACCCTCGGCGCGTCGCGACCGTAGAAACGATGGAAACCTCCCATTTCTGGATTATGAACCGTTCCGATTTCATCTCGATCATGGAAAGACACCCGTCGGTGCTGAAGCGGGCCTATAACCGGCTGCTCGATCACTTGAGCAATATGAACAACAAAGTCCGCTACCTCTCGTATCTTGACGTGCGGCTGAAGCTGGCGAACTTGCTCCTGGACCTGTATTACAATCTGGGCAAGCCAGCTGAATCCGCTTACAAGATCGACTGTAAAGTAACGCATCACCTCTTGGCCAACATGATTGGCGTGACCCGCGAATCGATCTCGAAGGTCATGCGCGAACTGCAGGATGAAGGCGTGCTGATGATGAATCAGAAGTACATTTACATCACCGATCTGGAGAAGCTTCAGTCGATGTGCGATGATATGGACGATTCGCCCGCTTACCGCAAATGGCGTTCGCAAGATATCTCCCAACCGTAAAAATCCATGGTGCCAACTATGCGCCATGCGAGTATGGAACGAATGGCGGCTGCCGACGATAAGGTCGGAGCCGTTTGTCATATCTTGATTATAAATGGCGAAGAAGGCGCATTCAGTTACCGACCCGTCAATAATTTGGTGAAATTGTTCACAGAATATAAGGGCACGCCATTACGGTTTTTGCATCCGCGTTCATGGTATCGTATAAAGACAAGTAACCGTTTTCATATTAACTATAACGGTTCCAAATTCATTTGTGAAGGACAATGGAGGGATTCAGCATGAGTATTCATTTGGAAGCACAAGTTGGAGACATTGCGCCCGTCGTCTTAATGCCTGGCGATCCGCTTCGCGCGAAATACATCGCGGAGACGTTCCTGGAAAACGCCGCTTGCTACAATCAGGTGCGCGGCATGCTCGGCTACACGGGAACCTATAAAGGACATAAAGTATCGATTCAAGGCTCCGGCATGGGGATTCCTTCCTTCTCCATATATGCGACGGAACTGATTAAAGATTATGGCTGCAAAACCATCATCCGCATCGGGACATGCGGCGCGATTCAAGAAGACGTGAAGCTGCGCGACGTGCTGCTGGCGCAAGCGGTATGCACCGACTCTTCCATCAACAAGCATTACTTCCCGGATGCCGAGTTCGCCCCGATCGCGACATTCGATCTGCTTCGCACCGCCTATGAGATCGGCCAGGAAAAAGGGCTTCATCTCCGGGTAGGGAACATCTTCTCCTCGGATCATTTCTATGCCGACAATGTAGAGATGCAGACGAAGATGGGCAAATACGGAGTTCTCGCTGTCGAAATGGAGACGGCCGCGCTTTATATTTTGGCGGCCAAGTACGGCATTGACGCCTTGGCGATGTTCACCGTCAGCGATCACATTCTGACCGGAGAGCAGACGACGGCCCAAGAGCGGCAGACCACGTTCAACGACATGATCGAAGTCGCGCTGGAGACGGCGATTCGCGGTAAATAAGACAAACGTACAGACAGGAAAGAAGGGGCAGCCTGCGGTCCATGCCAAGACCGGGCTGCCCCTTTTCTTCATGCTCATTCACTTCATCCGCACGATTTTGCTGCTCAGCCGTTCCTCCCAACGCCGCATCTTCTCCTGCTTGATGCGCTTCAGCTCCTGCTCGGTCTCTTCATCCACGCCCAGAAGGCGGTGCAGATGGGCGGCAATGATAAGCAGGGCGAACGCGCACCAGACGATGCCGAACCAGAAGGACGGCGTCCACCCCGCCTTGAAAGACAGCGTCGGCAGGACGATCACGAGCATGACAAGGGCAGCTCCTATCGACAGGACATGCTTCCATATCTTACGCTTCGAAGAACGGAAATAAGACATTCGGTTCATCATGGCAATCGCTCCTTCATCGTCAACGATGTCAGCCAGGGGCGCCATCGTTCTGTTCTCCTATAGCTTGGCTATAGTAGAGCGTATGCCGCATCAATAGATAACATGCCAGATCGTTCAAGCCGCAGCACTTGCGCAACTGCCTGCCGTGCCGGGCTCGCGCGGGACGCGGGCCGGATTAGCCGTACAGATGGCCGAGCGCATCGGACACGATCTTGTTCACATCCTGAATCACGACCGCGAGCCGCCGTTCCGCTTCGAACAGCTTCGCGATCTCGGTATTCATGCTGATCACTTCATACAGCTTCTCCATTTTGTCAAGCTCCGACTGTTCCGGCATCTCGCCGGTCATCATCTTCTGCTGCATCTCCATCTGGCGCAGGCGGAAATCATCCAGCATCCGCTTGCTGTCCGCGTCGGCCTCAATCGCCTGCATCGCCGTCTCGACGGCCTTCGCCTCTTCCGACTGCTGCAAGGCGCGCGCCAGTTCATGGGCTTGATCGTATACACTCATCATTTCTCATCCTTTCCGTTCTTCCTCGTTAGTCAGCATACCATACGGGAGCGGCCGCTGTCGCGGGCGCTACGAGCCGACCGCAAGCAGAATCAGCGACTGGATCAAGCCGATAATCCCCCCAAGCAGCGCCCCGAGCCATGTGATGGCGCGGAACTCCTTGCCCGATACGCTCAAAATAATCGTCTCCAGCCGCTCGATCGGGAATTGCTCCACCTGCGAACGAACCACATCCTCCAAGCGGGCGGCGCGCATCACTTTGTCCAGATTGCGATCCAGCAGCCCAATCGCGCAATCGACGAGCCGCGGCACATAAGGCTGCCACGTCTCCCGGCTCTCCTCCAGCCAGCGGCTCGGCCTCGCGTCCCCCCAGCGCTCCAGGCGGCGGCTCCACTGCAGCCATGACTTCGCGAGGCCGGCAATCAGGACGGCAGGCTCGGAACCATCGCCCGACCAGGCGCGCAGCAGATCGGCCGGCGGCTGGCTCAGCCATTCCTCCAGCTTCCGCTCCAGCATTCGGGTCACGGTCTCATGGACCTTGTCGGAGCGGAGCTGCTCCGCCAGCAGGGGCGTAATCCGCGTCACCAGCTTGTCTTCATCGACGAAGATAGCCGCCATCACCCCCATGAAGCCTTTCGACCGGTCGACGAACTCCTTCGCCATCCGAAGCAGCATACGCTGCCCGCTGGACGACAGCAGCTCCCGTTCAATCGACAGCAGGATGGCGGAAGCGGCCTTGCCTGCCAGCTGGTTCAGGGTCTCCTCCTGCCCTTCCGGCAGGAACTCGGACAGCGGGCGCTCTTCCCAGCCGCTGCCCGCCAAGCCGCGCCGGATTCCCGACTCGGTCAGCTTGTCGAGCCGCTCCCCCCACGCCTCGCACAGCTCAGGCCAGCTTCGGCCGGGGAAGCCGATCGAGATCCATTCGCGCAGCGTGCGCTCATCCGCCAGCAGCCGGTCGGCGAAGCCCGTCAAGCCGGCCGCCGCCCGCTCCCGTACCTCCGGCTGGCGGAGCATCGCCCGCAGCCCGTCACTGGTCACCAAATATTCCGATACAACTTCCCCCAGCGATACCGCAATATCCGCCTTCCGCTTCGGAATGAGACCGGGCGTGAAGGGCACTCTCCGCCCGAACAGATGAATCGGCTGCCGCGGATGGAACAGCATCTTGATCGCAAAGTGATTCGTAATGCCGCCGACGAACGCGGCCACAATGACGCTAAATAGAATAAATAACCAATTGGGCACGCCGAATGCCTCCTTTCCTGATGTAGGTCAATCACCAAGGGAAATATGTCCTCATATGATGAAATTACGTATGCGGTTCACCTGTATATATATCGACCCCAGCCCGGTGCATACCGTGATTCATCATGCAAGTCGTCGTTGGAAGGAGAACCAACATGTTGAAATCAAAAGTGAGGCTCCACGTTGTGAGCGCCGGCATCTTGCGGGAAGACATGATCATGTTGGGCGACAGCTATGTCAAACAATGGAAAATTCCCGTAAACCATCCGATTACGATCCGCTTCGGTTCCTTCAGACAGAGCGTGACCGTATCCTCCGTTCCCAAATCTGACGGGCTCCGGATCAGTCACGCGCTTGCCCGCAATATGGGACTGTCGAACGGCGTTCCTCTGCGGTTAACGTATGCCCAACAGACGTTGAAAATCGGGCCGCTCATCGGCGTCCTGATCAGCCGGGATTATCCCGCCGTTCCGGATCGGCCGTTCGGCACGATTACCGCCTTCTGCCGGGAGATGGTCGATGCCTGCCATTCCCAAGGAGCCGTTGCCTGCTTCTTCACGCCGGAACATGTGAAGGACTCTCAACGGATACAGGCATGGGTGTATACCAAAGGATGCTGGCAGCTTACCAGCATGCCGATCCCGGATGTCGTGAACAATCGCTTGACGTCGCGATCTCTGGAGAACAAACCTAGCGTACAGCATTTCATGAAAGAAGTAAAATCGCGTTACCAGTCCCATGTGTTCAATGAAAAGTTTCTGGATAAGACCGAGGTGTTCGACGCGTTAAAGTCCAGTTCGGAGTTGACCCGCTACTTGCCGGAATCGCATCTGCTGCGCAGCTACTCTACCCTCAAGACGATGAGCGGACGCTATCAGACCCTCTTCCTGAAGCCGGCCCGGGGAAGCCTCGGCAAAGGCATCATCTGCATCAACCGTACCTCGGATAACGGGTTTCAAGCCCTTTATTCCAATATTAGCGGCACCAAGCGCCAGAACTTCAGCAGCTTAACCAAGCTGTTTTCTACCCTGTCCGGGAAGCTGAAGACGAACCGCTACCAGATTCAACAAGGCTTGAATCTGATCGATTATGCCAAGCGTCCAATCGATTTCCGGGCCCTCGTTCAGAAAAACATACACGGCCGCTGGAGCATCACGTCTATCGTCGCCCGAACCGCGAGCACACAGCATTTCGTGTCGAATGTGGCGCGGGGCGGAACGCTCAGCACCGTCAAGGAAGCCGTCGGCCGATCGAATCTGCCCTCCGGGGCGAAGAACGATATCGTGGGCAAGCTGCAGCGGGCGGCGCTTGATATCGCGAAGGGGATCGATACGCATATTCCCGCTCACTTCGGTGAATTGGGAATTGACCTGGCTATCGACACGTCAGGGAAAGTGTGGCTGCTTGAAGTCAACTCCAAGCCTTCCAAAAATGACAATACTCCACTGAACGTCAACCGAGTCCGTCCCTCCGTCCGCAAAACAGTGGAATATGCCCGGTATTTATCCGGATTTTGAGGAGGTGACAGCGAAATGATGAAGAAGCGAACCGAGCAGCCCGTCATCGGCGTTCTGCAGAATGAATCGACCGGAACGCCTCCCTTCACCGAGCCTCAATATTGCCGGAGGCTGTGTCAAGCCGGACGCAAACACGGCGTCCGGGTCATCGTGTTCTCGCCCGAATGGGCCGATCTTGCTTCCGGCACTGTGAACGGCTATGTCTATGGCGACCACCGCTGGGAGCCCTGCACTGCCGCATTGCCTCCCCTGGTGTACAACCGGTGCGTATTCTCAGGCGGAAGCGCCGGGGCCAGAACGTCAGCCGCCCTCGCCAAGCTGCTCCGGAGCAGACGCACCGCTCCGTTGGGGGTAGGCTTGCGGGGCAAGTGGGACATCTACCGCTCCTTATCCGCCGAGTCCGGCCTGAGCGCGATTCTTCCTCCCACTCACCTGTACCAAAGCAAGCGCAGCCTCGCTGCGGCGCTGTCCCGTTACGGCGGAAGCCTGTTCCTGAAGCCCCATGCCGGGTCCCAAGGGAAGTCTGCGCTCCGGGTTCAGCATCACCGGAAGGCACAGCGCGAAGCCGGAAGCGACGCCCCCGTGCTGCAAATCGCAGGACGCGATCAGCGCAACCGCCCGCTAACGAAGCAATTTGAAGATGCCGAGGATGGATTCGACTGGATTGCCAGCTTTATCGGCAGACGAACCTTTGTGATGCAGCCCTGCTTGTCCCTGCTGACGCAGGCGGGCGAGCCATTCGACATTCGTGTGCTGATGCAAAAAAATGACCGGGGCCGCTGGGCGATGACCGGCATGGCCGCACGCATCGGCACCCCTGACAGCATTACTTCCAATCTCCATGGAGGCGGGCGGGCCGTGTCTGTCCTTCCATTTTTGAAGCGCGAATACGACCCGGAGCGTGCCGAGCAGCTCATGGAGCAGCTGCAAGCCTATAGCGAGCGCATTCCCCCTCTACTTGAAGCGCGACACGGGCGTCTGATGGAGGTCGGTCTGGATTACGGCATTGATCGGGAAGCCCGCATGTGGCTGCTGGAGGTCAATTCGAAGCCGGGCAGGACGGTTTTCCGTCAGACAGGCGAGCGGGAAGCCGCTGTGAAATCCGTGGAAAATCCCATCTTGTATGCGCGCTATGTATTGGGTCGACATCTTAGGAGGGTAAGTCCATGAGTTTGACGGTATGCAACGTCCACTTAACACCTAAATCCGAAAAAACAGTGTATCTCTCCAGCACCTTAATGAGGCAATTGAAGCTAACCGGCAAAAAATCTGTCCGGCTTCGATTGGGCAAGGCGTCAATCCCCGCTACGGTGAAGCCGGTGAAGCGTCCAGGCAACCATGTCATTATACCGGCCGGCCTTCGTTCCTTTGTCCGTGTGCCCAAATCCGGCATGGTCTATTTGCGCAACGATCAGGAAGGCGATCTGCAATTGGGGCCGCTCATCGGCGTCTTATCGGATTCCGCGCTGCGCACGCAGTCGCATCCATTTGGCAGCCGAACCTCGTTCATTAAGCAGATTTTGCGAACCGGCAATAAGAAAGCCTTCGTCTTTGCCTTCACTCCGCGCGATATCAATTGGCAGAACGAGACCGTCTACGCCTACTTCCTATCGGAATCCGGAAGTTGGATCCGGCGAACCGTACCGCTCCCGGATGTCGTATATAACCGGCTGCCGAGCCGGAGGGCAGAGACCACGTCCTCGATCCAGCAGCTGCGGGAACGGTTCGTTCGCCGGAATATCCCTTTTTTCAATTGGAGCTTCTTCAAAAAATCCGATATTTACGAGTTGCTGGAAAACGATCTGGAAGCGAATCTCCACGTGCCGGAATCGGTGATGAACCCGACGCCGGATACGATTCGCGACATGCTGGAACGCCATCACTTCGTCTACTACAAGCCGACTTCGGGAAGTCTCGGCATCGGCATCTACCGGCTCACCTTCCTGCCGAAAAAAGGCTATTTCGTACGCTACACCGTAAACGGCAAAAACACGCTGCTCCGCTTCAAGAATTTCTCCAGCCTCATCCGCATGCTGCAAGGAAGGCACGGCCGTTCGCTGCGCAATTATGTCGTGCAGCAGGGCGTCCGGCTCATCGAGATCGACGGCTGTCCGATCGACTTCCGCTTCCATATGCACAAAAACGGGGAGAATGACTGGACGGTTGTCGGAATCGGCGCCAAAAAAGCAGGCAAAGGCAGCGTGACCACCCACGTGAAAAATGGCGGACAACTGATGACGCCGGAGCATGCTCTCCAGCGGATGTTCGGTGACAGAGCCGACGAAGTGCTTGTCAAAATGAAAATGGTAGCGGTCGATCTGGCCAAGGCCATTGAACGGAACTATCCTCATCTGCTCGGCGAGCTCGGCTTCGACCTCGGCATTGACAAAGATGAGCATGTATGGATGTTCGAGGCCAATGCCAAGCCTGGACGCTCGATTTTCAAGCATCCATCCTTGCGCATAGAAGGACAGTCCTCGATTGAACATATCCTGGATCACTGTCTGTTCCTTAGCAAATTCCGCAGGAGGGATCCGATGTGAGTGGCATAGGGCAAGATCATCTGCCGATCGTCGCCATTCTGACGATCGAGGATGCCAAGGAGAAATTCCGGGGCAATCGCGACAACTTCCTGGATATTTTGCGCACGGGCAAGGATCTCGGCTTTACCGTATATATCGTGACCGTGAAGGATCTGAAGCTCGGCGCCAAGCGAATCGCGGGCTACACTTACAACGAAGATAAACAGACCTGGGAACAAGAATGGTTCCCGCCTCCCCGCATCGTCTACAACCGCATACCGCTCCGGGAGGATGAGAATCAGCCTGCCGTCCGCCGCAAGATCGAGGAGATTTTGGAGCATCCGGGGATTCGCCTGTACAATCCTTACTTTTTCAACAAATGGCAATTGTTCGAATGGTTGAAAAAATCGAGGGCCACCCGGCCCTTCATTCCCGCCACGCGGCGGCTGCGCACCGCTGTCGCTCTGGCCAAAATGCTGAACAAACATCCCTATCTGTTCCTGAAGCCGGAGACGGGAAAAGCGGGCATGGGCATTATGACGCTGCGCGTCAACCATACGAAGGCGATGAAGTTCCGCCTCAAGACCCAGGACAGAAGACGAAGCGCCCTGTTCAAGTGCGCCACGATCTCGAAGCTGTGGGGCCGGATACGCAAGCAGGCCGGTACCCATAATTATATCGTCCAGCAAGGGATTACGCTGGCTACGGTGAACCGGCGGCCGTTTGATTTGCGGGTTCTGGTGCAGAAGAACAGCAAAGGCCAGTGGGATATTACCGGTGTCGGCGCGCGCGTCGCCGGCTCTTCCAGCATAACGACCCATGTTCCCCGCGGCGGAAGCATCGATGATCCCGAGAAGCTGCTGAGCGCGAATTTCGGCGTCGAACAAGCGCGGAGAACGATGGCCCGCACCAAAAACGCGGCTATCATCATCGCCCGGCAGATCGAACGCGGCTCCGGGCATACGCTTGGCGAGATGTCGATGGATTTGGGCGTGGATACGAACGGCAGCATCTGGTTCTTCGAAGCCAATGCGAAGCCGATGAAATTCGATGAGCCCCATATTCGGAGACGCTCGCTGGAACGTATTTTCCAGTATTCGGCTTATTTATCCCGAACCAGCGGATAACGTCAAAGAAGGTGAAGACGCTTGGATAAACCCGTTCTTGGCATTTTGACGCTTTATTTAAATGAGCAAAAGCACTTGGAAGAACGGCATATTTATCAGAAGATGATCGTGGCAGGGAAAAAGCTGGGGTTGACGGTCTTCGTGTTCACCCCGCAGGATGTCGATGAACAGCACAAGCGAATCAACGGGATGTGGTACCACCCGGAGAGCAAGCGCTGGATACGCAAATGGACCCGCTTCCCGACCATGATCTTCGATCGGTGCCGCATTCAGAAGAGCTACCGATTCGAGCAGTTGAAGCGGTTCCGCAGCAAATACCCGAAGCTGCTGTATCTGAACCGTCCGCTCCGCAATAAATGGACGATCTACCAGGTGCTCTCCACAGTCCCATCCCTTAAGAAATATCTTCCCGACACAAGACTGTATTCGGGGATACAGGATGTGCAGCGCATGCTGAAGGAGCGGCCGCTGCTCTACCTGAAGCCGGTTAACGGCACGGGAGGGCGCGGCATTCTTCGCATCCAGCGCATTCGCTCCTCGGACGGCGTGGTCTATGTCGAGGGAAGAGATCATCAGCGGCAGGTCATCCGGCCGCAAAAAATGACCTACTCCCAACTGGCTTCACGGCTAAGCTCCTGGAAAGCGAACGACCGCTATCTCATCCAGCAAGGCATCGCGCTCAAGCTGCCGAGCGGCCGCGTACATGATTACCGGATGCTCGTTCAGAAAAACGGCTCCGGCGTCTGGTCGGTTACCGGCTGCGCCGGACGCGTCGGACCGGTCAACAGCATCACCTCGAATCTTCACGGGGGAGGCCAGGCTGTGCGAATGGAGGAGCTGCTGTCGCAATGGATAGGCGACAAGACGCGCATCCTGCACATCCGCAGGGAAGCCGAAGCCCTCAGCCTTGAGGTGGCCGCCTTCCTCGAGAAGCGATATGATGCCCTGTGCGAGCTGGCGCTCGATCTCGCCATCGACCAGAAAGGGCGCATTTGGCTGCTGGAGGTCAATCCGAAGCCGGCGCGCGAAGTGTTCCACCGCATCGGCGACAAGGAGACGTACCGCAAGTCAATCATCCGCCCGCTCGAATATGCATCCTGGCTGTATCGCAAAAAGGCGGGCATCAAGCTGCCGGATTCCGGCAAAGCCACACAGCCTCAGGAAGAGAACAAGCCGGCAGAGAGCAATCCGGCTGATAAGAAGGACGCTTGAATTCGGGAGCGTCCATCACATACGACAGGCGCAGACTCGGAGAGCTGCGCCTGTGGCGGTTAAGAAGCTGTAGAGCGGTATAAGTCCAACAACTCCTCGAATTGGCGGATGATGACATCTGAACCCTGGAGCTCCTGCTCCTGTCCAAAGCCGGCATATTGGCAGCCGATGACGGACAGCCCGTTCTCCTTCCCCGCTTCCACGTCAGAGGAGCGGTCCCCGACCATCCAGGCCGAGTCGATGCCGTGCTCCGCCTTCAGGAGCCGCACCAGTTCCACCTTGGTCGCGGTGCCTCTTCCGCCCGCGCTGTACAAGCCGGCGAACAGCTCGTCCAGGCCGAAGGTCTTCACGATCGCCTGTATATATTCCTCCAGCCCGTTGCTTGCGACGAACAGCTTCACACCTTCGCGCCGCAGCTCGGCCAAGGTCTCCTTCACCTGCGGATACAGCTCCGCGAAGCCTTCGTTCAATCCGGACAGCTCGTATTGCAGCAGGAGCTCGTCCGCGCGGCGGTGCGCCTCCGGGCTTCCTTCCGGCATAACCCGCTTCCAGATATCCGCCAGCAGCATGCCAAGCGATCCGAGCATCAAATCTTCCGGCGGCGTCGGTCCCTCGTGAAGCTTCTCGCTCCGCAATGTATCGAATACGCGATGGTATGCCGTTATCAACAGCGATTCCGTGCGGAACAACGTTCCGTCCATATCGAAGATCATCGCTTCCGGCCGCGGCAGCCGGTCTGCCCGCACTATGTCCATACTCACAGCAAGTCCCTCCATTTGTCGTCATAAAATAAACGGTCAGTGAACCCACTATACCATACACGGCGGCAGAACTGGAGCGTTTTCCCTTATTCTTCTCTTTAAAATTATGTAACGGCTGCTGCCCGTTCACTTGTGGTACGGCTTCATTTCGGATAACATCATAGTACAGCATGTTACACGGAGGCGAACCGATTTGGAACAAGTGATTATTATAGGCGCCGGACCTTGCGGGCTATCGGCCGCGATTGAATTGCAGCGCAGCGGGTGGGATCCGCTCATCATCGAGAAACAGTGCATCGTTCACTCCATCTACCGTTATCCGACCCATCTCCAATTCTTCAGCACGCCGGAGCTGCTGGAAATCGGCGGCATCCCGTTCGCGACACCGAATGAGAAGCCATACCGTCACGAAGCGCTTGTCTATTACCGCAGAGTATCGGAGCAGTACGGGCTCCGCATTCGCTCCTATGAAGAGGTCAAGGATATCGCCAAGGGGGAAGACGGCATCTTCACGCTGCATACGGAGACCCGCAGCGGGGAAGCGCTCGCCTACCGCAGCCGGCATGTCGTCATTGCGACCGGCTACTTCGATTATCCGAACCTCCTGGGCATCCCGGGCGAGGATCTTCCGCATGTCACCCATTATTTCCAGGAGGCGCATCCATACGCCGGCATGAAGGCGGTCATCATCGGCGGCAGCAATTCCGCCGTCGATGCCGCGCTTGAATGCGAGCGGGTGGGCGCCCAGGTAACCATCGTCTATCGCGGAACGGAGATCTCCGGCAATATCAAGCCGTGGGTCCGCCCGATTCTCGAGAGCAAGCTCGCCAAGGAACGAATCCATATTCGCTACGATTCTCGCGTCGTCCATATTGCCCAAGATCGGGTACGCATTGAGCGGGGCGACGGCTCGACAGAGGAGCTGAGCACTGACTTCGTGCTTGCCCTGACCGGCTTCCGCCCGGATCGCAAGCTGCTGGAATCGAGCGGCGTCCGCATGCAGGACGATCAGGACAAGCCCGTCTACGATCCGGAGACGATGGAGACGAACGTCCCTGGCCTGTTCGTCGCGGGCGTTATCGCATCGGGCCGCAATGCCAACGAAGTCTTCATCGAGACCGGCCGCTACCATGGCCGGCTGATTGCCGATCATATCGGCCCCAACCCCGGCGCCGCGGAACCCCGCGCGAGCCACTGAGCCGTTCGGCCCCGTATCGGACGGAGTGCCTCGGTCCGCCAACGGACCCGCCTCCGTCCTCTTGGACGGAGCCGGCCCATCGCCCTTTCATGAATACTCGTCCATCTCACTGCACCAGGACCTTTTGGGAATCATGCGGTCGTCGTTGGTCCAGGCATCGTCCGTGAAAGCACACGTGTGGTCTCCATGGGCTAGGCCGCCTTGCAGGCCACGTCCGTGAATCGTGAAGAGACATGTTGCTGTGCCATGCGGCCAGGAACTTTCATCGTCAGGGGAAGCCTAACTTGCCCCTCTTTATCCCAATATCCCCTCCAGTCAGTGTGGCCGTGTGGTCCGGCTCTTTGCGCGATTCCCCCATTGTCTCAGGCTGATGCCTATCATTATTACAATCCAACTGTACTTTTTCGAAATCAAAGACACTCGTACCCGTCACACCTTGTTCCCATTTTCGAGCACGTCCGTAGACTTGACCTGAATCATTGGGAGATTGGTCAAAAAGCAAGGCCAGTCCCATTCCAATGCCCTGAACAGCTCATCCAACTTCCTGACTGACGGGGAGAGCAGCTATAAAGAAGCCAACACCCATACCCCTTCCCTGAACCGACCGCATCCAGCTTCCCGATCGACTGAGAATTTGGTATTATGCGAGATCATGCTCTCTCAAATAAAAAAAGCGGATTGCCAACTGGCATCCGCCTGATCGAATCGAAATATAATCCAAGCTGCGGCCTAATCCGCCAAGGCTGGCATGTGGGCCGTTCTCGCCTTGAAGTCGACGCCCTTGTAATACATGTCTGCGACGAGCAGGTTCGGTCCGCAGCAGGCGGCCGCCGGGCAATGGCAGTCGACTGTGCGGGAGAGCGGGTGGTCCTGCAGCCAGGAGTTGAAAATATCATCCAACCGGCTCTCGTAAATGCTGCCGAAGGCCGGGATGTCCGCGAAGTCGGTCACGAAGACATCGCCGCTGAACAGGTTGACATTCAAGCGGTTGCGCCCGTCGGGATCGTTCCGGAGCGTGACCATCGGCTCGGAGCGGAGGCGCCGAAGGAGCTTCTGGTCTTCTTCGTTTGTATTGCAGGCGAAGAAAGGAAGCGTCCCGAACAGCATCCAGATATCCCGGTGACGGGTATCTAGCAGCCGATGTATCGACTGTCTCAGATCGGAGAGCGGGAGCACCGGAAGATTCTGCGCGAACGAGCTTGGGTACATCGGATGCACCTCATGGCGCCGGCAGCCCATCTCGACGATAAGCTGATGAATCTCGCTCAGCTTGGTGTGGGTGCGGTAGTTGATCATCGATTCGGCGGAAATATACATTCCCGCCTCGCTCAGCCGCTTCGTGTTGTCGATCATCCGCTCGTACAACCGGGATGCGGCCCCGGACTTCACCTCATGGCTTGTATGGGTGAATCCGACGGCATGGAAATCTTCCATGCACGTATAGTTGAACGAAATGTGCATGACGTCCAAATAGGGAGCGACCAGTTCATAGCGGCCGATGTCGAAGGTCAGATTCGAGTTGATCTGTGTCCGTATGCCTCGCTCGCTGGCGTATTTCAAAATCGGAACGATATAGTCGGTTACGGTCTTCAGATGGAACATCGGCTCTCCGCCCGTAATGCTGAGCGTCTCCAGATGCTCGACCTCGTCGAGCCGCTTGAGCATGAGGGAGAGGGGCAGCTTCGGCGGCTCGCTCATCACAAGCGTGTGTCCGACCGCGCAATGCTCGCAGCGCATGTTGCACATCTGCGCCACCGTCATCTCGACGCTGGTCAGGACATGGCGGCCGTACGCCCGCAGCGAGCGGATGGGATCCCAAGGATCGTACGCCGGGCTGATCTGTTGCTTTTCCTTGACTCGTTCCATTGCTAGTTGATTCATGCTACATTCCACCTTATTTTTTCCATTAACCTGTTGTCTTGGATATCCATCTCCACCGCGTGCAAACAAAGACCATCCCCCGCCTGCCGCTCAGCTAGAGGCCAGCGCATGCAACGGGAGCGCATAATCCGGGCGAAGGGGGCCATTCGTCCGGCCCATAAGCGATTAAGCCGCATTCTTCTCCCTGCGCCGGAACCGCTTGGGCGCCCACCAATTGGCCCGCCCCATCAGCTTCATCAGGGAGGGCACGAGGAAGATGCGGATCAGGGTCGCATCAAGCAGAACGGAAGCGGCCAACCCGAGGCCTATTGCTTTCATCATCTCATTATCCGTGAAAATGAAGGCCCCGACGACGACAATCAGAATGAAGGCGGCACTCGTAATGATTCCGCCGGTCTTCATGAGTCCGTCGGCCGTGCTGTGCTCGTTATGTCCCGTACGCTCGTATTCCTCGGCAATCCGCGACAACAGGAAGACTTCATAATCCATCGATATGCCGAATACGACGCAAAATATGATGACCGGCAGCATCGCAACCACCATGCCGGTCGAGGTGACCTGGAACAGATCGGCCAAATATCCGTGCTGGAAAACAAGCACGACGATGCCGAGGCTCGATCCGAGACTCAAAATGTTCATCAGCACCGCCTTCAATGGAAGCAAAACCGAACGGAAGGCGATGAACAATACGAGGTAGGTCACGATGAGGATGAAGACGACGACATAAGGAAGCGCCCCCGTGATGCGCTCGATGATGTCAAGTTGGACCGCCGGTCCGCCGGTTACATATTTGGCGGTCATTCCGCTCTGAAGCTCCCAATTCCGCAGCCTGTGGACGAGATCGCGAACTTCCTGCCCTTCCGTGTCGCCATCGGGAATCACTTGCATGACGATAAGCCGCTCCTTCGCCAGATGGCTGGCCTCCAAATGAGCGCGCAGAGAAGGATTCTTCAACGCCTCCGCCTTCGCCTCCGGGCCTGCGAGCCCGCTCATCAGGCTTGCGTAACTGTCGACGCGCCGCACTCCCTCCATCCGGCTGAGCTCGGCCTGCCAGGCTTCCGCTTGCCGGATCGTCCCCGCCTCCATATAGGGCCGCTCCGTGCGCAGCGCGACGAGGATCGGATTAAGTTCCCGCTTGTCATATGCTTCGTTAAGCAGATCGGAGCCGGCGCGCGACTCGTACTTCGGCGGCAGCATTTCCGCGTCCGGAATGCCGATATTCATGCCGGCCATCGGCAGCGCCAGGCCGCTCAGCAGGACGAACAGGAGGAGGACAACCGTAATCGGCCTCTTCATGACGCTATGCGCGATTCGCCGCCAGAAGACGCTCCCTCCGCCTTCATCCCGGCTTCGGAACCGGGCCGGAATGACCGGAAAGCGATTGATGCGCTCGCCGAATACGCCCAGCAGAGCCAGCAGCAGGGAGTTGCCTACGATGACGGACAACGTCACGACAAGTACGCCGCCCAGACTCAAGGAACGGAACAAAGCCAGATCGATGAATGCCATCGCCACCAGCCCGATCAGCACCGCCACCCCGGAAAAGAAGATCGAGCGCCCCGCCTTCTGGGCGGTCATCGCCACCGCCGCTTCGACCGAGCTCTGCCGCCGCAGCTCTTCCCGGAAGCGGCTGACCATGAACAGCGCATAATCTATCCCGACGGCAAGCCCAAGCATCGTGACGACATTCGGGAGAAAGTTGCTGAGCGAATCCGTCGCGAACGAGATGAAGTAGATAAGACCGAGGGTCGCGGTCACACTAACGACACCGACGATGAGCGGCAGCAAGCCGGCCAGCAGCGTGCCGAAGACGGCAAGCAGGACGACGAGCGCAATCGGCAAGCCAATCAGTTCCGACTTGACAATGTCCCGCTTGCTTGCCACCTGCATATCGTAATAGACAGGGGTCGCTCCGCTGACATAGGTGTCGGCCTGCGGAAGATCCGGGATCCGGCTGCGGATCTCCGGATATTGCTCCAACGCTTCGTTCGTATCGAGATCGAGTATGACATGGACGGCGACGACATCCTGCCGCGCATCCTCCTTCCGCCCTTCCTCCCGAACGCGCACGTCACTCACGTACGGCTCCTGCTTCAGTCCGGAAAACCGCTGTTCTATCTGCCTCAATATGTCTTCCGTCATCAAGGAGGAGCCATCCCGGCTCTCGTAGACGATATCCATGGTCGTCGAAGAGATCCCGACCTCGCTGCGCAGAAGGGACAGCCCCTGGTCCGATTCGCTGCCGGCTGGCGTAAACCCGTTATCCTTGAGCATCGAAGGAACCTGCAGGGCCAACAGAGACATGGCCAAAAAGAATACCGTCCAACCGATCCACACAGCGTGCCGTCGACGGTATACCCATTGTCCCCATGTCCAAAAAAAGCCGCGGCTGTCCGTTTCCCGCACGTTTGTCGCCCCCTGCCCACTCTTATTATAGCTTCATTGTAAGCTTCCCGAGTGGCGGGGTCAATTTTGGACGTGCGAGCCGACGATCGTCACATTCAGCGACCGGGCCAGATCGACCTCGTACGGCACGGCGAGCTCTTCTCCCTCGGGCCCGGTCAAGATTCGCACGATCGGCCGCTGAGGATATTCCGAATGAATGCGGGCTACGACGCCGGTCTCCCCGGTGCTCAGGCGGACGGACATCCCGATGGGATAGACGGCCAGCCGATCGCGGAATACGGCGAGCATCGATGCATCATAGAGCGTATCCGCCCCCGTGTACAGCAATTCCAACGCGACATGGGGCAAGGTAGCTTCCTTATACACCCGATGCGATGTCATCGCGTCATAGGAGTCGGCAATCGCGACCCATTTCGCATACTCATGAATCTCATCGGAACGAATGCCGCGCGGGTACCCGCTTCCGTTCAGACGCTCATGATGCTGGAACGCGCAATGGGCGGACAGCAGCGGAATATTCGGCTCCTCCTTCAGGATGAGGTAGCCGAGCTCGGCATGCCGCTTCATCTCGGCAAATTCCTCATCCGTCAGCTTGCCGGGCTTGTTCAAAATATTCAGATCAATCTGCGTCTTCCCGATGTCATGAAGCAGCGCGCCCATGCTCAATACCCGCTGCTCTTCCTTTCCATACCCGTGATGGATGCCAAGCAGCGTCGTATAAATGCAAACATTCAACGAATGCTGGAACAGGTAATGATCGGTCGTCTGCATATCGGTCAGCATAATCATCGCGTCTTCGTGACCGGACAGCTCGTCGATAATCGAATCGAGTATGCCTCCAAACGCTTTGCCGATCGGCGAGGGCGGCCGCGGCTGCTTCCGGGATGTCGATTCATTCATCATCTGCTTGAACTGGCGCCGGATCATGACCGCCGCTTCCCTGCGCGTCTTCTCGCTCAACAGCGAAGGAGCTTCGATGCCTTCCGTCCGGTTATCCTCAATGTACACATAAGAGATGCCCATCTTCGCGAGCCGGTCAATATATGCTTCGGACAACTGTACCGCCTCGCCCAGCAGGACGAGGCCTTCTTCATTGAAAATTTTTTTCGCTAGCCGCATGCCGGGACGGCAAGCCTGAATTGGCATCCAACGCACACATGGTCAACCCCTGCTGTTTTCTGATTTGGCAACCTCGATTTCCTCTGCTCGTACGACTCTATCAGCTACTCTATCATAGCAAAAATGCCGCCGCGCGCGAAGAGGCGAATGTTGTTTTCTGTCGACTCCAGGAGCTTGCCGCCGGCAGAAGCTGCCGGACGGTGACCGCCGGTATTTGGCATCGCCGGTTTATCGTAAAATGAAGAACCAGAACAGTCCGGCAAGCACGAAGCGGTAGATGGCAAAATGGCGGAGCCGAATGCGCTGGATATGCTTCAGAAAGGTGACGACCACGAGATACGCCACGATGAAGGAGACGATGAAGCCGAGAGCGAAAAATCCGATAATATCGAGGCTGAGCATGCGATACCCGTCGATCAGTTCGTAGCCGCTCGCCAAGAACATAATGGGAATCGCCATCAAAAAGGAGAAGTCGGCAGCCGCCCGATAGCTGACCCCGCTCAGCATGCCCCCCGACATCGTCGAGCCCGAACGGGAAAAGCCCGGAAAGACGACAGAAAGTATCTGGTACAGTCCGATCAGCAGCGCCTGCAGGTATGTAATGTCGTCCATCGTCTCCGCGGCCGCCTTGCGCCGGGATCCGAACCATTCCGCGACCCACATGAATACGCCTCCGCCCACGAGGGCCCACAATATGGTCGCGGTATTGTCGAACTGGCTCTTGATGTAATCCCTGGCGAAGTAAGCGACGATGAGCGCCGGGCCGATGCCAAGCGCCACATGCACCAGATTGAGCTGCTTCGTGCGGACATGCCCCTGCGCCACCGTTCGGCTCCGCAGTCCGAGCATGCCAAGAATCCGCTCCCAGTACACAACCGTAATCGCGAGAATCGCGCCCAACTGGATGACGATTTCGAATGTCTTCAGAAAATCCTCCTGTTCGGCAATGCCCATAAGCCGGGTCGTCAAAATCATATGCCCGGTAGAGGAGACCGGGATAAATTCCGTCAAGCCTTCCACGATGCCCAAAATAACCGCAATCCAAATATAGACCATGACAGGTGTCCACCTTTCCCGACTAACGATAATGGACAATCGTGAGCCGCTCCTCGCGGCAGCGGAGCACTTCCTCCGCCTTCCGCAGCTGGACGGCCAAAATATCGCGCAGCATCTCCGGCAGGAAAAATATGATATCCTGTCCATTTTTCAAGCTCGGATAGCCTCCGCCAAATACAAACATGTCGATCGTGCCGACGACGAGCCGATCGGTATCCGCTACTTCCCGTCCATCGAGCCGCAGCCGAATCCGCTCCTCGTCCGGGCCGCGACTCCATTCCACCTGCAGCCGGTCGACGCACAGCGTGCCAAGCTGGCCACCGCGGAACCCGTAGCCGCGGACGACCCGGCCGTAAGCATCCTCATGCAGGCTCTCCCGGATGGCCTGCTTCACGTCCGCGCCGGATAGATGCATCCGGACTGGATTGATGGGGGAAGGACATAGCTTATGCAGCATGCCCGCGGTTACCGTTCCGGCCGGCAGATCCCCAAGCAATTGACCGGCATTGACGAGGCCGATATCCGCCCCGGTATGATCGCGAAGCGCTTGAGCCAGCAGCTGACCAAGAGGAGACGGCCGATCGTAGCGCACGGCGAGCGGCTCCGCGACCTGAGCGACAGGGACGGACAGTCTCCGGGCTGCCTCGGCCCTGGCCTGGAGCAGTTCGCCCTCCACGCTCGGATCAGGCAGCTCTTCGGTCACCGGGATGCAGCGCACCGCCAGCTCCAGTTCGCCCGAAGGGGCCCGACGGCACTCGGCCACGCCCAGATGGCCGCCGTATTTCCCCGCCGCCAGCAGCCAGGTCCGCCCCACTCTATGGCCGTCCGGAAGCAGATGATGACTGTGTCCGCCGAGAATAAGATCGATTCCTTCCGTCTCTTCGGCCATTTTCATATCCGTCGTCAGCCCGCAGTGCGACAGGACGACGAGCAGATCGACGCGGGGACGGAGAACGGAGACCGCCTCCTGCACCGCGGCTATCGGTTCGCCGACCTCCCAACCAAGCAGGCGGTAGTAGTCGGCGTAGGGCGCCGTAACACCGACGATGCCAATCCGAATCCCGCCCCGCTCCAGCTCGGCCCACGGCTTCAGCCATTCCGGACGCTGCCCGGTGCTCAGCGCGGCGACGTTCGCTCCCAAGACGGGAAAACGGGCATTGCTCCGGTATACTTCCCCAAGCCGATCGGGCACGAACGTCAGCCCTTCATTATTGCCGATCACGGCGGCATCGTACCCTAGCCGGTTCATAAGCCGCACATTGGCCGCGCCATAGGTCCCCTCCGTCTCCATATAAGCCCGGTCCATATGATCGCCGCCGTCCAGCAGCACAATCTTCTCCGGGCAATGCCGACGGTAACGGTTCATGAGCGAAGCCAGGCGGGCCGCCCCGTCCCAATGGCTGTGAATATCGTTCGTATACAGCAATAGAATCGAATCTGATGTATTCCTTGGTAGCGACGGCATCGTATCCCCATCCTTCCCTTATCTCCAGAATGGCGTGCACAGATTAGAATAGCATGTGTCCGATTCGCGTGGCTACAGGGAGGTGAGGCGGAAGAATGACAGCAATCGAGGCCGAACGGAGCGGTTATACAAGCCCTACTACTCTGTATACGAGCGGGGGGCCGATTTCATGACCGATAATTTTTAAGTAAAATGGGAAATGCTGTTGTCACGTTTCGATGAAGTTGATATGATTACGGTACATATGTTGTCTATTTTTGGCTAGGACGGTGAATGAACGTGAAGGTTCATGTCTTAAGCGTGACGGACGGCGACATCGTGGCGAAGGATATTTTTAATTCCCACGGTCTTCTTGTGATCTCCGCCGGAACGAGATTGAAGGAGAAGGACATCGCCCTGCTCCTGCGGCATCATCTTGATTATATCGACATTGAAGAAAAAAAAGCCGAATCGATGACAACGCTTCCACAACTCGCATCCGCATCCGGATCGGATCGGCTGCAGTCTTCCTACAGGGAAGCGGTTGGCGGAGTCGAGAATTTATTTTATGAGGCGGCTGCCCATGGTCATATCCAAGACGAGCAAGTGGAAAAGACCTTGACGCCGCTGATTCATCAGATTAAGGCGGAACGGGATGTCGTCTCCCTGCTCCTGATGATGGGAACGGAAGAGGATTGCGCCTACCAGCATTCGGTGCAAGTCGGAATGCTGTCCTATTATTTGGCGAAGTGGCTCAATTATAATGAGACGGATGCGGTGCGCGTTGGCAAGGCCGGCTTCCTTCATGATATCGGCATGGCCCTGGTGGATGCGGATACTTCATCGCCGGCGAGGGGAATTCCGGGCGAGGAAGAAGCCGAGAAGCGGAAAAAGCACACCCGCTTCGGGTGCGACTTGCTTCGGGGGACCTATGAAGACGAATGGCTGTATCTGGCCGCGCTGCAGCATCACGAACGGATGGATGGAAGCGGTTATCCGCTGGGCCTGAAGGAAGACGAGATTCATCCCGTCTCCCGTATCGTCGCCATCGCCGACGTGTACAGCGAGATGACCTCGGCCTGCAGCGGCCTGCAGAAGCAGAACCTGTTCTGCGTATTGCGGGAACTGCACGCGATGAGCTTCGGCCAGTTGGATCCTACGATGACCCATACCTTCATCCGGAACATGGTTCCGAACTTCCTCCACAAGCAAGCCCGGCTCAATGACGGCCGGACGGGTGTCATCGTGATGTCGAATCAGACCGAACTGTTCCGCCCGCTCGTGCAAATCGATCAGGAGTTCGTCGATCTGGCGCAGCGAAGACAGTTGGAAATCGATCATGTGTACATGTAACTTTTATACTTTTTATTTGCGGGGCTTTTTCACTTCTCCCTTGACCCGGTGCGCCATCAATTCGGAGACCGTGACCATGGAGTAGCCCCGCTTTTTGAGTTCCGGCAGAATCGTCTTCAAGGCCTCCACCGTCTGCGAACGGCCCTCTGCGAAATCATGCATGAGCACGATGTCCCCATTCCGGGCCGAATTCAGTACTTTATTGACGATGCGCTGAACCCCGGGCGAACTCCAGTCCTTTGTGTCCTGGTGCCATGACCACATGACGATGCGGTAATCGTTGGCACGGGCGACATCGACGAGCTCTTGATTATAATAGCCTCCAGGCGGTCGATACAGGTGAGGGGCCGTCCCGGTCACCTGCTTGATGAGGCGGTGCGCCTTCATCATATCCTCCTCGATCTCGGCGGCCGATATCCCGCGGCGAAAATATTTATGGTAATAAGAATGGTTCCCGACCTCATGTCCTTCACGTAGGGTGCGCTTCACCAACTCCGGGTTATCCTTCACCCGCCATCCGACCAGGAAAAAGGTAGCCTTGGCTTCATGCTTCTTCAGGAGCTCCAGAATGGCAGGCGTATTTTTCGGATCAGGACCATCGTCAAATGTGAGGGCAATCCGCTTGCCGGCTGACGGCACCTCCCAGACGATATCTCCCCGTTCCTCAAAATAAGCCCGATCTTTGCGTATCGGCTTCCCGGCGGCGTTCGCCGGCATTGGCTTGATCGTCCCTCTCGCTCCGGCACCATGCTGTCCCTGCTCGGCAGCCTTACCGCCGGCGGCTCTCCCCGCAGCCTCCCCCTTATGTACATTCGTCTCCGCCGTAATGAACAGCAGGGCCATTGCCGCAAAGCAGATCATCCCTGCTCGTGCCGCTCGTTCCAGGCGTTTCCTTACGCGATTCATGTCGCTTCCTCCTTCATAACAGCTGTCGAACATCCTCTGCGGTGCCCAAAGCGCCGCAAGCATTGAAGATTCACTTATTATGCGCCGGCGGAGGGAAGACATTCATGGGGAACCGAATTATGAAGGATTCTGCGTCTGCGGATGGAGTTTGGGAGAGATGGCTGCGCATAGGCTTTCCTCCCAAACATAGCATTTCCAGTTCCTGTGCGTTCGTCATGCAACGGGAAAAAGAAGAGTTGCCTCTGCCGTGAGGGGGAACGCGTTTGAATAAAGCGAGCGGCTTGTGTGGTTGCAGGCTTGTCCGGTATCTTCCCCTGCTCTCCCGCCTTCCGTAAATGATGCAAAAATACAGGAATTCCACAGGGTTCGATCATTGGAAAAAGATATCCTGCAAAAGTGCAGGAATTTAACACATTTTCACTTGTTTGGGGGTAATCTGGGAGAAAATGATGTATTGACGCAGTATTTTTGTGAAATCTCGGATTCGCGAGCTGAAAATGCTGCCTTTTTGCAGGATTGGGGAGCAAAACTCATAAGGCTATAGGTAAGTAGCTTGAAAATTGGCGGCTGGTTCAGCCCTTTAGAACTCATTTGTCCTATCAACCATCCCAAAAGGATGATCGGGATTGCATCTCCAAAACAGACCTCCCTTTACAGATGTCGAATCGCATAATATGTGCTGCGTACATCTGCCATATAAAGATAACCCTTGCCACAATCACTGCTGTGACATCGTTTATCACATGAATCCCATCACATACTTATGCGGGCAAAAAGTGGGCTGAATTATGGGCTGAACCGCGGCGAAACTTTGATATTGCTCTCCCTGCAGCTTTCGCCCAATCATTTAAAGTACTTTCTCATATTGTAATTTAGCAAAGGGGGTGGCTTGAATGAGACGTCATCGGAGAAAAAACATCACTGTTATTCTACACCGTGGGCAAAGAGTATTGGTGGAGTGCAAAAAACGTAAAAGACATTTTTGGTAATTCCTCATTTTTGTGGAGCACCCGTCGAACCACAGCTCCACCCCGCATAACCCGCAAGAAAAAAGCCTCGGAATCGTCCAGGGCTCTTACCGTACTACGTTTGATTTGCAGTACTAAATAGCCCTGCTGAAGAGGCAGGGCTTATCATTAAGTTTCTCCATGGGTATAGACGCAGGTCTTACAAGATACATGCACGGGAAACGATTACAAGCAAGATAAACAGCACCAAGATTACCCCCGTGGAAGTCCAGAGACCTCCGAGGCCACACGAACATCCAACACCTCCAACAACACCGCTCATAAGGCAACCTCCTCTCTTCTAGGTACTCATGGACTGAGACGGGTTTTGACTGGCTTAGACCCGCAAGTGAACCATGAGCGCAGGGATGCAACGCCGATGTTCATCTTAGTAGATAAATGCACGAGAAACAATAACAAGCAAGATAAAAAGCACCAAGATTACACCAATAGAAGTAAATCCTCCGAATCCACAAGAGAAGCCTCCAACTTCACCCATTCCAGCAACCTCCTTTCGCTAGGTTCATACTCATAGTATTGAAGTTGCGGTCGTTGTGACTTGGCTCTACCCCATGTAGAAATAAATAGGCTTTGTCCGTTGAAAGGACAAGCGGTGCCGATCGAAAACGCCCGTCACGGAATTCGTAACGAGCGTTGGTTCGATGTAACGACCAGATAGATCGGTGATATATGCGTACTTGAAGGGCATTCGTAGTCACACGTGATCCAGAAAATAGAAAAAGACGCACTTGACCTGCATGCCCGTTATCTGGCGAGATAAAAAATACGTGGGCAAAACATGGCCAAGTGCGCCTTCATTCCTCTAAAAACCGCGTAGCATAAAGGTTAACCGATAGATCCTTCCATCTCCAATTTGACTAAAAACGCTTATTTTAGACCTTCATAAGATACTGAAAACACTGATAAATCTGGTTTCTTCATTATAAGGATGTCATAAGAACTCATACCTTTTCACAGCCATGGGGGCAAAATGGGGGCAATGCCCCCACCCCTTTATTTCTCCATATGCTTCAACACCCGATCGACCACCACGGCAATCTCTGCCCGCGTAATCGGCTCGTTCGGCGCGAATCCGGTATTACGTCCGGACATAATCCCCGCGCCCATTACACGCCGGATCGAAGCCTCGGCCCAATGGCCGACATAATCCTGCTGCTTCGGTTTTTCCAATGCCCCCAGCTCCTTCTCGATCATCTTTATAAACTCCGACCATCGCGGAAGGATACGGCTTGGACAAGCCTTCCCGCTCCAATGGCGGTGCGGTACGATAGCGTTCAGCCCGATGCCGTGCCGCTTGGTCAGCAGCGCGATCAACTCCGCCGCCCGCTGCCACGCCTTGGGCTCGTCCATGCCCTGGTACATGCAGACCTCGATGCCGATGGATGTCGTGTTGCCGGGACCGTTCCCGTCGCCGGCATGCCATCCCTGCTCATTATCCCGCAGGTGCTGATAGACTTCTCTGTCATCAACCGTGTAATGCCAGCTTTTCTGCGCTCCCGCGCTCCCGTTCAAGATATACCGGCTGTGCGCTTCGGCGGTAGCCCCTGGAGCGCTATTATCGGTATTGTGGATCGTGATATATTTCGGAGTCATCGAGCGGCTAGGCTTGTTCGGCCGGCCGTCGGGAAGCAGCCGTTGCTTAATTTCGATGGTCATCTTGCTGTTCCCCTCCTTTATTCCTCAATACCTCAACAGCTTGCTTTATGACTGGTGGCAGCGGTACACCAATACGGCCGCCGTTCTCTATGATGGACAGCAACTCATTGGCTAAATAGAAAAAGATCGCCGCATCTCGAAGCAAATGCTGATCTCCGAGCACGCTATCCACTTGATGCGCCACGGCTACAACCAAGAAGATGAATACCTTCCGCGCAATGCCGATCAAGCCGATGCTGCTTTTGAGCTTACCTTCGACCCCGGATGCAATAACCCCGGTAACAAAATCAACCGCGACGATAATAAGCAATACTTGCAGCAGCGCCGGCCACCCACCGAATAGAAATGAGGCAGCGCCGCCAGTAGCAGCAAATACCGTTTTCAATACCAAGTCCAATCTTTCCACGCCATTTCCCCCTTGGATAAAATTAGCCCCCACGCTGCCGTGAGGGCATAAAAATAGCACCTTGCTATGAGCAGGCGCCTATTCCTGTGTCGGAAATTCCCGACCTGTAATTTTCTCGTACTCTGTCGGCGTAATCTCCCCGAACGGGTTGGCCTCCGTCTTCACGGCTGCGCATAGCCCCTCCGCATCGATCCATTTGCATTCAAAAGCGAGCTTCCAGAAATTCATTGCGTTTGCCCTCCTTTAAGTTCAATAATTTCAAGCTTGGCCTTCGTCAACTCAGCACCCAAGCTGTCGACCGTCTGCTTTTGCTGCATGTTGTCGATCCTGGACTGGGTAAGTTCACGGCCCAGACCATCAATAACGCTTTGCTGCTGGATATTCTTGATTTTCATCTGCGTCAATTCTTGGCCTAGCATATCGGTTTGGGACGGCTGCGGCTGCGGATTCAGCGCCTCTATCTCCTCATCCGTTAGGCCGTTCCGCCAGAAACTCGGCCCATCCACTGGCTGCGGCGGGTCCGGCTGTGGATCGTCGCTCTCCGGGTCATGCTCGGCCAGAGCAGCCATGTATTCGGCGTATGCAGCCTCGTATGCCTCCAGCTCCGCCCGGTAGCCCTCGACATCGAATATAGGCTGATATAGGCCGTCAGGCATCGGTACGGCCACGGTGTAGCCTACTAGTACCGTTTTCGGTTCGTCCTCTTGGCCGTTGTCGCGTTGCCCAGGTTCCGGCTGCGGGCCGGGTTCGTCCGGCTCAACTGGTTCCCGCCTATCAAAAACGCCCGTCACGGAGTCCGCAACGAGCGTCGGTTCGATGTAGCGACCGGATAAGTCGGTTATGATTGCTTCTTTCATTGTGCGTCCTCCTTACTTCATTGCAAGGAACGTTATGCCCTGCAATGAAAGATAGTCATTTTTTGCGTTTGATGATCCGATCTTTACAACTCCCGTAGGCTCCACATCTATGCGGACGAGGGCATCACCGACACCTGAAACCCACCCAAGGACTGGAAAAATAAGCGTTCTGTCAGGTCTAAATCCTTTAGGAAGTATGAATAACGGCGTACCTAACGCTGGCGTTCCCTCCCCTAGCAAGCCCTCAACCGTAACAATATTCGATTCATCCTTATAGTAAAACGAACGTTCAAAAGATGCACCATAGTCTTCCCATCCATTAAGGAGTGTCGGCTTTATCCGCTGCGGCGGTGCAGCATCCTTCTCCGCCTTCTGCGTCTCGACTACGCTCAACCGCCGCTGAACATCGCCCACATCCTCCACCAAGTCCGACACAGTCCCACGCAGATTCGATGCAATGGTGCCCCTAATTGGAGTTGGAAGCGTTGGATCAAGCATCGTATAGGTGACGTGGTAGACTGCTGCGGGGTCGAAGTTGTCATTAGATATTGACGCCCTTTGATTCCCGTATGCCGATCCGTCCGATCGGGTTACAATAACCCATTGATGGTCAACTCCGCGTTTATATACCTGATTGATGGTGGCCGCCTTATGATTTAATAACGATGCCGGAAGTGATGTGATATTGATTCCCCAATCACCGTTACCGCCTTGCGCCGGATTCGCCTTCTCCCGAATCACAATGCCGCTTCCGACCTCGACCATGTTCGAGCCTGCGGAGAGTGTCGCACCCAGTTCGTAATTCCGGACGGGTTCAACGGTTGGCTTCGCCTTTAGGTATTGGAGGCGGTAGGGGTAATTATAAGTGCCTGCAGAGTCAATTCCAGCTGGATACGTTGGCACATCGTATTCAACCCAATCTTGCCTGCTTAAACTGTACTTCGCATTGACGGTGCACATGGATATTTTATACCATACTTTACCGCCCTCACCATTATAGAGGACTGTCCGGGGTTGCCCTACTATACCCATCTTCCAACCCAAGAAATACGCCTTAATCTCATCCTGCGTCGGAGTGTAATCCGGCCCCCATCCGCTGTCTGTGTTTGCAATGGAGATGTAAAAATAACCATCGCCAGATACCGCCTGTACATCCGGCGCATCACCTGTAGCACCAGTTGAGAGATACTTACCGTCATATTTTGTTACGTGACCACTGCCGGGGACAGCTAACCCGACCATTTTGAATGCCACTCTTTTGAACCCTGTCTTCGGATCGACAAAATTCCACGGCAATGAACCATCTAACGCAACCTTCTTCCACATCTCATTCACATACGGCAGACCATCGTCTCCCATAAAGAGCGTATCGGAATTGCTGCCGTCTACCGGATGAGCGGCAAGCTCCGTTTCGAAGGCGAGCATGCTGCGTTGCTGCGGCGTGAAGGGCTTCGGTTCGGTGCCAACGGTTAGCACCGGGTTGCGGAAAATAAATTCCCCTGCTGCGGGCGCAGACGTCCAAGCATTCATGTATGCTGTCCCTTGTGGCGCGGTTGCGATGATATTATCTTGCTTGACAAATTCAGATGTCCATAACACGTTGTTATGCCCATCTCGAAAATCAAGCCCAATTTCGCCGTCTCCCTCGCGTTCTATGCGCAACGTGTATGTTTTGCCTTCTACCGCTGGCATTTGCGTAGCACTGTTCATTCGGTCGCCTGTAGATACTACTTTTTGCGTGTACGGCTCCAAAAATATTCCGGATGTTCCGCCATCCCACTCATAAAACGGCGGCAGCAGATTCCCTCCCGTTACGATGGCGTATGGGTTGGTTACGTTGGTCATGCTGTCGACGTATGGATAGCGTTCGGCAACCTGTTCCGGTGTCATCTTGGCGATGGCGTCGTATTCGGCGGCGGTGATTTCGTAAAAAGCGAATGGGCCAATTCGGAACTCTGCGCCAGACGTGCCTTCGCCTCGGAAGTAGTAAACGAGTTTTTCGCGATTTTCCATTTGCGCGGGGCCTATAGTGGCATATAGATACTGCATCCCCGAACCCTTGGAAATCTTGGCCGAGAGTCGTAGACTCGTGTATCCTGTGTCCTTCATCTCCGCAATGGAGAAATAAACCGGGATATCGCATGATACGTTTTCCATGTAGGCCATCGCGACGTAGTGCTTCGAGCGGTCGATGTCGAGTTCGTACCGCGCCCCAAAATGGGCCGTGTCCGTGCGGTTACATACGATTTTCTGGCACTTTGTGCCGATTGGCCCGGTGGACGGCACGATCTCGCTTGTCCCGAAAAACGTAAATAACGGTGATGTCCGGTAGTCAAAATTACCTTCTCTACCGGGCAAGTTGATCAACGTCCGACCCTTCACCTCTCCCATACGGAACGGCGTATCCTGTTCCGACTCTACTATCTGGAGACCGGGCCGCAGCTCAAGGGGCTTATCCGGCGCGTCGGCCAGACCGGTCTCCATGCCATCGATGCGCTGCTCATGGTCCTCTAGCTCAGCGGCGTGCTCCTGCAGCTGCTTGTCGTGCTCCTTCAGTTCCGCCGCTTGCTTCGGAACTTCCGGCGCAATCTTGTCGAACTCAGCCTTATCTGCGGCCGACATGAGCCCCCCTTCCTTCGCCGTAGCAACTGGAATCGGATCGGCTCCGTGCTCCGTGTGGCTGCTGCCATGCGCGCCTGGTGTCGACTCCCCGGAGGCCGTGATAGTTACTTCGTTTGTGGCGGGGTTCGTGGTTACTTTGATTCCGACGCCGCCTTTAAAGGTCAGAGCGTCCGTCTTCTCGCCGGCCTCGATGTCGTTCACCTTTGCAAAGGCGTTCTGATTGACTTCCGCGCCCTCCTCGATGCTGCCCAGCTTCTCGTGGTCAGCTTCCGTTACGTGCATGACGGCGTCGGCCTTGTGGCTATCCAGGTCAGACTGTACGGCATCGACCTCCGCCTTACGGGCCACGTCAGTTTTTGCCGACGGCGCCGCTGCCTTCATTCGGCCGGACGCGTCACGTTGTACGAGCGTCCCAGGAGTGGCGGCCGCCGTGCTGGCATCCATCTTAGCCTTGTCCTGGGCGCTCATAAATCCGTCCGTCGTATCCGTGGCGTTCGGGTGCCGGTGGTCGCCGGACGACTTGGAGTCCATGTCTTTTTGAACTGCGTCGAAGCCGATATTGATATTCTGAAAGTCTTCTGAAATCTTCTTGCTGCCGACCAGGTTACAATATCTATTTGCCATTTGGTGCTCCTTTCTGCCGAATCTGTGTCAGGCGTTTACCTATGGCCTCTTGGATCCCCATGAGAATAGATTCTTCATGCTCCGGCTGGTATGGTACGACGGCCGAAATTACGGCGCAGATTTCTTGCACGGGGATGAGAGGATCAATCTCGACTTGGATGATCGGTTGTATCTTTGCCATGGTGAGCCTCCTTTCTTTTGAAGGAAAAACCTCCCTATTTGTCGAATGGTAGGATGTCAGTCCTACATCGATAGAAGGGAGGTCAATATATTGTCCAATCTAGATAACCGCATAGATCGTTTGGCGCTTGTTTACTTAAAAGAGCACTATGATATCAAAACAATGTCGCCAAAGGAATTTCTAGAAAAGTTCAATGAGATCAGTAAAGAGATTTTTGATGCCTATCAAGGTACACGTTAATCTTCATTCTCATATGAACTCCGAATTAATGGTTTCCATGTCTGGTTAAGCCGCTCCTCTTGAGCGGCTAACTCCTCCTTTACAATCTCCCGTATCCGCTGTTCGTCCATGATTTTTCCTGTTACCGATCCGGTATACAGTCCCGCCCCATAATAAGGGCTTTTGTAATCCTTATTTACCAAGGTTTCAGGTTTTACGAATCCACCGATAGGCGGCTGTCCTTCAAACTTTTCCCCTATATCCTTCAAAGTCTCGATTAGCTTGGCTACAGCATTCACCATCTCCGGCAACGGATGCGGATCTTCCATACAAACAACTCCATCGTTTACTTGTTCTTGAATCCAATCAAGCAACTTCACCGTAGTTTCTTCGATTTTTTGCACTGTTTCCTTTTCCATCTCTGCGCCCTCCCTCCCAATCAAAAAGGCCCCGCCAGCGGCGAGACCTTCATGAATGGTATGTTTATTTTTTATTAAGTGCAGCCAGGGCTTCCTCGACTTGCTCAAGTTCTTTCGTATACTTGGCTTGCATCGCATCGTAATCCGCTAATTGCTGATCGTATGCAGATAAAGAAGTTCCTTCTCCTCGCGGAGCACCTGACGCTTCCATGGTTTTGATTTTATCCAGAATTTCTTTGCGTTCCTTTTCAATGTTAGCCAAGGTAACATTTTTAAGACTATCTCTATTACGGATCAATGAATCTTTTGATCTGCCTAAATAGGGATTGTCCTTCTCTGCTTCTGTACTTTCTTCTGGTTTTTGCACAGGATTGTCAGAGTCTGAGGTTATGATTATCTTCTTGCCCTCCACCTTCATATCTACCCCCAATGCATTGGAGATTCCTCGAACCGGCACATTCGTCCGCCCGTCAATTACTGCACCTTTGTCTTGCAGCGTCTTCCCGTTAACCACTACCGTATACTCGCCGGTTACTTTTTTTCCGACCAAAGTTTTAACCTGGTCAGCAAAAGCACTCCCCGCAGTCGCCACAAGGGCACCAATAACAACCCCACTTAATAGATAGGTCCATTTCTTCATTCATGTCTACCTCCGTAGCAATATTTACCTACATATTACCACTACGGGGTCGAGGTTGTGAAGGTTCCGCCCCAGTTCTGGTTATCACGGTTTCCATGGTTATGTGTTCCAATGTTTACCGTATGAGTGTGGTTTCTTAAAATATACCTGATGTTTTCTAATTCATCACGAAGCCCTTGAATATCCCCTATTCCTAATCTTAATCCACTGACACCATATCGAAATTCCACGTAACCGTTGAACGTCGTGTACCCCTGTATATTTACCGGGCCACTCGTGTTGTTTGAACCAATGAACAACGAATCCGAGATAATGTTTAACTGGTTTTGCGACTGGTAGGAATTTATCTCCCCGGCAAAACCGCCATTCGATCCGAAGAATGAAATAGCCGATACCCCTGAATCTGAGCCTGTATTTATCCGGATACGATTATTTCCGTAACTGTCATAGGTCCGGAAGCCACTGGAATCAATCTCAATACGCCGACCAGATGCCGCGGTCTTTATCGACGATCCGATGATGGTTGACCCGTTGATCGTTCCGCCGATAATCGAGGCGGCCGTGATGGTGCCGCTGAATGTCCCATCCACGCCGACCAGCGTCCCCGTAAAGGTCCCGCCCGCTGCTGATAGGTTTCCGGCAAACGTGCCCCGGGCCGCCCGCAGCTCGCCGCTGAAATCGCCGTCGACTCCCCGGAGGGTGCCCTTAAACGTGCCGCCCGCCGCCTGTAGGTCGCCCCGAAACGTACCGCCCGCCGCCTGCAGGTTCCCAGAAAAGATGCCGTCCACGGCCTCCAATGTGCCATTGAACTTGAATTTTCGACTTGGGACATCGAACCACAACGCGCGGCTGCCGTCCGCATAGAAGCTCAGTTCCTCCCCGTTGAAGACGCCTTTATAAAGATGATCTTCCCGTTCAACGACGATCCCCTCGGTTCGGCTGTGCGTCACGCCGTAATATGGCTTACCGTACCGGACCGTATTTTGATTGAGGCGGTTCACCTGCTGGGTCAGACTTCCCTCCAGGTTAAACTCACTACGCTGCTCAGACGTAGACGGCGCATCGATTTTGTGTTTAAGCCCACCCTTGAAACTGAGCGTTTGCCGGAGGATGCATGACGTGTAACGCTGGATACCATCCCACGGAATATCTGTATCCTCCCAGCTGGTGATTGTCTCGATCCAGCTCCGGCTCTCATGCTGTTCAAAGCCGATCACGTCCCCTTGGTCAAGATGGGGGAATCCCCGGGAATCCATCGTCAAAGGCAAGTATGATAGCCCGTTCAGGCGAGACAGCAGGTCATTGACTTGGGCTTGAGTCATAAAGGGATTCTCTAAATACAGCGTGTGATTCTCGTCCCCGTTCCCGGCCTCATAGGTGAGCTGATCTTCCGTGTTGTACATTACCTCAATCCGCGTAAAGGTCTTGACCGGGTTGACCTGCTTGGCTCTAATATAATCCGCCGCAGTCAGGTTGAAAACAGGAGGGGCGCCAGCGGAAAAACGCTTGAATCGCATAACGCCATCCTTGCCCATGTAGACGCTGGCGCCATTGGCCCCCGCGATATAGGCCAGGACTTGGCGACAAGAATATCCTGCTGGACCGGCTTGAATCTGATAGGACGGATTGATAACCACGCTGCTGTCATAAGAAAAGCCCAAGCGTGTGCAAATCTCGTCGAATACGGCCTTTTGAGACGTTGGGTAGGACAACTGGGAGATATAGGCCACATCGGCCGTAATCAATTTGTCATAGCAGACGTAAGTCCAGACCTCATTGACCTTCTCGCGAGAATCGATATAGAATTCGCCCAGGGGCAGCCACTCCGTCGCTCCAGCTACCCAAGGGATATTCATATCCAACCATGGATACTCTGCATCCAACCAACTCATGCCGTCCAACGATAACGCAATGAATGGTTTAACTTGAGCATTCGGGCGGATCGCTTCCGGCAGCCGCAATTTAATGGTCAGCTTGGACGGGATGGCCGTTCCAATTTCAAATTCATCCGCAGCGGCCAGTATGTTTTCGATCGTAAAATCCACGATGTTTGCACTGGTGTATTCCTGCCCATCGATGATGGCCTTGACGATATACTGCTTGTCATGCCGCTTTAAGTAGTCCGCAAATATTGGTGATATCGGATACATAGCATCACTTCTCCGTTAGGGTTACTTTTAACCCGTTCCACATGATTTCCGAGCCCTTGGCGACGGCAAAAGGAGTCGGGCGGTTCCCCACGTAAAAGGTCTTAGTCTCATATTGACCAGTCATAGGATCGGGATAGGTAACTGGGAAGAATACATTTTCCATTGACTGCAGAAGCGCGGATATGGTGGCCCAAGGTAACGGCCCCCAGGTCATTTCAATCTGTCGCTTGACCGCGATCCTGTCCCGGTTTAGCGTGCCGTCCGCAGTCCGAACGGATGATTCCCCATCATCCAAGTCTAGGGTTGTGACCATAAACTGTGACGGGTACGCGGCAATCTCCAGACCGTTGATTTTTATCTGCATGATACCTCCTATCTGGCAAATAGCGAGCGGCCCGCTTGTCTCTCAGCGCTTCCTATCGCCCGAGCTGCCAACCGTCCGAACTCTGTTTCGCCTATTGTAATTCCCGATTCTTTCGCCTCGATGCGGCGCAAAATATCAGCCATCGTCATCAACGCCTCAACAACCGGCTGGTTATTCGCCCCGATCATATCCTGTAACTTGGACAATGGGCTGACAACCTCAGGATCGACAGAGGCGCCGCGGTTATCGCCGACCATTGCAAGCGTTGGACCGTATGCGAGTCCGCCCTTCGCAAGTTTCGGTATCTCGGGCAAGGAGATTCCAAACGTCCCGCCTCCGAACATTTCCGGAATGTCGAAACTGAGCTTATTCGCTTGCCTGATAAAGAAGTTGATCCCGTCGATAAGAAGGTTTATGGCCCCCTTAAATACGCCCACAATGGCGTCGATGATGCCGACGAAGATATCCTTCATTCCGTTCCAAGTTCTTTCCCAATCCAAAATCAAGACGCCGGCGATAAAGTCAACGATGCCGCCCAGGGTCTTAATTATCCCTTTGGCCACGTCAGCAATCACACCGGCAGCTGTACCGATGACATCCCCAATAAGCGAGAAGATATCGGAAAAAGTCGGACCGAGTTTCTGCACCAACCAGTTGATAATTGGAAGGATAAACTTGTTAAATATATCCGTGGCGGCCGTGGCCAACTTGCCCACAAAGTTTACAATCTCTTTAATGAGCCCTTTCAGATGCTTATCCCAAAGCTGGGTTAACATGTTCAGCATGTTGGTTACAAATGGTTTTAAGAAGCTATTCCACAAGTTGTTCCATAGCTGCTTGATTCCGTCCAGTGCTTGCTTAACGCCATCGACGATTTTCTTACCCCAGTCATCCCAAAATCCCTTAATGATATTAAGGGTATCGAGGATGATTTTGGATATCAGTTTCATGACCGGGTCGACAACGCCGGACCATAAATCGTCAAATATCTGCTTCACGCCGCTGAATAGCGACCAAAATATATCAAGCGCCCCGTTAAGAAATTCGGTAAGGATCGGCAGCCCATTCGTAACAAACCATTGCAAAATCGGGTGGACAGCTTCCCGCAGACTATTAAAAACATTGAGGGCGCTATCCAGGAGCCCGGCCAGGACGCCGCCCAACATCACAATGCCCTTTTGCCACAGAGGGACAACGCCAGTCATGATCCAGTTTTTCAGGGGCTCTCCAAGGCTAATGAGGTCGTTGTACCACTGCCCGATCGCCATTTTCCACTGTTCCAGCACCGGGGCTATTTGCGCCCAAGCGGCCGAGAACGATGGGCCGAACGTCTCCACGAGCGCCATCCAACCCGACTTGATATAATCCCAGGCGCTCCCGAACGACGACTTAATCGACGCCACCAGCGCATCCATCTGTGACTGGATACCCGTGATATCCATATCCGGCATCGCCATTTCAAAGTCACCAGGGCCACCTGCAGCGGAGTCATCTCCACTCTTGGACATGTCCAAAGTGTTCAGCTCGTCAAAGGATGCAAGCGCCCCCTTGGCTTCCTTTCCCGCCTTCTTCGCCGCTTTTCCGTATCCGGCCAAGCTCTTTTTCGCCGTCTCGATCCCTTTGGCTGCCTGGTAGGACTGTTGATACGTCTTGCCAAACAGTGCACTAATAAACGCCGCGATATAGGCCGTTGCCTTTGCAAGCCATGCCATTAGGGCATTGATCGCGGGAAGGATGGCGTCATAAATCGGTTGAAATGCAACGCGCAGGTTGGTTTTGATGGCATTGAGACTGGCGACGTATTGGGCATTGGTCTTTAATGAGGACCCTAAGTAGTCGGTAAAACTCCTCACGGCCTTATATAGCGCGGCAAAAACAAATACCTGCTTAAGGACACGGCTGAATGCCGCCGTGAATTGATTACCCATCCTCCCGGCGTTTCGACCGGCTGTGTTGAATGATGTTCCCGCGCCAGCTGCTGCTTTCGCAGCTTTATCGAGATTCGATCGGATCGGCTTCAGGGGCTTGTTCGCTTGGATCAACTTACTACCGAGTTTTTCGACTGGCTTCTCGGCCTGGGCAGCAGCTTCCCCTGCCCCTTTCAGGCGGTCCTCCAGTTCCCATATCTTTTGGGCCGTCTTGTCACTGGTCTGTGTGAGCCGGAGCAGCGTGCCTTCGGTGTTAATAATCTTCTCCTGCAGCTTGCTTTTGCGCTTATCCGAAAAGGCATTTTCATAGGCTTCGTTAAGCTCGGCAAGCTTACGCTGCTGGACATCGATTTTAGCGTTGACATTATCCAGGACGGCGGACAGATCGCCTATCTTGGCCTTAATGGCTCCAGTATCAACTTCCGGCGCGGCAATGGTACCAGCCCCCGCGCTCTTCAATCCTTTGAACACGCTGCCGATCGATCCCCGCATCGTAGCCGCAAGCGATCCGGCTATATTGGATATCTGCTTGCCGATCGGCTTCTCATCCAGTTCCAGCCCAAGGCTGACCCTGCCCACTTCATCCGACATTCGTTCACCTCCTTACCGAACCAAATAAAGAGGACACCTAATGTCCAGGTGTCCCGAATGCTTGGGCTATCATGTTCTGGAACTCCTTCACGGCGGCCGCCGCTTCCTCGTCAGTCCATTGGGCTTGTTTCATACCGCGCGTTCGCCACTCGTTCCGGATTCTCTTCTGCTCCGGCGTAAAATGCTTCAGCTTCTCTCGGTCATTCTCACTCCTGATCCGTACAATCTGACCGAGCGGCGTTTCAGGCATGATGCCGGCGAGCAGCGTGCAAAACTCATCCCAGGTCATGTCCGGCTCGGCACGTAGACGTATGCCGTACTGCGCGGCTATGGACGCCTCTATAAGGCCCCAGTCCTCGTACAGGTCATACCATTGTTCAGGTCGTCTCTTGTTTTGAGGCGAGAAATCGGGCCTCCACGGCCTCGTAGTCCTCACCCATTGCGCCCGCCAATGTGGCTACTAGAATGACCTGATAATCGGCGAAGGAAATATCCGACTCGTTAATCTCCTTCACAGCTTCCTTACCTAGTGCCAGCTCAAGCACTTCGTCCAGGTTTGATCCGTCGCCTTCATCCATTTTCGCTTGGATGGCAAGGACCGTATTTTTCCGGTTGTCGATCCGATATTCCTTGCCTTCGCCCAGTTTTAGGACCGGTCGCTCGTTTGTCAACTTCCCCGTGATATCTATCGTCTTCGCCATTACTTACCGCTCCCCGCTGTGTATTTTGGTTGGCCGTCACTCATCAATTCGCACTCCAACGCGGAAACAGCCGCGCTATCCCCGCCGTTCGGAGCGCTGACATTCACGATGCAGTCAAATTCCAATGTGCTGCCATCTGGAAATTCAATAGAGCATTTACTGGAGCAATCCAATCCAGACTTCCAAGCTGTATTGGCGATATAATCATTGCCCGGATCGCCGACATGTCGCTTACCGTTCAACGTAATGCTGAACCCCTTCCCCGTCATCAGCCGGCGCACCCACCCGCCCGTCTCCATCGGTGTCCATTCCTCGACATTGCCGTCAATCGAAATACTAAATGTCTCCATTTCTTTGATGAGTGCCATTTCTTGCTCTGTGCTTTCCCGGCCTTTGGTGCCGATCTTAAATTTAATGTCGAACACCGGGAAAACTCCACCCGTTATCGCCATCGGTCTCACTACCTTTCGTAATAAATGTGTGTTTCAATCACGTATTCATAGACTCCTTCGCCATCCGTCCCAACGCTGACCGGCTCCGCCTGCGGCATTTTAAACATGATCACTCGCTTCCCGCCGATGGTGGCCGTCTGGCCGAACAGCGCAGCGTAGACCTCCTGAGCCTTCTGCTCCGCAGTGTTGGCGTTGCGGCCCCAATGAATCAATATGGATACCGCCTTGACCTGGTAACCAGTGGCCTCACCGCCGCCTACAGCCAGGCGAACGGGCGCGCCGGTCGTATTGTACAAGCCAATGCATTGCTGCTTACTACCGTCAATCTTGCCAATGTACCACTGTGGGCACTCGATGGCGGTCTTTAGCCAGTCTCGGACCTCGGCAAGTGTCATCATTTAACCAGCCCCTTCGCTGCTGTTTTGAGTAGACGGGCATATGTCTCTCTGACAAACTGCCGCTTGTCTCCGGCATGATATCGCTCCATCCACTTGCCCTGGGCATTCGCATTTTTATCGGACCTAAAGTTATATTCCGGATGCCAATACAAGCGGCGCGCATACGGAGTATCGAAGACGATTTTTACTTTGCCTTGGCTAAGCTGTGACGTGTCCACATGTCCGCTCCGCTCCAGCTCCCCGGTCTGCTTTGGCACGACGGCGGATGTCACGATATCCGATTTTACGGCCTCGGCCGTCATCTCCAGGGCCCGCTTCTCAGCTTCGGCCAGCTTCTTGAGAGCGCCCTGGTTGATTATCACTTTCGCTTTAACCTTCATCAGCTTAACTCCAGTTCTGTGCTGAATACGGAGCCGTCGGGATTGCGAGGGCGCCTCGTGCGGAAAATGGTCTTCTGCTCGGCGCCGATCTGCACAAAGCCCTCGATTACTTTCCCGGGATTGATATCTCCCTCAATGATGATGAGCCCAGAGAGCAACACCAGGCGCCGTTCCGAGTCGAGTACCTGCCTAGATTTCTCGTCATAACAACAGAGCCCATCGAAGATTAAATCCTCGACAGGCTCGCCGTCTTCGCTTAATTCGGTTTGATAGACTTTGACCGGAGTAACCTGGTTCCATTTTGGAAACGGAAATCTCATCACCAGATCCCCCTATGCGTCAAGCCGGTTGACATGAGCAGGTTTATTACCTCATCCGATGTATGCACGCCACCGGCTCCCGTTGCAGCCTTGAAGCTCATGGACGTGCTGCCGGCACTGTATCCGGATATGGGCATGCTCAGGAAGTCACCGTATTTAAAGACAAAATCCGCCTGCTGACAGACGGACTTTTTAATATTCATCTGTTGGAACGGCGTGAGCTGGTCGAATCCAATCTTCCGGATGCGGTTGTATGTCAGCGTGTCTACCTGGTCAGATGCCCTCTCAAGGGCCTTATCCAATCGTTCCGTCGGAATCAGCCCGTCTCCGTATTGCTCATAGTCTGCTGCTTTTGCGTAAGACATGGGATCACCTACTTGTCGCCTTTGGTCTTCTCGCCTTGCTCAAGCTCGGTTACTTTCTTCCTCAGCGCTTTAATCTCTGATTGGGCAGCAGCGTACCGAACCTTCAGTTCCTCATTTTCAGCCTGGGCACCGCCGCCGGCTTTTAATTCTTCAAGCTCGGCCTGAAGCTTTTTATATTCTGCATATGGCACGGTCTTGCTTGGGGAAACAGCGATAGTTTGAAGTTGATCGCCATTCGCCTCGGCAATATCATAGCCCATATTCAGATATGTCTGTTTTTCTGTTTCCTGAATCTTTAACTGCTTGTTGCCCTTGACTGCATATAGCATTATTCGCCACCTCCTGCGCTACCTTCAACGTTCATTTGTACAGCAGCTACTTTCCTTTCGATAAGGAATAAGTCCGTGTAACGACGGTTTTGATACAGCCAGCCATCGCCTTGTGTATGACTTCCAGGCTCCCAAAGGTAAATTGCGGTATGTTTAACCGGAGCTAATACGCAAGATGGATGTACCAAAATCATATTGATTTGCTTTGCCCCTACGCCTGTTACCGCACCATCGGAAAAATCGTAAACTGTCTTCATCCGATCGGAAGGCACCTTGATAAGTGTTACGTCATCAAGTTGCCGCACAGCACGATCAATTTTCCCATTATTGTTCTGGACACTGCTGAACCGCTGAATATCGGCTGCCTGTTTCAAAAGCTTATAAACTGTCGGCGTGGCGTACAAAACCCGGCCGCTCTCCGGTACGCCGGCCTCGTCCATTTTTTCCATCATGTCATCATAGACGAGAAGAACGTTTGTAACATCAAGCTTACTCGTATCTGGCTTACCACCGAACTGCACCATTTCGGCATACAGTTTACTGTACCGATATTTGTCCAGTTCAGGGATCGCCTGTTCCGTTTCAAACACATTTGTTACATTGGCAGCGGATAAGATTTGATTAGTTTCGTCCACATCCATCGCGTCAACATAAAACTCTACATCACGGTCATGCTGGAGTACCTTCGTTTCAAAGTCGTTCGCGATAGCTTGCCGATTCCATCCACCTGCGCGAGAGTGATCTTTATAGCCAGCTACGTCCATACGTGGGATCTTGATCGTCTTAGCCCCCAACCACATAACGCGATCGGTCGTAAGTGCTGCGGAAGTAAGCTCCCTTGCATATTTTTGCTGTAAATTAGTCAAAAAAGAATCAACATAATTGTAAGCCATTAGTTATTCACTCCTAATTAATTTTGTGTTGTGTTTCCGAAAATAGCAGCGAGTTGGTCATTGGCTGCCTGACCAGTTCCTTGACCGTTGCCGCCTACCTTAAATCCCGGTTGCTGTTGCTGTGCAGCCTCCTCCGACTTGAACAGGAACGCCTTGGACTCTTGCAGCCCCTTCAACTGCTCATCCAAACCGACAACCTTGTCGCCGTCGATCACCAGCTTGGACTTGTCAAACAAGCCTGTAACCAGTGCCTCATCGTGGACTTTGCCATTCAGAGCCGACTTGATGGCATTGGTCAACGTCAGTTCCTTCAGGTCGGATTCGTATTTCTCCTTGGCCGTCTTGTTTTCAGCCTGCAGCTGCTCGATCTGCTTCTTCAGCTCCTCGGACAGGCCCGCGGTCTTCCCAAGTTCCTCGATCTGCTTGTCGCGATCAGCGACATCCTTCTCGGCTTTCTTCTTGGCCTCGTTTAGCTCATCAAAGCGTGCCTTTGGAATAAAACCTTTAAGTTCCTCAGCAGATGCAGCGGCCGCTTTCGTAGCCTGCTCCTCCGTCAATCCTAATGCGATAAATTCCTCTTTCGTCATATGTGGTCCATCCTTTCATCTTCACTTTTTATCCCGGTCGTGTCCGGTGATGTCTTGTTCTTTAACGTCTGCAATACCAAAAAGACGGCATAATAAAAGCACCATCAGATACTGATAGTGCTACAAGAATTTATACTTTCTCCCGGCGACGCATACGTCGGAGCTCAGGATGATCCGCCAGGTGCTCCTTCAACCTCTCGGTCCACTCCTTCACCTTCGCGGCGTATTTCTCCTGGTTCGATTCGTCGAGTGAGCCAGCTGCCAAGCGCTTGTATCGGCGTAGCTGGCGCTCAATGTATCGCTGCCGCTGTTCGGCCTCATAATTCCGCTTAGCCGTCTCCTCGTCCACCGGGGGTGGCAACTGCGTGATGCCTGGAAAGTATGTCGCCAAGGTATGCCGGCAATTGGGATGGAATGCGCCTTGTTCCATTGCATACGACAGCAGCACATAACCTGTATCCCGGGACAGCTCGGCGGCCTGCTCTTTGGATAGGGACGTGTACACGTCGTCAATAAGGATCGTTCCTTGATACGGCATGCACCAAGGCGAACAGTTATCGTGTGCAGACATTATCACCGTATAAATGCCCCACTCGTCGCGCTTCTTGCCCTCGCCTAAAAACGTGGCCCGCTGCGACGCCGTCCGGAGGGCCATCTCCGCATAGGCCGGAATCGTAGCGCGGCGGCCGTTTGAATAGGTGATACAATCGATCCCGCGTTCCAGAAACTCCTTCGTGGCAGCATCGATCGCCTGGTCGAGGGTTTTAGCCCCGGCAGTCATATGCACCTCGGCCTTGTAAATCACCTGCCGATACACGTCATCCATCCGGCGGAGCACGCCATGCTGCGCCTTCTTCAGGTCCTTCTTGACCGTATCCTGGAGCGCGCCGAGCTTCTTCTCGTTGAGAGCGAAAAAATCGGATTCAGGCGGTGCCTTTGGCAGCTCCACAGTAGGCCGAGGCTCCGACGAGGGAGGCGGATGGAAGCCCTGAGGGAAGCCGAGCTCTCCAGTCGATGTGATGCGGCGCCGGCCGAATGGCTTCAAAACAAAATTGACCACCCGATTCCAAACTCGCTCGAACCGGCTTTCGCCATCTGAAAAACTTTGACGGAGGACGTCATCGACAAGGCGCTCGGCCTCCCTGCCTGCGGTATCGACAATCCGCTTGTTGGCCTTCCGGTACTGGCGGAGGTTCCGCAGCTTGGCACGCTGCCACTGCTCAAAGCGAAAGCCGACATTCTCCTCTTCCGTCTTGTGCCTGGACAAGTTGCGGCGCATGGAGTTCACCAAGTTCAGCGTCATCTCGTCGAATATGGCCCGGATATCGTACGGGCTCTTCTTCTCTTCACTCATTCTTCCTCACCAGCTTCAGGCGGGACAGTCTCAGGTGGATCGTCGTGCTCCCCGACCTGCGGCTCATCCATGCTAGTCAGCCCCTGCTCTTCCTTCAAACGGGCCACCTCAGCAGCCTTTTGTTCCTCAGTCCATGTGTCGCCATAGAGCTCTTCCACGGCCTGCTCGATGCTCATGATGCCGTATGTCTTCGCCTTGCCGACCGTTTCCACAACGCTATCAAACGACGGAGAGGCATACTCCCCAAAGGTCACCGCTGCCGGGTACTCCCCCGCGCTGAGGTTACGCATCGTGTCGTTAACCTTCAGGACGACATCGACCAGCTGCGGGATGACCTCGTTCAGTCGCTCTATGATTTTGCCCCGTGTATACAGCGTGGCCTTTTCCTTCTCGCGCTGGGCCTCGGCATTGTCCAACTTTTTAAGGTCGATCCCCAATGTCGATGGGCTAATGATGCCCTGTAGACACATATCCAGCGCGCTGGCGTAGCTCGCGACGAATGCCTCGTATAGGATCTGCGGCTGTACCATGTTGATCTGACCTTTGGCATCTTCGGCCATGACGCTCCCCACCCGGACAAACTGATTATCAAATGGGTTCGGCCGCATCAGTGCCCCGGTCTGGGGATTCTTAGGAATTAAGTCTTCCGGTATATACTTCTGGACCCTGCCGGCACGTATAGCATCAACCCACTGGCTGATTACCTCATCGAGGGCGTCAAAGCTGTCTGCCTTGCTGTCAAATATCGACTTGCCCCGCCCGCGCCATTTCTTACTCCGGAAGAATGCCAACGGCACGGCCATAATAAAGTCGCCGTCATACGTGACATCTGCCAGCTCTGCAGTCTCCGGCACCGTGGACAGCGGCACTTCCTTGCCCTCCGAGTTGAGCAGCCGATACTTGATGTACCCGCGCCCGAACGTCTCCTCAAGGCGATAGTCCTTATCCTTGACGGCGTAGTCGGTATAAAACAATACCTCCTGCAGCCGCCCCCTGGTGCGCCTATAATCCACCCGCTCACCGGAATAAAATTCGATGATCGGATATTCGGTTACGTCTGTGTCCACTGTAACCTTGAATGCACCATCACCGGCGACAAGCGTCTCAACGATCGATTCCCCAACCAGTTCGTCAAAGTCGTTGTCGTCGCTGATTTCGGCCCATAAGTCCGTTTGCTCCTGGCTCTCCAGCTCGATGCCGTCCAGGTCGGCCACGACGATGTCAGACAGTCGCTCCGCAATCATTGCCGGCAGCCCGGAATGAATCTTCCTGATTGACAAGTCCTCGCTCGGCACCGCCGCCCAAAATCGGGACTTGCTCACCGGGTCCAATGCTGTCTGCTTATAAAATTGATCCAGTTCGCTCGGATCGCCCCGATACCAAAGCCGGTTCCGCAGCACGTTCGTGTTATACGAAAATGGCTCTGTAATCGTGATGACTCTATTTTCAGGCGCCGGATTGATCCGCAGCATCTTCATGATCATGTTTTTAAACCACCCCACTTTCTCACGCTCCTAACAGGTACATTGTTTCGGCTACGCCCGTTGTAGCATCCGGCGCGTCATCATACTTGTTCTCGCCTTCCCGCTGATACCATGTCATGGCCTTGTAATACTCCGGCCAGCGGTCCCGCCAGTTGACGGGATAATAGATATGATTCATGACCCAGGTAGCGTTGCTGACTATCCTGGCGATCTTGTTCTTGCTCTGATGAAACCAGCTCACGTCCGTTCGGTTGCTCCGGTGTTCTTCCTCCAGGAGCCGCTTCACATTGCGCGCAAAGGCCCGGCCGCCGTTGTTGCTCTCGATGCGAGCCTTGTTGACTTGCAGCTCAAAAAGAGCCTTCGCGACTGCCGGCTCTGTAATCTCCATCGGCTCTTTTGTATAGATGACATCCAGGACGTATGCCTCTTTCTGATACACTCCCCAGATGATGTTGCACAGGTAGTCAGCTCCTTGGTCGGCGGAGTCACAGTAAGCATAGATGCCGGTGAATAGCGGATTGCCACTGGCGTCCTTTGGCAGCTCCGTGTATGTCTTGAAGCTGCTGTACAGCTTGCCTTTGATGTCGATCGGGATCTGCTGATAGTTCGCGCTGGCGATGTCTTCGCCCATGGCCCGCACCTTCATGTCATACGATTCCCGGGAAAGGATATCAGGGCATAACATCGTACCGTCATCCTGTAGCGCCTTCATGCTAAGGTGCCGGACCTTCTTTTTCTCTTCTGCAAAATGCCCAAGTGCTCGGCCAGCCAGATCGCCGGTCGCCCATCGGGTCATGATAATGATGATCTTACCGCCTTCCTCCAAGCGCGAAAGCATCGTATTTACGAACCACTCCCAATGCTTCTCAAGCGTGGCCTCGTTATTGGCCTCCTCAGCGTTTTTTATCAAGTCGTCAATAATGAGGATTGAAGCCCCGAAGCCTGTCGCCGTACCCGTCGGAGACGTAGCCAGATAGCTGTTATAGCCGCCTTCTAAGCTCCAGAGGTTCATGGCAGCATCGCCTTGCTTAATCCTCACCTGTGGAAAGATATCGCTGTACACGATGACTTCCGGATCCGCCTTAACCGTGCTGATGCCATTACGGACAGCCTTCGAGAACGTCGTGGACAGCGTTTCGTTATACGAGCCGGTCATGACCTTCTCTTGCCGGTTCTTCCCGAATACCCACTGAGCGAACATGGAGGCCGTCCTGGACTTGCCATGCCGAGGCGGTAGATTGATGATAAGGATATCATCGTCGGACTCGTAAAAATCCTGCATTTCGCCGCACAGCTCGCCTAGAAACGCCCGATCATCCCGATAGAAGTCCGGCGCCATAGCCTGACAAAAGTAAAAAAACTCGCGATTAGCGAGCTCAATAAGGGCGTATCGTTTAATTGTCTCCAGGTCAACCATCGCGAATCAGCTTCCGTAGTTCTTCGGTCGTCAGGCCCTCCATCGGGTTGTTTACGTCCATGCTGCCGCTGTGCTGGATGTCTTGCTTGTCCCTCCATTTGTCTGGGCGACGGTTTTTAAGCCAGAAAATTTGGGCCGTCACGTCTGGCTGGACCTCTTTTGTGACTCGCTTGGTCTCGACCATGACCGTAACTGGATCGCCTGTCTCCTCGTCAATCTGCGTCGCGGCTTCCCTTGTCACCTCGTCGTACTGGTACCCGATTGCACGCCTGAATAGGGCATTCTCGACCTCCACGTCGGCTACTTCCTTGCCCTTTTTTAAGGCTGCCGATAATGCCGGGTACTTTTTGACATACTCCCTAAAAGTGGAGTAGGCAACGCCTAATTTTTTGGCTATGTCCTCGTCTATTGTGCCATCCCGCGCCCATGCCCCTACAAGCAGGAGCTTGGGCTCAACGTGTGAATGATACTTATTTTTCCGTTCTCCTGCCATGTTATCAGCTCCTCTCCGTGAAATAAGAAAAAGCCGCTGAACTCTGTCAGCGACTTAATTTGTAAAGCGCATATTGATTTAATGACACATTTTCGGCCGCTGCCTTCTCCGCCAAGTGTCGATGTAAGGACTTCGGCATGCGAACAAGGAACTTTCCGCTGTACTCCTCGTCTTCTGGTTCCGGAATAGGATCACCGTACTCCAGCTTTATTTCAATGTGTGTCTTGAATACTTCTTGAAGATCCTTATATGCCTCTTCCCACGTGTTGCCGGACGTATGACAACCGTCCAACTCCTTTACCGCTGCCCAAAAGCCATCCTCTGTGCGCTTCACTTGAAAGGTATATGGCAGGCTCAGGTAATAATTGAGATCCTTTTGCTTTTCCATAGTGTTTTGGCTTAAGATAGGGGACATAAGGGGAATTACTCCCCCTTATGCTTGTTCAACCTCGTAAGCGCATCTTCCACAGCCTTTGGATGGACTGGATTCTCGCGCTTCACGGTGGTTAAAAGCCCTTGTGCGTTTCGGAAATGATGGTGTGAACCGACTATTCTCACCTCTATGTATCCGGCGTGTTCAAGGGCTTTTTTCACCTCTTGAAAGGTTATCCCTTTTGGCTTCCTCATCATTTTATTGACGAGTTTTTCTATCTTAGCCATGTTTCACCTCCTGTAATTATGATATCATATATAGTATCACATAGTCAAGTAGTGAAAACAGAAAAAGCACCGCGAAGGGTGCTTAAATAATCTTTAGAACAACATTTTTCTTATAGCTATTTTCAATATCGGTCCAGCAGTTCTCTTTTGTATAGTTCCCGATTCCAATTTCTGATATTAAGAGATATACTTCCGCTAATTGTCTTTTGGCATCTTCCTCAGACATTGTTCTTACCAATTCTATAATTCTCTGGGTCGTTGACATCCCCATTCCTCCTTCCTCTCATGCCATACTTCGACAAAAGGGCCGCGACCACATCTCTAATTCTTCCGACACTATCATATTAGCATGTCAAATATGGAGCATGTGCGCCTCCCATCGGCCATGGATGAGCCACGTTTAAGACATCCCCATAAATCGGCAATATTGTCGGATCGCCTCCTCCTTCCTTCTGGTGTGTGTTCGAAGCGATACGTTAAGCTCATCCGCCACTTCATACACAGTCTTTTTCTCGATATATCGCAATCGCAACAGCTTTGCCAGCTCTTCATCCATTGCATCCAGCACCGCGTCAATCCTCTGCTTTTCTGCCTTCAGATCCTGATACTCCGCCAGCTGCGCCAGTATTGCCTCGAATCCGTCCGGCGTACCCGTCCGCGCCTCGATGACCTTCGCGATCTTCCGTTGCAGCTCCTCCAGCAGCTGCCGATCCTCCTCATCCGCCGGCTCGCAATCCTGGACGGCCTGAAGCTGCGCCCGAGTCCCTGCAGGGTAACGGGTCAGGTATGCGTGCGCTGTAGTCTCCAGGCGCTGCTCCCTTGGTGTGAGATACATATACGACGGCAGCCCCCGCAGCCGGCGATGCAGCTCCTGCAGGTGGTCGTCTTCGTTGAGCAGGGACACGGTGATCCCGTTTCCCACGCTATACGTTTCGAGAACGCGCAGGCGGCCAACGATGTCACGGTATCCAGTAAGCTGCTCAATCACTCGTTGTTCTATCTGTTTTGTCAAAAAGACACCCCCCATTCATGTTAAGTTACTCATTAGCTGAATCTCAACACGAGTTGTCCGGCCTGCGACGCAGCTACAGGGTTTATCCAAAGAACTTCCTCCCTGCTCGCTCCTCCCTCTGCCTTCGCCTTGCGAGTATCCCGTTTCCAATGTTTCAGCCGTTCATCGTATAGCGTATGAGCATATCCGGACAGCAACACCGGACCCGGATGCCGATCCAGCGCGTCAAGCAGTTCAGCATGGTCAGCCTCCGTCATCTCGTAGCGATAACTGCTAGTCGTCCTCGTCGCCAAGATGTACGGCGGATCGGCGTATATCAGAACATTCGGGCGTCTGTAGCGCGGCAGCAATTCCAGCATATGCTGATTCTCGATTTGCACGCCTTTCAGCCGTTCTGCCACCGCCGCGACTTTTTCCGGGAAGCGAAGCCACTCCTTCCCCGGCAGCGGCCCATTGGCTTCAATCATGCTGCGCCATCCAGTCCGGTGCGCCGTCTTCCCACCACGGCCCTGCCATAGCCTCACAATGAGCCGCCGCGCCCGCTCGAGCTCGTCTTCTGCTTCTTCGTAACTTAGGTAGTATTCTTCCCGACTGTGCGGCGTCCAGCGGATAGCGTGCGCCAGCTCGTCCGGCCGCTCCCGAATAACCCGGAACAGAATCACAATGTCCCCATCGATGTCGTTTACCGTTTCAAGTCGGCTGCGTTCCTTCGAAAACAGGACTGCGCCGCTGCCGAAGAACGGTTCCAAGTACGTCTCATGTTCCGGCATATGAGAGATAATCCATTCGGCCATGCTCCACTTGCTGCCGGGATAATGTAAAATCCGTGGGATGCTCAAAATCTCCCCTCCCTCATCGATACTCTATATCGCCCCAAATTAAGAATATATGTTCGGTTCAAAGGCGCAATAAAGTCCCGTCTCTCCTTCTGCCTCCGCCGCGGTGGCGGATCCGGCAAAAGAACATAAACCGTGCCTATCACTCGTCCGGCATCGTCAGTGATGATGTCCCAAGGGACACCGTCGAAGTAAGGATCATGCATGGCATTCAAGCGATCACCCCTCTTACTTCTGCTTCTCGTAAACCTCTTCGAGCCATTCAATCAGCATCGTCATTTGCTTAATAACTAATGGGTTTTCTTGGTATTTATCACACAGGGCAGCGCTTGAGTCGGCCACCCACGCCCAGAACTGCGCATTTGTCATCCCATAGCGGGCAGCTGCCTGGTTTACCTGGTCGATCCAGCTCACGACATCCGCATAAAAGGCCTTGTAGTCCATAGGCTAAACCTCATCGATCCGGATATAGATTCCCGGCAGCTTGGCCCAAAATTTTTCCGCGACCAGGCTGACCACCTGCGCATCATCCTTCCAAAAGCCGCACGCGGTCATGCAATCGAAGAGCAGCTTCTGGCTGTTGTCAATGTCGGGCTTCGTGGCCTTGTATTCGCCGTCCAGCCGCTTACCTGTGAGCGGGAAGCACCACTTAACGATGAGCCGGACAGGCCCGGTATATGGTTTACCCGGAACTTGTCGCCCAAGGTGGGCCATCAGCTTCGCCCGGGCCGCTTTCAATTCGTCCGGCTCGTAGAATACCGGCTTGCCATTTACTACCGTTACCTGTTTCTGTTGATGCGTTACCGTCGGCACCTTTTTCATCGGCATGAAGAATTCAGTGGTCATCTTGTTCACCTTCAATCATCTCTTCCCAGTCGTTGATCGTGCCGCGTAGATAGCTCGGCGCTTCGTCGCTGGAGAACAATTCTTTCCGGTCGATGACGAATTTGACTTGGTAAACATCCTCGCCGTCTTTATTTCTGTATTTCGTGCCGAATTGAAGTTTCCCGGCTTTGTCATAGCAACGCATAAAGCTATTTCCGAATTCGATCATTTCCCCTTTTTCTTCTTCCCAATATTTTCTGGCATACGTTTTTGTTTTCGACATTTCTTTTCTCCCTTCTCTCGTCTCGCGGGCGTCAGTGATGTCAGAGAAGGGGTTGCGCCGCTCTCCTACGGCGGCAACCTTCTCTCTGACTTACAGTCATCATAAACATGATTTAATTCATTACTATAATTACTACGGGCGCGCGTTATATTTTTATATAATATATAGGGCCTCTACACTTGGCAGCAGTCGGCGGCGGCAACCATAAATTGATGGTGTTCGCCGCCATATTCATGTTTGACGGCGGTGGCGGGTACCATGTTTGTCGCCGTATATTGCTACATGGCGGCGGTGGAATTAATCATGGTCTTCGCCGCCGTCTTTCACGATCAAGCCGTCCTTCAGAACGTACCCATATCGCTTGATCCAATCTCTTACTGTTCGTTCGGAAACCTCTTTTCCGGACTTCCCGAACCACTCTACGACGTCTTTAACGGCTGGAGGTTCACCAAAATTACAGTTGTTCACCGCGTCCTCAAACTGCGCCTCCTTGGTACGGCGCTCCTGTTTTGCAGACGCTTTTCGTTTCTCGGTCGCCTTTTTCCATGGCTCCGATTCGCCGAACGGTTGTAAGTCTTTGAGACTGCCCACGTCGTCCACCTTATGAATCGGATACTGGAACCACATGTTCACCGGCTCGAATTTCGGATACTCCCGCAGCGTGCCCTCCACACGCCACGCTGAGCGGATGCGGACGCTGCGGACGGCCTGCTTGATGCTTTCTTTGGCCGCATCCATTTGAGCCGGAAGAGCTCGCTTGGCGTGGTCCTCCATGGCCCTCGCGCTCAGCAGATCGTCCTGGGATATATACTCTTCCAGGTAATCTGGATTGAATTTTTCAAAGAGCTGCTGATACACGGCACATATGGCCTTGTTCTCTTCCTGCTTCTGCAGAGCCTCCGTCACTTCCAGCTCCACCAGGTCAATCAACGCGTCCGGATCGCGGGCGAATACGCCGCTGCCGCTGGCACGGTCCATCGACTTCTTGCCACCCTGGGCACCCTTGCTGTGATGGTGACAGTAGATGACGCTGGCCCCCAGCTCCGTTGCGATCTTGTCAAATTGATTCGTGAAATGCGCCATTTGATCGGCGCTATTTTCATCTCCGGTCAGTACCTTGTAGATCGGATCGATGATGACCGCAATGTAACCTTTCTTGGCCGCGCGCCGGATCAGCTTCGGAGCCAGTTTATCCATCGGTACGCTCTTGCCCCGCAGATTCCAGATGTCGATATTTTCAATATTCCGAGGCGGGATACCCAGCGCCTGGTACACATCCTTGAAGCGATGCAAGCAGCTGGCTCTGTCCAACTCCAGGTTGACGTAGAGAACCTTTCCCTGTGTGCATTGCCAGCCCAGCCATTTGATGCCCTCAGCGATGGCAATACTCAATTCAATTAGCGCGAACGACTTGCCGGCCTTGGACGGCCCGGCCATGAGCATCTTGTGCCCTTGTCGTAACACACCCTCGATGAGAGGCGGGGCCAAGGCGGGCATGTTCTCCCAGGAATCCGTTAGACTCTCCGGATCCGGAAGATCGTCATTGATGCCTTCAATCCATTCATGCCACTCTGCCCAGCTCCCCTTACCAATGTTCACGTCCACGATGAACTGCTTCTTCCCGTTCCTCTCGACACCCGGCATCCGCGATAGCCGTGACGGGTTCCGGTTCTGATTATCAATGTTCAAGCCGTTCTTTTTGCAGACGTTATAAAGGTAGTCCACCCTTTTCCGGTACTCATCGTAGTTGGCCGCTTCGATGCGGACGATCGCGTGCAGGCTCTTCCCGCCGCTGTATACCATGACGGCAATCGGCAGCTCCAACTCGCGCATGATGGCGTTTTGCTTCTCGATGTCCATCGTGTCCGACTCGACCAGGGCATAACGGAATTCGGTTACGTTCTCGTTCTTTATGCCCCGACCGTCTAGCGGGTTGAACCGGATCCAGGCCCCCGCAGCCGGGTCGTAATCGCCCAGAACGGACCCAATATCGCCGTTGCATTGGTTAAGACATTGAATCAGCTCGCCGGCCGTTCGGTCCCATGCCCCTTTGGTAGGAAGGTATTTACCGTCGTCATTCTGCCACGTATCCACGACGTAGCCGACGTTTTCGGACGCTTCGAACAGCGTTTCCAGATACGTGGTAAGCTGCTGCACCGGGTTCCATACGGCCGGCTCGTGGATCTCTTTACCCTCAATCCAGTTCCTATCCACGACGACATAATCGCCGCCGGCAATCTCGTCGTCCCAACCAAGTTCGCGCTCCTCACGATCCGCAGAGCGCGGCATCCAGCCGTTATCCTTCGCCATTTGTGTGATCGTCGCACCCGTTACCGGATTGCCCGCTCCTTCAAAAGACGTCCATTTCTTGAAGCATTCGCCGGGATGGTAACGGGCTCCGTCCCGTTTGCTCCAATCGTCCCAGTCGCTCGCCGTATAGCCTTCGTATTTGAGCGCCATGCCGACGTTGAGCCATTCTTGGTAGCTGAGAAAGGATGGATCGACGTAGGAAAGAAGTGCCATAAGGTCAAGTTTGTGTTCCATTTGATCCTCCAATATCCTTGACATCGCCGAATTGTTTATTAGAATTCTTGTCGTTCATTAAAAATTTACTTATAATAAAATAGTTTATACTCTGGTAATGAGGGAGATTTCTTATGAACATAAAAGAAATAATTATGAAATACAAAGAAGGAAATAGTCTCGATAAACTCGGAATAATAGGTAATTTCGTCACAATCATAACGGCTGCGATAACCCTTGTAACAGGTCAACTTCTTGCTTTTGAATTTGTTATTAAAGAAACAACATTTATAAGAATTTCTTTCTATACGGCAACAATGGGACTTTCTCTCTTACTTCTTTTTATTTTCTTAAAATCTCTATCGCTTTTTATAAAGACATTTAAATCTTTCATGCTTCAAATAGCTGTATTCCTTATTTCATTCGCCTTTCTTTCGTTAATACTAACTACTATTTGGAGTTTTGTTCTTACAATTCAGTAAGTTCTATTCAACTACCCCTCCTGTTGCTTATTCTTCGGCGTACCTCCAAGCGGCAGTACATAAAAAGCTAAGCCGATTTAAAGCGACAGACCTACCAGTACGTACCAGGCGTAGATCACAGCCTCTTGCGAAATTATCAACAATGATTTCTCTCATGGATAATCACTCCCCACGATATTCTTTAGGATTGACGCCGTCCGGCACGCGCCAGCCATTGCCGGCAATGCGGTCGATCAGCTTCTTCGCACTTTCAAACGACCAGGTGCCAACATGTTCGAATCCCCGCTGCTCCAGGAACCGGATCTGCTTAGGCGTGGTCAACCCTTCCGCCCGCCGTTTGTCCAGCCTTTCCAATAACTTTGTCGCCTTACCGGCGTTGTCGATTTCATCCGGGAAGATGCCCATCTTTTCCAGAGTCTTGATTTGCTTTTCAGAAGGCGGGGCCATCTCCCAGCCGAACGACGGCACATAGCTGGACAGGTCTTCCGCTTGAATACTCATTTCAAATTGCAGCGGATCCACCAGCTTCCGCTTGCGGCGCTTCATCTCTTCGAGTTGCTTTGCCAGGGCTTCCTCACGCTGAGCAACGACGTCTTCCGCTGCCTGCTTCTCGACGGTTTCCAAGTCCAGCGGGATGCCGGCTTCTTCGATCTGCTTGGTCATGGCCTTGGCTATTTCCTCATTCTCCGCGATGAGATGCGCCGGGTGGCATAACTCATGCCGTTCGGTATGCCAAAGGAAATCTAATAGCAATAATTCAGTTTTGCCTGGGAATAGTCGGGTACCGCGCCCGACCATCTGGCTATATAAGCTGCGGACCTTCGTCGGCCGCAAGACAACGACGCAATCCACGCTGGGACAGTCCCAGCCTTCGGTCAGCAGCATTGAATTACAAAGGACGTTGTATTTGTCGTTCTCGAAATCTTCCAATATTTCTGCCCGGTCCTGCGATTCGCCGTTCACTTCCGCAGCGCGGAATCCGACTTCATTCAGGATGCGGCTGAACTTCTGGCTAGTCTTAACCAGCGGCAGGAAAACGACGATTTTCCTGTCCTGGGCGACGCGCCACATTTCGGCCGCGATCTGCTCCAAGTACGGATCCAATGCCGTGCCCAGGTCTCCGGCTGAAAAGTCGCCGGACTGCTGTCTGACAGCGGATAAGTCCAATTTTAGCGGGATGGTCATCGCCTTTATCGGGCTGAGAAAGCCCTCCTTTATCGCCTTGGGCAGCGTGTACTCATAGGCCAGGCTCTCAAAATACGAGCCCAGATTCCTCATGTCGCCCCGGTCCGGCGTGGCCGTCACGCCCAGGACGTTGGCCGATTCAAAATATTGCAGCACCCGCTGATAGCTGTCCGATATACAATGATGCGCCTCATCGATGATGATGGTATCGAAAAAGTCCTTGTCGAACTGCTGCAGCCGCTTTTCCCGCATCATAGTCTGTACACTACCGACCACAACCCGGAACCAACTGCCGATCGATGTCTGCTCTGCCTTCTCCCGCGCACATTTCAAGCCAGTGGACTTCTCCAGCTTGTCGGCAGCCTGATCCAGCAGCTCCCCCCGGTGTGCCAGGACGAGCACACGCTCGCCCTTTCTCACCCGGTCCTCAATCACCTTGGAAAATACAATCGTCTTGCCGCAGCCGGTGGGGAGGACGAGCAGCGTCCGCTGAACGCCCTTCTCCCATTCGGCTTGAATAGCGCTGCGCGCCTCCTGTTGATAGGTTCTAAGCTCCATGACAACCCCCTAAAACTGACCCGCTGACCAGTTTCCCCCTTGCTGTCCGGTCGGGAACGGCTGCTGGTATTGTTGCTGTGGTTGTTGCTGATAGTTCTGTTGCGTTTGCTGTGGTGGGATAGCGTTCCCTTGTGCATGCTTCAAGTACTCGTCGTATGGATAAAATCGTTTGACTTGATTATTAACAAGCTCTCGCCCATCTTTCGTGTACTTGTTGTGTTCAAGTTGGCAACGACCTTTTGCGCCAATCACAGCATTCCAGTTCATGCGCAGTGGCTCGCCTTTCTTCTTCTGCCCGATTGCGCTAAAGAATGCGGACAACAGTCCTTCTGTTTTGGTGTGAAGGAACAGGTTATGAAACACGGTTACGTTGCCATTCTTCGGACAATGGATCGTCAATTCGAGCTTAGCCTGATTACATGGAGGCAAGTTTGCGCTGCCAGAGAATCTAGCGCGTTCGAACTTCGCAACGGTGAAATTGTAGTCGCCTTCAGGGAGCAGTATATACTCCCCGCCGTCCTTCTCAATCGTGTCGTCCCATCCCAATTCTCTTTCAATATTTTGACTCATGTAAAATTCCTCCTGTGTTATCAATTGAATGGAATCTGATTTCTAGCTTCTTGAATCATGTTGAACACTTGAGGCCAGGCCCCAACCAGTACGCCCTCGACAAATCCAGGATCATAGTTGATAATTGGCGTATCCACTGGATAGTAGCCTTTTTGGCTTACGGCGATCTGGATCTCATATTCCTGAACCTGGTGTTGAATCATCAGGTCCCGCAGCGAGCGCGGAATGTTCGGATCGAGTGCCGGCGCTTCATCCACTTGCGGCCGCGGCTCAATCGGTGCTGCCTGCGAGTGGGTGGCCGTCATCTGCTGCGCCGGCGCGGAAGCGATTCCCGGCGTCGTTTGCGCCGCGGTCTCGACGGTCGCCGGTGGTGTCGCTGGCGTGGCCTGCGCTGTCGGCGTGGATCCGGAGCCATTGAAGATATGTGCAATATAGGAATAGTCCAGCGGAAATTCATCCGGCAGCCCGTGGCGGTTTTTCGCGTCCCACGCCGGGTGATGCGTAGCGTAGACCGTGCGAGCTCCGCCCTGTCCCTTATGCTTGCGCCCCTTATCGTCAACGGCAACACTGAACGTTTTATAATTGATGAACAAGACCATGTCAGCCCATTCCTTGACCAGCGGTGCCGTTCGGGAACCGGTCTTTTGCCCGAGCTTTAGCTGATACCGGTCGTAAGATCCCATCTCGTCCGGCTGCTCGAATTTCACGATTTGGGCATGAGCGGTCAATACGACATGAATGCCGCCCTCGATAACATCGCTAAGCAGATTCAGAAAACGGCCGAATTCCTCCGCAACGTAAATGTACCCTTTCCCATAACCGAAATCCTCGACCCCCTTCTTGTTGTGCTGTGCGCAGACGCTTTCCACGCATAGCATTTCGGCCCAGTCGATTGTGTCGATGACCAATGTACCGAACCGGCCCGCCTGTTGCTTGACCCAGCTCACCTGTTGCTTGAGCATTTCCCAACTCGTCGGCTTCGGTAAGCGATCAACGTCCATTTCCGTTGTCGATCCCTCCGTGTCGATAAAAATCGGGCGCGGGAACTGTGCAGCCAACGAGGATTTCCCAATACCCTCCGGGCCGTATAGAACCACTTTCTTCGCCTTCTGTACTTTTCCGCTGACCACTTCAAACATGATTAAAATTCACCTGCTTTCCAAGTCTTCGGCTCGGCGGCCGCCGGCGGCTGTTCAACCTGCTGCGGCTGCCCGGCAACATAACCGTCTTCGATGATGATGCTGCATTCATCGCCCGTGCTGACGCGCGTCGCGATGGCTTGCAATCCTTCCTGTTCCAGCCATTGGCCGAATTCGCGAAGGGTATCGATATCCATCTGTTCCAATTTGTCTAGTAGGATAAAACCACAATCTGGTTTAAGCCTACGAACAATAGAGGTGGCCACAATTAGCTGTTCAGCGCCGCTCATGTTGTCCCACTTCTGGCTGTTATAGACCAGTTCCCCGTCCTCAACGGACAGCCCAGGCAGCGGCAGGTTCGCATTCGTCAGCAGATCGTTTTTTTGCTGGCGAATGGCGGTAATCTCGGCGGTCAACTGGTCATATTGGACCCGGTAATCGCTGGCATCGGCCTCGGCTTTGTCTTTGTCCAGATTCGCCCGGACCTTCCGGTTAATCTCGTCGATTTGCCTGATGTTGGCCTCCAACTCTGCGGTTGATTCATCGACCAAATCCAGGGCGTCCTTCTGTGCTATCTCCAAGTCCGCGCCGAGTTGCACGTATTTGGCCTCTGCCTGAGCCAGCAACGAGCGTAGCCGTTCAATCTCTTGCCCTTGGCTGGTGTACTCTGCCTGAATTTGCGTCAGCCGCTGCCGCTTGTGCTGATTCTCGCCGTTGCGGGCAAGTATGTCCTGCTGCTGGCGAATCAGTTCCGACGCGGAAATCGGCTCTTTCGGCGCGTCCGGAAAGTACGGCTGTTCCTTGGCAAACTTCTCCTTCTGGTCTGCGATCTGACCGATCGCATGGCGGCGGTTATAAATCTCTTGCTCCTTGACCTCCAGCTCGTGAAGCTGGTCACCGACGCCGATAATGCGCAGCAGGATGTTGGCTTTCTCCTTGTTAGAGGCGTGCATGAACTTAGGCAAGTCGATCGCCAGCTCCTCGACGAAGCTGTCTAGCAGCTGCTGCCCGCCTTTCTGCCCGTTCGGGTCGATAACCTTCAGGTCAGAGTTCTTCCCCTTCCGCTCCACGATCAGGCCGTTGGATAAAACAATGTGCAGATAAGGCGGCACCGCCGACCCTTCGCGTGCGGCCTGGGAAGGCCGATACTTATTGCCTCCCAATCCCCATTGAATGGAGTCCAAAATGCTCGTCTTGCCTTGCCGATTCTTGCCGCCGACGATGGTCAGGCCGTTGGCTGTGGGCTCTATTTTGACCGCTTTGACTCGTTTGACATTTTCGATTTCGAGCTTGTTGATTTTAATCATCTTGCTCCCCACTTTCGTTTATCTGAATAACGTCTTACAATGGCTTCAATTTGATCCGTCATTGCGTATGTGATCGAGCCGTTGCTCAGCTTCAACTTGTGCCAAGTCCGAGCGACGCCCCAGATATCCACGACTTCGGCGGTGTCGCCCGACTTGAGCTTGACTTCGTCTCCTTTTAAAACGATCATGATCCTTAGTCAGCGTTCGACTGCTCAAGCAGCTTTTGCCGGCGATCGGCAATGAGGTTGATGCACCCAACGCAAATGATTCTATCGCGCGCGAACCTTTTAAGGCTCTGTTCCGTCGAGCCGCAAAGGCTACAGCCTGCCCCGTGCTTTTGCAGCACAATGCGCTCCCCATCCGTATAGATTTCGATTGCATCCTTCTGGCTGATATTCAGAGTCCGGCGCAGCTCCATTGGAATAACGATGCGCCCAAGGCTATCAAGATTACGTACAATACCAGTCGATTTCATTGATTTCTCCTTCCGCCAGTGCTAAACTGGCTTTGAATATGGATTGATTATGCTTAATTAAGGTGTGGGGCCTTAATTAAGCCTTTTCTTTTAATCTCAAAGCTACAGCCTCTTTTGAATAAGGCATTAACTTGGCTCTAGCCTTTTTTACAGCGTTCGACGCCGCGAGAATATGAGTAAATGATCCGAGATAATTCTTTTTACCGTTAATCTCTATCTGAGCAATCCATTTTCTGTCTTTTTTACTCCAGTACACCCCGAGTATCCCAGACCTGCTATTCCGTTGAGCACTCTTTAGATTTTGCTGATTCTCCGAATTGTTCAGAATTCTAAGGTTGCCCCTTCTATTGTTAAGGGTGTCATTGTTAAAGTGATCAACCTGTAGATCGTCTGGACATGACGTCAACCAACGATGCAGGTAAACTGTTATCCTTTTCCCGTCTGGCTGCTGAATTTTACCGCGGCAATAAAAACCGCTGATTGTTGGATCCCAATGGATGCACCATGTGTTAGGAAATTCCTGTGCCTTAGGTAAATCAACAGTATCAATGAGTGTTTCTTTCAGACCGTATTTAGGGCTGTTTATGAAGATTGCTGTTACGTGACCTCTGATTTCAAACTTGTTTTTTATCTCTACCGCCTCCCCGCAAGGAGCTGTTTTTCATTCCGTAGCCTGCCCGCAGCCCGTAGGTACTGCTGGCGGTAAATCTCGCGAGCCCGGATGCATTGTGTTGTATCCCGCAGCTGCAACAGGTTCAGGCAAACTCGTAAACGCTGCTTTCTCGTCATACCCTTCTCACCTCCTCGCCGAAGTGTAGGTTCAGAAACTCAACCAGTGCGGCATAGGAACGGCCATATTCGTTTTTGCCGTGTGTGTACTCCACGTTCCGTAAGAAATTTTTCATTGTCCCGGAGAAACAGCCGCGAGTAACCAAAATTCCGTTATGACCTCGATATGCGGTCAGAATCCCATCTTCGGAGCCAATTGGGCCGACTGTAACCAAGTCACGACTAGATTCTATGTGTCCCCGATGGATGCAGCACGGCACTCTGATTTCAGCGTCTTTCACCATGTCGCCCCTAATGTAAGCGTAGTTGCCGATCTCTGACCTGCAAACTTGTGTGTACCCAGTGATACAAGCGTGTTTGTATACCCAACTGCGATCCTCTACACGGGCGTGATATTCCACTTTTGCACTGCCAAAGACATCGGAATTATCAATGATGGCGCTATCGGAAACCAGGCTGTTATCGTATACGCTTGAGTTGTTCATGACTTTCGCATTGTTGCAGACTCGGCCGCGGCCAAATACCGCCGACTCGTCGTAAACCCAGCATTTCCCCTCATGATCGAGATTGTTTTCTGATTCAATCCATCCGCCCAGGTCGCCGGCCTTGACGTCGCCGAAGTCACGTACCGCCCGGATGCGGTGAAGAGTGGCCCCCTCGGCGATGCGGATAGATGTCTCGCCCGTGAACTCGTATTTCTTTTGCACGTCGTTCCCCTCCTACAATTGATAGCCTATCTTCTCGGCCTCGATGGTCGCCCAGGTCACAAACGGGAACCAATCTGCATCGATTCCGGAGTGGATGTACCTGGCGGCCAGGTGATCCAGCAGTTCATCGGGAATAGTCATGGAAGAAGCCGCCCTTCCTTTTATGCTGGTCACAGGCTACAACATCAACAGGTATAAGCTCGCCCTCTCCTTCTGACTTTCGAGCAAAAACTGTTCCCCTCGTCGTAGCTGGTTTAGAGCAGTTTCGGTAATTGCAAGTCCCTAACTCGGATGATTCTTCTTGACCCGCAATCACGATGACCACCCGGGCCTGCTTCAGCATGTGATCCACCGAACAACACAGGTCAGGCCCTACTTTCCAGGCCGCTTGCCCGAAGTAAATTTCCTTTTCGCATATCGGGCAATGGTCGATGACTTCCTTGCTAGTGCTCATATGGCTTCGCCTCCTCAAACGCGCGGCGGCCAATTCCACTGGTCGTAATCATCCCCGCGCTTAACGTTTTGCGCAAAAATAATTCCAGCAGGATTGAAGATACACAGATGCACTGTCTCGTCGTCCACAACACCCGTAATAATGGCCGCACGCGGCGCAATTCCGACAAAATGGACGATCCGTCCGATTGATGGCTTTTGATTCATGCTTTTTCCTCCTAATGATTTTTTGGCTAACATTTATCCAAGCCGTTAAGCCCTTCCTTTCATCGGCTGAGTCAGCTTGTCGATTCGTGCTCGAATCTCTTGCTCCCATTCCGCATCACCTGATATATGGGCGATATATCCCAAGTTGTTGAGCTGATCCAGACGCTCCACCAACTTGGCATTTGCCTGGATGCATTGAATCATTTCAGCCTGTTCTTTTGATGTCCAGGAGCGTTCTTGCTGGATGAAATGCAATTCCGCCATCCGGCGGTGAATCGGGTGGATTCCGATTTTGATGTCGGTCATGGCAATTCTCCTTTACATCGATGGTTGTTCCCTCAGCCACTGCTCTAGGAACCCCCGTGTTTCCCTTGCGGGGAACAGCCATTTTGTTTTTACTTTCCGTTTGGGAAAACGAGGATCGTAGAAAAAGGTATCCTGAATAAAGTTCCAGCTCATGCATGTTCGCCGTTGTAACTCCGCTGAGTCCCAAAAAACGTGTTCTGCGTCAGCTTCCTTGACCAGTTCTTCTATCTTGTGCGTGAGCATTTGGCGGACTTCCCTTTCGTCTACTTGGACAGAAATCATGGTGTATCACCTCGTTCGACCAGTTCTTTTAGTTCCCACAAATCTTCAATCGTGACATCAATATGGAAATTCAAGAATTCTTCGCGGGAAACTGTTGTTCTGATACCGTTGATTTCTAAAAAATACGGACCTTTGTAAGTAAGTGCCGATTGCAAAATACCGGCCATATCCTCAAGTCGCACCGCAACCTGTACTTTATCCAAACTCCTACGCCTCCAAATTCTTTTTTAAATAAAGCACCAAGTAAAAGGAATTTTAAGCTGACAGCCGACGCTGCAATTTAGCGTAATAGCCAGTCAGCATCTCTTTCCGCTGCTGAAAATCCGGCATGGCTACAATCAAACCAATGTCCACGCGTTGAAGAGCTTCAATCGCTTGGATTTGAGTCGTATTCAGATATGGACGGATAGATTCTCCCTTTGCGATCCCGTTTGCCTCTCGAAACTGCTTTGCATTCATGCCGAGGACAATCCGGTTGATCATGTCAGCCTCGTTTGAAAAATGATAATGCTTTGGTTCTTCGTGCGCGTTCATGATTGCCTCGGTAAAGGCTGGATGTTCGAGCTTGGCACCTTGTAAGGATTTAATGAAGGATTCCATTTGATTGAAGCGTCGAATGTAGGCTTCTTTAAATCGCATTGCTTTTGCCCCTGTAAATCCCATTGCTAAAATAGTAAAACCATCTTTTGTCATGAGATATTCAGGGTTCCATTTACCAGAACCATCGCGATATTTACTGCGCTCAAAATTGAGTTCAGTGAAATCTTCACTGACCCCACTTGTGGGTTGAGTGATTTCATCGATTGAGCGAAGAATGTTTCGATGTTCGCGCCCGAATTCTTCCGCCACTTGCCGGCTGCTGCAATACGCCCTACCTTTACGTTCATAAAGCCCACAATCTGGATTGAGGATAAGCTTGCTCATTGGTCCACCTCACTTTCTGTACTTGTTTTTCTCACCCGGGCTGTACAAATTCGGTTCATCTCACTAACTCGTCAACAGTACAGCCAAGAGCATTTGCAATTTTCAAAAGCTTATCAGCTGTAGGCCCCGATTCCTTTTCACCTAGGCTATAAATAACCGACATGGTAATACCGCTCTCTTTGCTCAAACGGTATCGCGTCCAGCCTTTGGCCTTGAGAAGTCGATCAACGTTTTTCTTAACTGCTGTCCCCATTTTTCATCACCTCCTGAAAACAATAATATCTCATATGAGATATTTACTCAAACAAGATATTATCTCATTTGAGATAATATAATTCAAAATTCACTCCTAGGAGTTAATTTGTCCAAGAAAATAGCTGATTATCTTTTAAATCCTTCCAATAACTTGACATTATTATCTCCTTCGAGTTAATATATCTCTAAACAGGAGTAACTCAAATACGATACATGGAGGTATAAAGGTGGAGATTGCAAAACAAATTGAGAAGCTTATGAAGAGAAACAAGGTTACAAGGCTGAAATTATCAAATGATACAGGAATTCCTTATACAACCCTTACGCAAATCATCAACGGGAGAACTAAGAACCCTCAAGTAAAAGCGTTGGAAACTATAGCGGAGTATTTTAAAGTCTCCTTAGATTACATTCTTGGTAAATCGATTTTTGCCTTAATTGAAAGTCGACTTTCGGAACTTAATATGTCTATTGAAGATTTAGAAAAAGCGATGGAGTTACCTCAAGGCATGATCGAAAGTCTTGATTCTTTTCCGCCTGCACCTTGGGACTATGAATCAGGTGAATTAATTGATCAGCTCGCCAAAGCTCTCAAGATGGATCCAAAAAAGTTATCAGCGGCATACGCTCGCCAAGAACCACCTGTATATGATGGGCCCGCATTAAGTCCTGCGGAGGCTTTTGGGGAATTTCAAAATCACTTCACTAATGAAAAAAGTGATGAACCTGAAACTATTGCAGCCCACCATGATGGAGAGGAATGGACTGAGGAAGAGCTCGAAGAAATTGAGCGATTCAAAGAATTTATCCGCATGAAAAGAGCAAAAGACAAGCAGGAGTGATGTCATGGCGTATGAGTTGCTACTGAGAGAGGCGGAACAACAAGGGGTTGAAGTGTACGAACTGCCTCTAAAGGGTGGGTTAAAGGGTCTGTACCACAGGAATGCTATTTGCATAAACCGCCGCCTCTCTCGAACAACAGAAAAAACTTGTATCCTTGCCGAGGAGCTGGGCCATTACTATACATCGGTCGGAAACATTCTTGACCAATCTGACATTCGCAATCGTAAGCAGGAGTTGCGCGCCCGGGACTGGGCTTGTCAAAGGCTTGTACCATTGGACAAATTTATCGAAGCATACGAAGCCGGCGTCCGCAACCGTTATGAATTGGCCGAATACCTTGATGTAACTGAAGATTTCATTGAGATGACACTCAATTATTATCGAAGGAAATACGAACACTGCGCCGTCATCAGGAACTACATAATATTTTTTGATCCTTTAGCTGTCGCCAAAATGATAGAGTACTGAACCTTTCGCGCTTCCCAGCCGTAAGGCTGTTTATTATACACACTAAACAGAACATTCGTTCGGAAAGGAGCGAAAAGGATGGCTTACTTTCGTAAGCGAGGAGAAAAGTGGGAGTATCGAATTAAGTATACTGATAAACGAACCGGGGGAGTGAAAGAAAAGTCAAAGGGAGGCTTCCGAACCAAAAAAGAAGCACAGCTCGCGGCCCAAGAAGAAGAAAAAGCCATCAACTATTTTGGTTTCGCATCTGACGGAGAAGAAGACGTAAGCGCCTACTTCGAACAGTGGCTTGAGACTTACAAGAGGCCCCACGTTAAGCCGATAACTTTTACTGTACAAGAACGAAATGTGCGGCTGAACATCTTGCCGCGCTGGGGGAACTACAAGTTGAAAGACTTGAAACGGAACGAGTATCAGCAGTGGATTAATGAACTGCGGGAGCATTACAGTGAAGGCACCGTGCGTCGCATTCACAGCATTATGAGTTCAGCCCTCTATGACGCTGTGCATGAATTTCAAATTATGAGAGAGCATCCACTACAACGAATCAAAATACCAAAGGAAATCGAGAAAAGTAAAAAGATAAAATTCTTTACCCGGGATCAACTGGATTTATTTTTAAAAACCGTAAAAACTCCAGTAAAACATGCGAAGTATCAGCTTTCCATTCAGTATTACGCTTTGTTTACTCTTATAGCGCGAACAGGGCTACGAATTGGGGAAGCACTCGCATTGACATGGGAGGATATTGACTTAAAAAAACAAACACTGACCGTTAACAAAACACTCGTTTATCCGCTTAATTCAGAACCGTATATATCTACGGCGAAGACGGAGAGAAGCGAAAGAACAATAAAGCTGGACGAGCATACCATCAAAGTGCTAAAACGCCACCGAACCAACCGAAAGGAAGTGGTTCTTAGATATGGGGACTACAAGCCGCCAAAGGATGACATCGTATTTTATCAACAGGATGGAAGATGGCTCCGAACAAATGTTACCCGGGAATATTTCAAAGAAGTATGTAAGCGTGCCAACCTTCCGGTGCTCTCGCCGCATGCACTACGTCACTCGCATGCCGTCCACTTGCTGGAGGCTGGTGTAAATATAAAATATGTGTCCGAGCGACTTGGACACGCAAGCGTAAAAGTCACCGCGGACACATACTTACACGTAACAAAAAAAATAGAGGACGAAGCGTTGGAACTGTATGGTCGCCATATTAACAATATTTAATGGGGGCAAAATGGGGGCAAGCCCCAATTTCCACCCCCGTAAACGCCTTTTATTCCTTGCCCCGTAAGGCTTTACCCGATACTGCCTTCCATCTCCAATTTGATGAGACGGTTCATCTCAACCGCATATTCCATTGGCAATTCTTTCGTGAACGGCTCGATAAAGCCCATGACAATCATCTGGGTCGCTTCGTCTTCCGTCAATCCGCGGCTCATCAGATAGAAGAGCTGATCCTCCGACACCTTGGATACGGTCGCCTCATGCTCCAATTGAATATTGTCATTCATGACTTCGTTATACGGAATCGTATCGGACGTGGATTGATTATCCATGATGAGCGTATCGCATTTGACATTGGCCTTGGAGCCTTCGGAATTCCGGCCGAAGGACGCGATGCCGCGATACGTTACTTTGCCGCCGTGCTTCGAGATCGACTTGGATACGATTGTCGATGTCGTGTCCGGCGCCAGATGCAGCATTTTCGCGCCTGCATCCTGGTGCTGGCCTTTGCCCGCTACCGCGATGGAGAGCACCGAGCCTTTGGCTCCGCGGCCCTTCAAAATAACGGCCGGGTATTTCATCGTCAGCTTGGAGCCGATGTTGCCATCCACCCATTCCATGTTCGCGTTCTCTTCGCAGACCGCGCGCTTCGTAACCAGGTTGTAAATATTCGGGGCCCAGTTCTGAATCGTCGTATAACGGACGCGGGCGTTCTTCTTCACGATAATCTCGACGACCGCGCTATGCAGCGAGTTCGTGCTGTAGATCGGAGCCGTGCAGCCTTCTACATAGTGCACAAAGCTGTCTTCGTCGGCAATGATGAGCGTGCGCTCGAATTGCCCCATGTTCTCGGAGTTGATGCGGAAATACGCCTGCAGCGGGATTTCGCATTTGACTCCCTTCGGCACATAGATGAAGCTGCCCCCGGACCATACCGCGCTGTTCAATGCAGCGAACTTGTTATCCGCCGGAGGAACGACCGTGCCGAAGTGCTCCTTGAAAATTTCCGGATGCTCGCGCAGGGCCGAGTCGGTATCCATGAAGATAACGCCTTGCTCTTCGAGATCCTTTTGCATGCTGTGATAGACGACTTCGGATTCATACTGCGCGGATACGCCGGCCAGGAACTTCTGCTCCGCTTCCGGAATTCCCAGCTTGTCGAACGTCTCCTTAATCTCCGCCGGCACTTCCTCCCACGTCTTGCCCTGCTTCTCGGAAGGACGAACATAATATTGAATATCATCGAAATCCAGTTCATTCAGATCGCCGCCCCAACGCGGAAGCGGCATTTTCTCAAATTGCTTCAGCGACTTCAAGCGGAAATCAAGCATCCAGTCCGGCTCCCCCTTAATCTTGGAGATTTCCCGGACGATTTCCGGAGTCAATCCTTTGCCGGATTGGAAAATCGATTGGTGATTATCGCGAAAGCCATATTTATATTCCTCAAGTTCTGGCATTTCTTTCGCCATGGTGCATTACCTCCTCCGTACGTTATCCACGTACATTCTCGCCGTTATTTCGTCGGCTCTTCAATCCCTTTGCGCAGCGCGTTCCAGGCCAGCGTCGCACATTTGATCCGGGCCGGGAATTTGCATACGCCAGACAGTGCTTCCAGATCTTCATATTCGTCGAATGCCACGTTCTCGCCTTTCACCATGGAGGAGAACCGTTCAGCCATCTCAATCGCTTCTTCCAACGTTCTGCCCTTGACCGCATCGGTCATCATCGAGGCGCTCGACATGCTGATCGAACAGCCCTCCCCGGTAAAGCGGGCATCGACGACTTTATTATCCTCTACCATCAGCTGCAAGGAAATGCGGTCGCCGCAGGTCGGATTGTTCAATTCGATCGTTACCGCATCGGAATCGAACGTACCGCGGTTGCGCGGCTTTTTGTAATGATCCATGATGACGCGCCGGTACAAATCATCCAATTGCATCGCTGAAATACTCCTTTGTTGCCCGCAAGGCTTCTGCCAGACGGTCGATGTCTTCCTCCGTATTATACAGATAGAAGCTTGCCCGTGCCGTCGCGCTTGCCTTGAGCCAGCGCATCAGCGGCTGACAGCAATGGTGGCCCGCGCGAATGGCAATTCCCTTCGAATCGAGAACGGTCGCCACATCATGCGGGTGAACATCATCCAGATTGAAGGTAACGAGACCGATCCGGTTCTTCTTCGGACCGTAAATCGTTATCCCTTCAATCGCGGAGAGCTGCTCGACCGCGTACTGCGCCAGCTCATGCTCGTGAGCGGCAATCGCGTCGAGGCCGACCTCTTCGAGGAACTTGATCGCCGCGGCCAAGCCGACGGCTCCGGCAATGATCGGCGTGCCGCCCTCGAAGCGCCACGGGATCTCCTTCCATGTCGACTCATACAAGTCAACATGGTCAATCATTTCGCCGCCGAACTCGATAGGCTCCATCATGTTCAGCAGCTCTTTCTTGCCATATAATGCCCCAATTCCTGACGGACCGCACATTTTATGCCCGGACAGCGTGTAGAAATCGCAGTCCAAGTCCTGAACGTCAATCCGCATATGCGGCGTGCTCTGCGCCCCGTCGACTACCATCACGGCGCCGTGACGATGCGCGATGGCCGCGATCCCCTTCACCGGATTGATAACGCCCAGCACGTTCGAGGCATACGTGACCGTGACAATCTTCGTCCGATCCGTCACGGTCTGTTCCACGTCCGCCAGGTCAATCGTTCCATCCTCTTGCAGAGGAATATATTTCAACGTAGCGCCGGTCGCTTTGGCAACCTGCTGCCACGGAATGAGATTGCTGTGATGCTCCATCGGCGTCAGCACGATCTCGTCGCCTTCCTTGCATACGGAGCGGGCATACGAGGAGGCTACCAGATTCAACGCCGTCGTCGTGCCGCGGGTGAATACAATCTCTTCCGAATGCCGGGCGCGAATGAACCGGGCTACTGTCTCGCGCGCTCCTTCATAAGCATCCGTTGCCCGGGAACCGAGCGTATGCACGCCGCGGTGGACGTTCGCATTGTCCCGTTCGTAATAGTCCTGAACAGCACGGATAACCGCTGCCGGCTTCTGCGAAGTAGCCGCATTGTCCAAATAGACGAGAGGGTGACCGTTAATCTCCTGATTCAGTATCGGAAACTGCTTACGAAGCTCGCGCCCTATCATTGTCCTAACTTCCTTTCGATGTAGCGGCGCAGCAGATCCTGCAGATGCTCATTCGGCAGTTCGGCCACGACCGGAGCCAGGAACCCGCGAATAATCAGGTTCTCCGCCTCCTCCTTGGATACGCCGCGGGACATCAGGTAATAGACTTGCTCCGGATTGACCTGCCCGGCCGAAGCGGCGTGTCCTGCCTTGACGTCATCCTCATCGATGAGAAGGATCGGGTTGGCGTCGCCGCGGGCTTTCGGGCTCAGCATCAGCACGCGTTCGGTCTGCTGTCCGTTCGCTTTGGAAGCGCCCTTCTCAATCTTCGTGATTCCGTTGATGATGGAAGAGGCGGATTCGCGCATCACGGCCCGGGTAATCATATCGCTCTCGGAACTGAGGCCGATATGGACGGCCTTCGTCGTAATGTTCAGCTTCTGGTCTCCGTTCCCGACGCAGATAACCTTCGCATCGGAAGTGGAGCCGTTGCCCTTCAGAATCGAGCAGGTGTCGGAAGCTCCATTGCCGTTGTTCATCTCGCCGACGACCCACTCGATCCGGCCGTCATTCTCTACGATGGCGCGGCGGAACGAAATATCGGTCGCCGCTTCGCCGAGATGATGGATCGAAGCGTAAGTCACCTTCGCGCCCGGCTTCACGAACACTTCAACCACGCCGTTGTGCATCACCGGTTCGCTCAACGCGCCGGACACGTAATTATCAACGTAATTCACCCGGCTGTTCGCATCGGCCACTATCAAGACATGCGGCGCGAACGTAGCCTTTGAATCATCGGTATAGAACAAAGCTTGCACCGGTACGTCCACTTCCACATTTCGAGGCACGTACAGGAATACGCCGCCATTCCAGAGCGCCGCATGCAGCGCCGCAATGCGGTGCTCGTCAGCTTTGACGGCCTGCATCAGATAGGGCTTCACCAGATCTTCATGCTCGCGGGCCGCCGTATGCAGGTCCGTGAAAATGACGCCTTTGGCCGCCAGCTCGGCATTCAGCTTGCTGTACGCGACCGCGGAATTATGCTGCACCAGCACATTTTCCGGCTCCGCGCCTTCGCCGAATACGGCTCGGGCGCCTTCCGGGAGGGCTGCAAAGCTGTCAGCCGCCGCGCCTTCCGCATACTGCCCGTATGCATCGAGATCCCAGCGGTCGATTTTCGTTTTCTCAAATATCGGGTTATCCAGTGCTGCCGCCTTGTCCAAGGCCTGCAGCCGGAACTCGGTCAACCATGCCGGTTCATTATTGCGGGCGGAAAGGTTGGCTACCGCATCCCGGTTCACTGGTAAAGTTATTTGCGTGCTCATCGGTTCCATCGCTCCTCCTGTCAATCGAATTGCTGAATGTCGTTAGGCGTCTTGTCCAACCGTCTCGTCGGCGATGCCAAGCTCTTCCTTAATCCAGTCGTAGCCCTCTGCTTCAAGCCGCTCGGCCAGCTCAGGTCCGCCGGATTTGACAATGCGGCCCTGCATCATAACGTGGACGAAGTCAGGCTTAATGTAGTTCAGCAACCGTTGATAGTGAGTGATAATCAAGAAGCCGCGATCTTCGCTGCGCATCGCATTGACGCCGTTCGCGACGATTTTCAGCGCGTCGATATCCAGACCGGAGTCGATCTCGTCAAGGACGACGATCTTCGGATCGAGCATCATCATTTGAAGAATCTCGTTCCGCTTCTTCTCCCCGCCGGAGAACCCTTCATTCAGATAACGGTGAGCGAACTCTTCGTTCATCTCCAATTCCTTCATCTTCGATTCCATCTGGCGGATGAACTTGATGAGGGAGATCTCGTTGCCTTCCCCGCGGCGCGCGTTGATGGCGCTGCGAAGGAAGTCGGAATTCGTGACGCCGGCAATCTCGCTCGGATATTGCATCGCAAGGAACAGCCCGGCGCGTGCGCGCTCATCGACTTCCATTTCCAGCAAATCTTCGCCGTCAAGCGTGGCGCTGCCTTCGGTTACTTCATATTTAGGGTGGCCCATCAGAGCGGATGCCAACGTACTCTTCCCGGTTCCGTTCGGCCCCATGATGGCGTGCACTTCCCCGCCCTTCATCGAGAGGCTGATGCCTTTCAGAATCTCTTTACCTTCAATGGTCGCTTTCAAACCATTAATGACGAATTCAGTTGCCATGTGTCGTAACCTCCAGATTGATGGATTTGTTGAAAAGATGTATACTTTAAATTAAAGATTAATCTTTTGCAAGATCCTTTCTTACTTAGTAATCATTATAAAGTGATTATCAATGATTCTCAATATATAATATTAGTACATCGGGATATATAAATCAACCTTGCAAAAGACAAGCCGACAGCACCTGAGCAATGAAATTCGCGAACCTCTTCTCCCTTCCGTTCATTCCGTCCTTGCCTCCTTCTCCGTCCTTCAGCTCCTGCCTGCAAGGACTCTGCTCGAATATCGGCAGCCGTTCCGCGCTAACCTATTGGATAACGGTGGCACCCTTTCTCACCAGTGTCGCATAAATCAAAAATATTTATGCAAACAAAGCCTGGGACGCCTTCGGCAGAACGGCAAAAATAACTAAAGCGCGCATACGCGCCATAATTGTTTACCTAGGAAACAAAATCATTATACCATTATTTGATAATGATAATCAATATCATTATCGCTTTTAGCGAATCCCGCCCTCTTTCAATTACTCATAAAAAAGAGGGTCGTCCCTCAGTCATCTATGATGACTTTTTGGGACACCCTCTTCACCTTCAAGCTATACTTCTTCGGCCGCTGACAGATGCCCACAGGCCCATCCCCGGCTTACGCCATCTGATGAACGGCCTTGGAGGCATTTCCAAGATAAGAGCTCAGCATCCAGATATGCTTCTCCAGATCGCCCTGCATGCCAATCAGCATATCGTTGGTCACGTTGTCTCCGATGCGGTCGGCTTCCTTCAAGGCTTCTCCGAATTCGGTAATCAATTGATTGAAATCATCGATCAATTGCTTCACCATCTCTTCGGCACTCTCGCTGCCGCGCGCTTCCGGAATCGTCGCGTTCGCCGCATACTCCTTCAATGTCGCGTAAGGCTTCCCGCCGATCGTAAGCAGTCTTTCCGCCACTTCATCCATTTTCTCCGTGATTTCATTATAGAATTCTTCGAACTTCTCATGAAGCGTGAAGAACATATCGCCTTTGACAAACCAATGATAGTTGTGAAGCTTCACATACATCAGATTCAAGTTAGCCACTTGCTGGTTCAACATTTGCTGCAATTTTTGGTTCGACATAAGTAAAACGCCTCCTGAGTTTTGATTTATTTCTTATTGATAATAATTCTAATATAATAATGAGTTAATTTCAACCCCTTGACGGAAATTTTGCATCCTTGATTCCGTCCCGGAGCCCGGCATCCCTTATCCCATAAGTACCCTTAGCCGGCATTTTTGAATCCTCGGGCCTGCCCCGCTCATCCTCCAAATTTAAAGTTTCCATAGGAAAAAAAATCCGTTATACTAAATCGAAACAGTCTTGGAGCGAGTGGTTAGCACAACCTCTTAGATGGAAGATTGTTCATGTACATTTTAGTACCGGGAGGTGCCTGTCTACGATGACTTATCACACAGCTTACCGTCCGTTAAGCCTGGAGGATGCCGTGGCTCTGGCCCGCGGGATCGAAGGGCTGTTCCCGTCCGATCTGCCTCTTCATTGCGAGGAAATCGGGGACGGCAACTTGAATTTGGTGTTTCGTGTATTCGGCGTTGCGGAGGAAACCGATGAATCGACTTCCCCTCGACGTATTATTATCAAGCAGGCGCTCCCGTATGCAAAAGTGGTGGGAGAATCGTGGCCGCTCACATTGGATCGGGCCCGAATCGAAAGCGAAGCCCTTTTGAATCAAGGAAGGCTTGTCCCCCATCTCGTTCCCAAGGTTTATGCGCATGATCCCGAGCTGGCGCTCACCGTCATGGAAGATCTGAGCGACTACACGATTATGCGCCACGGGCTGATGCAATCCGCTTCGTATCCGCTGTTCGCCGATCATATCGCGGAATTTATGGCGCATACGTTGTTCTTCACCTCGGATCAGGGCTGCAATCAGCAGGAGAAAAAGCGAATCGCGGCTTCGTTCACCAACCCCGAGCTGTGCAAAATAACCGAGGATCTGATCTTCGACGATCCCTATACCGAATCACCGAATAATAACTGCGAGGAAGCGCTGCGCGAGGATCACCGCAAGCTGCGGGAAGATAGGGCGCTTCATCTGGAAGTGATGCTGCTCCGGGAGAAGTTCCTGACGCAGGCTCAAGCTCTGCTGCATGGCGACCTTCACACGGGAAGCATCTTCGTCACGCCCGAATCAACCAAAGTAATCGATCCGGAGTTCGCCTTTTACGGCCCGATCGGCTTCGACATCGGCGCGGTCCTGGCCAATCTGCTGCTCAATGCGGCCGGTCATGAATATTGGAGCGCAGACGAGGCCGCCCGGAAGCGGCACCGCGCCTATTTGCTGGCCACGGCTGAAGCGGTGTGGAACGGGTTCGACTCCCGCTTCCGATCGCTGTGGAATGAACACGGCATCGATCGCTTGTCATTTACCCCTGGATATCAGGATCTATATATGGAACGAATTTTGCAGGATGCGGTCGGTTATGCCGGCTGCAAAATGATTCGCCGGATTGTCGGCCTGTCCCATGTCGCCGACATTGATCGCATTGAGGATGATGCGATTCGGCTGCGGGCGCAGCGGATGGCATTAAGCATCGGCAAAACATTCATCCTGTCCAACCGAACTGTGCGCTCCATTGGAGAAGCTATCTCGGCAGCGGAATCCGCCTTCGGGGATTACGTGCATGACCGTTGCTAGCCAGCGCAATACGAGGACGCTTGTCCCCTATCGCTGGCGCTTGACGGCTTAAGAGCGAAGGCGAAAAGCTGCCCGCTTTTCGCCTTCGGCATTCGCGCGCTCCGGCGGGAGGCTTCCCTTCAGCCTACGCCATTCGCGCGAGGGCATCTTTTCCCGTCATTCCGGCGTGGATGCCCCGGTTCTCCGCCTCGGCGGTCACCGACTCGAGTGGCGCTTCCAGCAGCTGCTCCAGCGTGCGCACTCCGACGGCACGCCCTGCAATAATGCGGCGATCCTTGAGCTTCTCATTCAGCAATCCGACATCGAGCGCTCCGCACATAATATATCCTTCCTCTGCCGTAATCGCGAGCAGCGTCGTCTTTGGAAGTTTGACTTCAATGCCTAGAACGGTCATGCCGTCCACAGCCATTGGCACCATACGCATCATTTTGAATTCCCCTTCCGCCCAAGATGATATCATGTTATGCATCACCTGCCCGGAAGGTCTCCCAAGGAAATGAAAATCTTTTTGCCAATAATAGTACTTAAGGACTATGCTATGATTTTTGTCCCGTATTATAATGGGTTCATCTAGGCTAATTGTCCAGGTTGGAGGAATCAACATGCTGTATCCCATAACAACATCTAACGTGTACAAATTTAATGTCGACATCCTGGTCAAAGGCGAATCCAATGCTGCCACCTTGGAGAAGCTGCTCCACCTGCTTCATGCTTCGCCGGATGTGCTCGATCTCCGAATCCAATCCGGTGCGCAAATGGGATCCCTGTTGAATCTGATGGAAGCCATGCAGCAGAACAACATGGATGAGACGCCATTTGGCAAGCCAACCGCGACTAGAGGGCGGAATCAGCCACTCAATGCGGGGGATACCGGGGGAGACAAGAAGGCCGAGACCGCAGCGGTGCGCTCCATTGTCCCTGAATCCCGTCCGGCGCATGCAGCAGAGCCGAATCAGACGGATACCGAGTCCCCGGAGCAAGAGATGCAAATCGTTGCGAACGCCGACTGTCCGGAGAAGAAAAGCCACACTCCTTCCGCGACGCGAATGAGACTGGTTTTGACAGAACTTCAGATCAAGCGTTACATCGAGCAAAATTCCCTCGTCCGGCTTACCGTCAACAAAGGAAAAGGAAAAATGTTGAGCATTCCTTGCCGTATTCTGAATTATGACCCCGTCAATCAGCTGCTGAATGTGTACCATGTCGATGAAAAGAATGTCTACGCTTACCAACTGTTCGAAATCGAATCGATGGATGCCCATAATTAATGCAGATACAAGAACAGCCGCCACGCAAGTCCCTACGACTTCGCATGGCGGCTGTTGTATCGCAAGCCTATCCTATGTATGTCTCGCAATGTTCGCGGAATAACTGCTCGAACCGCTGGCAGGACAACGGCGGACTGAAGTAGAACCCCTGAATTTCATCGCAGTTATGCTTCTGCAGGAACTGGAGCTGCTCCTCCGTCTCTACCCCTTCGGCAATGACCTGCATATTCATATTGTGCCCCAAGGCGATGATCGCCGACACAATCGCCGCATCATTCGGATCCTGCTGCAGATCGCGGACGAATGATCGGTCGATTTTCAGGCGATGAATCGGGAAATTTTTGAGGTAATGGAGCGAGCTGTAGCCGGTGCCGAAATCGTCAATGCTGATGGCCACCCCCATATCCTTCAATTGCTGCAGCACGGGGGACGCTCTGGGCACGTCCATCGTCATGCTCTCCGTAATCTCCAGGTCGAGGCAGGCCGGATCCAGCCCGGTCTTGGCCAACACGTCCTGCACGGTCTTCGACAGGTTGTCCATTTCGAACTGCCGCACGGACAGATTGACCGATACCGGTATCGGCGGAAAGCCTTTCTCCTGCCATTCTTTATTTTGGCGGCAGGCCTCTTCCAGCACCCATGTGCCAAGCGCGACAATGAAGCCGTTCTCCTCCGCGATCGGAATAAATTCCCCCGGCGAGATTAATCCGCGCACAGGATGGTTCCAGCGGACCAGCGCTTCCATGCCGACAATGCGCTCCGTGCTCATATCGAACTGCGGCTGATAATACAGTTCGAATTCCTTTTGCTTTAACCCCCGCCGCATGTCATTTTCCAGAGTCAGCCGTTCCAGCGGCCGATCATTCATCTCCGGCACATAGAACAGGAAGCCGTTCTTGCCCTGCTCCTTGACGCGGGACAGCGCCAGATCCGCTTGCTTGATCGCCTGGGCACCGTCTGTCGAGCCCGGGTTGTCGACCATCGCAATGCCGATGCTCATCGTCACATGAACCGGCACATCGTTCAGGCAGAACGGCTCTTCCAAGACGGACAGCCATTGTCCGATCCGCTTATGCACTTCGGCCTCCGATTCCACGAACGTGAAAAAGCAGGCGAATTCGTCGCCTTCCATGCGGGCGACGACGTCATTGTCTGTCATCGTCCGCAGCAGCCGCTCGGCAATCTGCATCAGCAGCATATCGCCGAAATCCGTGCCGAACGTATCATTAATCCGCTTAAACCGATCGAGGTCCATGTACAGAACGGCGATCGAGAAGCGTTCATTGACGGCCATCCCGATAGCTTCCTCCAACCGCTGCATGAACATGCGCCGGTTCGGCAGCCCGGTCATGTCATCGTAATAAGACATATACCGGATCCGTTCCGCCATATGGCGATCCGGGCTCGGATCCTGCAGACAGACCGAATAGAGCGGCCGGGCCGATTGGGGACCGCCTCCGTCGGCCAGTCGGACAACCCGGGCTATCCAATCCTGGCGAAAGCCCTCCTTATGGAACCCGGCAAGCGCGAGCTCCTTCTCTCCGCCCGGTTCGAGCTCCTTCATCGCATCAAATAATTTCCGCCTGGAGCATTCATCCATCACCTTCGACAATGCCGGGCTGTCTTCTTCATATCCCGTTACGCCCCGGAATGAAAGATTCACTCCAGTAACCGCCCCATCCCTCTCTATAAAAAAAATCGGAACAGGCACATGATCAACCCAATCTGCCCACTCCGAACCGGCCGGTGCTCTGTTGTCAGGTATACACCGAGTCTGGAGGATGGCCTTCCGCCGAAGCGTCTTCGCCCGCCATTCCGATAACGCAATGTACGCCATGGCGGCCCCCCACAGGATCCCGCTGCCGATTCGGAGAGCCCCCTCCGACAGCAAAAAGACGACCGCGCCTCCGATGCACGTGATGGCCGCCAATAACGATGTAACGAGGAACAGCGACCTTCTCCGCGGTTCCGCCCTCGGTTCTTCTATCTGCTTATTCACCTTGCACTCTTCCTTCCGGCCCCTAGTCTCAACCCGTCTGCTTGATGCTATCTTCGCGCTGCCAAGGCCAGCATAAGCCAGCCGATAAGGAAAGCGACGCCTCCAATCGGCGTAATCGCACCCAGCATGGAGAATCCGGTGAAGCATAGCAAATACAAGCTTCCCGAGAAGATGATCATGCCCGTGAACAGGAGTCGTGCAGACCACTGCACCTTCTTCCGGTCCGCCAGCTTATCCGCCAGGATTGCAATCAGAATCAATCCAAGCGCGTGCGCCATATGATATTGAACCGCCGTCTCATAGGTCGCCATCCGCTCCGGTGTCAGTCTTGCCTGCATAATATGCGCACCAAACGCCCCCAGCGCAACGGACAACAACATATTCAGGCTTCCTATCATTGCGTAGCGTCGCAGCATGTTGCCACTCCTTTATGGATCATTTGGTGATCTATACTATTTTACGATTCTATCTTATCTGAATCCGCCGCCTTTTTCCACAATGAAATCGAAGGATGCCTTTATGAACCGGTGAATAGATGCCAATAGTCGACAAGGCTTGATATATAAGCGGATACCTAGGGGATGACAAAATGGCCGGCCTTAAAAGGTATCGGATATTTTTTTAGGAAAAAAGGATATTCACAGGAAAACGGGCCCGCATGGAGAAGTTATAGAAAGCGTTATCATATGAATCAAGAGAAAGTTATTTTTCCATGTAAAGGTGGCATGACATATGGCGAATCACGTGCTGGACACCCGCATCATCAGCTCCTTAGTCAAGGTTTTTGCCGACGAGCCGCTTCAGGCTCCCCGCTTCCGCACCGCAACCGCCCTGCAAGGGGAAGCCCTGCACTTCCAGCTTGCCTACCGCGGGGAAGAGCTATTGAAGGAAGCGGCCGTATCCGTTCGCGGCGGCGTGGCCGAAGCCATTACCGTCCGCAAGGTTGAACTCGTTCCGTCCGAGCTGCCCGTTTATGCGCAGCATGACGGCAATCTGCTCCGCACCGCCCCCGGCCTCTATCCCGATCTGCTGGCGCCCGTAGAGCCCCGGGAGGGCATCGTCATCTGTCCCGGACAATGGCGGGCGCTCTGGATTACCGCCGAGATCGATGACCGGTGGGCGGCGGGCGAGCATCCGCTCACGGTCAGCCTGACGAGCAGCGGCGGCGATCTGCTCGCCGAGGAGACGTTCACGCTTACCGTCCTCCCGGCCGCCCTGCCCAAGCAGGAGCTCATGCATACCGAATGGTTCCACTGTGACGGCATCGCGACCTATTACGGCGTGGACGTGTTCAGCGAAGCGCATTGGGAGCTGATTCGGAAGTTCATCCGGACCGCCGTCCGGCACGGCATCAATATGATCCTGACGCCGCTGTTCACGCCTCCGCTGGATACCGAGGTCGGCGGAGAGCGGCCGACCGTCCAACTCGTTGACGTCGCCAAGACCGGCGATGGCTATGCCTTCGGCTTCGCGCGCCTGGAGCGGTGGGTGAAGCTGTGTCTGGAAGAGGGCGTCGAATATTTCGAGTTGTCCCATCTGTTCACCCAGTGGGGGGCGAAGCACGCGCCGAAGATTATCGCGGACGTTGACGGCGAACCGCGGCGCATCTTCGGATGGGAGACAGACGCGGCCGGTCCGGAGTACCGCGCGTTCCTGCGCCGGTTCCTGCCGGAGCTGATCGCCTGGTTGAAGGCGAACGGCATCGCGGACCGGGCTCATTTCCATATCTCGGACGAACCGCGCCTCGAGGAGATGGACTCTTACCGCAATGCGGTGGAAGCCGTATCCGGACTGCTGGCGGGGTTCCCGGTGATGGATGCCTTGTCCGATTATGATTTTTATCAGAGCGGGCTCGTCCAGGTGCCGGTTCCGGCCAACGATCATATCGAGCCGTTCATCGAAAACGGGGTGAAGCCGCTCTGGACCTATTACTGCTGCTCCCAGTACCGGGAGGTGTCGAACCGCTTCTTCTCGATGCCTTCGGCGCGCAACCGCATTCTCGGCTGGCAGCTGTACAAATTCCAGGCCGACGGCTTCCTCCATTGGGGCTATAATTTCTACTACTCGCAATATTCGCGGAAGCCGATCGATCCGTTCCGCACGACGGACGCGGCGTACGCCTTCCCGTCCGGCGACGCCTTCCTCGTCTATCCCGGCCCGGAGGGGCCGCTCGAGTCGATCCGCCTCGATGTGCTGCGAGAAGCGCTGCAGGATCTGCGCGCCCTGCAGCTGCTTGAATCCTACATTGGCCGGGAGGCGGTCATCGCGCTGATCGAGGAAGACTTGGATGAACCGCTCACCTTCCGCACCTACCCGCACAGCGCCGACTGGCTCCTGAACAAGCGGATGCAGGTGAATGAACGGATTCGGGAAGCGGCCTGCGGCAAGCTGTCCGCGCCATCATAAAGGTGCGTCACGTAGCAAAGCGGCGGCAAGACCCGTCTGGGGCGATAAACATAACCGAAACGGAAATCAGAAGCCGGCTCGCGTAGAGCCGGTTTTTTGATTGCATGGGAAGAATGATAGGAGTAATATATATATTATCAAATAGTAACTTATATGATACTAATATTCTGATTTCTATGGAGGTGCAATGATGGCGGCTTCCGCACCAGGGTTGAGCAGCGGGCTTCGCATTATGGAAGCGATCGTCGAATCCGAATCCGGCATCGGATTCAATCAATTGAAATTAGCGGCCGATTTGAGCGCGGCCAGCCTGAACCGGTATTTGAAGGTCCTGCTGGAAGAGCACTATGTGGAGAAGGACGGGAATCAGCAATATGTGGCCGGGGCCAGGCTGCTGGCCCTGATGCAGCAGGCCGAGCATCATCACGGGCTCCGCGGCGCGAGCGGCCCGGTGCTGGACCGCATCTCCCGGGAGGCGGGCTGCACGGCGCTCTGGATTGACTTCCGGCACGGCCGCATGATCTGCCGGGACAAGCGGGTTCATCCGGAAGGCGTCGCGATGCAGCAGACGGGCGAGATCCGGACCGATTACCCGCTTCACCCGTGGGGATTCCTGCTGCTGGCGCATGTCGATGAAGCGACGCGGCGCTTATATCTCGAGCACGCGGAGGACGGAGCCTTGGCGCCTTATCGTCCGGATGCTGCGGCGCTGGACCGGTATATTGCCGATGCCGCGGAGCGCGGCCTGGCGGATGATCAAGGGACCATCCTGCCCCATATTCGCCGCATCGCCGTTCCGGTCTATGACGGGGAGCGGCTCGCCGCCGCGATTGCCGTCGGCATGCCGGGGACCTCCTTCGACGCTCCGTTTATTCGCCGAATCTATGATCTTCTGCAGGATGAGGCCGCGCAGGTCATGAAGCTGCTGCAGCCCGCGATTCAGGAAAGGAGAGGGGAAGCATGAATATGGATGTGAACAAGAACTTGAACCGCAGCAAGACGAAGGCGGGCGGCAGAGGCACGCTTCCGAATGTCATTTACATTTTGGCGGACGATATGGGATACGGCGACATTTCTTGTCTGAACCCCGGGTCCCGAATCGCGACGCCGCATCTGGATCGGCTCGGGCGGGAAGGCCTCATCTGCACCGATGCGCATTCCTCCTCAGCCGTCTGCACCCCTTCGCGCTACAGCATCCTGACCGGACGGTATAATTGGCGTTCCGAATTGAAGGAAGGCGTCCTGTGGGGGTATTCTCCCAGCATCCTCGAAGAGGGCCGGATGACAGTCGCATCCTTGTTCAAGCAGGCCGGCTATCGTACGGCATGCTACGGGAAATGGCATCTCGGGCTCGATTGGCACCGGAACGGCCCCCACGCCGAGGATGTCGATTTCAGCCAGCCGATTCGGCGCGGTCCGGTCGATGCCGGTTTCGACGAATTCTACGGCATCAGCGCCTCGCTCGATATGCCGCCCTATGTCTATATCGAAAATGATGCCGTTGTACAGCTTCCCGATCGGCTGACCCGCAGCGATGACCGCAAAGGATTTTGGCGGGAAGGCCCGACGGCGCCCGATTTCCGCCATGAGGAGGTGCTGCCGCGGCTGACCGAGAAAGTGCTGGAGCGGATTGAGCGGGGCAGCCTGGCGGGGGACAGCAGCCCGTTCTTCATCTACTTCCCGCTGCCCGCCCCGCATACGCCCATCTTGCCCGCTCCGGAATTCGTCGGGCGCTCGGGAACCAATCTGTACGGGGACTTCGTCCTCATGATCGACGATGTCGTGGGCGCGATTATGCGCAAGCTGGAGGAATGCGGGCTCGCGGAAAATACGGTGGTCCTGTTCACGAGCGACAACGGCTGCTCCCCAAGCGCGGATTACGAGGAGCTGGCCCGCTGCGGCCATAACCCGAGCTACGTCTTCCGCGGCCACAAGGCCGATATTTATGAAGGCGGCCACCGCGTTCCGCTGCTCGTCCGCTGGCCTGCGGGCATCGCGGCGGGCACCGTCTCCGACGAGCCGGTCTGCCTCGTCGACTTCATGGCGACGGCCGCCGGCTTGACGGGCCAGACGCTTCCTGACGATGCGGGCGAGGACAGCGTCAGCCATCTCCCCCTCTGGCTCGGGACAGGAGGAACAGAGCCCCTTCGCGAAGCGATCGTGCACCATTCGATCGACGGCTCCTTCTCGATTCGCAAGGGCGAATGGAAGCTGGAGCTGTGCCCCGGCTCCGGCGGCTGGAGCGATCCGGCTCCTGGACAAGAGCCTCCCGGCTCCCCATCGTTCCAGTTATACCGGCTGAGCGACGACATCGGCGAGCGGAAAAATGTAATCGATCGCTTCCCTGACATCGTCCAGGAGCTGACGGCGCTGTTGACCCGCTATATTAAGGAAGGACGAAGCACGCCGGGCGCGCCGCAGCCCAATACGGGCATGCCGCGCTGGAGCCAGCTCCACTGGATGGAATAAGCGGGGCGGCCCAAGCGGCCGTCTCCGGCGCCCGCCGCCGCAGGCAAAGAATCATCGTCATCCTCCCTCATCAATCCCGGCCCTCCTGAATAAAGTGAGTAGAAAGCGATTCATCTGCTTATTCAGGGCATTTCACTTGGTTAGTAAGGAGGGCCATCTATGACCAACCCGTTGTTTATCGTGTCCCGCGAGGACTGGTCGCTCCATCGCAAAGGATATCAGGATCAAGCGCGCCACCAGCAGAAGGTTAACGATGCGATTAAGCAGAACCTCCCCGACCTCATCACCGAGGAGAACATTATCATGTCCGACGGCAAGCAAATCATTAAAGTTCCGATCCGGAGCCTGGATGAATTCCGCTTCGTCTACAATTTCAACAAGAAAAAGCATGTCGGCCAAGGAGACGGCGACAGCCAGGTCGGGGACGTCCTCGGAACCGACGGCTCCCAAGGCGCAGGCAAAGGGCAGCAGGCGGGCGATCAGGCCGGGGCGGATGTCATCGAAGCCGAGGTCAGCATCGCGGATCTCGAAAATATGCTCTTCGATGAGCTCGAACTGCCTTATTTGAAGCAGAAGGACCGGGATCAACTGGAGACGACCGACATTCGGTTCAACGATATTCGCAAAAAGGGCATCATGTCCAACATCGACAAGAAGCGGACCATTCTCGAAAACCTGCGCCGCAATGCGCTCGCCGGCAATCCGGGCATTCACCGCATCAGTCCGGACGATCTGCGCTTCAAGACGTGGGAGGAGATCGTAAAGCCCCATTCCAATGCGGTCATTATCGCCATGATGGACACGTCCGGCTCGATGGGCTCGTTCGAGAAGTATTGCGCGCGCAGCTTCTTCTTCTGGATGACGCGCTTCCTGCGCCGCCAATACGAGAAGGTCGACATGGTCTTCATCGCCCACCATACCGAAGCGAAGGAAGTGAGCGAGGATGAATTTTTCACCCGCGGCGAGAGCGGGGGCACCATCTGTTCATCCGCTTATATCAAGGCGCTGGACATTATCGACAGCCGGTTCCCGCCTTCTTCCTACAATATTTATCCGTTCCATTTCTCGGACGGCGATAACCTGACCAGCGACAATGAGCGCTGCGTGAAGCTGATCGGCGAGCTGCTGCAGCGGGCCAACCTGTTCGGATACGGCGAAGTGAATCAATATAATCGCAGCAGCACGCTCATGTCCGCGTACCGCCATATTCAGAACCCCCATTTCATGCACTATGTCATTAAAGAAAAGGCCGAGGTGTACCGCGCGCTCAAGCACTTTTTCAAAAAACAGCCGGAAGGGGTGCCTTCATGACAGCCGACGACATGCAGGCTCTGCACTATGCTATCGACGAGATTACCGAGATCGCGGCCGGCTTCGGTCTGGACTTCTATCCGATGCGCTACGAGATCTGCCCGGCCGACATCATCTACACATTCGGCGCTTACGGCATGCCGACCCGCTTCAATCATTGGAGCTTCGGGAAAACTTTTCATAAAATGAAGATGCAGTATGACTTCGGGTTGAGCAAAATCTACGAGCTCGTCATCAACTCCAACCCATGCTATGCCTTCCTGCTCGAGGGCAACTCGCTCATCCAGAATAAGCTGATCGTCGCGCATGTGCTGGCGCATTGCGATTTCTTCAAGAACAATGCCCGCTTCTCCAACTCGAACCGCAATATGGTTGAGAGCATGTCGGCGACGGCCGAGCGCGTCATGCAGTATGAGCTGGAATACGGGACGCAGGCGGTGGAGAGCTTCATCGATGCCGTGCTGGCGATCCAGGAGCATATCGACCCGCAGATCGTTCGGCCGCGGACGCTCGACAAGCAGCGCTATATGGAGCTGAAAATGCGCGAGCAGCGCGAAGGAAAGCCGCCCGGGCCGCCGGGAGCCTACGACGATCTGTGGGCGCTCGAGGAAATGAAGGCGGCGATGCGCTCCGCCTCGTCCCGGGCGGAGATGGCCGACCGCCGCTTCCCGCCGGAGCCGGAGAAGGACATCGTCTGGTTCATCCAGGAATTCTCCCCGGTGCTGGAGGATTGGCAGCGCGACATCATGACGATGCTGCGCGATGAGATGCTCTATTTCTGGCCGCAGATGGAGACCAAAATCATGAACGAGGGCTGGGCCTCGTATTGGCATCAGCGCATCCTGCGGGAGCTGGATCTGACGCCGGAGGAGACGCTGGAGTACGCGAAGCTGAACGCGTCCGTCGTGCAGCCGTCGCGCCACAGCCTGAATCCCTATTATTTGGGCGTGAAAATATTCGAGGATATCGAGAAGCGGTGGGATAACCCGACGCAGGAGGAGCGCGAGCGGTTCGGCCGCCAGCCGGGACAGGGCCGGTCCAAAATTTTCGAGGTGCGCGAATTCGACTCTGACCAATCGTTCCTGCGCAATTACTTAACGAAGCAACTGACGGAAGAGCTGGACCTGTACATTTTCGAGAAAAAGGGCCCGGAGTGGAGAATTACGGATAAATCCTGGGAGAACATCCGCGATCAGCTCGTCTACTCGCGCGTCAACGGCGGCTTCCCTTACCTCGTCGTCGAGGACGGCGACTACCACCGGAACGGCGAGCTGTTCCTGAAGCATCACTATGAAGGGCTGGAGCTCGATCTGAAATATCTCGAACGGACGCTGCCGTATGTCTACACCTTATGGGGCAAGGCCGTCCACCTCGAGACGAAGGTCGAGGAAAAGATCGTTCTGTTCACCTATGACGGGAAAAAGGTGTCGCGGAAGTTTTTGTGACAGTCTAAAATTTACGTTCGCTATCAAAAGAAGCTGGCCTCCCCTTCTTCAAGGGAACCAGCTTCTTAACGCATTATTTTCAATGGAGATTTGAATCTCTGCCTAATACTCATGGCATCCACTGCATAACTATTGGATCTCATTTCATTGTGGTAAAATAGAAATGAAGGCAGGTGATGAACATGTCCGTCCCAAAAGATACTTTGGATCAAAATTTTAAACATAAATCAGTCGTAGAACTCGAAGATCTTGTACATTTCATCGAAGATCACTTCGGATATATGTAACCCTAAGCAAAAAAGTTGACACCGTCCCACTTTCTAAGGAACAAAAACAGAAGCTGACATCCGTTATCTTCAAGGACCCAGGTGTACTTTATCAACTGAAGCAAGCCCGCGATGATCGTCAGAAAGGAATCTCAACTTACAGTGACAGCGAAGAAGAATTTGCTCAATAACCCTCGTACGTGCGCAATGAACTCATACGGCTCTTCACATCAATCATTTGCAACGTATAGTTTTTTGACTCTTCCACACTTGCGATGCTACCAGCATAATATAATCCATGGAATTCCAGAAACTCTTTGAATTTCGGACAAGGGGATTGCTTCAGATGCGAGCGATGGGTGGCTCCAGGCTGATGCCAATTCTTTTTTCATTTCAAAGCGAAATTGAGCTTCCCTGCCAGTACTTATACCATGATGATGATGTTTTTCTCAGTAACCTCTTGCCTTTCGTTTGGCCACTTGGATAGGCTATTCACACCTTCCAGTAAACCGTTATTCCAGCTTGGATTTAAACCATTGAATGACGCCGTCATTCGACCATAAATGTAAATTTACCCCATCTCTCCTGCATAATCATTCAACACGTAAGCCAACCAATTATGTACAAATTTGTTCAGTATCATGTCTTTGTCAGTTATGTTCTTCGCTCGAACAGCATACATGTCCTCTAGTGGGCCATTTCTAAACGGAAAGTTTGTTACGCCGTGCTGGTGGCATAGCTCCTCGATTATTCAGTACTTGTGTTGTGGATGGGAACGACCTCCTGGACCAGATTGGGATCTTGCTTTTAGATTGTCTACCTGTGCCTTGAGTAATTTATGTTCATCACCGATCGTAGCGAACTTCATGTGGGTGTTCTTTATCCCTTACAAGTGTCGTAGGCCTCTCCAGCCCATCCGGTTTAAACTCTTCTCCGTATGTTTGAAATGTCTGTCCTTTTTTATCCATACCAAGATCCCCTCCAAGTTCACTCTATCCTCATGATATCATCTGGACTTTTTTGAGTTCTACTTAAAGGGGATAATACCAAAGTAACAAAGCTAATCAGAATTTCAGTAATCTTTCTAACTTAAAAACCATTCAAGCTGCGTAATCATTATAAAATGCCTACAAAAAATCCTGCGAATATGCCCATTTTAAAGAAAAGCATTAATTACAAGACAATTTTATCTCAACTCATCATCCAATGGTATGATGACTTCATCTAATGTCTTTCTCCACTGACGTTTCATTTCTGGTCCGTATTTCAATGGTTTGGCATCTGGATGTTCGGCTTTGTACTTATCGAATTGCTTGCTATTAATAATCCCCCCAATATTCGGAATTGGGTCTGTTCCTATCACATATTGTATCGCAGATAAATGCAGTTCATTTTCTTCCACAAACCAAGTTTCCGCAAATTCTTTAATCGCCATGTTACGTGCTTTAGTGAAGAAGCGTCGTTTCACTGCAAAAATATCTTCCTCTGCATCTATTTCTTTGGTATCGATAGAGTTTAAAATCGCACGGTATATTTTTTTGACAATTTCTAACTTTTTTAGTTTTTGAAGTGCTTTTTCGATCTCGTCACGGATATTCTGATTATTGGCTGAGTACGTTCCTAGTAGCCGGTCAATATAGGTTGAGTCAATATCATAGATCTTAATCGCATTCTCTCCATAGAATTCAATATCTGAGAAATCTGGACTCGGTCCATCATGTCCCCCTTCATCTACTAAAGAACCCTTGATCGTATTGTATACGCCAATATATTCTTCTAAGGTCTTTACCTGTTCTTGAAGTGCTTTTGACTGCTCTATTTCATCGTTGTAATCATCATATGTAACTAAAGCCTCGTAGGCATTATTTAACTCTTGAAAAGCCTTTACAAATTCCATCCGCGTTTCGAGCGGAGAGTGCTCGTTAATATCAGTTGGATTTGGCACCAGCTTTTTCAATGTCTTGTGAGCCTTTTGTAAACGCTTCTTCGATTCATCATAAGTTGGATAAACAAGATTAGATTCCTCTTGTGCTTCAGAATATAACTTCGTCGCATCCTTTACATTTTGCTCCATTGTTGAAGGCTTTCGGAATGTCACAATCAATCCTTTTGTCTTTCCGGGATAGGTACGATTGGTCCGAGAAAAGGCTTGAATCAAATTGGCATAACTTAAATTTCGATCTACAAATAACGTTTGAATCGTGGGTGCATCAAATCCAGTCAATAGACGTTCTACGACAATGACAAGATCAATTTGTTTCCCAAATTCTTTGAATTCTGCTTTCTTACGAGCTAAACGATTGTTGATGTCACCATTATATCGTTCAATATCTTCTATCGACCAAGCTGTATTATAATAATCGTTATAATCCTTAATAATTTCTTTCATTTCGTCTTGAATTTGTTTGGAATTATCTTCGTTTTCTTGTATCGAATAGGTGACGGCAATCCGAGGGAAGGCCGGATCTTCAATCGTACGCCCTGTTCGGATCGGATATCCAGCAAATTCTTTCGTTAACCATTCTGGATCTTTGGTCATTTCCTTGATTGCCTGATAATAGCGTTTCGCCATATCAACGGAGCTTGTTGTTAAGATGGCCGACTTTTGCGGGCGACCGTTTTGGAAATCAAATTTGGTATAGGCATTATCAGGCCGAAAAATCTTATGAATGACTTTTTGAATATGTTCATCTCTTTCAAAAGTAGATGGTTCAAGATATGCTTCCTTTTCTATTGCATCCATTTGATCGATCATATCGTTAATTTCATCACTACTAAAATCGGCGTATTTTTCATTTAGACGAAGTTGATTAAAAATATAATTATTTAATGATGTGGGTTCAATCGTATCTTCATGCTCTACTTGGAACCCTAAAACAGCCCCATCATCCAATGCATTCTTAATTGTATAAGTGTGCAAAACTTCTCCATATTGATCACGAGTGGTGCGAGCTAATTGGCCTTTAGCTTGTTTTTTATTTTCATTAAATATCGGCGTACCTGTAAAACCAAACCACGTAGAATTTGGAAAGAATCCCTTAATCACTTCCATCCCTTCAGCACTTAACGCTCGATGGCATTCATCTACAACAAAGACAATATGTTGCCCCAACAGTTTCTTAAAACGTTGGGTGCCTTTTTGTTCCTCTTGCCTTTGGGCATAGCGCAAGGCAGTTTCTAGTTTTTGACGAGTGGTGATAATCACTGTATTCGAATTGGCATCAGATAGTAGGGTATTACTCAGCTCTTTCGCACTTCCGGTTCCGACAATCAAGCTATTGGACTTGGCATTACCAGAAGAAAGACCGGTATTAAATTCAGAAGCAAATTTGGTGAATTCTGTCGTCGTTTGATTGTCCAAGTCTTTCCGGTCAATGAGCATAATGGTACGATCTACACCTGGTTTGCGAGCTAATAACTTCGTAGAAACAAAACTTGTCAACGTTTTTCCTGACCCGGTCGCATGCCACACAAATCCAGATTGATGTTTCATAGCAGATGTAAATAAAGCCTCAATCGCATGAATTTGATAAGGCTGCAATACCATTAAGGTTTTGTTGTCTTGGTCCTCACTCACAATTGTATAATTGGCAATCAAGCGATGTGCATCTGGAATATTTAAGACCTGCTTCACAAATTCATAGAGATTTTCTACTTTTCGATTGTCCGTTGTCCGCCAACTAAAGACAAATTTCTTATGCATGTCTTTTGGCATCGCATTGGCAAAATAGCGAGTCGTTTGTTCGTTGGAAATGACAAATACCTGAAGAGTAGAAAAGATATTATTTCTAAACATCCCTTCTTCTGCGTATTTCTTAATTTGCTTATATGCTTGGAATACGCCGTCTTTGGCACTGACTTGCTTTAATTCAATTTGAACAATGGGCAACCCATTGATTAAGAGTGTCACGTCAAATCGGCGATCACGATCATCAACGTTTGCCTTTTGCTTTGCAATCTGATGAACGACTTCATATGTAGAGATTCCGCCGCCAATGTCTTGATTGGAATATAGGACTAAAGACATCGAACCTAACGATACATCTTCACGTTCAATCGTAATACGAGCAATTCCATTCTCCCCTTTGAGCCATCTAGCCGCGTCAAAGGGTGTCTTTGTTTTCGATAATAATTCTGTTTTAATAGCATCAAATTCTTTATCAGAAATTGGATGATCTCCAATTTCTGATAAGTTATTTTGTGTAATTTTTTGACGCAAATTCTTCCATAGGTCTTCTTCTGATTTTAAATCTGGACGATAATTCCATTGATTACGCCCTTCCCCTAACACTTCAATCAGGCGACGTTCTACTTCAGCTTCATTGTGATGTGGTATCTTTGTCATGTTTCTTCCTCTCTTCTATTCGCTTAGACAAACATCTTTTGCAGGAATGCTTTTTTTGTTTCTTTCAAGGCATCTAGTTCGCGTTGATGGAGAGCGATAGTCTCATCAAATCGTTTGAAGAATTTAGATATCTTTTCTTGTTCTTCTAAAGAAGGAAGAAAAACATTTTGTTCTCTTACTAACTCTGAATTGATATTTACCTGTGAACCCGGCTGACCATATTTTTGCCATTTTGGACGAAACATTTCTAACCACTGAAAAATGAAGTCTATGTTAAATTTAGGATTTATAAACACAATAAATCCATCGTGAACACCTGTTTTAATATAGTTAATTACAGGCTTTCCAACAGTTGCTGCTATACTTAAAATTAAATGTGGTTCATTCAATACTAAAGTCTTTTTTTGGCCTTCTTCAGAAATATGTTGTTTAACATGATGAATCAAACCATTCTGTTCTGTTACATCTGAAATTCTTAACCATCCTACATCACTTTCATCATCAAACCATTTTGGGTCTTCTATGGGTCTTGGGCTGGCCCCACGACGTATCTCAGATAAATCTCCTAACTTCCGCTGTTCCCATTCTCCAGTAAATCCTGGAAAGCGAACTTCCGGCACCGACTCCCCTTCTTTTGGGAACATTTTTTGTAAGAATCCTTGTTTTGTTTGTTTGAGGATGGTTAGTTCTTGCTGATGAAGAGCGATCGTGTCGTCTAGTTGTTTGAAAAAATTACCGATTTGGGCCTGCTCTTCTTTTGATACTGGAACACTAGTTTCAATCTGAGCTAAATCATTGGAATTAATTGCAGGGTAACTAGTACCTGTACATCTATCAAGAACGGTTGAAACGAACCTCTCATCTTGTAGTCTATTTAATAGAAAATAACTATCCACATATGGACGCATCTGTGCATAACCCGTTGAAAAAACGTAATTATCATATGGTAAATCAAAAAGATAATTATTCTTTTGATATGGTCTAACCGTTTGATAAAATACATCTCCTCGTTTAGCCAATCTTTGGGCTCTTGAAGGTGCTGTTTCTTTCTGCTCAGTACGATGCGAAATTAAGTTTGTTCCTAAAACTGATTCTAAGTCAACATATTCAAATTGTTCAGGAAGTTTTGATTTTGGATTGAATTCTGCTACTTCCTCCAACCTATGCTCTTCCCAATCTCCAGTAAATCCTGCAAATCGAATATCTGGTGTACGTTTATTTTCCACGATTAAACACCTCTAATGCACCCTTGATCCATTCTGCGTTTTCTTCATCAAATTGTAACGAAGAAATTATCTGATATATGCTAGATTCTAGTTCTGCTTTTTCTTTTCGGATTTCTTGGATGGTTGAGCCAATTGCAGCCATATCCACGGGCGCTTCTTCCTCTAAGGTATCAACGTACCGAGGGATGTTCAAATTGAAATCATTCTCTTTGATTTCATCAAAGGAAGCGACACGGGCATATTTCTCTACATCTTCTCGTTTCTTATACGTTTCGACAATCTTATCAATATTTTCTTTGGAAAGTTTATTTTGGTTCTTTCCTTTAATAAACTCCTTACTTGCATCAATAAATAACACATCACGAGTGCTGCGGTTTTTCTTCAAGATGATGACTGTTGTTGGAATCGATGTCCCAAAGAATAAATTTGCCGGCATGCCAATTACGGCGTATATACTGCCATCTTCTAATAGTTTCTTCCGAATCACACCTTCTGCAGCTCCACGGAACAGTACCCCATGCGGTAAGACGATAGCCATTGTTCCCGAATCTTTTAAATGATAGAACCCATGTAAAAGAAAGGAAAAGTCTGCTTTTGATTTTGGCGCTAATTTCCCGTAACGATTGAAACGAGAATCATCTAAAAAGGTTTCATCTGCGGACCATTTTGCAGAGTAGGGTGGATTCATAAGGACCGCATCAAAGGTATAAGGCTCATCAGTCGGCCAATCTTTGTTCAATGTATCCCCATTGCGTAAACGCATATCTTCTTTACCAACGCCATGCAAGATCAAGTTCATCTTTGCCAGATTATAGGTCGTTGTATTTAGTTCTTGTCCATGATACTTTACACTATCCGGATGGTTAATATAGTTTCGAATATTCAACATCAAGGAACCTGATCCCATGGTGGGGTCATATACACTAAACAATTTTTTGTCTTCTTGACCGATTGCGGCAATACGAGCCATCATGTCAGATACTTCATGAGGTGTATAGAATTCTCCAGCTTTCTTGCCAGCCTCTGAGGCAAATTGACCAATTAGGAACTCATAGGCATCCCCAATGACATCACCATTATGTCCCATCACATCGATATCATTTAGTTTCTTCAGTACTTCTGTAATGGTAATGTTTCGCTGTTGATCATCTGATCCCAATTTTTTTGATTTCAAATCCACATCATCAAACAATCCATTAAATTGATCATATTTCGTAGACAAATCGATAAAGGCTTTATTCAAGTCATTTAACTGAAACGTGTTTTGTTTCGCTTGAGTGGTTAATACATTGAATAAATACTCTGGTTCAATATCATAGCCCAATGTATCCACTAATGTTTCAATTAAGTCATCTTTTATCTCTTTATCTGCTAATAAATTTCTATACAATTGAGTTTGTTTCTCTTGTGTGTTGTATTCTTCTAGGGATTCATCGGCTATTTCAACTACTTTTTCTAATAACTTATCAGATAAGTACTTGTAAAAAATCAATCCTAATAAGTAGTTTTTGTATTCTGATGCATCCATTTTGCTTCGCAGGTTGTCCGCGGCACTAAATAATTTTGTATTTAATTCAGCCATGTTGCGTTCCTCACTTTTTCTATTGTTGGTCTATTTGCTTCAATACTTCTAAATAAAGTCGCTCTTCAAGTTCTGCTTGTTTCTTTGCCAAAGCGTGACGCTTTCTCAAAAAGAAATAAGCTTTTCCAATTGTCCGTTGTTTCTCAATACTCGGTAACTTGATTTCCAACTCTTTTAGTATCGCTGGGGTTAATTTTGGTACAGTACTTCCTTGCATAGATATTGCCATTTGCTTTTTCATTGAATAGGATTCATTCAATGCATAACATAAATAGCTGCTATCCAATTGATCATGTTCAATAATAAGTTTAGCAAAGTTTTGGTTAATAATCTTTCCTTGATTTAAGTTACTTACTATTCCGGCTTTCGAACTAACAAAGCTGAACACAACATCTCCAGCACTACTTAAATAGCCTTCTTTATGACTTGAAATTGCAGTATAAGAACTAGCTTGTGAGTCTAGAAATGAGCCATCTAAGTCATTTATTAAATCCTCAAATGAATAGGCAACTAAAGTTAGATCATTTTTCTCGCTTCCTCTAGACAGGTTTCTCCCTATTTTAATCGTTACAATATCTTCAAGTTTCATATCCCGTCCTCTTCATAATAAGTATTTCTTTAAAATTACTTATTTCTCTTACAATCAAAACATATCAGTCTGGAAATACTCAATCAATAATTTATGTAACTTTTATGAATTACACACATAATTATCGGTGTGTACGTAAACCTAAGCAGAGGCCTCCTTACGCATCGTTCCGATCGGAGTATGGTTCGCGTGATGAAAATACAGGCTTCTGCGAGCTTTTCTGCAAATAACTTGCCGGTACTTGTGATAGGTTCAGCTTAACTGGTCTATCGGCGAAAGAAAGCGAAAGGAACATGCCGCAGCATGCCTCCTTAGTTAATTATATGTTCTTCAGAAGGATTAGCATAGGAAAGCCGCTGAAACCCAAAGCATGAATACAGTGTTATGCCATACTCGTCCTTCTCTGATAAAACCACAATGGAGCTGTTCATTATGAAGGATACCACAAAATAACGTTTAGAAGCTCTTCGCCGCTAGCGATGCTACCAGCATAAGATGCTCTATGAAATTCCAGAAACTCTTTGAAAATCGGACAAGGGGATTGGTTCAGATCCGAGCGATGCGTGGCTCCAAGCTGTTGTCAATTCTTTTTTCATTTCAAGGCGAAATTGAGTTCCTTGCCAGTACAAATACCATGGCGATGATGTTTTTCTAAGAGCGGTAACCTCTTGCCTTTCGTTTGGCCGCTTGGAAAAGGCTATTCACACCTTGCCATAAACCGTTGTTCAGCTTGGATTTAAACCATCGAATGACGCCGTCATAATGCTTCTGTAGCATTTTTGCGGCTTCAACCATCGGATCTAAACAGCAGTGTAGCCCCCACTGAATCCAATCCTGAAGGACTATAGGTACAATCGAAGCTGGATACCTGCAGGATCAGCCTCATCCTGTACGCCTTGGCTGTATCAAGATCGAAGTCTTTAAGCTTATCCATTGTTTTTTTCTGGGCATGACTTAGGTTGTCCTGGATTTTTCAGCCAGAGATAAAGCGTATTCTTTAACAAGGACTGCTTTCAAGCGCAAGGAAGACGATTTAGTATACCGGGTGAAGCTGCTATTTTACTTGTTGTTGGAAGTGCAGTCCAAAGTGGATTTCCTCATGCCATACCGCCTACTGCTTTATCAGGTTGAGATCTGGTGCTATCTTATGAAAGATCAGGAAAAGACGAAGGGCAAGCCAAAAACATTCCGGCTGCCTCCCATTGTGCCGATTGTGCTGTACAATGGGAAGAGACGCTGGACCGTCAGTCGCCAATTTCGCCAGTTGTTAGCAAATGAAACGATGTTCGGTTCGGAACTCCTGAATTTTGAATATGTCCTTATTGATGTTGCCTGATATACAGAAGAAGAGTTGTTGGCTCTTTCCAATACGATTGGTTCTGTGTTTTTGCTTGATCAGACGGAATTACTGAATCGGCTCGGCAAGCTGATGAATACCATACAGCAATTACCAGAGGAAAGCCAGCAGCAATTGGTCGCCTGGATGGCGAATATATTAAGTCAGAAATTCACCGGAAAATGAACCCTATTTGCGCGAGCTTATTCAGAACGTAAAAGGAGGCGTATCGGATATGGGCTTGAAAAAACCTTGGATGCCATTAAGCGTGAGGGCAAGCTGGAAGCAAAAGAAGAAGTTGTCAAGCAAATGATTGCCGAAGATCTGGATCCTGAATTGATCGCGAGGGTAACAGGCTTCCCAGTAGATATTATCGCAAAGTTAAGGGAACAATCCCATTAATTCATTTTGTTAGCCGTTTCAAGACGAACGGCTTTTTTATTTGTTCCCATAACATTTGAGTGTGATCGGGGACGGTTGAATAAAAACTGCCGATTACCCGTTTCCTGCTCGTATAAATCGAGATAGTCATAAAATCAAAATACAAGAGCAGTGAAGCGTTATGCCTCCTGCTTGTTGTTGTGCCGTTTGCATCCGCGTAGGATGCGACTCGATTTTGAATCTAAAAACCTTTCATTTCAACGAATATCCATGTTCAGAATGGCTGTGCCCCCTCCCCATTCCACTTCATCACATCGCCTGTCTGAATGGATGTCCAAATGTTGCCCGTGTCTTTCCAAGGAGAACTTATCATCATACCGCTGGACTTTATATCGACTTGCGGCATTCTTTCTCTTCTGATATTCCAAAAGGTAAATATCCAGCTCTTGGCTCAATTCTACGACCGTCTTATCGGTGAAATTCTTCTTCTCTGCGGCCACTTGTATCATTTGCTGCCGTACGCTCTCGATTTTGTATCTCAAGCAATCGACTTCGTCAAGAAAAAAAGACATGAAAGTTGCTCCCTTCCACGTATTGTATAACGTTGGGTGCCTGCATCTACATGTTGCTCTTGGTGCAACTTTATCACGTTTTTCCTTTAATTCCCTTATTCTCTTTCAAGGAAAATTCGACAAAATTTATCATTTTTTTCAATAATAAAAGAGACGCTTGGTATACGGCGTCCCTTGCGTTACCTCAATTATTTATCTTTACCAACCAACGTCATGAACATAATGAGTAAAGGTGGTAATTAAATCTGAGGGGCCAATAATAATAGTAGTAAATAACACGACAACAAATATTAAAGATTTTGTTACCCGTTTCATATTTATCCCTCCAATGTAAAGTAACCATCCGGTCTAATCGGAATCTCTATTATAATAGTAAATTACTTCATAAAGAGGAACTGTTGCCCCAATCATTACATTGATTATAAAGTAACTGAAGTTTTTTCAGGGTTTCAACATCCATCATTTTATCCCTATCAGTATATAATTTTATAATTAGACTACAACATTCGCGTTCATTTAAAATATCGTTAACTTGGGAATATCGTAACGCACTTTCCAAATAACACTGAATTCCGTTTTCAATGTTCCCTATAGAAACGCAGTAGTTGCCTTTTAGTTTATAGAAATGGGCCAACTCAGACTTCTTATACGGTGTAATGTATGGAATAGAGACAATTTTATTTTCCCACTTTAATAGCTTTTCAATAGATGCCCAATCATTCATTTCAAGGTATAGTATCATGAGTTGGTTGATAACATGCAACAAAGCATTCTCTCCGCAACTCTGCAAACATTCTTCAAGCTGCGACAAGGCAAGTTCTTTATCCCCTTTTTTCACATTCAGGACAGCCATCATTAATTTTGCATTATCTTGAATATGAGGATACGGAAAAGTTATGTACTGTTTCAAATAAGACTCACTCAAAATATACTCGCCTATATAATAGTAAGAATTATGAACGACAGCTATGGATTCCGCCTTGATCAAGCTTACCGGTATATCCTCGGTTACATTATTCATGCATAAGTCAATGCTCTCTTGAAAACGCCGCAAATTATACGCATGAACACCTAGCTTATAAAATAAGGTTGTTCGTTCTTCTGCTGATAGAAAATCTATGTAATGTAAAACAAATCGCCCCGAATCATAGGTTGCATGTAGTTTAGTAAAGTCATTTCTTTCAATAAGATATTTCTGAAAAAGAGCTTTGGCAACAAACTTATTGATACCGTAGCCACGGGAGTGACGGATAATGAGATCGTACAAGGCGAGTTTGAGCGAGTCGTTGTTCACTTCCTGATCTACAAACTGGTACAGTTTTTCCATCAAATCGATGCTGTCCAAATCCTTGCTATGTAAACAGGCAGATGCCGTTTTAATAATTAAATCCGTTAAATCCGCTCCATCTCCCTTGATTACTTCTCGTAAGATTCCGAACAGAACATCGGATTTTTGCCCTATTTCAAGATATGGTTGTATGACTTCACGAATAGGTATATGTAATGCGTTAGCTATGGGATTAACCTTTTCAAATGAAGGACGTTCTACCTCATCATTTTCAATTTTGGAGATATAGCCTGTGCTGACGCCTGACAACTCGGCAAGTTGGCTTTGTGTAAGATTGGCTTTATTTCTGTATTGTCTTATGCTGTCGCCAATAGTGGAATATTGTAGCGACGATGCTTCCATATCATCACCCTTCCAAGACATCTTTATTTGTACGTTACCATAATATTCAATTGATGTAAATAAGGTGGGGAGAGGTTGAAAAGCGAGGTATGGTGACCTTCAAACAGATAACATGCTCTCATGCCTGACGTCCTCTTCAGCAGTTTCCCCACCCGCTAATCGACGTGCTCACGTGAGATTAGACATTTCAATCCACGCATCCGCGTAAGATGCGACGAGGAGGACTCGTCGGAGGGAGTATGTTGGTTATATTTCAATCCACGCATCCGCGTAAGATGCGACTTGTTGACCTGTGGCGATAAGCTACCTTCCAGTTGATTTCAATCCACGCATCCGCGTAAGATGCGACGTGAGGTGGACATGATGAGCCAATTGACAGCACAGATTTCAATCCACGCATCCGCGTAGGATGCGACGGTCGGTGTGCTGTTTGCCGAGCTGGATATGCATCTCATTTCAATCCACGCATCCGCGTAGGATGCGACACCGGCGTGCTCACCGAGCCGAGATGAGGCAGCTTATTTCAATCCACGCATCCGCGTAGGATGCGACTGCGAAAATTGACTGAATGTGTAAAATATCCGTTCAAGTATGATTGAATAAAACCATAAAATAGATATATGAACCAAAAATTACGTTAAATCCATAACTCTTCTTCGGTTTATTTGGATAATAATGTAAAAACCATGGTGCGAATGTCCCGGGGAATTCATGTGCGCTTCACATTCGCACCCGTCGTGTGCCTAATCATCAAAATCGCACGACTCCGCTTTCCTCGCCGGGCCGAAGGGGCCGGATATTATCCTCATTCTGTCCGCTTCCTCAACTTGTTCTCTCATTAAGTATATCATGAGTCACGGGATAAGGTAACGGCCGTTGCGCCACGAGTAATCCATTCCTTGGGGGGCACTAAGGCGAGGGCAAGCCCCGGTTGTTGGCCTGGGGCCTGGCAACACAGGGCAAAGACGAGGAAATACATCATTGCCGCTGACTCTAACGGGTTATAGGGTTTGGGGGCAGCCATTCGGCACCAGCAGGTCAGCCAGATGAATGATGCCCCGCTCCCTTCACCCCAGATCCATCTCCGGCAGTTCGTCGAGAGCCCCCGCGGCCGTGTTCGGCGGGACAGGCTGACCATTGGCGCGGACCAGGGTGTAGTATTCGTAGTCGCCGATGACGGTGAAGTCGCCGTCCATGACGCCGGGATAGGCGCGGTTCACGGAGTAGATCTGGCTCCGGTAGGCCTGCAAGGCCCGCCCCTTGTGATGGCGGAAGCCGCGGATATCGGCTCGCGCCGTGATCGGGCAGGTCTGCGCTGGTCCGGAATCCGGACAATGGTCGTAGTAATGAGGGATCGAGGTATAGTAGAGCGATGGCTTCCTCCCCTCCGGGTAAGGCGCCTCGGCCCGTTCGACCGCTCTCTCCGTGGCCCGGGAAATCGCGATATGATCGGGGTGTCCGGTCACCCCGTCCGGCGGGAACGTAATAATGATCTCTGGCCTTCGCTCCACAATCGTGGACTGAATCCGGTCCGTCAGCTTAGACAAGTCAAGCGACTTCAGTTCGCCGTCCGGGTACCGGTACAGCACGAGCTCGGCGACGCCAAGGATGGAGCAGGCGTTCCGCAGCTCCTGTTCCCGGTACCGGGCCAATTCTTCGCGACTAGCGAATCGAAATTCCCCTGACCTTCCCTTGCATCCCGAGGTGGCGCACGCGAGAATGACGTCATGGCCCGCCCTGCTCAACCTGGCTATCGTCCCTCCGGCCGCAAAGGACTCATCGTCAGGATGAGCGAACACGAAGAGCCATCTTTTCTTCATTTCCCTTTAGCCTCCCGCCGTTCAGCGGTTCCTCGCATGTATGGAGCATCGTTTAACGTTATCATTCGCACGTTTCCCCCTTCCCTTTTTCTCTAAAGTAGGATAATCCCATGGCTATTACCCCGTAGATCGGCTCCCGGCGGGCGTCGTCCCATTGGACATGCGGAGCGTATGCTTCAATCCGGCGCATCAGCGCTTCCCGGACGCGCCCTTCATGCTGCAGCACTCCGCCCTGCATAATCGCAACAAAGGGGTCGCGGTGGAAGGATAAATGACGGATCACCGCGGCTGCGGCGTAAAACAGTTCGTCAGCGGCTGCCGATAAAATCCGCTGCGCTTCCTTATCTCCGGCAGAGGCTGCCTGGCCGACGGCGCGGGAGAGCCGGCTAACGGTCTGAATGGAATAGGCTGATCCGTACATCCAGTCGAACAACTCCTCTTCCCGCTCCATGCCTAAATACGGCAGCACCCATTCCTTCAGCCTCGTGTCTGCTCCCCTTCCGTCATAGGCCCTCAGAATCGCCAGCGCCGCCTGCTTGCCGATCCAATAGCCGCTGCCTTCGTCGCCGACACGGTGGCCCCAGCCGCCCGCCCTGGCCGTCCTTCCGTGCCCGTCGATGCCGTATATAATCGAACCGGTTCCGGCAATCACCAATATCCCCGGCTGACCGCCGGTCCCGCCGAGCAGGGCGGCATAACCGTCGTTCTCCACGATCAGGTGCCTGGCTTGAAGCGGCAGCAGCGCGAGCGCCTCCTCTACCAATCGGGTAACGGCGCGCCTGTCGGACTCGGTATCCAGGCCGGCCAGGGCGAACACGGCACATTCCACTTCCACATCCGCTTCCCGTTCCTTCTTCGGTTCCGGTATGACAAGACATCCGCCGCTCCGCTCCAGATCCGCGATCGCTTCGCGGATCGCCGCCGCCAGCTCGCGTATCGCTCCCTTTGTCCCGCTGCCATGGTAATTGGACGGTCCGCCATGTCCTCGTCCGAGCAACTGGCCCTGCCTATCCGTGAAGACGGCAAGGGATTTGGTCCCCCCGCCGTCGACGGCCAGCAGGGGGATGCGGCGCACAGCCATCAAGTACCACTCCACTCCAGAATGACTTCGTCTAAATGCCGCATCGCCCGCCGAATCTTGTCCTGCGCCTGCCCAACCCATTTCAAATGCGCCTGCTGCTCATTCATCCGAATTCCGATCATGCGCTGCACTTCCTTCGGGCTCGGTCCTCCAGGCAGCGAACGAATGTCCACAAAATGCGCGGGGTCGAGCGCCTCGCGCAGCGTTTGTTCGTTAAGTGTCGTCTCTCGCCCGATATGGCGCCGCGCGCTCTCGTTGACGAGGGAAAGCGTAATCTGATCGGCCGCCTGTCCTTGCGCCAAGGCCTGCCGCACCACGTCGCTGACGATATGATGGGCCTTGCGGAACGACAAGCCATCCGTTCGGACCAGGGTATCCGCCAGTTCGGTCACCGTGGCGAAGCTTCCCTGCGTCCGCTCGCGCAGCACCTCCTTGTTCACTTCCATCGTGCCGATGACGGCGGCGAACAGGCGGTATATATTATCCAATATGGCGAGGCTTTTCCAGGCATATGGCTGCATGTCGTCCTCGGTGTCCACGATGTCGCCGAACGGCGTATTGTGAATCATCGTCAGCACCGTGTTCGTATTGCCGGCGCAGCTCGACAGCAGGGCGCGCATATGCTCGAACGAGACGGGATTGCGCTTCTGCGGCATGATGGAGCTGATCTGCACATAAGGGGCCGCCACATGCAGCGCGCCGAACTCCTGCGTACACCACAGCAGCATATCTTGAACGACCCGGCCCAGATTGATTGCCGCAAGCTGCACGGCCGCCGCGATCTCGCCCAGATAATCGGCCCCGCCGATGGCGTCATAGGAATTATCGATAAGTTCGTCGAAGGCGAGCAGCTCCATCATCTGCTCCCGGCTAATCGCGAAGCCCGATGTCGTGAGCGCCGCCGCGCCCATGCTGCTGCGGTTGCAATTGGCGTAGGACGCCATCATGCGCCGGATATCCCGGTTGAGCGAATCGGCGACCGCCATCATGTAATGCGCAAGTGTCGTCGGCTGCGCCTGCTGCGTGTGCGTGTAACCGATCATCAGCGTGCCGGTGTGGTCGCTGGCGAACAGCAGCAGTTGCTCTTTCAGCTTCAGCGCGGAAGCCAGCGTCTCGAGCAGCTTCTCCCGCAGCACCATCCGGTAGATCGCGATGCCCATGTCGTTCCGGCTGCGCGCCAGATGCAGGTTGCCGGCGATCTCCCCCGCATGCTCCAGCAGTTGATGCTCGACCTGGAAGAACAAATCCTCGAACTGTCCGGTATAACTGGCTTGGCGAAGCGCCTCCGTGTCGATGGCCCGAATCGCCTTGGCGATCTGCTTCGCTTCGTCAAGCGACACCAACTGCTGCCGCTGCAGCATGATAAGATGGGCCTTGTTGATCGCCATCATCGGTCCGAGCAAATGGGTTTTCGCTTCCTTAAAAGCCGGCTCCAGCACCACCTCCGCGTACGTTTTGCCAGGGAATGAAGTTCCTTCCGCTTCCATCCATTTTTCACGATATCCCATAGCGCAAATATCACTCCTTCGTCTTGTCTGTTCTCCTCGCCAGCCACTCCTGGAGGAGCAAGTTCATATGGCGGCTCGCTTCCTCCACGAAGATCTGCCCCGCCTCAAGGGAGCTCTGCCGGATGCGGCCCGTATAGCCGTCCCAGCCTTGCGGCCTTCCTTCCACTAATACATAAGGCACGGAAGATAACGGGGGATCCGCGTCAAGTTCAAGGTCGGATTCCTGTACGGTTACCATTTCCGGGCGGAAGGCCTTGATGGCCGACATCTCGTACGGTCCCCCATGCCCACGGCCAGCCGTTCCTAGAAAAAGCCCCATCCGCTGCGCGAAATCGGCGCTCGCCATCTGCCACCAGTTGATCAGAAGGAAGCTGGCGTCAGGATAGGCGCCGGTTACCTGCTCGGCTGCGGTGTGGGCCGGCCCCATATTGGCATCGTGGGCGTTCAGCAGCACGATATGGCGGATGCCGAGCCGGCATATGCCTTCGGCGACATCGGCGAGATAATCGATAAAGACTGTGGGGCGAACCGGGATCGTGCCCGGATAATGCCGGGTCTTGCCGGGACAGGCCGAGTATGGAATGGCCGGATAGATCAAAGGATGCAGGGATGCGTCAATCCGCTCCGCGAAGCTCTCCGCCAGGATCGTATCCGTTCCGAGCGGAGCGTGCGGACCATGATATTCCACCGAGCCCAACGGAACGACGGCGAACCGGACGTCCATTGCCACTTGCTCGATATCCCGCCCGTGAATTCCGAGTGCCTTCAATGCTTGCACCTCCTCATGCAGTGAAAATGGGAGAGGGTCCCGAAGGGGCGGAAAGCTGGAGCTTTTCACTTCCATAACGAAAATTGGATGCTTGTGCTAGATACCGTCTTCTGCGGTGTCCGTTCGGGTTGGCGACTTATGCTGCTGTCTTGTCACGGTAATCCGTTCGGGTTGACGCTTTTGCTGCCGCCTTGTCACGGTAATCCGTTCGGGTTGACGCTTTTGCTGCCACCTTGTCACGGTAATCCGTTCGGGTTGACGCTTTTGCTGCCGCCTTGTCACGGTAATCCGTACGGGTTGACGGCTCACGCTCCGCCCTTTCGCGGCAATCCGTCCGGGTTGACGGCTCACGCTCCGCCCTTTCGCGGTAATCTGTTCGGGACCCTCGCCGTTGGTGCCATGCTGCGCAGATAGCCGTGTCAGGCGGCAGTTGTCAGGCAGCTTTCAGGTAAATAAACCGGCAGCGATTAAAGCCTAATGGTTGTGAGTGCAAACGCCTTCCTACTGATGCTGGCTAATCATATTGACGAACATCCGCATGGAGCCCGGAACGAGCGCCGGAATCTGGCGGTACCAGACCAGGGAGCTGTACGTATAGACCCCTTTGCCATAATGCGCGGTCAGGAACGTGCCCGTGAACTCCTTCTCCCCCGGGTCGCCGTTCGAGATGAGCTCCGTATATTCCTTGCCCCATTGCGACGGATTGTAGGCGGAGCGGTCTTGAATCCAACCTTGCCAATCCTGATTCGTAATCTTGTTCGGCGTGTTGAACATCGGGTGATCCGGGGCCAGCATCGTCACCTTCGAATTCTCGTCCGTGACGCGCCACTGAATGAGCGGCGTTCCGATCGTAATCGGATACGGAGCCAGCTCCGGCGACCATTTGTCCTCCGGCTTATGATACTGGACGACCAGATTGCCGCCGTCCTTAACATAGCTGAGCAGGCGCTGGTTGCTTGGAATCAATTCCGGGCGGAAGGCATAGGCGCGAATGCCGAGCACGATGGTGTCGTACGGCGACAGATCGCCGGATTCGATATCCTTCGCCTCGAGATTGACGACATCGACGCCCGCTTGGCGCAAATACTGATCGATGTTATCAAAGCCGCTGGACACGTAACCGACCTTTAATTGGTCCGGCACCTTCAGATCGAAGGCCTGGATGCTGAGCTCCGCCGGCTGCACCAGGTACGTCCTGCCGATATGCGGGTATTCGATGACCTGCGCCCCATGTGTGCTGAGCACGGCGCCGTTCTTCGCGATCGCCTTCACGGAAAAGGCGCCCGGCGCCACGTTCGATGCCGCCTTGACCGTAAATGCGGCGGACTTCGTTTCGCCCTTCGCGGCGAAGCTTAGCTCTTCGACGGCCGGCTCAACCGTCCAGCCTTCCGGCACGTTCAGCGAGACTGACGCTTTGGAAGCGCCCGGCGTGTAATTGCGCACGGTCACCTTCACCGGAATCGGCTCTCCCGCCCGGAGCGTATTCAGAATCGTGGCCTTCGGGCTCAGCGTCATCGAGTACGGCGGCAGAACAGCCACGGCGTTCTGCGGCGCAACGTCCAGCGTCGTGGCCGTGCCGTACGCCTCATATTCGGCCTTCCCCTGGAACACCGCCGGGTCATAAGGCTTGAACAGCGGGGCGTTCGCGGGGACCGTCACCTCGAAGACGGCAGATGCCGTCTCGTTGTAGCCCAATTGCTCGAAGCGGGTCGCCCCGGCCGGAGCGGCCTTCCAGCCTGCGGGGACGCGAAGGCTCAACTTAACGTTGCGCAAGGTCGTGGAGCCGCCGTTGAAAGCCGACACGACGACCTTCGTCGTCTGGCCCGCGACCAATTCACTGTCGGCCGGCTTGACCTTCGCCACCACGGACGCCGCTTCCTTGCTGGCTATATTCAGCTGCGCTTCCTTGACCCGAAGCCGGTGAAGCAAATCCTCCTTGACTGCCGCCTCCAGTCCGGATGCTTGGACCTCAGCCAGCGCGGTCTGCACATCGGCTTTCATCTTATGAACTTGCTTCAGGACGCCGGCAAAGCTGGGATAGGCGGCAACGACTTCATTCGCGTCCTTGTGCAAGGCGCGCAAATCACGGGCCACCTTGCCGTCTTTGTCCTTCGCCTCGATCTCCTTCGCCAAATCCTCGAAGGTGAAAGCAATGCCGTCGAAGAAGTCATTCTCTTTCTCCTTCGATGTGACGGTGCTCAGCTCGAGCTTGTAATACTTGCTGAACAGCTCGCCTTGCCCGGGGCCTTCGTCATACACCCTGCCCATCCCCTGGCTGCGGTGCATGAAGCGGGATTCTTCCCCGAGCTGCAGATATGACGCGCCGTAGATTTCATCGTAGTCCCCAACCGGAATGTTCACGCTGTAATCCGTGGCATGGGCCGGCACGTACAGCTTCTTGATTTGCCAGGGGCGCAGGCCCTTTTTCAGATGTTCAGGAAAAATGTCCGGATTCGCCGCATCCTTGAACGCCCTCACGGTAAGCACGTTGATCGTGCGGTGATGTCCATGCGTGGAGGCTTCGTTCAAGAACGAAGGAATGATGACATCCGGGCGGAGCTCGCGAATTTTTCGAATCAAGCGCTCGTAGACGACGGAGTCGCCCCATTTGTCCAGCGTCTCCTCCACGCTCTTCGAAAAGCCGAAATCGTAGATCGGATCGTCCAGCTTCTCGCCAAGCATGCCTAACGTCACGTTAGTGATGCGGGATGCCTCCTGCAGCTCACGGGTCCGAATGACGCCGAGGGCCTGCCCCAGCTCGCTCCCGATCTCGTTCTGACCGCCTTCCCCTCTGACCGCGATGACGCTGGAGGTGCTCACGCCTCGCCCCAAGGACAGGTAAGCCAAGGTTGCGCTGTGCTCATCATCGGGGTGGGCCCCCGTGTTCATGGCGCTCGCGATCGTCGTCAATGGCCGAATCGCCTTCCACAGATCGGCAATCCCGCGATCCGCATATGCGGGTTGGGCTTGAGCGGACAGCAGGGCGCCGCCCGCCAGCACCATGCTCATGAACAAGGAACAGAACCTCCAAGCTGACTTGCCTCTGATCATCAAATCCCTCCTCGAATGGTGGATTGTTTGTCAGCAGGGAATGGCCTGTTCCCCGCTGCATATCATCACGTGGTTGGCGAACCCCTAGGTGTTCCCACGAAATGACCTTCCTTCCAATTAACCGCCCGTTACATGGCTGCGCTGTCGCCCGTTATTTTGCGCGATACGAAGAGCACGATGATGATCAAGGAAATTTGCAGCACGCCGTACGCGCAGGCCGTGCCGAATTCAAACGAATACATCCGCTGAAAAATCTCGACGGATAGCGGAGTGCTTCTGGCAGTAAAGAGCAAGATGGAAGAGACGAATTCCCCGATGCCCTGCACGAACGCGAGCAGAGTTCCCGCCAAAATCCCGCTGAGCGCCATCGGGAACACGACCCGCCGGAAGCTGTACCACCACGATGCGCCCAGATTGCGCGCCGCCTCCTCGACCGAAGCGTCCATCTGGATCAGGGTGGCGGAGGTGGAGCGGAACACTAACGGCAAATGGCGGACGAAATACGCCAACGGAAGTATCCAGAAGCTGCCGATGAGCACCTGATTGAAGCTGAATACGGTAGGCTCGCTGAAGGCCGCGATCAGGTTGACCGCGACGACCGTGCCGGGCAAGGCCCACGGAAGCATGATCAGCGCATCAAGCAGCGTTTTTCCCCGGAAGGACAAGCGCACCATCGCGTAAGCGGCAGCGACGCCGAAGATCACATTGCCGATGGTGGCCACGAAGCTCATCTGGAAGCTGTTCGCAATCGGCCGCCACGTTTTGCTGTCGGTGAACAGCTTTACGTAATGCTCCACCGTATATTCAGGAGGCAAAATTTGCGTCGTCCACCTGCCGTCCGCCGAGAACGAGATGAGAACAAGCACGAGAATCGGAAGCAGCAGCACGACGATCCCCGCGATAGACAGGAGCATGGCGACATATTTGCCCGCGGCGCTCTTCACTTCCGTCCGATGCACGCTGACCCCCTTGCTCATGTTCTGGTAATTGCGCAGGCCCTGATACCAGCGCATGACGAGCAGGAACGCGATCGACACGACCGACAGAATGGTGGACTGTGCGGCCGCCATATCGAGATTGCCGTTCGTCCGGGACAAGTAAATCTGCATCGTCATCGTCCGCTCAATGCCGAAAATGAGCGGAGCCGTATAGGAAGCCATCGCGATCATGAACACGAGCAGCGACGACGCGACCAAGGCCGGGGTCAGCATCGGCAAAATAACGCGCCGCCATATGTAGAGCCGTCCCGCGCCGAGACTGGCCGCCGCCTCTTCCAGCGACGGATCGAGATTGCGGATCGCCGACGATGCCGTCATGTAAAAGTACGTGTACATCGTGAACGTATGGACGACGAGCACGCCCCAGATGCCTTTTAACGCAAACGGCACCTGTTCAAGCTGAAGCAACTCCTTGAGCGCCCGCGGAATAATCCCGCTCTCTCCATAGAGAAACGTAAACGACAGCACGCCGACGAGCGGCGGCAAAGCCATCGGGACAAGCACGAGGACGGCCAGGATTTTGCGGCCGGGGAATTCGTAGCGTTCCAGCAGAAAGGCCATCGCAACGCCGACAATCGCGCAGGTGATCACGCTTAACACCGAAATAAAAATGCTGGTCCAGAGCGCTTCCAGATTGGAGGTATGCTCCAGGCTAAAAAAGCGGGCATAGTTTTGAAGCGAGAGTTGATCCTCTGTCTGAATGCTTTGCATGAACGTCTGGAACAGCGGATATACGACATAAGCCAACAGCACCAAAAACAAGGGCGCGACCAGGACATAGACAAAATAGGGCGACTGCGTAATGGGAACGGGCCTGAATGGAGCAATCCCCGGTTTCCTCGGTTTTATGTTCCGTTTCGGTATCATCGTTCATCCCCTCTCTATTCCAAAAAATAAATGCTTTCTTTTGGAATAAACAAGGATATGGATTCCCCTCTTCCGCGCACCCGATGCCCCTGATTGACGAACATCGCCTTCAATTGCCGCCCCGCCGCTTGCGACACATAGTTCACGCTCACGCCCGTAAATTCGGAGATGATCACGCTGCCGCAGACCACATTGTCCATGGGCTCCCCTGGCAGGGACTCGCGTATCGATTCCGGACGTATGGACATCGTGACGCGTTTGCCCGTCTCCAATCTGCAGTCCGGCGAGGCGTTCGCAGCCAGTCCCGTCAACGCCAGATCCGGAGCGATCCGAATGACCGCTTCTCCGTCTGCGATTCGTTCCACGGTTCCTTCCCACAGATTGGATTCCCCGATAAAGGACGCGACAAACCGGTTGACCGGACGATGATAAATGTCCGCCGGGCTTCCTATCTGCTGCACCACCCCGCCCTGCATCACCATAATCCGGTCCGACATCGCCATCGCCTCGGCCTGATCATGCGTGACATAGATCGTCGTGATGCCGAGCTCCAGCTGCAATCTTTTGATTTCGATTCTCGTTTCTTCTCTCAGCTTCGCATCCAGATTCGATAACGGTTCATCGAGGAGCAGGATTTGCGGCTCGATCACCAGGGCGCGAGCCAACGCGACCCGCTGCTGCTGGCCGCCGGACAATTGATCGATTCGGCGGCTGCCGTAGCCCTCCAGATGGACTTGCTTCTGCGCGCGTTCGACGCGCCGCACGATCTCGGATTTCGCGACCTTTCTCACTTGCAGGCCGAACGCGATATTTTCGAACACCGTCATATGCGGAAACAGTGCATAGTTCTGAAACACCATGCCCGTGTTGCGCTTGTTCGGGGGAAGTGTGGTCACATCGCTGCTGCCGAACAGGATCCGGCCCGCGCTCGGATAGTAGAAGCCCGCGATCATTCGCAGCGTCGTGGTCTTGCCGCAGCCGCTCGGCCCGAGAAAGGTGAAAAATTCCCCCGGTTGAATCCGGACATTGACATCCGCGACTCCCTTTACGTTTCCGAATTGTTTGCTCACATGATCCAGGTTGACCTCTATCAAGTTGCTTGCCCCCTTGGTAAAATGATCAGGCGGAGGAGCCCCCGCCCGAATGCGTTAGTTGGACCCTTTGCCCTTGATGTTCTCGTCCCAATGCTGCATCCATTCCTTCTCTTTCTCCGCCATGACCGCCCAATCCAGCGGCAGCGGCTTCAACTCCAGTCCCTGCAGCCATGCCGGGAGTGTGTCCTTGCTGATATCCGTACGCGTCGGAATCTGGTACAGCTTCTCCGCCAGCTCCACACGCAGATTGGAATCGAACAGGAATTCATAAAATTTCTTCGCCGCTTCCATGTTTTTGGCGCCCTTGACTACGCCGACCCCATCGACCAGAATCGGCGCGCCGCTGGCCGGATAGATAAAATCGAACGGCTGCTTCTGCAATTCCTTCTGAATCATGATATCCTGCAGATTCCACAGCGACAGCGTGCCTTCCTCGCGCGCCAGCTTCAGATACAGGTTGGTCGGATCCTGGGCGTATTCCTTCGTATTGGCGTCGAGCCTCTTCAGCCACTCATACCCTGGGGCAGGATCGTTCGCGTCTTGACGGTAAATCATGGCGGAATATATCGTCCTCATCGTTCCGGAAGCAAGCACGCCCCGTATAATGATCTTTCCTTTGTATTGGGGATCGAGCAGGTCATCCCAGTCTTGGGGCGCTTCTTCTTTTTTCAGCGCCGCGGAGTTGTACATGATGACTTCCGGCAGCAGCATTTCGCCGTACCAGCGATCCTCGCTGTCCTTGTAAAGCTCCGGAACGCTGTCGGCGAAGCTCGGCTTCACGCTTTCGAGCAGCCCTTCCTCCGCCGCCGTCATCAGAGCCGATTGCGTGCCGCCCCACCAGAAATCCGCCTGCGGGTTCGCTTTTTCGCCGCGGACGCGCTCCAAAATTTGCTGCGCCCCCATCGTAAGCACTTCCACCTCGACCTCGGGATGCTTCGCTTCGAACTTCGGAATGATCTCCTCGACGACATTCTTGTCTCGCGCCGTATAAATAACGAGCTTCTGCTTCTGCGAGCCGTTCGTTCCCGCCGGCTGGCCGCCTTCGGATGCGGTGCTGCCGCTGCAGGCCGTCACCATCAGCATAACCAGGCTAAGAACTGCCCCCATCCACCACTTGAGATCCTTTTTTGCGTGTCCCATTATTGACCTCCAGTATAATTTTCATTGTTTTTCTGAAAAATCATCACTTTCGCCAAATCGTTTGATCTGTTACAAAATGACTAATGAGTTAATTAATAACATTTTCAATAAATAGATGCAGTGCCCGAGAAAACTCAGAAAAAAGCGTTGTCCCGAGCCGGACTCCATACCTGGTTGAACTGTCCTTTCAAGCTATCCCTTTATGCATTTTTGAGTCTTGGTGTTTTTTTTCGTCGGAGTGTTGTATTTAGGTTGCTGCTCTTATTTCTTGGAGGATATGTCTGAACCGCCCCAATACAAAGGCGGCAGGCTGAAGTAAAAAGAGCGGATATGGTTGGTTGTATTTGTGTTTGTGTCATTTTTTTACGTTTGCAGATGATGAAAAAGCTTCGAGCGCGCAATGGATCGCCCCGATAAGTCCCGCCTGATCCCCAAGGGCCGCCATTTTGATCGGAGGAACGGAAGGAACCCAATCGTTGAGCCATTGCCGGATGGCAGCGATCCCATCGTCCCCGATATGCAGCATTTCTCCGCTCAGAATCAGCAGCTCCGGATCCATGACGCTCGTCAGATTGGCAATGCCATAGGTCCAGTGCCGGCAGACGTCGTCGAGCAGTCTTCGGGCCCCTTCATTCCCGCGGCCCGCATGGTCGACGATCTGCTTCATAATGCTCGTATCGTCGTCGATCGCAGGGAGGACGCCTCTAGCCTTGTCACGGATCGCGCGTACGGAATAATTCCGTTCGAATACGCCGTACTCTCCTTTGGCCTGCTTCCCGACGGGGCCGATGACCATATAACCAATCTCGCCGCTCGCTTCCCTGGCTCCCCGGTAGAGCTGCCCGTCGATCATGATTCCGGCGCCGATGCCGGTGCCCGCATACATATACACCAGATTGGAATGCCCGACTCCGATCCCCTTGTAAAATTCCCCAAGCGTCATCAGATTCACGTCATTCTCAATCGCGACGGGCAGGCCCAGGACGGCCTCGATTTCCCGCTGCACCGGCAGTCCCATCCACCCCGTGCTCGGCGCGTAGCTTACCGTTCCGGAGCTTCGGCGGGTAATGCCGGGCAGTCCGAGCCCCATGCCCAGCAGCCATTCCTTGCGGAATCCGCTCTCGTCAAGCAGGGCCGCTATTCCTTCCTCAATGCTCCGGATGGCCGCTTCCCCATTCATCGGAGGCGAAAGGCATGTCGTGCGCTGGACAAGAAGTTCTCCTCGCAGATTGGCAACGGCCAATTGCAGGGTGCTGCCTTCGAACACCGCGCCGATGACGCCGTATGCTTGAAAGTTATATTCCAGAAGAATCGGTTTTCTGCCCCCTGTCGATTCTCCGAACCCCACTTCGTTGATTAACCCTTCCGCAATCATCTCATCGACCAATGCGGAGACGCACGGACGGCTCAGCTCCGTTAATTTGGCCAAATCGGCTCTCGATACACGCGGATGCTCCCGCAGCTGATGAAGAATGCCTTCCCGGTTCATTTGCTTCACCAGCTTGGCATTTCCCGTCTGGCCCTTGCCAATCAATTCACTCCCTCCTTTCTGCAAGACTGGTAGTTTGTTAAAGTAATTAACAAAGTTTGGATGCCTCCATTTTATTGTATCCGCTTACAAGGTGTCAACCCTATTTTTCCTGCTCAGTTACTCCGTTCATCGTTCCTGTTCTCATCCGGTTGTTCGTCCGGCCGTTCAATCCTTTCCCGAAAAACAGCCGATGACAGCGGTCATCGGCTGTTGCATCCTGCGAGAAGCAAACGAAAGGCAAGGATTAGCGAGTCTTGCCCGTAATCTTAATTTTGTTGACATTGGCCTGATCGATGTAATAAATATGCTCGTTGCCCTGAGCGTCCTCGGCCAGCGTCATGAAGGCGATCTCCTGGAATGTGCTGCCGTTATCCTCGGAGAGCGTGACATGCTCCAGCGTCTCCGGATCGATGACGGTAATCCGATCCGCCAGATCGATGTACAGCAGGCCATCCTGCCCCCAATGCGGATGATATGGACGCCAGAAGCCGTAATTTTTCACATGCGGATATATGTTTTTATAATCAAGAACGCGGTACGTCACCGGGTCGAGCTTGAAGATGATCCCGTCGACGCCTCCCCATACGTTCCCGTCCGGCCCGATCGTCAAGCCGCTAATCATGACGGGCTGATCCAGTTCGGGAATATCCAGCGCAAATTCCGTTATCTTTTCTTTTTTGGCGACGTCCCAGACGAACATTTTTGCGGTTTTTTCGGTTGCCCCGATGCCAAGCCCGCCAAAGACGGTGGTCGACCCGAATATTTTCCCGTCCTTATAGGCCAGACCGTTAATGCTCTGATTGCGGACGATATTCCGGTACACTTCCTTCTGACCCGTACCCGGATAGTAGAGCGTAAGCGCGCCGCCTAATTTGCCGTAATCGGGGATCGTGCCGATCATGATAAAATCATCCGCCGCCCGCATCACATAAGGCCGATCCTGTTCCGAGCCGATCTGGAATACCGTCTTCGCTTGGGGAACCGGCTGTGTCGTATCCACGGAATAAATATGTCCTCCCGGATAAATGCCGAAATACATATCGGTGCCGTAAGCGGCCATGCCCTCCGCCTGCCCGAGGCTGAACGTCTTGAACGTGTCGGTCCGCGGGTCGAACTGAACGCCGATCCCGCCCGGATAACCGCTCATGTATACGTTGCCGTCCGGTCCGTTCTCCATATTGTGAAGCGGATTGGCCGAGCCCTGGACGACGGAAGGAAGCGTCTTGCCCGTCTCCGCGTCCACATTGAATACGGAGGTCTTGCCGTCGCGCTGCATCGTGACGAACGACTTACCCGGGAAGGCCGGATCGTCGCGGAACTCGACCCAGGCGGCGCCGCGGAAGGAGGTGCCGTAGCGCATCGAGGTCATCCGCGCTTCGAACGTAGTCAGATCGATCTCGGTGATGACTCCGTTGGCGGGAACATACACTTTGCCGTCCTTCGTCACGAGCTGGTTGAAGGAGAATACGCCAGCGCCCTGCGTACCGCCGATGTTTTTGCCGACGACATGCGGCAGCCACTCTCCCCGATCGAGATCATAGAACAGCAAGGCCATCTGCGGATCGCCGAACTTCACCAGCAAATAACGATCGACGATCGCCATATCGTAGGCGAACGGCACATCTGCCGGATTCACGCCAAGCAGCCCCGCGACCGGTCCGGAAATGACCTCCTTCTCGCCGCTCTCCGCATTGAGCTTGACGATCGCGCCCGTGGATCCGATCCCCGCGTAAATATAGCCGTTGTGATAGGCCATCGACCGCACATATTCCTGATTGCCCATCATGCGGCCATAATCGCGATAAGTTTTCGCTACCGGATCGTACTTGAATACTTTGCCTTGCTGGAAGGTGCCGCCATACACATTGCCCTTCTCGTCGGTGACGAGCGACCAGATCGATTTCTCGCCCGGTAGCGGCTCGCCCAGGCTGCTCACCGTCTTCGTCCGCGGGGAGTAGCTCCACAACTCTCCCCGGTTGCTGCCCGTCATTATCGCCGCGATATAGACGGTTCCATCCGGGGCGATCGTATGGCGCCACACCGTATGAACCCCATCCAACGGGAACGACCGGAGCAGCTTGTTGCTCTCGATATCCACGACGCTGAACACGGCCGTATCGCCCTGCGCGGTCGAGTACATCGTGGCCCGCCCGTCCTCTACGCCGGCGACGGCATCGTTGATCGCGACCGTGAAGACGGGAATGCCCAGATCAACCGGCTGAGCAAAGGTTCTGCCCTTGAAGCTGATATCTCCGGCCGGCGGCTCGCCCGGCGATGTCTTCGGATAGGTCACCTCGAAGTCATCGTAATAGACTTCCGCCATCTGGTACTTGTTGACCGAGGCGAAAATGCGGGCCGTCGCCGCACCCGCAGGCGCTGTGCCCGACACTTGCACCTTCTGCCATTCGCCGTAGCCTGTTGACACATGCTGAAGCATATCGTCGCCGACCTGTTTGCCGTTGGCATCATAATAGCGGAACAGCAGACTGGCGCTGCCGCTCTTCAGCAGCATCATGACCGAGCCGGTATAGGTCGCGCCCGGTTCGACAGCCAGCGGATCGCTCTGGACCGCGACGGCATGATCGCGGCTCGTATCGGTAATCTTCAAGCTGCGCTTGCCGCGGTACGCTTCTTCCCTGCTGATCTCATGGCTGACCGCGCCTTCCACGCTGGCGAATATCGATGTCCAGCCCGGAATCGAGTCCTTCGCTGTCTGCTGCTCGAAGCCGGGATTTTTCAGAGGCAGCGCCTTCGCCTCGGAGCGGGTCTCTCCCTTGCCTTTATTGCCGGTTGCGGCTGTGGTCGCTGTCGCTTGATTATTAACAGCTCCCACTGCTTCAGCCCCGACGGCATCGCCGCATGTCAACACAGCCATCAGTACGGCCAGCACGGCGCTAATTCGGCTGAACCGCTTGCTTCTCCACGGTACCATCATTATTCCCCTCCTTCATGTCTTGACTTGCTGCCGCGACCGCATTTGCGCTTTGTTGTAAGCGTTATCAAGAATGCGGTCGGCTTTAACTCGGGATACCTACTACTTTCCGGTAACATGTAACCTGGCAATGAGCCGCCATTGACTCACGCGCTCTCCTAAACTATAACCTCTCCCGTTGGAACGGCCCTGACCTTACCTTTACCTTCTCCGCATTTGTCTTCCTTGCCATCACCCGCTAGCTTCGACTCTCAGCGGCCGGATCACCTCCTTTTCATCGATTCAGGTTCTTATGTAGTGCATATACTCCCGCATAAAAACAGATGAGCAACAAATGAAATGGAGTATTAGATTACAACTGGTTCATGTCTTCTATATTACTTCGGTTGATGGCGATGTCAATTCGCCGGCGATTTATAGACAGATTAAAGACAGCGTGAAGCCGATCGCTCCCATCTGGGACGATTAGACGCTTATACCGTATGATTCTATGAAAAAGAAGGAAGGTATCATGCAAACTTTTAAAAGAGAGGAAGATACAATGAAATATAAAATAAGTATCGGTCAAGTAAGCAAAATGTACGGTATAAGCCTAGATACCTTGCGGCATTATGATAGAATCGGCATTTTGAAGCCGATCATTGAGCCCTCGAATGGTTATCGCTATTATTCTTTCGAGCATTTAGATCTGCTGGAATCGATTTTAGTAGGAAAATATTTGGAAACCCCGCTTAAAGATATGAAATTTATTGTTCAAGAAGAGAGCATTCACAAGTATGTGGAATTGATTGAAAAACAAGAAAATGCGATCCAGGAAAAGATCAAACATCTTCAGCAGTTAGAAGAATACACCGGGCAATTGAAAAAACTGCTATACGAGATTATGGATTTCAAAAACGATTATGATTTTGAACAAATGATAGCCGAGGACGTTGAGTTACAGCTTTATGTTATGAAATTACCTGATTTTCTTAAGAGATACGTTGAAATCAAGGATAAAGTCAGGGATTATGATGTAGAACATTATGTGATGTTTTATCGAAACAGGGAGGGGGACATTATCGAATACGATGAATACGCAATCTTCTCCATTCTCCCGGAATACAAGCTTAAATCCGAAGAAAACAAGGTGTTGAATTTGGAGTCCCGACAATATGCCGGTACGTATATGAAAGCAAGGTTTTATGGCACTAAAGAAGAAATGAAGACGTACTTAAAACAATTGGTGTCCTTTTTTCATATCGATTGCAGCACCCCTGAAATACTAGTTAAGTATGAGTTTTGCCTGCTTCATCGTGATTTGAACCATGAATACTTTGCAGAAATCCTATTGCCCGTCTGATACAAAATATCGAAAACATCTTGACCCTTGAGTAACTCAAGGGTCTATTGTGTTTAACGAAGGAAAATATAAAACACGGACTTGCCTATTCGCAGGTGAAAGGAAGGATTGGATAAATGAGAACTCATCTTCGCGGAAAAAGACTACTTGCGTTCTTATGTACCATTGCTGCAGCACTCCATTTCAGTACGGCACCGGTCTATGCATTTTCTGAAAATGAAATCCGTACGACGCTCCATTCGGATGAGATACAACATATTATCTCGCAAGCGATGGAGGGAGATAAGGCTCCCGGAGCATCAATAACTGTAACAAACGGGACGGAAATCCTATATGAGCAGTATGGATTCAGCAATATAAGGGCAAAAACGCCGGTAACGGAGGATACATTATTTGAGCTTGGCTCAACCACAAAAGCATTTACGGCGTTGGCGATGCTGGTACTTGAGGACGAGGGTGTCCTTTCGCTTGAGGATAATGTCTCCAAATACGTGCCCTGGTTTAACGTAAACTACAACGGCAAAAATGTCGAAATTACCATTGAGCAGCTGATACATCATTCAAGCGGCCTCCCCGAAAAAACAATAAATCGGTTCCCCGAAGGAACCTCGGATGACCTTCTCGAAAAAACGGCCCGTTTGGCAGAGGGGATGACGCTGGACTTTTATCCAGGAGCAGATTTTGAGTACGCCAATATCGGATATGACTTGCTTGCCTATATTCTTGAAACGGTAACGGGCAAAAAGTATGAAGACGTTGTGCAAGAGAAAATTTTACGCCCGCTTGGAATGAATAACAGCTATTTCAACCTTGATCAAGCCAAACAAACCGGCCATATGGCACAGGGATACTTGCCGTTTTTTATGAGAGCGGCCGAATACGATGCACCGAGATATCAAGGTTCGTTAGCGGACGGCTACTTAATTACCTGCGCAAAGGATATGGGGCGCTGGCTGAATGCCCAATTGGGCAGAGGCGATGTTCCTGAACAGCTTGCACGTCTTATTGCAAAATCCCACATGATTAATAATGAGATCGTGGCGGGGACTTTTGAGGGGAAACCTTTGTACTACGCCTACGGATGGATCGTATCGAAGGATGGCACCTATATTACCCACAGCGGAGCAAACCCAAGCTTTACTTCCAATATAATCATTCTTCCAAAAACGAAATTAGCGATTAGCGTACAATCCAACAGTCCGGGAAGCCAGACAGTCAGCATTTCTCAGGCTATCTTAAAGTCTCTTCATCATGAGCCGTTACCCGAACTTTCATTCAGCCACGGTGGCATAGATAAAATCTCCAGTATAAGTATGATTATCGTGACTATACTCATTATTGCTGCGGCCGTACTCCTGCTTACGATGAAAAAACGTATTTGCGCAAAGAAAAGAATCCATTTCAAAAAAGAAAGATTGCTGTTTTTCGCAAAATTGATTCTGGGAATTTCCTCCGCGCTTCTACTGGCGATATGGCCCTATCTGATAAACTATTCCTTTTATATGATTCGAGTGTGGATGCCATCCACTCTTCTCATGGCCAACGTATTGTGTTTTATTCTGTCAATCTTGTTGTTGGTTTCGTCAATTATAAGATTCAAGCTGGTAACACGGATAGATGCAGCTCGGGATACCGCACTTTAGGGACGGGACCAGGGTCTGCTAGAAAAACTCGCCGGTGACAACAAGCCACCGGCGAATTCGTCATTGCACGGCGGAGATGTGCTCCGTCTCGCCCCAGATCACGTCTCGCGCGCTTCCGCCAAAGCCATCGATAACATGGTCATCCGATGTGTCGGTATGCTCCAGCACAAGCACGCAAAGATGCTTGTCCTGGCGGTTGCCGCCCAATCTGGCGATCATGGGCGCTTGAGCCTGCCGCAGCGCTTCATTCACTGGCTCGATCAGCTCGGACGTAAAAAGCTCCAGCCTCGTCGCGTATGTTCCCTGGGGAATGCTCGCCTCGTACTCGGTACCGTCTACCTGGAAAATAAACGTGTTATTCGTCCCCTTGATGACAATCGGTTCGGTATGCAGGGCCGCCGAGCCCCATACCTGCGTTCCTCTGCTGCTCATGTGATCATCCTTCCTTTCTGATTGTTGGCCCGTTACCCTGTTCATGCTGTCTCTGATCGTTATTCTGTTCATTCTTCTCGTTATCTTGTTCCTGTTGCCGCTGCTGCTGTTCCCTCGTTTTCAAAATCGCAATAATCTGCTTGATCTGCGGCGGCAAAGGCAGCCCAATCCGCCCGGAGTTCTCCGCAATGCTGATCACCTCATTGGAAATGTAAAACCATATCGCGCCGTACATGAGAAAATCGCTCTCCAGCGCCACATCGGCCCGATGAGCGAGCAGCACGACGACGAACATCAAGCCTTTTTTGGCCAGTCCGGCAAAGCCCTTCTTGCTGCTCAACCCGGCCTGCGGCATCCCTCTGGCCGCTTCCATGACGGAGGCTGCATAGCCGCTGATGTAATCCATAAGCGCCAACAACGCCAGAAACTCAAGCAAGCTGCTCCCTCCCCCATACAAGTAGCTCATCAAGCCGCCGATGAATCCGATACTGCTGTTCACTATTTTGTCGTACACCCGATCCCTCCTTGCTCATCGACAGCCATCTCTCGGAAAAAGAAAGGAGCCATCCGGTGAAGGACGGCTCACAATATGGGTTCCTGCTACAAAATATAATAGTATGCGCCGCCTGCGCTGCCGACGGTAATGACACCATGCAAATCTCCTGCATCCCGCTGTCGGATCAGGGCTGCCGCATGGCAGTCCTCCTCCGCAATGACCCTTGGCGCGAGATAGCCGTGAAGATCCGGAACGCTGACCCGAAGGGCGCCCTCCACCTCATCAATCGCGTGTACAACGAGGAAGGCCTTCAGCTCCGACGGCAGCTTAATCAGGGCGGTACTGTCCAGCGTGTGTTCATGCTTCACATAGAGATGCGTCTCGATGGAAGAAGCATGCTTCACGTCCAGAGCGGCTGGAACCTCTGGGCGGGACGCCGCAAGCGAGGCGCGATGATCCTCATAGTGCGGCACCTCGATCTGGCCTGCCATCTCCCGCTCACCCAGCGCCCGAATCATCAGCCCCGCATGCATATCCGGCTTGGATACGGTTGCCCGGGACTCGATATCCGAATCCCTTCCTTCACGAATGCTCAGGCTCGCTGCTGTATCGCTGCTATGCTTATGATAGAGCGATACTTCCACATACGCAGGCAGCGCAGGGACAGAAGCCGTAATGGATGATTCCGGCCCCTCGGATTCCTTCTTCATAACCGTAAGAGAGCAAGCCAGGCTTATGTTCGGATCGACCGTGATGCAAACGGGCTTGTCCGGAGTGCTGGCCGCCATGATCACCCTGCGCTCGCTTGCCCCGTCTCTGCGAATCGTGCAGCTTGCCTCTAGCTCTGGATATTCCCGAATCGCTACCGTCAGCGCTGCCGGGTGAACCGGCCTGGACACGAGCAGCAAGCCTTCCTGCCATTCGAACATCGGATCGGCAGGCTGATGCACATAGAGCGCCGCTGTCCGATCGTCCGCGCCCCGGTCGCTATGGACCGTAAGGCTGGCTCTCCGCTCGGAGCCTCCAACTCCGTAGACGAATACGGAGGCGTCGATCGCGCTTCTGCCGATGCTGTATACCTGGTTAGGGATGTAACGAATCTGAAGCTCGGGCGGCTTGTGGGATTCCCTCGTATAGAATGTGACCGCGTAATCGTCTTGCGTTTTCACAATACATCCATAGTTGTCCAGTTCCCCCTGAAGCCAGCGCTCGACGATGCGAAGCACATCCACCTCAATACAGCGCTCCGCCGGGTGGAGCGTATATTCATCCGCCAACAGCTCTACCGAATGGGGCTTGTTCGCGTGGGTAATCCCGAGCTCTCTCCAAATGCTGTGCGGCTGATGCAGCTCAATGCTCGTCCCGTTCGGGAATGTGCCGGCATAATACAGCTTCATCGTCGCCTTTTCCAAACGGTACACATCGGGAAGCAATTCATTCAATGGACCGAAATGAATAAAGGCCTCGAACGATTCATTGCTGCCCTTCCCCGTAACCATGCTCTTCATGTCGCCGTAATTCAGGGTAACAAGCTCCGGATCGCTGCGGGTCGTCGAATCGGCCACCGGAGGCAGGCTGACGTCTTTGCGCGGCGTCTCCAGCAGCTCCACCCGTCCAACCATCCGGTTATGGGGCCGAACCTCGATTGATGCAGGCAGGTAGCTGGAAGCTCTCGCTTCGATCGCTGCTTGCACCTCCTCATTGCCCCGGTACTTGATATCCAGGACGGCCGGCAGTTCGCTCTCTCTCCGCACTCTCGCGGAGATCGCGGCGTCGATGCCCTCCCTTACCCGAGCGGCCGTGACGAGGGCGGCTTCCACCTCGCTCCTTCCGGAGCCATACAAATAAAAAGCCCCTCTCATGCGGTTGGAAGGGGACGGTTCGTCTACTATTTCGTTTCGTAATCTCTCATCTTCGTGAATCGTAATCACTTCCAATCTCATTGTATTGAGACTGTCTATATCCGATTGGCATAGGCCCGAATCTCGAAGCGGCCATCCGGCGTCGGCTTGGCGTCAATCTCCGTGGCAATCCGGACATAAAATTCAACCGTGTCTCCATGATGCAATACTTCACTGTACAGCAGACTATCGACGGGAATGAACGGGCTCGACTTCCGGGACAGCTCGATCGCTACGCCATCCGGTAACGACTCATTGACCGTCTTCAGTGTCAGATTCGTAATCGAGTAGCCCAACTGGTTTTTGACGACGACCTTCTGATCCAGACTGGTCTGCCCGGCAATCAGCATATCGAAATCCAAGTATTTCAGAATCCCGCCGAACGTGTCGGAGTAATAATTCCCCGTCTCATCCATGAACATCAAGCCGGAGTAGCTGCCGATGAACTTCGTCTCCCAAGACTCAGTCTCGCCCCAATAATCCTGATATTCGACGCGAAGCTTATTCTCCCGATTGAACACAATATCCCGCTCCGAGATCGACAGATTCATATCGAGCGGTGAAGCGGCCAGGCGCGTGAATTCCCCATTCGCCGGAAAGTAAGGCTTATCATTCAACAGCACCCTGTACTGAACTTTTCCCTTATCGGCATCATCCAAGCGGCCGGTTAACTTGTTGCCCGTCAGCTTGAGCTCAATCGATGCCTTCGTATTGAGAAGCGTTAGCGACAGGTCCTTCACCTTGACGTCGTCCAGAGCAGACCTCGCCAACAACCGCGTATGATCCAGCTTCACTTCCTCTTCGCGATGAATGCTATCGTCCAAATAATAGCCAATCCGAAGCTGGCAGCCCTTATCTTGGAAGTTCGCCTCTTTAATTTTGACAAGCGCTTTGAAGCTCATGCCCAGCTCGCGCACCTTCGCCATATCGCTTGCATTCACCGTTTTCCATCGTCCATTCCGGAACACTTCCCACGTCACGCCGCCATCGAACGACAAAATAAACTGGCAGCGGCCCTCATAAGCATTCACAGGAATCTGATTCGCAATGATAGCGAGAAGACTGCCATGCAGCTCAAAATCGCCCGGCTGCACGACAAGCTGCTCGAACGGCAAAGCCTTCATATCGATGCGCAAGGGGATGTCCCTATAAGTCTCGGTGACAGACTTCACCTTGTTGCCCTCCGGCACATAGGTCACGATTTCGACTGTGGGAGAGAGCTGGGCCAGCTCCTGCCAGGCCTCCGGCGGGATGATGGAGAGATCGGTCATGCCGTGTTGGGCGAATACTTGCGAAAATACCGGAGGGCTTATGACTTCCCATCCAGTGTCTCTGTATGTTCGATACTCGCCGTTGTTTAGTTGGATTAGACTTTTATTTGGAGTTATGCTTTCCGCATACCACTCGTTGAAAGCTACATAATTCCCCATTGGAGTAATTTTATATTTCCCCGCTGTTAAATTTGGGAATAAAAGATACCAATCATTTGAGGATGTAGTGTTGTAAACTCCAACATCTTCATACTTTTCCCCATCCCACTTTTGAAGCTTGATTTGTTTTCCCGCACTACCACCACTGTCCGAATAGCTGCCGCCAACAGCCCATAAGTTGCAACTTCTATCTACAGAAAACTCTAAAAAATATAAACCACCGGAGGACATAATAACTGCGTTGTAGATACCCTGTTTAATCGTAATGCCATCAAACAATGCCGAGGAATCTGATGCATTATGAGTATCCACAGATGAACCTCTGAAGGAGATAAGTTCAATTTTTATCTCATCTCCTAAATTCGGTACATCAGGTTTTGCATTACCTGCCATAACATCATCTCCTTTCAATAGTTTCACAAAATAAAAGAGACAGCCTTTGATAACTGCCTCACTTAATATTTATCGTCCCTTTTGATAAATCCACCGTTACACCGTATAGATCTCCATCTTCAATTTTTTCTTTAAATATTCGTTTAAGTTCCTCTTGAACTTCCGCCTCTTCTTCCATTGTCCATGTCACCAATTCAAAGTCTCCATCCAACTCATCCAGCGGCGAATAATTATGGCTGATTTCAAGTTGAGCCTCAGTCTTATCTGGATCGTCGGTGTAGTACAGTACATCAAAACTGTCACCAACCTCATCGTAAAAGGTGAATGGTTCGGTTTCTAAAGTTATGGTTGAATCTTCTTGATCAGGGTTATCGGTATATTCGATGATTTTGATTGTTTGATCATCAAACTCTTCTGCAAGGGTAAATGGTTCGGTTTCGATGTTGAAGAAGGCTTCAGGTTTGTATAGGTCATTCGTCCAGTAGCACACTTGAACATCACCAGATAGTTCTTTCCACGCCGATTCGGGAATTATCGAAATATCATCCATGCCATGATTAATATAATCTTGTTCTGTTGGTGATGAATTTGTTACTCTTTCCCATCCGATGTTGCTATATTGCCAGTAAACTCCATTCGACAAAACTAATACTTTTTCTTGTGTTTGATAGGGTAAAAAACCAAGTGGAACTTTGTATTTAAAAGGAGTCGCACCGAAATTCGCTGTTACCGTACTTTCTTTAGATGCTGACTGTGGAGCTGAGACAGCAGGAAAAACTTCCCCCATTGTTTTGATATTGGTATGAGAAATCCCTTGACTAGCTCCATTTTTCCAAAATTCTAACGTCCCACTTTCCAAGTCAAGAAGGACGCTTATAGTATCACCGACATCAAAAGTTTCCCCATATGGGGTTGCTTCCGGATGTCTATACCCATTATCTCTATAATACCTAACATCTGGTGTAGAACCATTGCTCATGTTTATATATGCATTTTTGTTCACTATTCCTGTGAGCAGCCAATTATATACACTAATTGTTATTTCCCAATACCATCTTCCATAGTGTTTCCCGTGCGTTGCTCTTACAGTATTATTGTAATTAGGGACTTTTGCTGTTAGGTTCGCATTGCTTAGAATCACATCACTGCCTTTATTTACTGTATCCCAAGTAACGTCTATAATCCCCATCTTCCTCACCATCCTCTCTGAATTCATCCCTCATTCAATCGACACTTTCTTGATAGGAATTTTTGATGTGTCGATTTTTTGTTTGAATACTTTTCCTGATCCTAAAGGTGTCGCTTCATCTGAAACATACATCTTATTTTCCAATTCTTTAGTAAAATCAACCGATTCTCCTTTCCAAAATCCATATCCAGTGAAACTATTTTTATTTATATTATTTCGCAAATAAATCAACTGGGAGTTTGAAATGCTGTACAAATAAGAGTCTGTTTCTGGTTTAATCAACATATAGTCATTAACTTCTACTCCATAGACTTCGACTTCGCTTATTGTAAGATAGGTTGAATGGGCACTTTTATATATGATAATTCTTATCATTGGTGTTATAACTGATGTTGTAGGCCTAATTTCTATAAAATCTTTTTTTGAGTTCCCGTTTATTGAATAGATAGTTTCCCAATTGGTGCTCGCAGATGGATCATTTATTAATGAGGAACTATTTTTAGAAATTTGAACTTCAAAATCAGAGGCTGTTGTATTTCCACTCCAATCAGAAACACCAAATGCAACTCTAATTTTATTTAATTTTATGGCAGAACCATTTGGTTTTAACATAAATATTACTGGCGAGTTATGTGAAGGACTTGCGAATTGTATGAATTTTCCGGATGTCAGTATTCCATCTCCCTCTATAGCCTTGTATAAATCTTTTTCTGTTGTACCTAGAAATCTTCCCATTGCACTGGGGAGCAATTTTGGAGCAAGGTTTTTATAATTCCCCCCATTTTCTGATAAAGACATAGTGTTCACAATCGTAGTAATCTTATTTACTTCATATTTCTTCAAATCAATCTCGTGCTCAAATATTTTTCCTTCATTTAATTTGCTTTCTTTATTGGATACTAGACGCACCTTATCATAATTATTTTTAAAAGTTTCTTGTATTAACTTGTCACCCCCATACGTAGTTACGTATTTTTCATTTATTGTCGGAATATACGAAACCATACTAGTACCGCTAAACATCTTTAGTTCATTGATGCCCGTATACCCCGTATGTCCATTGTTTGCTGTCCAATTCAAGCGATACATTTTAAAAGATTTAGGATAGCTGATGTAGTAGTATTTATCTGTGTTTGTTGTACTCCAAGATTGATTTCTCTGAGTATCTAAAATATGCCACCTTTCTCCATCGTTACTACCTTCCAAAGTCCAATCTTTCGGCATAGTAGTAAGCACACTAGAGTTACCCATGCTTCGTAATGCATATTTAAAAATAGGAATTGGTTGAACAAACTCATATCCCAAATATCCAACTCCGCCACTTCCACTTTTAGAGCAATAACCATCATTATCATCCGCTTGATTAAATGCGTACCAAACATCATATGAAGAACTCCATACGTCTTTAGCAAATGCGCGTCCACTAGGAGATGTATTTGATGTCATTTTTGGGATGGCTGTTAGCCTATCAATTTTATTCTCAAATGAGAGATACTTTCGTTTTGCAGCTTGAATTAAAAACTTGTTTTTTTTCCATGCGAATTCGCCATAATATACTCCAATCTCATCATAAGGAACCTTATAATCCGAATCGTAAATAGGAGTACTCGTGATTATATTATTACGTTTATCCCAATTACTATTGTTAGTACCGTATCCACTAGTGAACCCTCCATAACAATTGGTCAGTTCAATAATTCCGTAAGTAGTCCTGAGTAAATTATTAGATGGGCTAATATTTATGCAATTGTATATTTTGAGTGTTCCACCATCAGGTACAAAGACCGCATAATCATTTGACGGTACTTCAACTATTACAATATTGTACATATTCCAAGTAAATTTAAAGTTGTTCAGATTATGCTGTGTTAAAGCAGCGTCTATTGTAAAAATTAGCTGTATAAATTCAAGTGTAAAAGTGCCGCTACCACCACCCTTATTTGAATATAAACCTTGGATTTGTTTCAAAGTCGTTCTAGCTTTATTCCCTACAATAGTTACTCTGCAACTTGCAAATCCATCTGATATGTCTTGTCCAAATGTATACTCGCCATCTTCCAGTTTAATAAGACTGTTTTTATCTTTTGGTATGAATTGCAACAATTTAGACAAAGTTTTAAACGGTTTTTTTATGCCATCTCCTGAAGCGTCATCTCCATTAAGAGCATCCACAACATATTTTTTATCATAGGTAAAATTATTCCATACTATCGCCATCTTGCTCACCATCCCGTCCAAATCAAATCGGTATTCGAGACAAAAGAAGCAGAACCCATTCGGTTCTACTTCACATCCATGCTATTGATGTCAAAGTACTTCTTGTAATCAATTTTTGTTTTAAACACTCTACCTTCACCCAATGCAGAGGATATCATAGGAAGAGAAACAATCTGCCCTTTTCTCTCTAGAACAGATAAATCACTCATGCCATCATTCATAAAAGTGTCTTTTGAGGGTAAAGTTGTTGAAATTGGTTTCCAACCATTATTATATGTTTTGTATTTATCATCATGGTAAATCAAGGAATTCGTTAGTGGAGGTAAAAGAAGTAACACCGGACGAAATCCGCATGCTGTACCCGAAACATTGGACTCTGACAAGGTAGCAGAATCACTATAATATCCTCTTAATCCACCTGCCCCTCCTCCTCTTCTCACCCTTCTACTGGCAATAGTTTGAGTTGCACTCGTCCAAGATGGCGTGTCTGATTTCCAGTTCCAGATATTATCATCTCCGGGCGTGATTAAACCGTTCAATGTATCATTCACAATATATTTGTTCCATTCGTTATCTTCATCCTCAGGACTAGTACCACCAGTTAGCAGCCTAAGAACTGATTTGGTTTGGCGGTTTGTTTTAATAAGCTCAATTTCTCCAATCCCTAGTGACCATCCTGAACCAAGATTACTGTCTTTAAGTAAGATCGAGAAATATCTGGCACGTGCTTTTGCTTTAAAAAAGTGTTTAATTTCATTATTTGGCAGCACCGCGTTCATAATAAAATTCCAATTATTCTTATCATTTGACCAACTAAAACCAAAGTTTTTACAACGATAACCCGATGTATATAGTAAATTGGTCAGAGCTAATCCATCTATCTCTTCTTCTTTCCCCAAATCAATAATTATTCTTGTAATTTTCCCTTTATCTCCATCTGATTGCAAAAAGCCGTCAGTATGAATGTCAATGCCATCAACCACTTTGGATATTGAAAAATTCTCAAAATGATTAGTATCAGTCTCGACGTGCTTGTTGAACGCGACATTCTCATAGTCCAATTCAATTGGCAATCCGCTTCCATTGGCTATTCCAGCACTATTTAAGGTATCCCATGAAATGGAATGCTGTATGTTTCTATCAGCGATCAATTTCCATCTGCCCAGATAATCCCTATCGACACAAATAAAATAAAAATCACCGTTTGGTGCAGCAGATGATGTTGTAGGTGAAATGAAGCCGGATGTTTCTTTCCCAAGTCCTGAAAAAGTACCTAATGTATTTGATGTTGCTTTGTAGTGGCATCTTATTTTTTTTCCAATTTTTAATTGTTCAACATTTTTTACCTCTTCTAGCACTTATATTCACCTTCTTTCTATTCTTTATATTCGAATACAGGTCGAAAACCATTAAATTCCAATGCAGAATCTGCTGCTATGTGATACAAGGCCTGAATCGTTTTATACCCTCTTCTTACTCTTTTTTTAGAGTCAGTCGTGTTAAACCCGTCATATGTGATAACCCCAAGAGCTGGAGTCTCTTGACAAACCGTTATTTTTTCATTCCAATGGAAAACATCATTTATAGTGTGGTCTTGTTGTATCTTGCTTGAAGGAAAGTTAACTATATATTTATCCCACTCATTATTAGCAGGCCACCCACCATAGCCTTGATCGGTTAATGATTTATTTCCGTTAGCATCCGCATAAGCAACGCCGCCAGTAAGGGAACGAAGAATTCCCTCCACCGTAGAAATTGTCGTACTAACCCCTTCGATATACTTCACACTATTCAAATAGTCCCATGACCATTGGTTTCTAAGAACTCTGTCTGAAATAATTAATCCTTTGTCGACTTTAACTCCATACCAGTACTTACCTTTTGAGGTTTCCCCATTTGGAATTCCTTCTAATGGGCATTCTGTATATCTTGACGTGTCTGCGCCGAACTCAAAATAGCCATCAGGCTGATAACTCCAAACGATATAATCCCCAATCTTCATATCCTTCACATGTTTTCTCAATTGTCCCGTAGTCGCTGGAACTGGCATCCTTAACCCTCCACCCGTAACGAATCAATCTTCTTCAACTTCCCATTCGGTATCCTCTTCCTCAAAAGCACACCTTCATCTTCCCAAGTTTCGTCCCGCTCGTACTTGTAGCGATAGTGCTTTTTCAGCTCCAGCACGCCCTCGTCGGAGTTGACCCATTCGTTGGTGTATTTGGCTGAATCGGTGAAGTCGTCTACGGTAAAGGTCGCGCCGTGCAGGGCGGGGATGAATTCGATTTTGAGCTGAGCGTATTTGGCGAAGGGGGCGCTGTCGAGATTGCCGGCCGTTTTGTCGATGGCTGCGTATTCGGTCCAGGTGATGCTGTCCGCAGAATAGCGGATGTATAGCTTATAGTCTGCCGCACCCTTCATGTCTACCGCCTGTGTCATCCGTTGAAAGGAGGAGAATCGGTCCTGGATGATGATCGGCAGCGACTCCCAGGAGCCGGAGGGAGCGTAGACGATGTTTCCCTCATCGTCTTTCTTGAGTTCCTTCAATTGCAGTTTGCCGTCTTTTATGACGGTGTTCGTAAAAGTGCCTGCTGCCAAATCGACGGGAATAATCACTTCATGCGTTGCGTTTGTCATCGAATCACCTCATCGTATCGTCCAATTGATCTGCCCGGCATGCTTCGCCTTCAGGGGCGCTTGAATCTCATCCACAAGATATCCGTTTCTGCGAATGTGCATTGTGCCGTCCAGATCGATGTCTGACGTTATTTTAATCTGCATGAACGCCGCATCATTATAGGGAATGGAGAGAATGCACTGAAAATCGATGTTGGCGTCGTGGAGCTGCATTTGTTTTTTGTAGCCGATGTTGTACTGGGTAATCGAGTCGGAGAAGGCCCCTCCCTTCCCGCCCGCCGTGATCAGCTTGGCGTCGGAGACGGCGTTTTTGTACGTAATTATGTCGTTGTACAGGAAGGTCCGCCCGGTCAGCGGATATTCCCGCGAGGAGGCCGAGTAGGACAAGGACAGCCGGTGGCCGTTCATCGTGAAGACGCCGTTGCCGACATCGAAGTAGATTTGCGAGCCTTCCCCGATCAATCCGAACCGGATCAGTTTGGTTTTGTCTATATGATAAAAGCTGTTTGCTTTTCCGTTGTCGAAGTTATATTCAGCGAGATGCGAGCCGTCGGCATATTCCGCCACCCAGATGAACGACTGGGCGACAGGCGAACGCGTTATTTTATTTTGAAAAATCATGCGTAAACCTCCCATTGTATTGTGAGATAAATATTTCCATATAGCAAAACAGACGGGACCCTATCGGCCCCGCCTGGATACATTGTCTGGGTGTACATTGTTGCTCTATTCAACGTTATACATAGCGATAGGACACGCGCAGCTTGAATTCTTGCCGGCCGCTCGACGCGTCCAGCGGAATTTTTGGCTGCACCGTCACGGTCACATAGTTGCCGGCGGCGTCCATCGGATTCCCGTTATTGTTGACCCCGAGAATCTCCTGGCTGGCCGGAGTCAGCGGAATCGACAGCGGGTTGCCCTCATGATCCTTCGTCGTCTTGCCCGTCGTGCCGATCGGCTTCATGCGAATTTTGCCGACTGCCGATGTCTCTTCCTCGATATCGGTCTCGCCGAGGGAGTCCACCTGAACATGGAACCAATTGTTTCGGACGGCTTCGACGTCGTTTTCAGGCGTATCGCCGGTACCCCCGCCCATGTCGCGCGTCGTGAACGTGCAGTCCTCCATCTTCGAGACGTCGGTCTCGCCGTTGCGATTGTTCCAAATGTTAAACGTGCGCAGCGGCCCCAGATCTCCGGCATCAATAACGCCAAAATCAAACGGAGCCTCAATTTGGGCAGTATGCGTGTCGTTGAACCAGCTTACGATCGGTTTGGTCATCTTTTTTCCTCTTTTCTCGTTATCGTTATATTTTGACGATGAGCTGCAGCGTGACATGCTGGATGTTCACGCCTTGCTTCACGACATGAAGCCGGAACATATCGCCGGCATTCACAACCTTGTTATCGATGACGGCGCTGCGATCATCGACATGCTGATGGGCCTTGATGCGAACCGGCTGGGACATAATCCCGCTCCAATTCACCCCGTCCAGCGATTTTTCCACTGTAATCTCGGTATCGGATTCGCCGGCTACCCCGCATAACGCTTCGATGCCGACCAGTTCTCCCTGAAAAGGGAACCTCGCAATGACGCTCTGAACGCCCTGATATAAGGAATTCGGCAGGCAGAACACCATCACCCGGTCCTTCACTTCCAGCGGGATGCTTTTTAACTTCACATGCTCGGCGACCGTCATCAGGCCGTCCGCATGCTCGCTCACCGGTTGAATGCTGCGGCCGAAAATGTCGATGAGCACCCATTCCTTGCCGTCGAACCGGTAGCGGTTGCCATCCTTGTACGTCTGCACGGTCCAGCCGATATGCGGATACGGATAGGTCGCGATCAGCTCCTTCCTATCCGCCACGGGAGGCTTGAACACCAGAAGCGTTGACTTATAAGCCAACAGCGCCTGCTCGGCAGCGAGCTTCGCCTCATCCGCGGCCTGATTCGCCTGGTCGGCGGACCGATCGGCCGCATGAGCCGCCTCCTTCGCCATCGCCACGGCCTCGTTGACCTCCGCGATGGCCAGATTCGTCTCCCGCAGCCGCTGCAGCATCTCGTCAATCATGTCCTGCAGCGTCTTGACGACATCCGGATGCCGGCTGACCATCGCATAGATGCGGGAAGCCGGATAGAGGATCAGGCCTCTGCCCTTATATTTGCACAGCAGCGTCTTGCCTTCCTGGGACGGATGGAACTGAATCGTTCCGTTCGCATAGTTGACCAGAAATTCATGCGGCGACAAGGCCAGCTTCTTATCGAATCGTTCCGGGTCGACCTCGGTCAATCCCTCGATGCGGACCTTGTCGGTCTGCGAAGGAATCTCCAGCAGCGTAATCTGGTTGTTAATGACGGGGAGCGAATCGATATGCTCCTTGTAAGGCTCCTCTGGCGTGCCTTCCCGCCAAATAATGGTCACCGGATCATGCAGTTCGAGATGCGTCCGTAATTGGGCCATCCTATCACCTCCTTAATCTATCGATGAATTCGAAATGCAGGCCATCATTGCAACCCAAAAACGCCTCTCGTTGAAGAGAAGCGCTGGCATGCCTACATATTGATCAATGAATTTCCTTCGCGAATCGTCGTCCCATTTCCGAGACAGGTCGTCACGCTTGACCCCTGGACGGCAATCAGCTTGCCGTTCAAATACACCCGCTTCGCGTTGCCGCCCGTTATCGTGCCTTGCCCGCTCCCCGACGTGCCCGGAGAAATGTTGATGTACCGTGTCCTAGCGGTATCCGAAGGAACCGGCGGGCTCGCTTGCCAGGCTTCGTTCACCCGATCCCCGACGACGGCGGCAGACACGCCGTTCACATAGAAGCGGGAGCTCGCCGCAATGCCGCGGCCGGTAATCAGCGCGCCGGTGCTGCCTGAGCCGGTCGTGTGCCATTCATCGCCCCTAGGATCGTCACACTCTCCGGTGTCGGGATCCCGATGCGCGCACCAAGGCTCCTCATAAGTCTGTATCGTATAAGTCACATGCCCATCCTTCACGACCGGGGCGGTTGCGCCCCCATGCAAGGCGATAGCAGCCATCGCATCCCCTCCCTTCACGGTGAACCGGCTTGCCCACGAACGGTTCATCCTTATTTACAACTATCAACTGTTCACAAAATCAAACTGGACCGCATGGAAGATCATGTTGCCGTCAGCGGTCATCTCAATATAAGCGCGCTCGGTGCCGAAGCGGCCCGCGCCGCCTTTGGCGATCGCTTCGATGTCTCGACCGTCCAGCACGATGCCGCTCTCCTTCGCGGTCACGTACACGCCTTCGTCCCTCAAGTCGAGGCTGCGTTTTTTGCCCGTGGCGCTGGCGCCGTATTCCAACATATAACCGCCGGAATACTTCTTCTCGATCGCGACGCCGTGGCCGTCCCCGGTGCCGTCCCCGATGCCGAGATAGCGGACCGGCTGGGCTCCGCCGCCAGGCTTGTCTCGCTCGAACGTAATTTTTTGCTTCACATTGATGCTGTCGAATTTGTACGTGTTGGCCACAATCCCGGTATTTTCCGTCGTCAACACTTTCTTGTCCGCATCCTGCCAGTAGAGCGGACGGCCGCGCGAATCCTGCGCCGGCTCGCTCTTCGACACCCTGGCGGTGATGAACTGAATCGCATGCTCCTGGATCTCGATATAGTCGACATATTCTCCTTCTTGCGCATCCTTCGGCAGCGTCTTCACCCTATTCACCGTCAGATCATTCACATACGTCTTGTCGGCCAGAATCGTGTTCACCTGGATCATTTCCGGAATGAGCTTGCCCACATTGATCATATCGAGATGATCCATATCGATGTAGCCGGCTTCCGTATCGATCAGCACATGGCCCGCGGGACCGACGAACTTTCCTTTGTAGGCCGTCAGATTGCCCTTCATGTCGACGCGGAAGGGGGCTTTCCCGAACTCATCGTGTCCGGCCCAGATGCCCAGGCTCGGATAGACCTTGAATACATCGTTGCCCTCGCCGATGACCAGGCTGGAGCCCTCGATATGGCCGTTTTTGAACAAGGAGCTGTCAATCTCGGCGTCCTTCGCGAACAGCTTGTTCATCCAGACATTCCCCAAATAATCGGCGTGAAAAGGAGCCTGCGACCATACGGAGGAACCGAGCGCAAGCCCCTGCTTGTCAATCGTAAACACTTGATCGTCGACCCCGGCCTTGACGAACAGATCGCCGTCCAGGGAGGTGCCGAATGTCTTCTCATACACGCCGTGGCGAATGCGCTCGATCGTGAAGCCGTCATCCGCAGTTATCGAGACCCGGTTCACCTTCGTGCCGCTGCCGCAATCGCCCGAAGCGTACCGGTTCACGATCATGCCGAACCGATCGGGACGCTCCGCAAGCAGCCCGAGCTTCACGACCTCCCGGCCGCAGCGGTCGTCGATCATGAGGCGGGAGCCCTCGATGGTGAACACCCCGGTCGTATCGCCGATGACAACGCGCTGCCCGAGAATGATCTTGCCGAGCACCGTCTCCGCGATCAGGCCGTCCGGCGTAATCGCCGTATCATAACGCAGCCCGCCCGAGCGCGTCAGGCCCAGCGCGCCATGCGTCGCCCGCAGGAAGCGGTTCGGATCGTTCGGATCGGTAATCGTCAACCCTTTCCGATCCAGCGTCACGAACTCATTCGACGCCATATTGATGTCGTTCGTGACCTTGTTCCAGAAATGGTCGAACAGCCGGCTCATGTCCGACGTATCGACAACGGCCTGCCCCCATTTCTTCTTGTTGGTGTCCACGACAATCGACGTGTTCTTGCTGTCGTAGATGAATTTCTCCAGCCGCTTCTGCGCATCGGATACATCTCTGGCATTGCTGATCGTCAGGCTGATATTGCCGTCCTCATAGTCATAGATCATCTCCGCGATGCGGGCTTCGATCTCAAGCTGAAGCCGCTCATGCTTGATCGTGACCCAATCGCCGACGACCAGCTTGTCCCAGTTATGCTGCTCCTCGAGGATCTCGAGGAAGTTCACGATATCGATGCGGAATGTCGTCCGGGGGCGCTGCAGCTCCTTGAACTTCTCAAGCGCCGCCTCATACAGATCTTGCTCGTCAATGTACTTGTCATCGCTGAATTCCCTCTCGATGACATACAGGTTCAGCTCCTGCAGCAGTTCGGGAGCGAAATTGCTGTCGGCGGAGAGCGTCTTCTGCAGCTCGGCAATGTTCGCCTTGACATTATCCAGCGCCTGCTCCAAATTCTTCATCTCGATTTCCTTGGCGGCAATCTGCATTTGCTTATTATCGAGGCTGAACTTTTCAATAATGTCCGGCCCGTTGTTCGACCCGTTCAGCTCGTCAAGGGAGATGAGCGCCACCTGGAGGAACACTTCGGCCTCGGCGCCGCCCCGCACCTCGACGACCGCCCGGTCCGCATGATGCCGCTTGCCGAGCAGCATCCACCGGCCCGGAGCCGCGGCTTGATCCGCGCCGTCGAGCGAGACCGTGACGCCCCCTTGGCTGACCTTGCACAAAACGGCGTACGGATATTCCGGATTCAGCGCGAAGCTTCGCGAGCTGCTGCCGCGATGCGCATACTTCTCGAAAAACATCTTCTGCTCGAACTGCTGCGAAATCATCGTGTCGGTAATGACCGCTTCGTTTTTTTTCAGCTTATCCAGCTCAACGCTACGTTCGTTCAGACTGTCCTCGATTTTCTTGCGTTCGGCCAGCAATTCCCGGAACTTGTCCCGCCTGCTCTCCACCAGCTCCTCATAATCGAGCAGCGCATGGCATAATTCATCGGACATATATTGGCTGTGCCGGATCACCCGCCGCTGCGCGTCCCGCTCGAACGGATACAGAAAATAACTGAAATTCTCAATGTAATTCTGCCCTGTCGGGTTGACCTTTTGAATCGTAAGCCCGTCCTGTCCGAACGCCTTTAACCGGGTGACCATCTCATCCGCTCGCGCTTCCTTGCCGATCGACTTCAGGTACTTGCCATAGGAAAAAGAAAGGCCCTTGTTCACCCCGAACAGCTCCGGCTTGAGCAGCGACACGGTTCGCCGGTGCGTGTCCCATTGGACGACCGCATTGTAGGTCTCGGCCACTTGATAGACCGCATCCAGCACCGTCGTGTTCCCGAACTCGAAGGCGCGGTACGTCAGCTTGAAGTCGGCATCGAGATAACCGATATTCCAGATCGTGTTATGCAGCAATTCCGTCAGCACCTGCTCGGCATGATACGACTCGACGCTGTAATCCCGAATCGATTTGTCGCTCAGCTCATAAGGAAGAGCGAAGCAGGCGACCTGCCGATACAGCCTGTCTTCCTGTCCGCTGTCCTCGATCGAGTGAATCATATACCACTCACTCTTCGACCCGAGCGTCACCCGGATATGATACCGCTCGCGGAGCAGACCGATATTTTTGTTCGGCACGAGCCGATGGTTTACGTCCAGGTACAGCGGAATTTTGAAGGTCAGCTCGTTCACGGAGGACAGCGAGATGTTCTGGCTGATATCGAACGCTTCGCTGATCTTGCTGATGACGCTGCCGTTCGGCTTGGCGAGGAACAGCTGCGGCCGGTACGGCTTCTTGAGATAATCAATATCGCCCAGCAATCATCATCGCCTCCTTTATTGAATTCTCCGGAATTGATAGCGGAACTGGAACGCGGCGTTCCCGCGCACCTTCAACACATTCCTTCCGGGCGGCAGCGACAGATACCCGTCGTTGAACTCGCTGTAGCGGTACGTGTTCACCAGACTGGTCTCGATATGCTGCCGATCATTGTTCACATACACCGTTTCCTCATCCAGCAACTGCTCGAAGCGAAAAGCGGCGTCTCCCCGCGACGTGTTCACGATCGCGAACTCGCCGCTGCCTTCCTTCGTAATCCAGATTTCCGGGGAACAGTTCACATCTCCCTTATTGTCGAACACGACAACCGGTTCCAGCCGGAAGGAGATGGACTGGAAGGCAGGAGTGACGCCATGGCGCCCGGACTGCAGGATAAGCCGGTACCGCAGCATCGCTTCGCGTAGGGGCGTCCCGGCTTCGATATCCGGAATGCCGCCGCCGTTCACGCACGTTTTCCAATCGCTCCAGGTCCGTCCCTGATCCGGGGAGAGCGAGGTCTGGACCGTCACCCGGCAGGCGGGCGGAATCTCGCACTCCCAGGTCAGCTTCGTCAGCGCCCCGTCTCCTGCGAGCGCAATCGACAGCGGCTCCGAGGTGTACACCCCGAGCAAATTCGATAATGCAAGCCAATTTGCCATCCCATCCACCTCTATTCGATCTTCCCGAAGGGACGGAACAGAGCGGAGATGCCGCTCTCCTTCCACTTGGCGATGCGATAGCCGAGCCATACGGCGGCCCCGTCATAGATGCTCGTTCCGTCCGTCAACGCCCATTCCGGTTCGGTTCCCCCGGATTCGCCCGCCGTGATGCAGACATAAAAACGGCCGTTATCGACCGCCGGAAATACGATATCGTGCTTCTCGTACCGCTTCGAGCGCTGCCAGCGCCGCGCTCCCCGCGTGTCCTGCACTTCCTGGCCGGACGCGGTCGGGAAGACCGGCTCCAGCGCGCCGGAATGTCCGGCTTGAATGCACACATAGACATGGGCGTTATCCGTCTGCGGGACGACATAATCCCCTGTCTTGTAGGAGGTGAGCTCCGTCCAGGAAGGAGCCGTGCGGCCGGTCCGCGTATTCACCCAGCCGGCATAAGCCCCGATCGCCGGCTCCGCATTCCAGACGATGTCCCGCTGCTGCCACGTTCCCGCCACCGGCGGGGCCGTGGCGTAGTTCGGCGAGGCCTCATCCAGCTTGGCGAAGTTCTGGCCGAGCTGCTCAATCGTCTCGTAAATCTCATCCGCATAGTCTGGAATATGCAGCGCTAGTTTTTCCGTTATTTTTGCCATCGTATACTCCTCTCTCCTTTCCTTCACCCGATGTCGGACCATCTCGTCCCCGGGGCGTAATCGCTCCAGCGCGGCCTGCGCGAATCGAGCCGCAGCTCTCCCTGCGGACCGAGAATCAGCGCTTCCCGGCTTCCCTTCGCGAAGTCCCGCTCCGCAATCTCCGCTACGGTCTCCTTCCATTCATACCGCGGAGAGTAATAGACCGGGGAGTAAGAATACGGAGAATCGCATTTAAAGGTCACGTTGATATACCCTTCGGCTAATCCGTTATGGATCAGCATCGGCTCGTCGATGACCAGCGCGTAGAAGACCCGCTCCGGATCGGAAGAGAAGACGAGCTCCCGGTAATAGCTCTGCTCGGTCAGCCAACGCGCCGCTTCGCGAATCCGGTCCGAGTTCCATGTTTCTTCGAATGCGCATGAGACCTGGAAGCGCAGCGGTTCTTTGGCGATGTTTTGAAAATAGGGCCTATCCCGTCCCGCGATGCTGACCTCGCGAATTGAACGCGGGGCCGCGAAGCTCTCCTCCAGCATGCCGGAGCTGATATTGACGTTCCGGATGCCGAAATCGATGCTGGATACCCCGGCATAGACGAAATAATCCGCGTCTCTAATCGTCATGTTGCCATTCACCTGCCTTTCCTATAATCGATGTCCCCGGGCCCGGAGCGCCGTATCGAGCGATTTGGCGATATCTTCCCCGTCCTTCTGCGCGAAGTTCCCCGTAATGGAAATGTGGAAGTTCTGGGTCGGCGCTCCCGCCAGGGCAGGCTGAAGCGCGGGAACGGAAGCGAACGGCCTTTTGATGGAATCGATAATGTTTCTGGTAATATCGACCACCTTCAGCAGATTGAACGAATCGGCTTTGTTCAGGATCAGCTCTTTTTCATGGGCGAGCAGGAATTTGCCCTGCTTGCCGCCCCACGCCGGAGTCATGCCGCCGGATTCGGCGGAGAAGAGTTTTTTGTTTTTGATCTGGTCAGCTGCGCCCGGAAGCATGGTTCCCGAGGACGTTCCCGGCTGTTTGACCGTACCTGAAATCGACGGAATTAAGCTCTTCCCGTACTGCTCCAGCTCGTCATAATCCTGCTTGAAGCCATACTTGATGTTGTCGGCGATCGTCTGGCCAAGCCGTTCGCTAGCCTTGGCCAGTTCCTCGAAGAACACGCCGTACTTGACTTTGATTTCGTCCAGCGCCGTGAACACGACGTTCTTGTCATTGCTGAGCAACTGCTGCTTTATGCCATAGAAGTACTTTTCATCCTCCAAAATTCCCTTATAATGCTGCTCGATTTTGCTCTTCTCGATGTCCAGCTTGGCTATCTTATCGTTATGCTGATTATCTTCGAGCTCTTTTTCGTTCTCGATGATTTTGCGCCGGTCTTCCAACTGATCGGAGAGGGCCTGTTTCCGCAGCTCCCGTTCCCGATCCAGCTTGAACTTGTCGATCTCCTCGTCTTTGGACTCGAGCTGCTCCTGAAGCTGCTTCTTCTTCGCTTTCGCTTCGAAGGAATCGTCCAAGGCCAGAACGTTGAGCCGATCCTGGATATCCTGCCGCTCCTTCATCAGCTTGCGGAGCTGTGTATCGTAATCCTCCTCCGCATTGGCGCGGTCCAGCCCCTTGAGTTGGGCATTGATATAATCCTCGGTCTTCTTGAGCTCCGCATCCAGATGCTTCATCTTCGCGTCGTGGCGCTTGTTCTCCGTCCGAATCTCTTCCTCGATTGCCTGGGTGCGCAGTTCTTTTTCCCGCTGCAGCACTTTTTTCAGGTTGTCGATCAGCTTGTTCGCGTTATCGAGCCTTGCTTTTTGTTCCGCTGCCTGATTATCCGCGATTTGCTTCAGCACGGTGCGCTGGTATTCTTGCAGCGCTTGCCGCTTCGACTCGGCGCGGCGCTTCTCGGCCACTGAGTCGGCGGCAGCTGCCTTGCGCGTCAATTCGGCTATCTGGGATTCGATGGTCCGGCCCGACTCTTCGTAAATGGAGATGATCTGATCGTCGATTTCTTTGGCTCTGCGCTGTTTCTCTTCGGTGTCCAGGCTGCCAAGCAGACTTTTCTCGAATTCGAGCTCGCCGATTCGCTCCTTGTACCCGGCAATCAAGGCTTCGGCTTGCTGTTGACCGGCATGCTCGGCTTCGGCCACGATCTCCTCTTGCTTGCTCCGATCATTGTCCCGCAGCCATTCCAGATAGATCGTGGCGGCCCGTCTCTGCTCCGGCGGCGTCTTGCTGTTCCGGATAAGCTGCTCCGTATCGTCGATCTCTCCGCGGATGCGCTTGCCCTCCGTCACCAGCGCGTTCATGTTCTCGGCCGCGTTCTGCGCGGCAAGCCGCTTCTCTTCGGCCGTATTGATATCGCCAAGCAGCGCCAGTTGATGCCTCAGCTTCTCCCTCTTCTTCTCGCTCGGCTGCTGCCGGCTCTCGAAGCGGCGCTTATAGGCATCGGCCAGTTGGATGACGTTCTGATCGATTTTGAGGTCGGTGTCGCCGATATTGCGGGTCAGCTCCATATATTCTTCGACGAACTTCTCATAGTCCGCTGCCGAATAGCCCGTCTTGCTCCCGCGCTTGCTTATCGACTCGAGCCGAGCGCGGACATCCCCGACGACTTCGCCATTCTTGATCAGCCCGGCAGATCCGAGCAGGGATGCCAACTCCGAGCGGCGCGATGACTGCGATTGCCGCAGCTTCCGCAGGGCCTCCCCCATGTCATTGTACAGACCGATCCGCTTCTCCAGCAGTTTGTCGTACTGGCGCCCGGACGCCATCGCCTCTTCCATTTGCTGCTGATTTTTCTCCAGGGACGCATTGACCCGCTGAATCGCTTCCTCGAATGGGTTGAACCGCAAGCTCGGCTGGTAGGAATCCTTCTTGCCGGAAGAAGAGGAGGAAGTTCCTTTGCGGCTGACTCCGTAGTAGGCGTCATCGAGCATGGCTTCATATTTTTTGTAGTACTCTTCAGTATCTTGGATTTTCTGTTTCACTTCATCCAACTGATTGTCTTGGAATCGTTGAACCGGATCCAGGAGGACCTTCGCGCCAGGAACAATACTTGTGACAACGTTCGCTAACTGCTTCGTCGTCTCCCGGTTCTTCTCGATTTCTCCGATTGTCTTTTTGGCATCGGCGAGATCCTTAATGCTGCCCATCTCGACGCCGTAGATGCGAATCCGGGCCTTCGATTGGAAATAAGCCGCCAGCGTCGAACGTTTTTCGTTCTCCAGGTCTTCCTTCGCCTTCTTCAGCTTTTCTTCCCGTAATTCTTGAATGCCCTCTTTCTCCAGCCTCCAGCCGTCGGCCGCCTTGCTGATATGCTTTTGCAGCTCCGGATATTGGGCCATCAGATCCAGCATCGCCTCGGTAGACATCGATTGGCCCGCCTCCAGATCGGCCAAAATCTGATTGAACGATTTCAGCTCGTCCTGCGTGCTCTTGATCCGGTTGCGAAGCTCGTCGCTCCCCTGGTTGCTCTTCTGCAAAGAAGAAGCCATGCCGTCCAGGCCGTCGGCCGCGCCGCCCGCGCCGATCTTCATCTGGGTGAATCGCTTATCCAAATCTTTTAATGAGCTTCCGGTGATTTGGATGTTCCCGGGCAGCTTGGCGAATAAGCCGACAACGTCTTCGACGTTCTGAATGTCGGCCTTCTGGAAGGCTTGAAAGATCGTGGCGAAGTCACTCTCGCTAATCTCCACCCGATTGGCGGCAGCCCAGGAGGCCAGCACATCGGTCAAAAAGCGCGTATGCTCGTTCAGTTCCTCCCCTTTGGATTCAAAGGCGTCGACATAGGACTGGAGCCGCCCGTTGATCGCGTTCTCCGCCGTGCTGACCGCTTCCGTGAATTCGGTGTTGGATTCTTCCCATTTTTCTTTCGCTTTTTTCACTTCTCCAGCAAGCTTTTCTCTTAACTCCTTGACCGTATAAATTTTGTCCGAGGCATTTGGATCAAGATCGAACTCCGGGAACTCTTCGAACGAATAATAGACATTTTCATTGTCCTTGCCCTTATATTTTGAAAGGAACTCTTCATACTTTTTCCACTTTTTATCAAGTTCCTCTTCCGCCCTGTCCCTTTTCGCAGAGGTTTCATCGATTTTGCGATCGAATTTCGACTTCTGACTTTCGTATTCCAACTGCGCATTTTCCCGCTCGCTCCGAATCTGTTCCTGAAGCAAGGCGATTCGCTGTTTAATCAGCTCGTTGTTCTCCTTTTGCGCATCGGCATGCTCATCCAACGACTTTACGCTGATGCCGAATTGGGACCGAAGCGTATCCTCAATCTGAGCAAGACGTATCTTCGCCTGAATCGATTTCTCCTCGAGCGCCGTCAATTCCTCATATTCCGCAGCTAGTGTCTTCAGATAACTGGCTTGCGCGACGGATTCCTTTACACGCTCAAACGACTGGGCGACATTCTCCGCGCCCTCTCCCGCATCGCCGAATAGCCCGATCAGTTCGGATACGCCCCAAGAGATCAGGCCAACCAACGCTCCTATACCTGTACTGATCATCAAGCTTTTAAAGGCTCTGCCCAACATTTTCGTTGCAGCAGCCAGTCCTCTCAGTCCGGTAGCGGCAGTGGCAGACGCCGGACCAATACCGAGAAGACCGGCCGCTGTCTGGGAGATGCTCCCGATGAAGGAGGCAAGCGCCGTACGGACCACTTTTACCGTTGCCGCCATCGTCCCGAACAGTAGCGGCAGCGTACCGATACGCTCCGCGAGCCAGACGAACGTCTGTCCCAATGCTGTCGCGGCGCTGATCAGCGCAATAAGCGAATCGCTGATGAAAGCCTCGCCCATCGTGAGGGCGAGCTCCTGCCACGCAGTCCGCATAGTCGCGAGCCGGGCCTCGAGCGACTGCATATGCGCCTCATTGTCCCTCATCGCCGCGCCTTCGGAATAAAGCGCCGCGTTCGCCGCATCCAGCGCCACGGGGTAATTCGCCATCAAGGCCATAAAGCGCTGCATATGATCCTTGCCGGCGATCGTCTGCGCGATATAGCGCTGCGTCCCTTCCGAGAGCTGATTCCATTTGCCGGCCAGCTCCTCCGCAATGCTCGAAGCCGATTTTAACGTCCCCGACGTATCCTGCAGCGACACCCCTGCCTCCTGCAGCGCGGCGGCCGAGGTATCGGCCTTCATGATGCTCTCATATATCGCTTCCAGGCTGCTTCCGATAACAGCGCCCGATTCCTGCGTGATGCTGCCGATAGCGGCAGTATGTCCGATCAGCTCTTCCATGCTGACGCCATAGGATCGCGCCGCTCCGCCGGCTTCGGTCAAGGAGAGCGCCAAGTCCCGCGTCGAGACGGCGTAGGCTTGATCGACCGCCTTGAGCGAATCGAGGATCGTCATGCTTCGGCCCGCCTCGATCTGGAAAGCGGACATGGCGGCGGTAAGCGCTACGATCGCTTCATCTCCGCTTAGACCCGAAATATTCCGGGCCAATTGCACCGTCTCCGCCAGCGCCATAACCTGCTGTTCATTCCAGCCCGAACGGGACAGGCCGTGCATCGTATCGAGAACATCGTTCAATGATCGGCCCAATTCGCCGGCCAGCGTGACGGAACGGTCCAGCATGCGGTCGAAGTTAGTATCCGCGTCCATTTCCCGCCGAAGAGCGGCCATTTTGGAATCGATCTCGATAACGGTCTGCACCGCCTGCCGTGCCCCTTCGATCGGGGCATTGACCAGTTGTTTCGCTACATTCTGAAGCACAGATTGTTTCGCATCCTTCAGATAGCTGCCGAAGCTTTTCTGCTCTGATGCCCCCGATTCAGGCTGAGCGGCAGCCGGTTCAGCAGACCCGCCCTTGCCCTTGGCCGCTTTTTGATTGACCTCCTCGATCTGCTTGCCCAGCTTTTTATAGCTGTCGATCGCCTCCTTGACCGACTCGTTCTGCTTCACGATAGCCGTGCTGCACTCCTTGAGCGATCGAAGCATGGCGGGATCGATGGCGGCTCGCAGTTGAAGCGTTTGGAGCGACGGGCTCTTTTCGAGCGCCCGAATCGCTTGGTTAATCGCCTTGGTCGAGCTCCTCATATCGAGCGACGCCGACAGCCGCAATGTTACATCATTCACTCTCTTCCCCACTCCTTTCTGTCCATGCCAAAAAGAGCGGTTCTCCCCGCTCTTTTGCGCACCTTTTCCTTCCCGGAGATGTACTCTCCGTCTTGTCCCGCTTCATGCTCGATTCCCTTCCGTTCTATTCCTTCGGCTCGTCTTCCTCAAGCGGCTTCGCCAGCACATACCGAATCTCATACATCGCATCCTGCTCGGCGAAGCCCTCTACTGGCGTCCGGTTCAAAAACTGCAGCAAATTTTTCACCATATGATCCGATAATTCATACTTGGCCATCTTAATTCTCCCCCTTTGCTCCGCGCGCCGATGCCCGGGAGGAGGATCGCGTTAACGGGGATGCCGCTGCCGGCTCCGAGTCTCCCGTGCTTGCCGCGGCCTCCTTGCCTTCCTGGTCTGCGCTGCGTGACTTGCTGCGCTTGCCCGCCTTCTCTTCCCTGCCCGCTCTATAGGCTGCCTTATCCGTCTTCTCTGCCTTCCCCGTCTTATCGGTCTTATCTGTCTTATCGACCTTACCTGCCTTGCCGGCTGCCTTCACTGCCTTGACTGGCTTGCCCGCCTCGTCTGCGGCGTCCGCTCCCTTCGCCTTGGCCAGCTCCGCTTCCATCGCCCGGTTGAACAACTGCAGCGCGTCATTCAACTCGCCGTACAGCGCAGCCAGTTCCTCCCGGTCGAAGGCTTCCAGGATACGCTCCGTATAGCCGCCGTCATGCAGCGCATGCAGCATCTCCATATAATCGTCGAGGGTCGCGGCATCCGTTACGATCGACGTGAAATGCTTGATCGCAAGCATCGTCTGCAGCCCAAGCAGCATGCCGGCATCCAGCGGCTTATTCTGCTCCAGCGCCTCCGTCAAAACGCGGATAAGCTCCTTCTTCACGTCGCTTTTAACAGATGGACGAAACCGCGCATCGACGTCCAGCTTCCGATTTCCCCCGAATTCAACCCGCTTCTTCTCCTTGTACCGGTCCTTCATCTCTTTTTTTACTTGCTTGACTGCTAAATTTTTCATCGCGCTCATATCGCTTCTCTCCTTGTCGCTGGCAGAATAATTGATATCAAAAACTCTGACTCCGGCCAGAGTTTCTCAATCCAAGCATTCTCCAATGAAAAAGGGGAGTGCCGCCACTCCCCCGAAAAGTACAATCGATTATTCCTCGTAAATGATCATGTCCGCCAACGTATCCGTTCCATTTACCTTCACCGGGAAAATGTCGAAGGTCAGCGTAAGCGAGCTCGGATCGCCTGTCGGGCTCATCGCCAAGGTGAAGTTCGGCTGCAGCTTCGCCTTGTAATACGTCATCTGCATCGGCACCATCTCGCCCGCCGCTTCATCCGCATAGAGCGTGTCGCCCACAATCTTCACGTATTTCGGGAAGCCCTTGGCCGTGAAGGAGAGCTTGTTCGCGGAAGCCGATTGGAATTGGTAGTAGACTTCGACCTCCTCCCCTGCCGCTACGGTCGCTTTGTCCGACAGAGCGATTTCGCTGCCGGTAACGGTTTTCACTTCTTGCGGCGCCCCTTTGACGCCATTGGTGAAGGCGAATACGGACACGGCCGTGCTGCCGCCCTGCGGAGCTTTGCCCAGCTTTACTTTTTTGCCGCCTGCGCCATCCTCCTGAACGGTAAGCACTTCCCGCTTATATATGGTCTGCGGACCAGTCACAATCTCTTCTCCCGCCAGGAGCGCGAGATGCTCCATCGTGAAGATTTGCGTCTCGATGGTCAGCGTCGCTCCCTTTTCCCCGTTCCACGCGATGCGCTTCGGGTTGCCGTTGCCGCCGCGGGCATAGACCGTCTCCGACGTCCATTCATTGGTGGCCGATGTGGCATAATCCATATACATAATCGGTTCATTGGTCGCATAGTCGATAACCTGCGTGTTCAAAATCGCTCTGGATCCGTAACGTCCTTGTTCCATAAATCGTTTCCTCCTCGTCGTTGAAGCCCGTGCTTCTTTCATGCTTGTTCTGATTTACAATTTGCTTTTACAATTTGCTTCTTGTCATCCATTCCGGCAGCGATTCATCGCGCCCCAAATATCCATTCGCCCATACCTTCAGCAAGCGAGTATGGCGCTCGCGCACATTCAAGCGCTCAAAATGCTCATACACCTGATAAATCGTCAGTTGACCCACATTAAAAATATGGATGCCGTTGCCCTCCGCATGGCAGAGGATGGACAAAATATCCTTCAAATGAAGCGTATTGTCGTTATCCCGGGCGTACTTCGCCTTGAAGTGCTGCAGCTTGCCGTACAGCTCTTTCGCCTTCTCGTTCTTGAAGCGGACCGGCGCCGTCACCGCGGCCGCAATGCCGTTCACCAGCTTCACGGCGCGAGCGACGTCCCGGTAATTATGACGATCGATCACCGCCGCGTCGCTCACGAAGGCTTGATCGTCCTTATCATAGGCGAACTCGTTTTTCGTAAAAAAACGCAGCGCCTCGCAAAGACGGTCATGAAGCGCCGGTATCGAGCAGATCAACTGGAAATCATCCTCCGCTTCAAGCTGCGCCCAATCGTCATCGTCTACCGAGAACAGCCGCTTCACAACCTCCTCCTTGTCGAAGGTCGCCAGCAAAAGATACAAATTGTACAGCGGCTCGCCTATTTCGCCGATCTGATCGACCGTGGGCGAATAGACGTTCACCTTGCCGGCCGCAATCGGCTTCCCGAGAAAACAACGCAGCCGTTCCGTCATCGTGTCATATCTGCACTCCTCTCTAGCCCCATGCTTCGGGGAATGGTCGGGGGAGCGGCCGCTCCTGTCCGGTTGCCTTGTCAAGCCAAGGTCCGGCGATGATCCCCTGTACTATAGCTAGTGTCCGAATTCGAACCTGTTTTGCCCGTTTTTTGTGCATCCTTTTTATATAAGCAGGAATATTTGATCAACTGATTGACATGATGCTGGTTCTCCTTGAGATACTGCCGGAAAATCGTACCGACCCGCTCCATGATTCGCTTTTTCTGCTGCGCGGTCAGAATCGAGAGCGGGGCGTCATGATGCACGATCTCGGCCACCTGCTCCCAGTATGTCGCCAGCTTCTGCTGCAGCAGCCGGTTCAACGATCCGTACCGCTGGTTCAACCAATTTTCGACGACCCACTCATAAGGAGAATCATCGAAGCTGTAATCCCGCTTGAAAAAGTCAATTTCCTCGTCATCGTCGTCCAGATTATCCTTCAACCAATTGACGAAGATCTGGAACAGCAGCGGGTACGCCTTCGTCTCCTCGCCGATGCTGTGGTATACGATCATATATTCATTGATTTTTTGCGGCAAAGGAACTCGCTTCACGAAGCGGTATTCCTTCCATTTCAGGTACGCCTTGCGAATCGTTTCTTTAATCGCCAGCTCGTATTTGCGCACCATCGCCTCCGAGATGCGCCATTGGTAGACGCTTTGGAGTTCCGCCGCGATTTGCTTGTACGGCAGCTTGTCCTGCCGCTCGAAGCTCCGGCCCCGATCCGCAGCCGCAGGCTTGTACTCAATATTGTTTTTGATCAAAATGTAAGGGTACACCCGCAGCTGTTTCTCCGTCAGCAGCGCCTCAATCTCGATTTCCCGCAAAAATTTGGCGAAGCTGCTCTCTCCCCGGATTTGCTGAAATCTTGCGAAAGCATGCGTATCGTAAGGAGAGTACGCCTTGTCTTCCATATCCTTGCCTTTCCCCGCCGCGGCGCCATCCTCGAAGCTCCGCTCCCGGCGATCCGGCTCCTGCTCATTGCCCGGAAGGATCTTGCCGAAGCTCTTCTCCGTGAATCGCTCCAAGGAATACTTCACATGATGATAGAGGCGGGCACGCAGCTGGGATTCCGTAAACAGCAGGTTCCTGTCATTTTGCAGAAACTCGATCACGCATTCTACGAAATACCCTTTGATCTCATCGGCTCCGAAATAGTTGATATATTTTCGTTGAATCGAATGGTACATGCTGCGCACTACGCTATGCTTGATGTCCAGCCGGACCTGCACTCCTTGTTTTTGGTGAATGACGGTCTGGGCAAAAATCCGCTTCAGCGCCGACTCCCTGCTTCCCGCCTGATATTCGGCCAGGATGAGCGCGAGATCCCGCTCTTGGCGAATGCTAGGTTCATGCTTGCGGAATTGGGCCTCCATCCAGCATTGGAATTGTTCCGGCTGCCCCTCCTCGCTGGCTGCAGGCCGTCTGGACTGCTTTTCCAGGAACAGCAGCAAATATTCCATAAAGCGGATATCGATCTCATCGCGTTCCATGGCGGCGAATTGCCGCCTAATCGCTTGCAGCGCCTGCTGCACATCCTCCAGTCCGAAGCGGATAACGCGATCGTGTTCGGATACAATTCCATTGATCACCGCCTTGTTGCCGCGGCGATATTCTTCCAGCAACCATTTCAAATTCCGTCGTTCCATCGCTCTCAACCCCTTTCTTTCTATCGTAAGGCTCTTTTCGGGATCGAACTTAAACGGGAACGATAGATTTGTTATTATTATTTAACAGAAATATTTAATGTTATTTATAATAACCTTATAACGCTTTTTGTCGGATTTCGGGTATACTATACCTATACGCGTATGTGTGTGACCAGAAAGGAGGGAATTCGTATGAATCATTACTCGGATGACGTAAAAAAACGGCTGAAGCGGATTGAAGGACAAGTGCGCGGCGTGCTGCGCCTGATGGAAGAAGGAAAACCGTGCAAGGAGGTCGTAAGCCAGCTGTCGGCAGTGCGGAACGCGTCGGACAAGGCGTTGGCTCAGATCGTGGCGGATAATCTGCAGCACTGCCTGCTTGAGGAGCAGGCTTCCGGCGGAGACACGGGGAAGATCGTGAAGGAAGCGGTAGAACTGCTGGTCAAGAGCAGATAACGAAAGGGAGGGCATCCGTGCCGCTCCCTTTCTTCTTGCGCCGAATCGCTTTACGTGCATTGAACCGGGGTCGGGTCTGGCCGGAGGCTATCGCTTCTCGCGGCCGTATCATGGGCTTGCTTCCGTTCCCGCATGCGACGCGCCCATTCCTTCATCTCCCGTTCGGTCATCGCATTATAGGTGCGAATCTCGATCCGCGAACCATCCTCCAGCCGCAGCAGGAACTTCGCGAATTCCGGCTTGAACAAGATGCCGACGCGCGCGCCTTCGGCGGTAATCTCCTTCACCTGCGCCCATGGCACAGGCCGATCGCCGTGACTCCAGACGGCGGACTCGTCATAACGGAACAGAACATTGCGCGGCCGGACGAGCGCCAGGAACGAGAGAACCAGATTGCTGCCGAAAAATAGGGTTCCGGTAAGAGCGGCAGCCCAGGCGGCGATCCGTACGGACAAGGAGACAGAGCCGAACAGAGCCCCATAGATTAACCCGGCCGCCCCGGCCAGGCCCAGCATCGATAACAACAGCTTCGCCGCGGCCACCCGCCGCCGGTAACATACATATTCCATCCGCTTATCACCCTTGCCCCTGTGAACGATAAGTTGGAATTGCGTGGCCCGCATTCATGCTTGCTCTTTGTATCGCCTATGTTATCTCCTTTTACCCTCGTCCGGCAAGCCCGAACCGGCTCCGCCGCAGCCTTTTTGTGTTACATTTTTGTTAACGTTTCAGCTAGCTGCGCCTGGAATTAAAGCGTATTTCTTAGGGATGTTGCGATGCTTCTACCACCTGGCTAATATGCTCGTACATCTCCAAATATAGATCCCGCAGCTCGTCATGGGCCTGCACTGCCTCCAGCACGATCTCGTCCAACTGCCGCTGAATGGTCCAATAGGCGCTGGCCGGATTGCCTTCGCGCAGCGGCTCCAGAATGAAGTTGATTTCCGGAAGGGCCCGGAACCACTGCTCCCTTCTCGCGGCAAGCTGCTCCGCCTCCGCGTCTACCCGCGGCAGTTCATCCACATTCAGATAGACTCCCTGCCGCTCCAACACCATGCCGCCAGCGGGGACATGGAGCTCGCAATGGGCGGCCAGCTGCATTCCGGATGAATCCCCGCTTTCTTCCTTTTCGCATTTCAGCACGACCAGCCGGAACCCGTCCGCTTCCCATGCTCCCAAAGGCACCGTCACCTGCTCGGTCCCGGGCACGGCCTGAAAGCCATAGACTTCGCGCACGGTGACCGATCGATCCGGGATGACGGTCAACTCCAGCGGCTCCCCCGCTCCCCAGCCGGTCAGGCTGCCGAAGGACATCTCATTCCCCCTGGCCCAGATAAGAATGATCATAAAAAAAGTGCGGGTCCGCCCCATAAACACATGTCCGCCGCTGCATACGATGCGCATAGAAGGGTTGACTGACAAGTCGCATTCCTCTTTTCATCTCATAATATTTGAAAATTTAAAGAATTAGAATGAATACGCATATTTCTCTATTATGGACCATTCTCCCTGTATAGTCACCCTTATTTTCCTGCGCTGCCGGAAGTGCCCGCTCCCGCGGCGAGAGGCGGGTAGACGTTACAGCCGCCAAGCGAGAACGCGGCTGTGCGGGCTGCCCGCTCCGCTCGGCCGTAGCGGGATGCGACCCGCAGAGGCCGTTCCCGCCAGGCGGGCTGGGCCGCAGCGCTGGGGCTGACACAGCCAGGCGGGGCGGGCCCGCAGCGCTGGGGCTGACACAGCCAGGCGGGCACTCTGCCGAGGGGACAGCTTCCCCTGTTCACCCTGGACCCGCCTCAGCCGCAGAACAATGCTGCAAAAATCAGGCTGTTGAGAAAGAAGTTTTGAGTAGGGAAATGGATATTTCCACCATTCTGAAAACTGCACCATTTCCCTGGACACGCCCATCCGGCAGTCGAAATCCGCAAAACTCCACGATTTCTCCAGACGCTCCTATTCAGTAAGCGAAATCCTGCATAAATACAGCAATTCGATATGGACGACGATTCCAGAAAGGGAATCCTGCAAAATTACAGGAATTT